>MDTG01156709.1_pt1 | contig 37352 bp, 32 predicted proteins | sample 811421 | NCBI WGS metagenome assembly MDTG01 (sample SAMN05326645, study PRJNA326480) | marine metagenome | isolation source: seawater | place: Pacific Ocean: South East | collected 2011
AGGCTTGACTTCCGAGTTCGGAATGGGATCGGGTATTACTCTTTCGCAAAAATCACCAGGCTTGAATTAATTATAACAAATTAATTAAAAAGCAAGTTTTAATAATACTAATATTATTGAGGTTTTTGGGGTCAGAAACTAGAAAAAAACAAATATGTGTTATGACTAATTTTTAACCTAAGAAACAGATAAAAATAAATATGCTCCAAAAATAAAAGTAATCAAGTTAATTATTTTACTAAATCTTATATTTGAAAGTTTAAAAAAATATTTCTGTGAAAAATTATAGATTAGGATTGGAATTCCTATATAAAATAACTTTTGAAAATCAAAATTGGTATCACTAAATAAATAAATTAATAATAGTTGTAACGATCCCATAGAAAAGTAACCAAAAGCAATACAAATTCTATTGTTATTTTTATCTAAATTAATTTGACTAGAAATTATTGCTAACAAAGATCCTCCAAGATTTGTTAAACCATGAACTATACCAATACAACAAAAAACTAAGTATTGATTAAACTTCACTTGAAAAAAAGTATTCATAAATTTATTAAATATTAAATTGCTCAATGAAAAGAAAATTATAACACACGAAACTAGTAATTTTATATTTATACTTTCATAAAATTTAATTAAGAAGAATATGGTAAAAATTAACACAGGCAAGGTGATTAACGTAAAGAACTTTACAAAATTAAATTTGAAAATTTTTTTAGTGGTTTTTAATTGCATTAAACTAATTGTCATTGAAACAGGTAATAAAATATTTAAAGAATAAAAAAAATCATTTCCCAAAATTAAAAAAATTGGAGTACCATATAACAACAAACCAATACCAAAAATAGATTGAAAGAAAGCAAGTAAAGTAATTATTAATATTTCGATTAAAATATGATCCATTATAATTTATTGAGTATTATTATACAATTTTAAATAAAGAAAATAAAACGTTACCAAATAAAAAAATTGATAAGAATAAAAATTGTTAAAAAATGATCCTGTTGGAATTGGAATATAAAAAAATAAAATGCCAACTGTTACACATTGCAATGACTTTACATAAGGGCGGTTTGTTTTGAAAAAAAATTTAATGAAACTTAAAAAAAAATAAAATAAACTTATTGAGAAAAAAATTATACCTAAAATACCCAAATCACTCATAAAAAGTAAGTAAGAATTATGTGGATGAGTTGAACAAGACAAATCATTAATTCTGTACTTCTTTTTATTACACAAATATCTGTAAGAATTTAATCCATTTCCTATCAGTGGTTTGTCTTTAAACATTTTATAGGCTGAAAGTATATGACTATGATGAATTTCAGAAAAATATAGAATATCACTTTTAATTGTAGTGGTCTCCTTGACTGTAAAAGAGTCAATAGTTGATTTAACTAATCTTTCTTTGACAGGATTCTCGGTGAAAAGTAAAAATATACTAATTATAGTTAAAATAGAAAAGAAATATTTCTTTAATTTACTACTTTCAATTATAAAAAAAATATAACAAATTACGATTAGCACGTTAAGCACTGCAACTCTTTCACCTGATAATAAGCATATTAAAAAAATTGATACTGAAACAATAAATATATAAATATTTATATTTTCGTTTTTAAAATCCTTAGAAAAAAAAATTAAAGATATAATTACAGGAAATAATTTTGAAGCATAGCTACCAAGAATAAGTTCTGATCCAAAAAAACTTGAAACTCTATATGTTTTTTCATCGAAAATTGGCAATCCTATTAAATTTTTAGTTGTATAAAATTGAACTATTGAATCGATTAATAAAATTAAAGTGAGATATATGAAAAAAATTTTTTTTTTTAATAAAATTTCTTTATAAAAATTTAAAAAATATACAAAACTAATAACAACTAAAAAATATCTAAAGTAAGGAAAACTTCTTTTAAAAGCAATTAATGGTTCTACGGCAAATAAAGAATTAAAATTTATATAAATATAAAATATCAAAAAAAATATAGAAACTTTTTTAAAATCAAAAAGAAATAATTTTTCTCTATAAGCTGCATAAAAAAAAAACAAATATAAAATAAATACTACTTCAACTACAGCTGCACCTATAATAAAAGATATAGGTACTAGAAACAATAAAAAGCTTAGAATTTTTTTAAAATCTAAGTTTAAACTCATAAAATCTTTTCGTAAAGATTAAACATATTTTTAAGGTCAAATATCACACCGTTTTTATCCTTTAATTTATTTTCTATTTTTTTAATTCCTAACTTTTTTATGTAAGAATGTTTATTAGCAATTATAACTGCATCGTATTTTTTATTTTCTAATTTCGTTATTACTTTGCAAGAGGTATTATTCTGAAGAATATTATATGATACTAACTTGTCATATAAATGGAGATCAAAATTTTTATTTAGATTTTCTGCTAATTCAATAATTTTTGAATTTCTTATGTCATTGCAGTTCTCTTTAAAACTTGCACCTAAAAATAAAATTTTTTTCTTGTTTAAATTATTTAGAGTATTTTTTATTTTAATATAAAAATCTTTAACAACATTATTATTTAATCTTCTTCCAGATAGAATTAATTTCGGATTATAGCCAATTTTTTTTGAACAATAGGCTAAATAATATGGATCAACACCTATGCAATGTCCTCCAACAAAACCTGGCTGAAATTTTAAAAAATTCCATTTTGTCCTCGCAGCTTTTAAAACATCATAAATATTTATTCCCATCAAATTAAAAATCTTTTGAAATTCATTAATTAAAGCAATATTTATATCCCTTTGGGTATTTTCTATAATTTTAGCAGACTCTGCAATTTGGATACTTTTTGCTTGAAAGATTTTGTTACAAATTTGACTATATAATTGTTTGACCTTTCTTAATGTTTTTTTATTTGAACCAGAAACAACTTTGGTGATATTTGTTAAGTTGTATTTACTATCCCCTGGATTTATCCTCTCAGGACTATATCCACATGTAAAATAATTTTTACTTTTTAAATTTATATCAGAATTCCAATAATTTAATTTTGAATATCTCTTCAGTATTGGGATACAAACATCCTCTGTTGTTCGAGGATATACAGTTGACTCAAATATTACCAAATCTTTTGCTTTCAGTTTTTTTCCAACTGTTTGGCAAGCTTTTTTTAAGAGTTTTAAATCTGGATTATTCTTTTTATCCACAGGAGTGGGTACAGTTACAATATAAATATTTGAATTTATCAAATCACTTGGTTTTGAGGTAAAAAAAATTTTTTTTAAATAACTGAGGCCATATTTTTTTGCTTCATTAGTTTTGTCTATTCCATTTTTTAAATCTATAATTTTTTTTTTATCAATATCAAATCCACATACTTCAAAATTTTTTTTGGCGAACGAAATTGCTAAAGGTATACCAACATAACCTAAACCAATTATACAAATTTTATTTAATTTAATTTTTAATGACATCTATTATTTTTTTATAGTATTTTTCTAATATTATATCTTGATTAAATTTTCTAAACACCTTTTGATAAGCATTGTCAGATAATCTTTTTTTTGTTTCATAATTCATTTTTACAAACAAGTTAATTGATTTAATTAAGCTTGTAGCACTTCTTGGTTTACATAATAGACCATTAATATTATTTTGAATTATATCATAACAACCAGGTACGTTAGAGGTTATAGCTGGAATACTATGAGAACCCGCTTCCAATAAAGTTTTTGAAAATCCTTCTCTATAAGATGGTAGAACTATACAAGAATATTTGGATAAAATTCTATGTATATTGTTTATATGACCAAGATATTTAACATTGCTTGTCTTAAGCAAACTAAAAAATGTATTTTTGTTAATTCTTGAAGGATTAGATTTATCAATACTACCAGCAAGAAAAAAACGAATACTTTTATTTTTTACAAAAAAATTGGATGCTGACATATATTCAATAATTCCTTTATCTTTTATAATTCTCGAAACCATTATAAAATTAACTGTTTTTTTTTTAAGATATATATTTTTTTTTTTTCGTATTTTAATTCCAAGACTTGGTATTACATATTTTTTTTTTTGATCTTCGTTAGCCCTAAAAAAAAATCTATAATCAGATTTATTCTGAAAAATGAAATATTTAGATAATTTTAAAATTCTTTTTAATGTATGTACTAAATATTTATTTCCACTTATAAAATAGGATCCTAAACCAGTCACGTTCAAAACAAATTTGTAATTAGTTAATTTTGAGAGAATTGACGAAACAATATTGGCCTGAAGTGTAAAACTTAAAATTATATTGGGTTCTAAGCGTTTCAATATTTTATAAATTTTAAAAATACTTTTAAATAAACTAAAAGGGGTAATTTTTTTAACATTAATACCATAAACGTTATCAAAATAGCTTAAAAATTTTATTTCGTAATTTTGAATTTTTTTATCAAAAGTAATTAGATATAAATTATGTTTTTTTTTCTTTAAAAACTTGACAAGAGGTTCTCTAAAGTGTTTTGTATTTTGAATATTATTTGAAAAAAAAACAATTTTCATAATTTACTAATAAATTAAATTTTAAGTTTGTGAATAAATTAATTATTAACGCTGATGATTTTGGTCTCTGTGACTCGGTAAATGAAGCAATAGTTGATTGTTTTATCCAAAAAAACCTTACTTCTGCAACATTAATGGTGAATACGAAATCTTCAACTAAAGCACTTGAACTATCTAAAAAGTATAATATTCCAATTGGTTTACATTTTAATATAGTAAGAGGTAAATCACTCGCAGGTCGTTCAACGATAACAGATAATGATAATTTTTTTTTCTCCAGGAAGGAACTGTTTAAAAGAATAATAAAAAATCAGGTTAATCCAAGGGATATACAATTAGAATTTTTAGCCCAAATTAAGTTTTTAGAGAATGAGGAAGTAAATTTTACACATTTTGACTCTGATAATCATTCACACTACAACCCATTTATAATCAAGGCCTTAAGAAATATCATAATATCTAAAAATATTTATGTGAGAAATCTTAATCCATTAAAATTTTCTAATCCTCTATTAAATCTAAATAGAAACATAAAACAAACATATTATAAATTGATTAACTTTTTTTTTTGGGATAAAAATTTTCAAGGTAATAATTATTTAACATCAATATATGATTTAAATTCTATAAAGAAAATCAACAAAGAAAATTATAACAAATTAATTAAAACTAATTATTCAAATATAATTTTGGAATTAATGGTTCATCCTTATAAAAAATCAGAAGAACTTTTTAAAATTTATACCACAAAAAAAGAGATTGAGTTTGTAAATAATTGTATCAATGAGTACGAAATTCTTTCTAATGACTTTGGTCTTTTTTTAAATCAAAATTATCAATTAAGTAGCTTCAAAGCTTTAATTTCCTCATAAACATAAAAAATCACACTCACAGAAAAAATTGCTCCCAATAATCCCATCACTATAAAAAAATCTATTTCTCGAAAGTCTTTTTTATAGAAAGCAGAGGGAAATGAGACCTGAAAATTTATTCTAGGATATTTTTCAATATAAGTTTTTTCAACAAATTCTGTACAATATGTTAAATAATCAACTATTGTTTTAAATTTATCCAGATCTGTCTTTTGAATAATTACTTTAAAAGTATTTGAAGTTTCTCTTAGTATATTAAAACTGACTTTGTTATTTTTTACATATCCTTTTTTTTTATCAAACTCACCTATTTTTATTATTGGTGAAATATCACTTTTTATGTCATTGTTCTTTTTCCAATTTTCATAAAATTCATTATCTCTAAAAAGTTTTTTAACTTGAGAGTGAGCTTGTTGTTGAAATTGGCTATAATTTATCCTTATTGTTGAATACTCAGTAAAATTTTGTTTCCAGTATGAGTTAATTACAAAAGTAGTAAAACATACAACGTAGATAATTCCAAAAATTAATTTATATTTATTAAATTTAAATTTACTCACTAGTATCTTTTATATCTATAAAAATTGATTACAAATAAAGCATATATACATGTTGGTAAAAATAATGACAAATAAAAATTGAGTTTAGCAAAATCATACATGATTAATGGTAAAACAAGTATAATTATAAGCGTTGCGTTTACTTTAAAAATACTACCTTTAAAAAAATTTAAAAGAATATGATGAATATGGTTTCGATCTCCATCAAATGGATTTTTTAATTTTAAAACTCTTACAATAAACAGTCTAATTAAGTCTATTGCTGGGAGATAAAAGAAAATTAAGATTAATTCAGGGGTTAAAATATTTGAATAATTGTGATCGTTTATAATAAAATAGCTTATAATATATGAATTTAAGTATATTCCCGAGTCTCCATAAAAAATTTTCCCGTCATAATTTTTTAATGCGAAAAATATGTTTGATATTAAAAAAAAAATTAAAATTTCACTGTATACACCCTTTATGATCAGCGCACTATAAAGAAAAATTAAAAATATAGCAGATTGAAGGTTTATTCCATCATAAAGATTTAATGAATTTATTAAAAATATTATACAAAGAATACTAAATGGTAATGAAAAATTTTCTAATAAAATATTTTTGTCAAAAATTTCTAAATATAGAGTGTTTATTGTAAGACTGTTATCAAAAGAAATTAATACATATAGTGTAAATATCAAAAAAATTATTTTATTTGTTGCCGAAATATTTTTCTTATCATCATATAAGCCAATTAAAAAAATAAGAAATGATCCAACAAATAAAGATAAATAAGATCTTATGTTTATCTGATCATAATTAATAAATATTTTTTCATTAAAAATTATATTTTCATAATCAAAAAATGAAATTATTAATAAAAAAATCAAAGATAATAATGGATAAATCCATCCGATGACTGGGGTTTTCTTTTTATGAAGTTTTCTTTTTTTGTCTGGGATATCATAAATTGATAAAGCATCAGAAAATAATCCCAGTTTTCTTGAAACCAAAAACAGTAAAATTGTAAACAAAATCAAACATACAAAATAAAAATTTATCATTGTGTAAATACACATTCCTTACTTCGCGCACACATCTGGGTTTTTGTATTTAAAAATTTTTCATCTAGCAAAAGAACATTTTTATATGGAGTATATACATGTGCATGGTTAGAAAAATTCAACCAAATAAATAATAAAAATAAACTAAATGAAAATATTGAGCTCTTAAACCAATATAAATGATTGCCGGATAATAATGAATCAAATTTAATAATTATAAATAAATAAAAAGTTATTAGATAAACAGAGAGTCTATATGAAGCTGTGTCATCTATAAATGATATAAACACACAAAACAAACCATAAATTACAAAGAAAGATGAAAATTTTTTTTCTAATTCGTTTAGATCATTTTTTTTTAAAAGATACCCAATAAAAAAAATAGGAAATATCATAAGTAATAGGTTTATATTAACGCTATAGCTCGTTAATCTTTGATCAGACAAATAAAAATTAAACAAGTTAAAAAAATAAATATTGCCATAATAATAAAAACTAATCCCACTCGTTAAAGTTATAAAAATTATAAAAAAATTTCTTAATTTTCGGTCAATGAAAAGTAAAATAGACAAAAACATTATTGAGGTTATATGAAAAAAAGTTCCAATAAATATAAAATAAACAAATTTTTTTCTGTTATATTTTAAGAGAAATGCAAAACCGATAGAAACAAATACTAGACCTGTAAATTGCCTTACTATATCTGTGGATACAAAATATAAAAAAGGTAACAAAAATGAAATAATCAACCAAATCGTTGAGTTTTTTGAGTTAAATATTTTACAGTAATAATAAATGCCATACACAACTAAGAAGGAATTCAACAAATTAAAGAATATTATGCTTTCTGTAATATATTCAGAAATCAATAAACTTAATTTGTAAAAGGGCATATGTCCTACTAATGCTGTTAAATTTAAACTTAACCACGCATTTAATTTAAAATAATTTTCAACCTGGCTATTTTCGAACTTTTTAATTTGTTGAAAATAATCTTTAGAATATTCAGTCCAATCTGTCCCCATCTCAAATCTAAGACCCAAAAAAATAATTAAAGAGAAAATAAAAAAAAATAAAAATAATTTTTGATAGTTTTCTTTCCTACCAAAAATAAAAAACACAGGAATTATTGACAAAATATAATATGGAATCACTTTTTAAGCCTTACATAAAAATAATTAACAGAATAAGATGCTAGAATTATTAAGATCCACTCAACAATAAATCTATATCTTATGGAGCTAATCGTTATCATATGAATGAGATTAACATATAATAAAAAGATAAATAATGGACCCAATTTAAAATTTTTAAAGTTTTTATTTAAAATAAGTCCAGAGATTGAAAAAAAGTATAATAACAACATGGTTAAGACAGATACAAATTTAAAAAAATTACCACTAAATTCTTGTGTTTGCGGAGCTAAATTCCAAAATCTTTTAAATTTTACAAACATATTTTCAATAAATTTTAATGGGTTATTTTTAATATAACTTAGAGCAGCATTTTTAAAATGTCTTTCTCTTAACAATGCAGCTTTAGTTCCCTTTGTCCTTCTAACTTCTCCCAAACTATATCCTAAATCTGGATCAATTTTATTTTCTCCATATCCAAGCTCAAAAGTTTCAACATCTCCATTTTCATCTACATAATCAACTTTTAATTCAAATCCTGATTTACCTTTAAATTCCTCAAAATCATAATCTTTTAAAACTTTAGAAAATCTCTCAGGAAATTTTCTTAAATCATCTTCATCAATTATCACCCCTCCACCAGTCTTATTTAAAGGATTGTTACCAGCGTAAAGAGTTAAACCAAAACCTAAATTTAATCTTACAAATTCACCATACTTTAAGTAATTATGGTACCACCACGGAGACATAATTAAAATATAAACAATTAAATATTTCAGTAAATTTATAAATATAAGTTTAATTTTATAATTATAAATTAATGCAAAAAAATACAAAAATATTATTGGATATATTAATTCTCCTAAAGGTCTACAAAGTATAGATAATGAAAAAAAAATTGCACTTGGTAAAATTTTCTTATTATATAAAAAATAAAAACCTAGAAGTAGTAAAAATAAAAAAAAAGTTTCTGAAAAACCTGTAACAGCATAAAAAATATTAAATGGATATATAGCCATCAAAATTGCACTGATAACTGCAATATTTTTGTTTAAAAATATTTTTTTTGTAATTAAAAAAATTAAATAAATATTAGCTGTAGAAAAAATTATATTAAAAAAGTAAAAATTAAAAAATTTTTCATTATAAAATGCTATAATGCTATAAAATGGCATAACAATATTTTTTTCGATCTCGAAATAATTTAATATTTCATAACCTGCCTTTATATAAGCTTGAGAATCAACAAAATTAGGCAAATTAAATATATTGATCGCTAAGATTTTCAGTAGGAAGCTGATTATCATTATAATTGATAAAATATAATTTTCTTTTTTTAAAACAAACATTAAAAAATTCTTCTGAAAAAATTAATTAAATTATATAAAAAAAAATAATGTGATACTTTCCAAATTCTCAAATTACTTTGGATATTTGTATATCTCGCTGGAATTTTTACATCATAAACTTTGGCATTAATTTTACTTAAATAAAATAAAATATCTGTTTCAAAAAAAAAATTATTTTTAATTTTTTTTAAACTAATTTTTTTTAAAATATCTTTTTTTATAAAAGTATAACCGTTTGAAAAATCAAAAATATGCCATAACCCAGTCGATAATTTTCCAAGAAATGAAATTCCTAAATTGCCAAAAAATCTAATGATTGACATTTTAAAAATTTCTTTAGATTTAAAGAATCTATTTCCTTTTAAATAGTCAGCTTTTTTAATTTTTGCAAAATACTTAAATTTTCTAATATATTTTGGATCCATTTGACCATCTCCATCAAGCTTTACAATATAATCACATGGCAATTTTAAAGAATATTCATAACCTTTCTTAACAGCACCACCTACTCCTAAATTTTTTTTGTTTTCTATTACAATAACTTTTTTTTTATAGTAGAATTTTTCTCTTACTAATTTACCTGTTTTTTTAGGGCAACAATCATCAACTACAATAACTTTATCAACGTAAAATAATGTTTTGTTTATTAACTTAAAAACACTACTTCCAACGTTAAAGCAAGGGATTACTGCAACAATTTTCAATGGATAAAACCCTTTCTTTTAAGCCATAATCTCAAAACCAAGTTTGACCACAAAATTTTAGAATAATCTATTTTTTTCTCTGTATGTAATTCAAATATTTTATTAATTATTTCATTGTCAATTAATTTAATTTCTTGTTTTGATTTTACAATTAAAATATCTCTAATCCATTTTTCATTTCTTTTATCACAAAAAAAATTAGAAATTGGATAAGAGAACCCTTTTTTTTGACCACTTATTAAATCGTTAGGTAATATTTCTTTTAAAATTTCTCTTAAAAAAAACTTCCCTTTAAAAAACTTTATCTTTTTATGATCTTGGAGGTTTTGGGAAAAAATGAAAATATTTTTATTTAAAAAAGGCGCTCTTGTTTCAAGACTATTTATCATCGATGATCTATCAACTTTAACCAAAATATCATCTGTAAGATAATTTTGAATATCACAATTCATAATAGTTTCAAAAAAATTATGATAATTTTTAAATTTAATTTTCTCTATTAATTTTGAATTTAAATAATCAAATTTTAATTTATCATATTCATTTTTATTTGAAATAATCCTATCTATTAAATCATTTTCATTATTATATTTAACTATTGATTTTAATTTACTTATTTTGTCATCTGAGTAGGCATAAAAATTATTTAAAATAAATTTTATAACTGGAAAAAACAATCTCAAATTATATTTAAATAAATTTTTTTCTAAAAAATTTTTTCCAAAAATTTTAGATAAATTTTTTAAATAGAAGGCAAATACATGTCTATTATATCCACCAAATAATTCATCAGCTCCATCTCCTGTAAGAGCAACTTTTATTTTTTTTCTAACCTTTTTAGATAAAATATAAGTTAAAACTTTTGAAGAATCTGCAAATGGCTCGTCGAAACTCATTATAGAATTTTCAATATTTTCTATAATTTCATTGTTAGCTACAAAAAATGTTTCATGATTAGTATTGAGAAATTTAGCAATTCTTTCGGCATTAAATGATTCATCGTAATCTTTATTACCTTTAATACCAATTGAAAAAGTACTTAAATTTTTATCCCACCTAGAAGCATAAGAAGCAACAATAGATGAGTCTATTCCTCCAGATAAAAAAATACCTACATCGACGTCTGCTACTAGTGTTTCTTTAATAACTTTCGTAAAAGTTTTATCAAATTGTTTTTTTAAATTACTATCTTCAGAATTAGTTGTTTTTAATTTTAATTTTTTATCCTGGATATCAACCCTCAGATCATAATATAATTTTTTATTATAATTTTTATCAAATACAATAACTTCTCCTGGATTTACTTTTTTCCAGTTCTCGTAAATACAACTCGAATTTGGTACATAATTGTAGTGTAAAAATTGATCTATTGCTTTTTGATCAATATTAAAAAATTCTTTATTCACATTATGCAGCTCTGATGAAAATATTATTTCTTTTTTATTATTAAAGTAATATAAAGGCTTTTCACCAAACAAATCTCTTCCTAAATATAATTTACTATCTACTTTATCTAAAAGTGCAAAGGCAAACATGCCTTCAACTAAATCGATAGTTTTTTTTATTCCTAGAGTACTAAAAGACTCAATTAATGTTTCAGTATCTGAATGTCCATTCCATTTAATTTTTTTGGTTGAATCCAAAATTTTTCTCAATTCTAAATGATTGTAAATCTCTCCGTTAAAACAGAGTATGAAATTTTCATTTTTGGAGATCATTGGTTGTGATCCTTTCTCTGAAATATCTAGAATAGATAGTCTTTGGTGAAATAATAGATTGTTTGTGTTAATTTTATTATGCAAAAAGCCTTCAGCATCTGGACCTCTGTGTTTTAAATTTGCATTTAATTCTATTCCAAAACTTTTTAATTCTTCATATCTATTTTCAGAAAAAAAACTTACACCACAAAATCCACACATAATTTAATTTAAGAAAACATTATTATAATTATCTATCATTTTATCTTGGGAGAAATTTGAAACTATTCTTAATCTAGATTTATATCTTATATTTTTCCACTTTTCTGGAAATTTAAATTTCAAATCATTAATTTCTAATATTGCATCGCAAAACATCTTTTTATCATTTGTATTTATTATCCAACCTGTATCACTAATTATTTTTTTTGAGTCACCTATATCAGTTGACAAACAAGGAGTTTCACAACTCATGGCTTCTGCAAGCACATTTGGAAATGCCTCACCAAAAGAGCTTGTTAAAACATTCACATCTATGCTGTTGTAGAATTTGGGCATATCTTTGATTTCATTTAATAATACTATATCATTTGAAAGCTTATGCTTATTTATTAAATTTACTAAGTTAATATTCTCTAGATTAATATTATTTCCTGCCATGAATACTTTAAATCCAGCTAATTTATAATCTTTTTTTAATTTTGATAAAGACTCAAAGAAAAAAGGATAATTTTTTTGAGAATGCCATCTACCAGCAAATCCAATATTAAGAATTTTTTCGTTCTTTTTTATGTCTAGTCTCTTAAATTTATTAATATTCACTCCGTTGCTAATAAGGTAAAAATTATTTTTATAATTTAAATTTCTATGAATTTTAATTGCTTCCTCCGAGCAAGAAATTATTTTGTTAGGAATTAAGTAAGATAATCTACTACAAATTTTTATCATAAATCTTGTAGTTAACTTAGTATTTTTATCTAAAGTTGAGTTTCTAATATTCCATATTATTTTTGGAACAAATAAAATTTTAGCAATTAAACCTCCTAGAAAATCTGCATGATACATCCAAGTCAAAACAACATTTGGTTTTATTTTTATCAAATAAATTCCAAAAATAATTATTTTTATCAAAAAATTATATTTGTTAATTTTTAAACATTTTAAATTAATATTATTTTCGATGATTTCATTTTTATAGATTCCCTCATCTTTAAATGATGCAATATAGTGAGTATTTTTATTATCATTTGTTACTATATCTATTAAAATTTTTTCAGCACCACCACTGTCTAAACCAGAAATTATATGAAGAATTTTTTTCAAATTATATAAACAATTTTAAATATTTTTTAATTATTATTTTTTTATCGTATTGGGAATAATCACTATATGATATTTTTTTTTTATACTTTAAAGCAAATAGAATTTTTTTTGACATTTCATTCACATTTTCAACTTTACATAAGTGACCTAATTTACCACTTTTTAATATTTCTTTTGGACCAAACATGCAGTCGGTAGATAAAATATTTGCTTTAGACGCCAAAGCTTGGATCAAAATATTTGGCATACCCTCCCACCTTGAAGATAAAATAAATAAGCTGCATCCCTTAATATAAGAGTATGGTTTGTCTGTAAAATTAAGAATTTTTACTCTATTTTGAACTTTATTTTCTTTTATAATTCTCATTAAGTGAGGATATTCTTCACCTTCACCTACAATTAGCAGATTGTGATTAATTTTATTTTTAATATTAATAAATGCTTTAATAAGTGTATCAAATCCTTTTTGTTTACTTAACCTCCCCATCCCAAGGATAAAATTTTTAATATGTTTTTTTTTTGCATATTCTATCTCTTGCAAATCTACAAAATTAGGAATGATTACACTCCTTGTATTTAACTTATATGAGATATTTTTGGAGGGAAAAACTACTATACTTACAAAATTAAAAATTATTAGTTTTAATAAATTTTCACATCTTTTTTTAAAACTTATATCAAAAAAATTATTAAATTTTGAGGTATTTGTCTCTCTGACAATTATTTTTGCTTTTTTGGATAAAAAAAAATTTAAAAAAAAAATTATTATTCCTAAATGAGGTTGAGTACAAAATATCTGTGTTGGTTTCTTATCTTTTAAAAATTTATACAATTTGAATATTGAAACAATTAGTCTATTATAGCCAAGACTATAAATATTTTTTTTTTTAATTTTTTTTTTTAAATCTCCTTTGTTACTTATAGATAAAGCGATTATATCAGATTTTTTTTTTATAAGCTCATTGAAAATTTCTACTGCTATTTTTTGTGAACCTCCTATCTCAAAATCGGCAAATAAAAATATTATCATTGTTTTTTTTTTAGAAAATCTTTTGCCATTAAAGCCATTACATTCCTTGGAGTCTTTTTTGTTTTAATATAATGAAAGTATGTGTAGAAACTAGTAGCATAAGTAGAGTCCATAAAATAAGACAAATATTTTTTTTCAAATCTATGCCAACTTTTTTTTCCAAAAAAGAAAAAAATACATTTAAAAGTAATTCTCAATAATCGAAAATATATACCAAACCTCTCTTTAGGATTAATTGGTATTGATTTCCAAACTCCAGAATAATTTTTTTTAATTAATAATTCTTTATAAAGTTTTTGCTCTTTTTTTTGTTCTACACTTATTTTATTAGAAAAAAAGTCTACTAATGTAATACTCCATAATGGTAGATAACAACTTAATTTAAAAAAATCATAAACTTTCTGTTGCCCTATTACCCATTTTACTTGTCTGTTTTCAAATTCAAATTTTTCGTAATTACCTATTATTTCTTGAATGTTTTTAACACTATTAAAATATTTTTTTTTGATCATATTTCTTAAACTTAATTGATCTTCATTAAATTTTTCTTCTGACCATAAATTAAAATGTTTAAAAATTACATAATCTAAGGTTTTTTCCATTAAATTATTAATATTTGTATTTTTTTTTTCAAATAGAAACATCGGTATATGATTACCACTTATAAAATCTCCCGATTGTCCATTCATTATTAAATCTGTTTCGAGGTTTATAAATTTTTTTTTAATAAGTTTTTCAATTGAAATAAAATCACCATGATTATTTAATGAATTAAATACCAATTTATAATTTTGATATTCATTAAATTTGTTTGATCGATATATTTTTTTACAATCTTGAAATTTTAATTTAATTAATTCAATTGGGTAGTCAAAATATTTGGAAAGCTTAAATGCTATATTTTTATCTCTTTTATTTTGATTATAATGTGTAAATAATTTAACATTTTGAAACCCAAAGTATTTAAGAGAAGATAATATCAACCGTGAGTCTATTCCGGCACTCAAAGGTACTACAATATTACATTCGCTATATCTTTTTTTTAATTTTATAAATAATTTTTCTATTACTTCCTCAAGCTCAAATTCTTTCGTCAGGCTCGAATTGTATACAAAATTAATATTATAAAAAAAATTTTTTTTTAAAACATTATTTTTATAAATTAAAAATTCGCATGGATATAAAGTTTTGTAATTTTTGTCTAACGTTTTGTTTCCTAAAGTATAACCAGAATATAAAATTGAGTTGAATGAATGTTCACAAATACTGTTATTGAAACTTGATAAATTATTAGAGATAATAATCTGATTATTTTCAAACTTATAAGCTAACTGATATGAACCAATATGATCTACTGTGCAAAACAAATAGTCTATGGACCAAATAATCAGATAAAAATTTGAGTCTAAATTATAAAGTTTTTGTTTGTAATTATCCTCTATAATTATTTGTTTAACTAAATCATTTTTGTTAATAGATGAAAATTTATCATCACTTAATTTAAAAATATATTTGTAAACAATACCATTTACTTCAATATCTCTTACTTCTTCATAGATATTTATTTTTATGACTAAGTTGTTTAATTTTTGATCAAATTTCATTGATCATTTTTTTGAGATTAAATAATTACCTAATTGCAAAGCATCAATACCCGAATTTAAAAAAACTTTTACTGCATCTTTTGGGGTTTCTACTATGGGGTATCCATGTAAATTAAATGATGTATTTAATAAAACTGGTATCTTGGTCCTTTTCCTGAATTTATTTATTAAATCATAATAAAGTCTATTATTTTTCGTGTTAACGAGTTGTGGCCTAATCGTTTTATCTCTTATATGACAGGCTGCAATTATTTTTGAAGTATTTTCATTTTTTTTAGTCTCAAATGCTTGTGTCATAAAATATGGTTTAGATTTATTATTGTTTTTAACAAATTTTTCGAAATGGTTCTCTAAAATTGATGGCGCAAAGGGCATCCAGAAATCTCTTTTCTTAACCATTTCATTGATTTTATCTACCATTAGGTAGTCATCAGGTCTGCATAGAATTGATCTATTTCCAAGTGCTCTAGCACCCCACTCAGATCTACCAACACATCTACCTAGAACTTTTCCTTGTTCTAATAATTTTGCTGCATTTTCATTAAGTTTATTTTTATAAATTTTAAACTTGTTTTTTTTTGTAAATAAATTTTGTATAGCCTGTAACTCATCTTTTTTTGTATAATTTAATCCCAAATAAAGATCCCTTAGATAAGATTTACTGAAATTTTTATCATTAGTTTTTTCATAATAATAATGTAGTGCAGCACCCAAAGATAATGATTCGTCCCCTGAACTTGGCATGATAAACATGTGTCTCAATTTATTAAGTTTAGAAACAATATTATTTGCTTTTACATTCATAAAAACACCTCCGCCAAACACAACTTTATTTATTTTAGTTTTCTCTATTGCCTCTTTAACTAAATTGACGATTATCTCTTCCGTAAACTTTTGTAAGGCTCCACTAATATTATCAAACCTTTCTCCAGCTAAATTTTTTTCTAAAAACTCATAGCAATAATTCATTGATAACAAACTCTTTTTCTTAAGAGATAAAGTTTTTTTATCTACATAAATTAATTTCTCAAATATTTTTTTTTTAATCTTATTATAATATTTTTCATTAGCATAAGGAGCTAGACCCATAACTTTATATTCATGCTCCCAAGGTTTCATTCCTAACAATTTTGTAACTCTTGAGTAAATTTTTCCAAGAGATGCATCTCGACTTGTCTCAGAAATTTTTTTAAATTTACCATTTTGACATATATAAATTTTACCAGATGAATTATCACCTGAGCCATCTAAGGTTATACCTAATATTTTGTTTTTTTTATTGAAAGATGACAGATAATAAGAAGACAACATATGACAAAAATGATGATCAAAAAAAATAATCTTTTCTTTTTGAATATTAATTAAATTTTTAACTTCTTTTATTCTTTCATTTGTTCTTTGTTCAAAAATTATTTTTTGATATTTTTTTGGCTTTTTACTATCATTTAATTGATCGGTTAGACTTAATTTATACCATGAACCAGGATCTTGTAAGTGTTTAGCTGAATGCATAAATCTAGAGGAATAAACTACGTAATTGATATCCGAATTTTTAATTCCATAAGCTCTAATACATTCTAAAATAGAATTTTTTGGAAACCCCACGTCATTTTTTTTTCTAGTTAATCGTTCTTCCAATAATGAATAAACAATTCTACCATCATGACATAATGATGCCCCACAATTGTGCCCGTCATGAATTCCTAGAATAATCATTTAAATATCTGAATATTTATACTAATTTATCTATTAATGAAATGTCTTTAATAATAAAAAATTTAGATAAAAAAACTTTAATTAAAAATATTATTAAAATAATTAATATTTCAAAAATTAGTAATTGGACATTTAAAAATTTTATCTTAAATTTGCCTGGAAAATGGAATAAAAGTATAGCTGTATTTGATAAGACAAAAAAACAACTTATTGCTTTTTCTATTTTGTCTGAAAATAAAAAAAATGTTCATATTCACCTGTTAATGGTTGGAAAAAAATATCAGGGAACTGGAGTAGGATCAAAGATTTTAAAAAAAATTAGTGATCAGACTAATAAAAATATAACAGTTAAAACTTATACTAGTTTAATAAATACTATTAAATTTTATAAAAAACATGGCTTTTCGGTAAAATATTTAAAAAAACAAATAGTATTTTTCGAAAAGAGATAGGAATTTAATTTATCTGAATCTCCAAGGATTAAGTAAAAACTTAGCACTATCAACTTTACCAATATTAAACAGCAAATCTATAAACGATAATCCAGAAACAAATGATCCATGTAACTGAGGGTATTCTTTAAATTCAAATTCTTGTAAAATATACTCGACATTACTTTCTTTAAATTTTTTTTTATCCTCAACTGTGAAATATTTCCAATAATTTTTACCAAATAAAAATTTGTTTCCACCAAGAAATTTTATTAAATCTAATACATAGATGGACTTTTTATTTTTAGTATTAAAACCTTTTTTTTTTAAGTCACTAGATAAATGAAATTCAGAATTAATTTCGAAAATTTGAATTCCATATTTTATAAATTCAATTACTATTTCACTTATAAATATATAATCTTTTAAATAAATCTTTTCGATATCTGAATAGATTTCTTCAAAAAACTTTGCCTTACTATAGGAAAGCTGTATCGACTTTAAATGTTTTTTTTTCCAATTTGTACTATTGTCAATAAAAAGTTCATTAAAATTTGTTCCTTGTGGGGATTTTTTTACAGGTACCAATAAGTAAGTCCAACCTTCATCGGAATCTATTTTTATTTTATTTCTAGTTTGAAAACTATGCCTAGAATATTTTAAATCATCTAGACAAACATAAGTATCAACAGATTTAATTTTAGCAAAAAAACTTAGTTGTGGAATAAATTGTGCCTGATGTGCAGATATATATTTCAAGTTATTAACCAATTAATCTGATTACTTCAAAGGCTTCTGCATAATCTTTCTCAATTTGCAATCCACGCATGCCCATTAATTCAAGTAATCTTTTTTTTTTTAAATAAGGCCTATGAGATCTAGATTTATATGAACTTAAAGCCAAACATTTTTTTTCAGCTATTTTTCTAGTTAAATCAATATATAAATCGGCTTTAAAACTGAAATGGTTCCAAGGTAATTCGTATCCCAAAATACTTGTTTTTTTAAATGCTCTAACAGCTTCAGTTGTTATAGTGCAGTGATCTTGATGAGTATCATGTCTAGAGTGACACAAGACTATATCAGGTTTTATTTTTTGATTAAGTTTATACATGTAATCTAATATTTCCTGTCTTTTATCTGAAAATGATCTCACTGCAAAATTTAACATAATAATTTTATCTTTTGAAAAACCTATAATCTTTGTAGATTTTTTCATTTCATTCACTTGAGCATTTGGTTTAAATGGTGGTTTTGTTGATATAGAGGCATCTGTAAAACATACATACCATATTTGAGAATTGTTTTTTTTTAGTTTTTGAATAAGTCCACCACAACCAATTTCACCATCTTCAGGATGAGGTGATAAGACTAAAACTTTTTTACTTTTTAAATCAATCATTTTTTTAACACCAAAATTTCAATCATTATAAAATTTGATAAAAGTTTCATAATTAACTTTCCTATATATGGGATGGCGCAGATTTTTGCTACCATCAATCTGATAAATAAACTTAAACCCCTTAATTCATTAAATTCATTGTTAAATATTGAAACTCTATTTTGAGACAAATCTTGAAAACTTCCTATTTGTTTTTTTATTAAATTTTTATATTTAAATGGTAGAGATAAAAATAAATGTTTTTGATAAAAATCAGAATTTTTTTTAAATATTTTAAGAATATAGACTGTAAATTTTCTAGGAAGCCAGTGTATTAACCAAGTTTTGGTGTGTGCCTCATAAGGAACTAATAAATGAGGTATTTGATAATATGCATAAGCTCCTTTTTTCAATACTCTGGCATGTTCCTTTATTGTAAGATCTTTTTTGTCATATTCGATGTGTTCTAAAACTTGTTGACTAACTAATAAATCAAATTGATCATTCTTGAAAGGTAAATTTTTACCATCATAATTATAAATTCTATCACTTTTTAAATTACAAACTTTATTTAAAAAATTATTAATTATTTTGTCATCACAACTTACATCTACCCCCCAAATATTTTCATAACCTAGGCAAAATAAATACAATAATGTTGAGCAGGATCCACACCCGTGATCTAGTATAGATGATTGATAATTAAGTTTTAATACATTTATTAATTTTGAGATGTGTCTAGAATGATTTTTAGTACTTAGAACATTTTTCTTAATTTCATACCACTCTTCTTTTTTTTCCTCAATTTTATGGCTTGAATAAATAAGTTGCTGTATTCTGCTCGAAAATCTTTTATAGTTCATTTTTAAATTTGAATAAATTTGTTATTAATTTTTTGTAAATTTTTAATCTTTGCATTAATTATATGAAATCTACAATTTTTTAAATAATCAAACATTTCTAAAATTTTTACTTCATATTTGTCATTATTTGATAAATCATCTATTTCAAGTGGGTCTTTTTGAATTTCATAAAACTTTATAAAAAGTTCATTTTTAGTAAAAACTACTATCATTCTAAATTTGTTATTTGAAACTGTAAAAAATAAATCTTTATTCAAATCAAAATTTCCTCTTCCAGCATGTTCACTTATTATATACTTTTTGTCCAGGTCGTCTTTTTCTAAGTATTTGGAAACTTCTATTTCTAATTTTGACATTATTTTTTTTGATACTGAAATAGAGTCTAACATTTGTTTTTTATTTTGATCATTTTCATCAATATTAGTATTAGAAACTAAAGGAACCTCTATATCCTCTCCATGCATTTCATTAAAGTAATCATCTGTGATGTAAAATCTTTTAATTTGATTTTTCAAACTTTTTCTATGTCCATGATCGCTAGTTATGAATAATAATGTATCAGCATCTAATATGTTTATAATTTTTCCAATATATTTATCTACTTTCATTAATGATGAATCATATAGAAATTTTCTTTTTTTCTTAATATTTCGTGTGTATTTCAACCATTTTGGATAATTTAATAATTTGCTTAAAAAATTACTAATTGAATTAAAATTTTCATAATCATGCAAATCCATCATATGATGATATATAAAAAATGGTTTATTTTGATTTTTTAATTTTTCTTTGAATTTATTAAATGTATCAACTAAATTTATTGTTTTATGACCAAGAAAGTTTATTGGAACATTGCTCTTTGTAATTTTAAATTTAATACGCCAAGAAATAGAACCAAAAATTCTTTTTAAATAAAAATTTAAGGAATTCAGTCTAGAAACTCCAAGAAATAACCAAATACTAGCTGGATTTATTTCAAGTATTTTTTTTAAAATTATTTCAGGTTTTTTTTTTATTAAATCAATCTCTAAATCAATATTATTTTTAATATTAAGATTTATATTTCTTAAATCTTGACTCCATATAAGTGTATCTGCATTAGTTATTTTATCTTTTACTTCAATCAATAATTTTTTGTAACTTTCAATTAATTCAATTTTACTTTTTGTATTTTCTTTATTTTTTTTATATTTTGATAAAATAACTCTATTAAGTTTTTGTTCCAAAATTAATCTATAATCAAATGAATTTATATTTTCATCAACACCTCTATCATATCCATTGTCTGCACCCATTTGATTGCAGTTACTAAATATTATTGTTGAGTATCCCTCTTTCTTTAGGATTTCCATAAATGAAATTTTTTTATTTTTTATTCCATAATCATATCCACCTTCATCTAAAGGTAATGTAAAAGAAAACAAAGATGGCAAAACGAATTGGGTACAATTTGAATTAGAAATACATTTTTTAAAATTATATTTTGATGCTAAACTATATAGATTAGGAAATAAGTTACTGGCTATTTCATTTGAATTCAACACATCATAAGTAATAGAGTCTAATAATATAAATACACAATTCTTTTTCATTTTTTTAAGATTTCATTGTAAATATCCGTCATTCACAAGTCTATCTTTAATAGCTTTTGACATAAGACTATATGCTTCAGGAGTGTAATGGCCACTTATCCTTAAAGGATAAAGTGAAATAGGATCTTTATGCATTTTAAACACTTCCTCATGCAAATCTATTATTGGAATATTAAGTTTATTAATTATATCTATTACAATATTTTTTTTCGGATAATTTTGCCCAGTTGTATATTTTGTATATGCGGGTAAATATACAAAGTATATTTTACCCTTCCAATTTTCTGTAATTTTTTTTGATTTTGAAATTATTTCTTTAAATAATTTTTTGTTTTCTTCATCTGACGATTCATTTGAAATTTTGTTAACTGTTGGAACTAATTTTAGCTTTTTTCTCAAGTTGTATAATTTAAAAATTTTGATAAATGGCGTCTTGTCAAACCTTTCTTTTTCTTGCTCATTTAAAGCATATTTTTTCAAAACGGAGTCAATTTCATCTTGCCTTTCAATTAGATTTTGAGAAAAATTTTTTTCATTCAAATATCTTTTCAGCATTGGTGCTCTTTCTTTCTTTAATTCTTCAAAATCACAAAAACAATACATCCATAAAACAATTTTTGGTTCAAAAGGAACTCCGTATTCCATTAAAGAGGCAAATTCTAGTAATGGTCCATTTCCAGATTTGCCAATACTTGCAGCTGTGAAACCATATTTTCTTAAATTTGCTGTTACATTATCAAAAGGATCTACACATGCTCCTTCAGTTGTAGAGTCACCTACAAGGATTATATCTATTTTGTTTTTATTAAATGATCCTTTAGGATTATTAAATCCATATTCATCTGATTCATAAATTGACCATTTGCCACTTTCGTTACAGAGAACTATTTTTGAATTTGAAATTCCTCCTAGTGGATAAATACGCTCATTTTCTGAATTAAGACCATTTGATGATAAAAAAGCACTAGGAAAAACATTTGGATATGCTGTAACATTTTTTCGTAAAAAATCATCAATTACTTGAAGACGTGTTCTAGAGTCAAAATCTATTTGATTTTTTTTTGCAACAATTTCTCTGAAGTCTTTTTTTGTTAAATGTAAAAAAACTTCAACCACGTAAATCGATACAAAAATAGATACAAATATTAATGATAAGTTTATTTTTGTATTAATTGTAAATTTAAACAAACCAAATAATAATAGAATTCCAAAAAAACTAAATGATATTGAGCCAATGATATAAAATTTTTCAATAGATTTGTTTCCGATATTTGGAAGATATGTTGGATTATAAAGTTTAAATATTAAATAAATAATAACTAAAAGACAAAAAGCTAGTCCAACTATAAAAACAAAGTTTGCAAATTTTGATAGTAATCGAAGAGATTTGTTGGCATCTTGTTCCATTTAAATCTTATTATGTTATATGAATATTTATACTCTATTGTTTTATAATGTTCAATTTTATAAAAAAAAAATACTTTTCATAGATCATGAGAGTGGTCACGGAGGCTCCTCAATAAGTCTATATAATAAAATAAAAGTATTGTCTAAAAAAAATTATGAAATTTCTGTGATCTTAAAAAGGCATAGTCATATAGTGAAGAAATATAAAAATTTAAAGGTAAAAGTTTTTTATTTAGAAATACCTACTATTACTAGTCTAAAAAAATTGAGTTCTAATATTATTTCTTATTTTAAGTATTTTTTTAAATTAACAATTTTTATTATTAAAAATCAGGAATTTTTTAAAAAATTGAATAAATACGATTATTTACATTTAAATCATGAAAATTTGTTCTGGATATTAAAGTTAATTAAAATTTATAATAATAAAATAAAAATTTCTATTAGTGTAAGAACAATTTTAGAAAGAAATTTTTTTTCAAAAATTCAAATTAATCTTATTAATAATGAGGCTAACAAAAAATTATTCATTACAAAAAGAAATTTTTATGAATTTAATTATCAAGTAAATAAAAAAAAAACGAATAATTTTATCTTAGAAAATTTTGATTTAAGTAAACAGCCTCAAAATAAAGTTTTACATAAAAAAAATAAAAGTAGCAATTTAAATATATTAAGTATTTCGAATTTTAGCCTCGATAGAGGTGTGGATAGAATAGTAAAAATTGGTGAAAAATTAAATAATGAAGGTTTTAAAAATATTAAATTTAATATTTTAGGAGATTATAATATTAATTCATGGAAAAATATTTTTAAAATTAAAGAGAGTTATGATTTAAAATATTTTGTTCAACAAAGAAAATTGAAAAATATCAATGTTCTTGGACACAAAAGTAATACTCTAAAATTTTTCAAAAAAAATCATATATTGTTGTATCTTCCTAGAAATGATAGCGCCTGGGGTAGAAATATTATTGAAGCATTAAATAATGGGCTACCAGTAATCACTTTAGGAAAAACTAATAACTTAATAATTAACAAAAAAAATGGTTATTTTTTTAATAACTTCAAAGAAACTTTAATAATTAAAACAATAAAAGAATTTTACTATAAAAGAAATAAGCTAACTAAAATGAGCATAGCAGCAAAAGATATATCTAAGAAAAAGAATGATATAAAAAAAATTAGTAAAAAATTAAATTCATTTTTTAATTATTAAGAAAATCGCCAAATGACTTTTTAATTGTGAGTTGTTTTTTTATTGAAAAATTGTCTATACCATTAATTAATTTATATACATCAGCGCGTTTCTTTTTTATCTTACTCCATTTTAAATTTGATGATTTATAATCCCCTAAAACTATTTTTAAAAAATTTTTTTTTAAGAAATTAAGACACAAACGGAATGATTTTTTTCGTAATGTTTGTGGATTGTCATTTTTTTTAATCTTAAAATTTTCTACAAATAATATTTTTCCTTCGTCTACTCTTGTTGTCATTTTATGTATTGTGATACCATAATTTTTTTTTTTGTAATATATGGCCCAATGATGAGGATCACGACCTGGTAATGTAGGTGGTGCCGGATGGAAATTAATGGCTGTTTTAAATTTTTTTACGTTTAATTTGCTTATAATTTTACCTTGAACGAAACTTATAAAAATATCACACTTATCAAGTTTATTTTCATTAGCTATAAATTTCAAATTTAATAATTTTTTATATTTAGATAAATTAAGTTTTAAGTTTTTTTTATTTTTTTTACTTGTAAAAATAATAACCTTTTTATTTATTTCCATCTAAAAGTTTTTACCAAATCTGAAACGTGGTGTGTTTCAATCATATTCATTCTATTTTTTGTATTTGGATAGGCAACAGCTGTTAGGAGTATCTGTTCTCCATTATTAATTAATTTTTTGATATACAGCTCTCTTAAGATTTTTGGAATATGTAAAAGATTTATTTTTTTAAATTTATTTTTAAAATGATACCCTCTTACACCTTTATATAGATTAAATACTTTAGAATTTTTAAAATTATCACTAACAGCAATTATAGGTTGTTTAATATTCATAGATGATAAAGTCCTTGCGGCAAATCCTGATCTTGTGACTGCAATTATTTTTGAAATTTTTATATTTTCACAGATATTTGAAATTGCACTCGCAGTTGCAATATAGTCGCTTTTTGGAAAATTAATTTTCTCAATTTTATTGTTAAAATTTTGTTCTATCTTGTTAATTATTTTTCTCATCATCAAAACAGAGTAAGTTGGATTTGACCCTATTGCAGTTTCAGCTGAGAGCATTGCTGCCGAACTACCGTCTAAAACAAAGTTACTGATGTCAGATATTTCAGCTTTTGTTAGGAAAGAATTGTCAACCATATTGTCCATTATTTCTGTTGCAACTATAACTGGTTTTAAAAACAATCTAGAGGTGGAAATTATTTTTTTTTGATTGATCGATAAATTTTCAAGTCCAGTTTCAACTGATAGGTCTCCTCTATCTATCAAAATTCCATCAGAATAAGGAAGAATTTCTTTTAAATTTCTCAAACCCTCTTTATTTTCAATTTTACTTATTATTTTTGGATAATCTGAATTCAAATATTTTTTTATTTTTTTTATTTGGTTTTGAGTTTCAATGAAACTTAAACCAATAAAATCTATTTTGTTTTTTTTTGCAAAATTTAAAAAAACTTTATCTTTTTTTGAAATTGTTTTTTGATTATGGCTTAAGCCTGGAATATGAATACCTTTCCTACTTTTTAAATATCCGTTATTTATTGCGGTTATTTCAACATTTTTTTTTTCAATTTTTGTTACTCTAAAACTTAATTTACCATCATCAAAAAATATTATTTTACCTTTAATGAATTTATCAATAATTTTACTATTATCTAAATACAATTTGCCTTCCTTATTTCTTTTATCAATTGTTAAAATTATTTTTTTATTTTTTTTAATTTCTATAGGATTTTTCAGTTCTTCTAATCTAGTTTTTGACCCTGGGATATCAAATAAAATTGGGATAGAATTTGATACTGATCTAATTTTTTTGATTGTATTTTGATGCCAGATTAAATCTGCATGCGAACCATTTAATCTAAAAACTGATGTACCTGAATTAATTAATTTCTTTATTGTAATAGAATTATTAGACTTCGGTCCTATTGTGGATATGATTTTTAATCTATTAGTCATTGATAAAAATTGTTTTTTTTTTTATATTTTTTATCAAATCTGTTCTGAAGAGTCTTTTATCCAATTTAGAACTATTTATAATTTTAGATCTTATATAAGTGCCACTAATCTGTTTTTCAAATTTAGTATTTGAATGTTTACAGATATTTTCAGTTGCAATTTGACAACACTTCATACAATAATAAGGTCCCTTTGAATAAATTATTTTGATTCCGATTTTTTTTTCATATTTACTTATAAAACGTTGTGCTTCATATTTCTTATAAAAATTTCCTACTCCAGCATGGTCTCGACCAACAATAAAATGAGTGCATCCATAATTTTTTCTTATAATTGCATGAAAGACTGCTTCCCTTGGACCAGCATATCTCATGGAAGTTGTAAGACAAGATAAAATCGATCTTTTTGTTGGAATATACTCTTTAATAAAAATATTATATGATTTCATAATACTTTCAGGAGAATAATCTCCAATTTTTTTTCTTCCTATTAATGGTTGTATCAATATAGCATCATAGTTTTCTAAGGAATTTCTTATTAGATACTCATGAGCTTTATGGGGAATATTTCTTGTTTGAAAACCAACAACAGTTTTGAAATTTCTTTTTTTAATTATCTTTTTTACATCGTTAGGAAATATTTCATATTTAGATAATTTGTTTTTAATTTTTTTTTTAAAAATAGTTTTTCCGCCTACAAACCATTCACCTTTTTTAAAAAACTCTTCTACACCAGGATGTTTTAAACTTTTAGTACCGTAAATCTTTTTAACAGTTTTAATTTTATCACATTTGTAAAATTCAGGTTTTCGAATTTCTCCAACTTGTTGTGAATTAAAATTTAATTTAATTTTGTTAGTTTTTTTAAATTTTGGTTTATTTTTTACATCCAGAACTATTGGTAATGGAAAGATTTTTTTTTTAAACCTCAAGTTATTTACAACACTGTAAAATTCGTTTCTTGTCATGAAGTTTTTGACTGGATAAAAAACACCAGAACCTAACTTTTCTAGTTCTAAATATTGGTTAAAATTTAAATTTATTTCGTTCATTAATTAAATTGAGAATTATCTTTTCTGCAACTCTATATGGATCAGTTTTTTTACTTTGATCAATTATAAGATTTGAATTTTTTGGTTCATTCCAAACAATATCAACCCCAACAACATTTTTTATTTTTTTCTTTAAAGCTCTTTTATATAAATTTTTAATATCTCTATTAAGTAAAACTGACATTGGCACTTTTAAATAAATTTCAAAGTAATTTTTAAAAATTTTCTTGTTATCCTGTAAAATTTTAGAATTTGAATATAAAGCTGAAACAATAACGTTTTGTTTTTGTGAGTCCAAAAATTTTGTTATTTTTTTTATTCTTTGAATTTGAATTAATCTATGTTTTAAACTATGAGTTAAATCATTATTAAACAGATCTCTAATAACATCACCATCAACTGAAATAAAATTAATTTTTTTTTTCCTAAATTTTTTAATTAAAATATTACTCAGCGTAGTTTTTCCTGATCCAGACATACCTGTTAGCCAAATAATCATTACTTTACTTTAACTTTAAATTTTTAACTGAAATTGTAGCTAATTTATTCCAAATAGTTATATCAGTTAATCTAGTCTTTAAACTTTTTTTTACATTAAAAAAAGCGTCATCTAATTTATCTATATCTTTTAACTCAAAAGAATATTTATGTATAGAATGATATAATGTTGATTGACTTAATCCATAATTGATTTTTTTACTTTTTTGAAAAAGTTTTTTTATATTATATTTGGTGTCATAATAATTTGTACAAAAATGAACTGTTGGTAAATCATTAATAATTTGATGGATACCAAATGATAAAACTTGTTTTTTTAAAAAAACAGCTTCAAATCCTGCGGTCCCAGTAATAGTTGCAACTGCTAAAGAATTCTTAATTAAATCAAAACTTGAAAAGTTAGGATTAGCAAATATTACATTGGGTATCTGTTTCAATTTTTGATAATAACTTATTGATCTTATGCCATACATCTCTGGGTGCTCTTTTAAAACAATAAAGTATTGGGCAGGAAGATTTTTTGATATCGATGTAATCATTTCAAAAGTATTTGTGAACTCAGGTGAAAAATTTTGTAACGCCATTTCAGGCTCTAGATGCATAGGAATATAAATATACTTTTGTTTAATATTTCTGAGATTTAAAATGGAATTATTTTTTATATAATTAAATGCTTTTGGTATTCTATAATATCTTAGTATCCAACTTAAATAAGTATAAGAATTTTTTTTATCTAATCCTCGAAACTTACGAATAATAAACAAAAGAGTAAATTTAATAAAATTTTCAAAATTTGCTTTATAAGAATATTTGTTAACAGAATGTGCAAATGTTGCAGTATTTTTTTTTATTATTTTAAAAATATTACTTGGGGTTTTTTTATTAATTTTACTTTTTAAATTTTTTCTTATGATAGTTTTTAAAATATTTAATGTTCCAAACTCATTATCAGACCAGAGAAATCTTTCTCCCAATTTTGAATAGCTGAGAGAAAAATAATTTATTTTTTTTTTTCTACATATTAAATAAAGCAAAGGTAACGGAGCAATACTTAAAACTATTTTTGGTTTCGTTTTATTTAAAATTTTTTCATAGTAGACAAGATCTCTCATAAAATATGTAATTTTTTTATAATAATTCCACCCTGATCTCTTTATAAATGGATAATTGTCAGCATTAATTAAATATCCTCTTCCTAGCCCTCTATCTTGTGATATGTAATAAGAAATATTAAAATTATACTTTTTCTCGTATTGCTTAGATAATTTGAGAATTTTATTTGAATTAATATTTTTATCTTCTTCAATAAATATATTTTTTTCTTTTATATCCTTTGATTTGTTATTTAAAAAAAAATTTAAATTTTTTTTTATTATTTTGTCTCTAACTACAAACTGAATATCATGACCTTTTTCTTTTAGAATTTTACTTAGTTCAGAAAAAAATGGTATTTTCCCAGACTGTAACCAAATCAATATTTTCATTAAAATTAGGTAAGATAATATTTTTATTAATTTAAATTAAATACTTTTAGAATATTAATATATTTTTTACAATTAATAATATAAAGAAATGTAAGATGAAATCATTTCCAACTGATATATTTTCACTTATTAAAAATGGTGGCTATAAATTTTTAAAAAATAATCCAACTTGGCCGGTTAACGATAAAAAATTAATAAAGGTAATAAGAGATTTCCATGATAAATTTTTTATTGAAGCTGAAAAATTAAAAAATTTCGACAAAAATGTTTTGTATGTTGACGTGGCTATTCTTTATTTTATTTCATATTGTACCCATTTCAGAATTTTAGAAAAAATTTTAGAAAAAAAAGGAAAAAAATTAGACATAAATAAATATTCGATTGAATTTATAAAGCCAAACTTAGAGGCTTTAAAAAACCCATTTTTTACTAATAGTTTTAAAAAAAAAATCACAGTATTAATAAAATTTACTATAAAAAATTTTTTAAATTTATCATTTTTGAAATTTAATAAATATTTGGACATTGGAAGCAGGTCTGCAATTAAAAAAAATTATATTAATAGAAATAAGATATCAGTAATTGAATCTTACCCTGAGTTATTGTTTAAAACTTATTTTCATAAATCAAGATTAAATAATTACAAAAAAATATTAAAACCAATTATAGACTCGTTAATAATTGATATCAAAAATGAATTTAAAATTAAAATTGACTTATCTGACTTGTTAAATGTTTGGATTTATAGATGCACTATGATTAGTAGCACATTATATGAAATGTTAAAAAAAGATACAAATTTCAAGGGAATACTATGTAACGATATATATTTACCTTCGACCAGAATAATGGGAACTTATTTTAAAATAAAAAAAAAAAGATCTATATCTTTTGACCATGGCAACCATGCAAATGCTAGAAAAAAACATGTGCCACTAACTTATCAATTTCTCCCATACAATACTTTTGTAACGATTTCAAAACATTCAAAACATTCTGTAAGAAAAAATGCAAACATATCTTTAATGCGTAATACATTAAAGAATTTAAAAATTGATTATGTAAATAATTATTACTTAAAAAATGTATTTAAAAAATACTCGAGTTTAAAAAAACAAAATAAAAATAAAAATATAATGATAATGGGTTGGCCAATGAACTCTAGAAAATATTATGATGAAGGGCCACCTGCTTTTTTTTGGAGTAAAATGTTGTTTGAAATTGAATTGATCAATTTTTTAAAGAAAAATAATTTTAATGTTTTTTACAAGCCTCATCCGGAAAGATTGGGCGGAATAGAAAAAATTTATAAAAAAATAGTAGATAAAATAATATTTGAGAAATTTGAAGATCAAAATATTAAAAATGTGGATACTATAATATTTACTTATACTTGCACATCAACATTTGGGTATTCATTGTGTACGGATAAAAAAATCATACTTTTTTATAACGAAAATTATTTTTCAGATCACATGAGGCTTCTAAAAAAAAGAGTGAAAATAATTCCATGCAAATATAAAAAAAAGTATACTGCAGATTTTAAAGAATTATTAAAAGAAATTAAAAATAGCAAAACTAAGATTAATTATGAATATGTGAAGAAATATTTGATTTAATTAAATATATTTTTTTTTAGGATAATAAAATTTTTTGTGATTAGACCATCTAAATCACTTTTATTTAGTACATCGTATGCTTCAGAAATATTTTTGACAACTGGAAACCCATGTAAATTAAATGAAGTATTTAATAAAGCTCCACAACCTGTTATATTTTTGAATTCTTTTATGAGGTCGTAATATCCTGAATTTAATTTTCTTGTAACAATTTGAGCTCTAACTGTTTTATCTGCATCATGACAAGCTGCTACAATTTTTTCATATCCAAGTTTTGTTGTTTTAAATGTCAAAGCCATATGGTTAGAAATAGTTTTTCTAGAATTTAGAATGTATTTCTCTGCACAATTATCAATTATCGATGGAGCAAAAGGCATCCAAAAATCTCTATTTTTAATTTTTGCATTAATTTTAGTTTTTGTATTTAAATTTCTTGGATCAGCAAGAATAGATCTGTTTCCCAAAGATCTTGGTCCAAATTCCATCCTATCAATAACTCTTCCTAAAATTTTTCCCTTAGATAAAAATAAAGCAGCTTTTCTATTTGAGAATTTGAAAATTTGAAATTTTTTTTTGTTAATTTTATTTTTTAAAAATTTATCCTCCTCTAAGTTTGCATTATTTCCAAAGTAGAGGTTTTTTAAATTTACAAAATTATTGTTGTTTTTATTAAAACTTTTATTAACTTCTATAGATGCTCCAATGCAGGTTGAGTCGTCTTGCCCAGCTCCTGGTACCCATAAATTATTTATTTTATTGTTCTCTAAAAGTTTGCCCATTGCTTTTGCATTCATACCTACTCCCCCTGAAAAACAAATATTCTTAATACCAGTGAAAGCTACAGCATTTATTACCCATTCAGTTATAATATTTTCGACCCATAGTTGTAAGCTAGAGGCTATAGTATCAAATCTGAAACCTTCAAGTTTATTTTTAAAATGAAAGTACGAATCTTTCGGTTTTTTATGAATTACAAATTTATATTTTTTTAATTTAATTATCTCATCAAAAATCTTGTAGCATTCTTTACTAAAGTATTTTTCTCCGTATGGAGCAAGTCCCATAAGTTTATATTCATGTTCTAATCTTTTCATCCCTAACAATAAAGTAATATGACTATATATTCTTCCAACAATACATTTATCTGTTTGGTAAATTCTTTTTAACTGACCATTGTTTCCTATAGATATAGTTGCATTCAAGCCGTCTCCATATCCATCCATAGTAAATACTAAGCATTTTTTATTTTTAAAGGGTGATGAATAATAAGCATAGTTAGAATGACAAGTGTGATGATCTATCTTAATTATTTTATCTTTTGATATATTTAAGTTTTTAGAAACAATATCCTCCACATCTTTAGAGAATGTATGAATTTTTTTTTTATCGACATTTTTCCAATATTTTTCAGGATATTGTTTCTTATTCCAAAATTTTTTTGTTGTATTTAAGAATGATTTCTTTTTATTTTTATAAAAAAGATCATGATAATAGTTGTTTTGTAACCAGATCATATCTTTTACTGATAATTTGTAAATATTTGTTAGTATACTTTCGTAACTATAACCTTTTGCTCCAAGAGCTACATAATCTACTTTTTTTCCTTTAAGATCTTTTAAACATTGTTTAATTGCTCTGTAAGGATAACTCATATCATTTTTAATTCTAGAAAATCTCTCCTCACCATAAGCTGAAATAATTTCATTATTTCTCATTAATGAAACTGTAGAACTATCGCCCCAATTGATACCTAAAGTTATCATGATTTACTTAGCCTCTTTATAAAATTTCCAACTTTTATTCTAGCTAATTCTGATAATGAAACTGTTGTATTTTCTAATCTATATGGATCTAAATGTTCAAAATCTGAAATTAGTTTATCATCATCTAATTTGTGTTTAAAGTAAAAGGTAATTAATCTATTTGTAGCATAAATTTGAACATGTCCCTTCCAATCGTTAATTTTTCTAAAATCATTAAAGTAATTCATTTTTTTTTGTCTACAACTCTCTGGTGGTATGATTAGATCTAAAGAATTATTTAACTCATCAACAATTTTGCATATTATTTTTTTTTTAAATGGATTAATAAATAGCATAGTTTCACCTAATAATTTACTTATATTCACATTAATTGCGGAGTAAGTATCAACAAATTTTTTTATTTTTGAAATTTGAAAAATAACGTTTGGAGCTCCCGTCTTAAAGGCATTATCTGAAAAGAAAGTCTTTTTGAATTCTGAAGAGAATATAGAATAAAAAGATAACCCGTTATTATTTTTAAAAATTAAGTTTTTATTTTTTGATACAATCTCAACTTCTATATAAGAAGGATTTTCCAACCCCTCCATTTCATTAAATTTAAAACTTTCGGTTTTTTTTTCAAAATTTTCTTTTGATAAATTTATTTTTTTTTCCTTTTTAATTAAAATTTGACCATCATTTATTAAATTACATGTAATCAAAATCTCTTCTTGCTTATTTGAAACTAATCTTTCTGAGATTTGCCACAAAGGTACAATAACATTAACATCATATCCTCTTGGAAAAGCAATAATTAAAGGTAATAAGTAATGATACATAAAATTTTTATAAGTGATCTAATGAGATATATCTGAAATTTTTTGACATACAATAAATATGGGATTTATATTTTCCTGATCCTTTCCAAACTAATGTAAAATATTTATTAACAAAGCTTTTAAATCTGTCGTCATTGTTAATGTTATATATAAATGAACCTTTTGGTGGGATTTTAACTTTAATTAAATTTGACTCTATATTGTTTAAAGCACCATTCTCACCAGTAGGAGGCTCAATTCTTAATTCTATTGTTTTGTTTGATGGGTTAATGAAAGTCAATATTTGAATGTCAACGTCAGGTCTAAATAGTGATGAGTGAGAATTTTCTTTTGTAAATCCTATATCCTGACCGTGAACAGCACAATTTGAATTTTTAGTATAAACCATTATTTGTGGTCTTGTTGTTCCTTTGCTACAATTTATTTTAAAATTTCTAATAACTTCAATCCATCCAATCGAGATTTCAAAATCTTTTTCCAAAATCTTTTCTGATGGAATTGCAAATATTTCTCTTGAGTCTACTTTAACTACTTTTGAATTACTCCACACCTTTGCACCTTTAGAATTATATAAATTAATTTCAACACCAACATCATCAATTTTAATTTTAGATCTCAATTTTTCAGAAATTATTCTCATATTTGTAATCCAAATAGACTGATTAAATTCAACTTCTTTTATATGCAATATTGGAAAATAATTTTGATTTTTTAGAGTAATTTTAGGTAAAATCTTATCAATTAAATTGTAAATTTTTTTTTTTAAATTAATTGTATTTTTTATTTCAATATTTTGAAACTTAAAATCAGTTTGGTTTTTCTTAATAAAAATAGTTTCCAAATCTAGTCTGCAAGCTGTACAGAAAGTACCTGCTCTAGTGTCGTTCAAAAATTCATGAAATGAACTTACAGTATTATTTTTTGAAACAAAATAGTCATTAATATTCTTTTCACTTAGATTTGCACATGTACAAATTATTTTATCTTTTTCACTCATTGCTTTATCAACTTAATTTTGACATTTTTTCGTAGCTTCCACTATCATGAATCTTGCCATCTTTAATAAGATATATTTTATCACAATTTTTAAGTGTCGCCATTCTATGGGAAATTATAATTTTAGTTATACCTGTTAACAAGGTGTTCACCTCATTCATAAGTTGATCTTCTGTTTCTGTATCTAGTGAATTTGTCGATTCATCAAAAAATAAAATTTTAGGTTTATTATAAAGTGCTCTCGCAATTCCAATTCTTTGACGTTGTCCTCCTGATATTCTAATTCCCTTGTCACCAACAATAGTTTCATCTTTTTGATCTAATGAATTTACCCAATCAAGAAGTTTTGTCATTCTAAGACATTCTTTCACTCTTTCATTATCAACTATTTTTTCATCAATACCAAATGCAATATTCATTTTTATACTATTATCAAATAACTGAATACTCTGAGGAACGTATCCAATATTCTCATACCATGATTTGAGATTTAGATTTACATTTTTTCCATCACATAAAATTTTTCCTTCTGTGGGCTTGTATAAACCAATAATTAAATCCATTAAGGTTGATTTTCCACTTCCACTTTCACCAATTATTCCTACAGAGTCTGTCTTTTTAATTTCTAAATTAATATCTTTTAAAACTAATTTATCTCGCAATTTATATTTGAAATTTAAATTGATAATCTCAATTTTATTATTTAGTTCAAGTAAATCAGAATTTTGACTTAGAATTGTTTCTTTCTTATAAATCTTAATCTCTTTTAATTCATTTTTTAAAATTTTGAGCCCTTGATAATGAAATCTCATACTTTGGAATGCTAATAATAATCTATTCCCAGACGGTAGTATTTTAAATGCAGCAACAGCAAAAACTCCTGCGGTTGGTAAAAAATTTTCTAAAGTTTTTCCCTGATATAATATACTTAAACTCAATATAACTAAGCTTGAAACAGCTATAATTTCATAAGTTTGTTTTGGTAAAACTTTAATAAAATTTCTAATCAAAGAAATTCTACCGTATTTAGAGACATTACTAGTGTAATTTCTGGAAAAATACTCCTCATTTTTTGAAATACGTATATCTTTTAAACTTGTCAAACCTTCATATAAAAATTTAAATTTTAGAAATTCATAATTAACTGCAAGCTTTCCCCAAATATTAAATCTTTTTTTTGTTCCTAAATAATATGCACTAGCAATCAAAATAAATAGACCAAAAATAATTGTAGTTCCAAGAAAATCTAAGTATAGTAAAAAACCTACTACACCTATAAAAAGAGTAAAATCAGTAAGTATTGTAAACAAATTTTCTAACAATCCATTAAATTTATCAATTAAGTTTGTTACATTTCTGACTAAAAGAGATGAATTTCTATGTGTATATCTCTCGTACTCTTGATTTAAATAGCCATCATAAAGTTCTTTTGAACTTTTAACTAATACACCATAATTAAAATTAAGCTGTTTATAAATAGTATAAATTGAGAATAAAAATTTGAAAATGAAAAAAATCAAAATAAATGTTAAGCCATAAATTATAATATCTATTTTTTCTAAATTTATATTTAAAATTGGTTTTATGAATTGGTTTATAGTTAAATAAAAATCACTTGAAATTAAAACTTTCACAGCTGGAATCACTAATGCGATTCCGAAAGTTTCTAAACCAGTCATTACTAAAATTAAAAAGAAAATTTTAAAAAAATTTAATTTTTGTGATTTACTCAATAACGAAAAAACAATCTTTATGGCTTCCATATATATTACTTCTTATAATATGATCGATACCAATCTATAAATTTTTTAATTCCAACTCTGTGATTTGTTTTTGGAACAAATCCAATTTGTTTATGAATTTTTTTTGTATCACAGCTCGTTTCTAAAACATCACCTTTTTGTAAAGGTAAAAATTTGATTTTTGCTTTTAAAGATAAGTTTTTTTCAATTTCTCTTATAAAATCCATTAATTTTACTTTTCTACCTCCACCAATATTAAGAATAGAAAATGGGGCGTTATTACTATCCGAAAATGAAAAGTTTTTTTTTATTTTTGGTTGTTTTCTAATCGTAAGATAAATTGATCTAATAACGTCATCAATGTAAGTAAAATCTCTCTTATGATTTCCGTTATTAAAAACTTCAATCTTTTTTTTATTTAAGATATTTTTAGTGAATTTGAAAAGTGCCATATCTGGTCTACCCCATGGACCATAAACAGTAAAAAATCTTAATGCTGTTGAAGGGATTTTATATAGATAACTATAAGAGTGAGCTATTAATTCGTTTGATCTTTTTGTAGCAGCATAAAATTGAATTGGAAAAACTGCTGGATGGTCCTCTTTAAATGCTTTCGATTTACTAATACCATAAACACTACTTGTGCTAGCAAATAAAAAATGCTTTATTTTTTTTTTCTTAATTATATTTAACAAGTTACAAAAACCTAGCAAATTACTTCTCAAATATTCATCTGGATTTGTAATAGAATATCTAACTCCAGCTTGAGCAGCAAGATTTACTACATATTCTAATTTAATATTTTTGAGTGCTTTATCCAAGGAAGATTTATTTGATAAATCAATTTTAAAAAATTTAAAATTTTTATTTTTTTTTAAAATATTTAATCTTTTAAGTTTTAAATTTACGTCATAATAACTATTTAAACTATCAAGACCGTA
>MDTG01221261.1_pt1 | contig 37339 bp, 29 predicted proteins | sample 811421 | NCBI WGS metagenome assembly MDTG01 (sample SAMN05326645, study PRJNA326480) | marine metagenome | isolation source: seawater | place: Pacific Ocean: South East | collected 2011
ACCACTTCCTTTTCATGCAAGACCTAGATGCAGGTGAGGCAACACTCTCTACTCGAGTACATGGAATAACCGAAGTTGGCTTCCTTGGAGCAGAAGAGCCAGGTGCACCCGGTGAGGCGGGTCGCGGTACAGGATTCCTCGTAGGCCCTGGTGATTCACCCTTCCGGGCAGTCATTGTTGATGAGACCGAACACGAGTCCCCTGCAGATGGAATAACGGCCCATGTTCTAATCGATCCATTGCCTGCAAATTTATCACTTGAGGTGCCCCAAGGAGGAGTGGGCGATGATGATTCATTGAATGTCCCTGAGTTCACTAAAGATGAGGGACTTGCAGGAATTGCATTTTTCTTAGCAGGCTTTACTGATTTTGGAGAGAGTGTAAATGCTATGCTTGGTGAGATGGTAACCAGTGTTACTGGTGGAGCGATTGAAGATCAAAGAACAGATTTTTCTTTTGGAGTAGAACTACAGGCGACAGAGAACTTCGATTTGGTGGTTGATGCCCGTCAAGGTCGAATGCCCTTGGAAGAACCAGAGTGGCTGCATGGTATATCGATGGAAGCAGATTTGTCTGCAGATAATCACACAGCATTCCATGCCCGTATTTGGTTACCAGATTTGGCCCCTCACATAGATCTTTCAGTGGACTATCAGAATTTGTCTGTAACTGATCGATGGGAAATCGGGATTGAATTGAATGGATGGGTACCTGCCAATCCAGAATTCATGATTGAAGTAAACAATTACAATGGTAGGGATTTGAATTTCTTGATGCTTGGTTTCCAACCAGGTCAAGCTACAGACATCAAGGTCGAAGCAGAAATCACAACGGATTACCGGCCAGTTGTTCCTCAGTTGACTATGTTTAGTAACTATCAAATGAGCGTAGCATTAGATGCAATTCATGCAGTGGTATTGGATCGAAATGAGTGGGCAAGATATGAGTTACTTTTGCAGGGCATCCCAAAGGAATTGGACATGACTGCTTCACTTGGCTCAGTGATAACTGTTGGAATGGAAGCAGATGATTCAGAAAACACAGGTCTATCTTTAGATTCTCTAATGCTGGAAATGAAACGATTCAATGATGGTAAATGGTGGCCGGCAACGGTTTTCCTTCACGAGTTACCCGCACAAATGAATCTCACAACAGCGCCTTCAGAAATATTTGACATTACTCAACCTATTAGTTTCCAAGGCATGGCTACTCTAATATTTTCATCATCATCTCCTGGAATGGATTTGTTCATATCTACTACAGGTCGTTCAGTGGACGTCCGTGGTGATTCACTGTTGTTGGCAGATAATTTAGCCAGTCACATGAGTATTGAACCGACAGAGGATTTCGGATTGAGAATCACAAGTAGTGGAGAAGGTATAGGTCGTCTGTATCTCCGTCAAAGCGACGTTCCTGCTGAACCAGGGATTTGGATTGATCAGTTAGAAGCAGCGGGTGAGAACCTCAAGAGCGCTACAATTCACATGACATTTGTTGGTTATTCTTACTACACATATCCAGTTGTTAAGGTGGAGGACGTTCGAGGTGGCCGAATTATTGCAAACGCTAGGGCCTACGTCGATGTTTCCACGGTATCCGAATACTATGGCACACCCATAGATGCAGGCAATCTGACATTAGATGGTAGAGCAGTATTAATTGACGCACAAGTGACTGGTGGAATACCGTCTGGTACTACAATTGGTGTCAACGGATTGGCATCTGATCTTTCTATACTGAACATGATGGGTGTTGAAGCATCAACGACCCATTATCTGATACCCGAGCCTCTTACATCGGGATTATTGACCATATTTGCAACAGTTACGGGGTGAGAGTTTGTCTGATGATGAAGAGATAGAAGGCATGTACACCCTTGTTGGGGATCCTGAAAACCCTGATTTACAAGAGGCTGATGAAAAATCAGTTAGCTTGACGGATAGGATACGGAAATTGCGTTCAAAAATGCGTTCGAGTGAATTTACCCCTACAGAGGAGCAAAAAGAAATCGCTGACGAAGCCTACGAACGAGCGTTAGATGTAATCCAAAAAGTCACTCCACTCAGAGTAGTATTTGCTTCGGTATTCATGGCTGCCTTGATGTTCAGTTTGTTTGCGGTAGGGTTCTGGGTAGTTCCTCGTGATGCAGTGGATGTAGAAGTCATCTACAAACAGGCTGGCCCAGGACATGTAGTTCTAATGCAGGTTCACAACTATGGAAGCCGACCTATAGCGAATGTTGAAGTTGATGCCTCATTCATTAATGAGGACGGAGAAGTCCTCAATTCAACTGAATTTAGAGTGGCATCGCTTCTTGCCCACACATCCATTGCTGGTGATGATTTAGAAATCATAGTGACTGGCGAAACAAGATGGGATATTTACACGATAAACATAACTTTAGATTATGACAACTATGATGGTGCTGTATCACCCCAAACATGGAGTCTGCAAGTTGGCGAATATACTTCTGAAATGCATTTGCTCGAAGCAGACCGACAGTGGCTCTGAACGACACCGTAGGTGTCGTCATAAACAGGCAAGATAGAAAACGGAACAGGTTCCCCACACATTGGGGAGCCTTATGCAGTATCGACTAGCAGCCTGCATTCTGGCTATTCTCCTGCTATCTAGCGCGTCTCCTTTGGCTCAACAAAACCACGTCGTGCAACAATATGATGAAGATGAATCGGTTGGCATTGAAAGAATAATCATCACTCCAGATCCAGATAGTATAGGTTCAGCACATCCCTCCGCGAGTTGGGACGGCGATGAACGAGTTCGTGAAACAGTGGCCGATACTCATCTTGGCCGCTTTGATGTAAACGGTTTGCAGTCAGACATTCAAGTTCCGGAAATATTGGCAGATATCCGTCCAGATTTGGCCTTAGTTCTGATTGATGGAGAAGTTGGTCTTTGGTCAGCTAGGTTGGCAATTAGTGAATTGCCAGGGATTGAAATTCGTGCACATATACCACCCTCTGGATTCCTAATTCAGGGCCATCCTCAAATGATTTCGGCAGTGCTGGATTTACCTCAAGTTGAAGCATTACACAATCTTCCTTTAGCATTCGTTGTCGATCACAAATTGCAAAACCTAGTGGCAGACACTGCTCAATTCTCCCTTACATCCGAACCCTCCACCGCTGTAGAATTGTCAGGTTGGCGCTTAGCAGATTTAGGCACACCACAAGATCATGTTCGATTGTTAGGTTTATCCGGTGATTTGGATACTCTAGCTGAAGAGTACCTCGAGAGCCACAAACCCATTGATTCAGGCCGTCATCTAGGCATCATTGGTTTAGGTGAAATCGCAACAGTTGCCGCTAACCCAGCCTTATCTTGGTTAAGTCTAGAACCGATTCTCAGTATTGATAATAACAAAGCAGTTGAGCATATGCGAGCTGACGATGTATCCAACTATTTTGTTATTGGATTGAATGGAAGTGGTCATTCAATCACGGTCGCAGATTCTGGTATTGATCGAGATCATGGCGATTTTAATGGCCGCATTGATCACGTTGAATCAGTAATATGGGGTGATAGCTCAACTGAGGACATGCATTCAGGCCATGGTACACACGTTCTTTGCACTGTACTGGGCGATGCTAGTAGAGGTGGATATGCAGGCGTTGCTCCACAAGCAACTTTGCGATTTCAAGCGATGGAAGACGATAGTTCTGGAGAGTTTGGAGGCGTCAGTATGGACACATTAGTCCGTAAAGCGTACGAAGGGAATTCATACATTCACACAAATTCTTGGGGAGCAGGTTCATCCTTTGGAGAATACACAACCAGTAGTGAGGATGCCGATAGTCGGACGAGCCGCTATGATCAATTCTGGTCGTACAATGGTATGCTGGTACTTGTTTCAGCAGGTAATGATGGTCCCAATTCAGATACAATCACTCCACCAGCTACAGCAAAGAATGTAGTCGCAGTTGGTAATCACCATAACCGCGGCGGCGGTGCTCCAGATTTATTGTCGGATAGCAGTAGCAGGGGGCCAACCGACGACGGTCGAATCAAACCAGATGTCACCGCACCAGGTTCTTGGGTCCGTTCATGTAAAAGTCAAGACGCTTCAGATACTGGTGGTTCTACATGGGATAATCAATGGTACATTGAGTATAGTGGGACATCTATGGCTGCACCGAATGCAGCCGGAGCGTCTTTGTTAATCCGCGAATATCTGATGGAGGTTGCAGGTCGCCCATCACCTCAAGGCGCACTAATCAAGGGTATGCTGATTCTAGGTGCTGAAGATGAAGGAACTAGAGATATACCGAATATGAATGAAGGATGGGGCAGAGTCAATCTGGCAAACTCACTGATTCCGGGTACAGATACAGGGGTTTGGGTTGATGATAGAAACACCGTCCGTAGTGGTCAAACTCGTGAATATGAGTTCAATCTAAGCCGTGGTAACACTCCATTCAAGGCAGTATTAACTTGGTCTGATTACCCAGGAAGCACATTTTCCAATATTCAATTACAAAATGATCTAGATATGGTAGTGATTTCCCCAGATGGTACCACCTACAAAGGGAACGATTTCTCTAATGGACGTTCAACTACTGGTGGTGACGCTGATGATATCAACAACGTAGAAGTCGTGCTAATTGACCAAGCAGCGGCTGGTGTTTGGACAGTCCGAATCACAGACGTCGCCCATGGTGGGCAACGTAGTGATCAACCATTCGCATTGGCAGTTCGCGGAGCAGGTGTCAATGATTTACGTAGTGACCCTGTGCCTATCGCATCCTCCTTCCAATTATCAACAGCCATTCCACAGGTGAATGAAGAGTGTCAATTTTCAATCCAAATCGAAAATCAGGGCGGGGGATCTGCGGATGGATTACTGATTGAAGCCATTGCAGGGACCCAGAATCTCGGCACAGTAGAGTTGGATTTAGGCCCAGGCATGATTCGCTGGGCTACGTGGGATTGGACTCCTGTAAATGAAGGTCAACAGGCAATAACTATCCGGATAGACCCGAGTAATTCAGAAGAAGAAATCGATGAAGATAACAATCTCTTTGAGACACCAATTGCAGTTAGTGCACCTGGGGTGAGAGTAACAACAAATCAAACAATATTGGATGTACAAAGCCCCAGCCAAACCAGTACTTCATGGGACTTACAAATACGTAATACCGCTTTGCTTTCGACAAATGCATCTATTAGCGCGTCCACACCTATGCGAATAAATAATGGACAAATGATGACTGGTTGGTTCACCTCCTTCACACAGAACAATTTCCAACTTTCAGGTTCACAACAATCTGATTTAGGCTTCACCTTAGTTCATGACAAGTCACCCGCACCTGGAATATATCAACTCACAATCACTGCAACAGATGATGACAACAACATCCAATTCCCTTTGACATTGACACTTGATGTGCCAGTACTATCTGATGTAGAATTTCAGGCTGCATTCTCAACACTATACGTGCACCCTGCTGAACCGACCACATTCAATATTGATGTATTGAACAAAGGAAACGGGATTCAGGGATACAATCTCTTCGTTGAATCTCCGTCAGGATGGTCAGTTGGTTTGGATAGTCTAGGTTCCAACATAGGCGCATCGTCGGGTTCAACGGGAGCAATCCCCCTCGGCGGCGCACGAACTGTAGATATGACAGTTACACCACAGTTAGGAGTACCTCCTGCGCCAGGCCAGACTTTACAGGCGAACTTCCGGGTAATATCTCAGGTTGATCCTACATTGCAATGGTTGTACCCAGTCATTATGGAAGTAACAGAATATGATTATGCAACAATCGATGTTGAATCTTTGCCTAGTCAAGCGAGACCAGATTCGACAGTTTATTTCCAATACACAATTGTCAATAGAGGTAACACTGAACTAACTTTCATTCCAAATATTGACAACCGCCCAGGAGGATGGTCAGTTGTCGCAGGTGAAGCACCACTTACTGTGCCAGTTGGTGGATCAGCAAATTATCTCCTAAGCCTTCAAGGCAATGGCTACGCAGTTGGCGGCCCAATCACTTTGCACCTCACAACTGCAGATGGATACAGAATTTCTTGGGATGGTGACATTGAAGTTGTTGAACAACCAGAACCAGTATTGACATTTGTTGGTTTCATAGATGAAAATGATCTAGAAGTTGCTGCAATCTATCCTGGATTACCTGGAATCAAAGGTAAATGGTTGATTTTCAATGACGGTGCAGCTGCTTGGACACCTACAATAGAATTGATCCTTCCTGACAGTGATTGGACAGGCATTTGTGATGCGATTGGCCAAGTTGAACCATCAACTTCTTCAGAATTAACATGTATAATTACAGCACCCGATTTGACTCCAGCCGGATGGCAACCCGAAATCCAACTGAAGATAGTTGCAGAAGGTGTTGAACGCACCTCTGGTTCGACTCTGACAATTGCACCAGATGCAGAGATTAGTTGGTCAACGGTTTCTATCGATGAAATCATCGAAGGGCAAACATCTACATTGTATTTGGAAGCTGTTAATCATGGAAATACAGCAATTCAAGAGAGAATTATCGTGGATGTACCAAAGGGTTGGAATGCAGATATAGAAGGCTCAGATTTATTGAGTTTAAGCATTGGTGAAACTCAAAGAGTGCGAATACTTGTTACACCAGATGATTCTGGAAAAGAAACAGTCGAAGTATCGCTAGAAGGCTCATCGATTGAAGGTGCATCCTATGATATATCGTTAGATGTGGAAGAAGACCCGACACGATCAACAGGAAGCAAATTAGGCACAAATATAGCAATTATTGGATTGTTGGTTTTCATCACATTAGGTCTTGTCATTTCAGCGGTAATGATAATGCGTCTTAGGGAACAAAATACTCCGCAATCAAATCTTAATGCACCTCCAACTAATGCCTTCGCTGAATCCCAAAGCACCTCACAACAAGTAGTATGTTGGGGTTGCAATACTCCCATCTTGGGCTCGCGAAGAGGTTGTCCAGGATGTGGTGCAAGATACCATGATTCAACACAACCATGCCAAGCCTCGAACATCACTAAATGCAGAAATTGTCAGGCAGACGTTAGTACTTTCATCGAGGAGGCAGCATCCTGAATCGAGTGATAGGCGCCCTTTTGAGGGGGTCGTCCCGTCGACCAACCATGCGCACGCCCGCGCGAGGCCACTGTTTGCGAATGGTCGCGATGCTCTTGCTTGTCATTGCGAGCCCTCTTGTAGCCGCTGAGGCCAGCGTTCAGTTACTATCTGACTCCTCTTCAAAGGAAGCATCACCGGGCAGTCCCGCCGAATATACAATCACTGTCAGGAATACAGGTGATGAGGATATCACCGTACAGTTAGGGACAAGTCAAGAGCCAGGCGGTTGTCAGGGTTATTCGAGTGCTATTGAACAAGTTCCAGGGACAATATCAGCAGGATCATATGAACAGGTTACTTTGACAGTCAACGTCACCGATGATACTGCTGAACAAGTTGCTGATGATTGTGACACTACTGTTACAGCAACAGCAACATCGGCAGCACCAGGGGCACCAAGTCAGCCAGCACAGGATGACCTCACAGTTACGACAACAAAAGGCGAGGGCTCCGGGAATGCCGCGCAGGGCGTCGAATTATCTACTAGCCAAGCTACCAAAAATTACGGTGGACAGGCAGAAGTTGAATGGTCTGTAACTGTTAAGAATACAGGTCAAACACAGGAAACAATTTCTCTTGAGTTGGATGATTCTTCGAGTTGCAGGTCTGATGGTTTGACTGCAACAGTTGATCCTGCTCAGGTCACTTTGAACTCCGATGATGAGGAAACTGTGACTGTAACTGTAGAAGTTCCAGATGGCGATCAAACAGAGGCAGGTTCACATTGTTTCATCACCCGTGCAACTGTTACTGCTCCAGCTCCTCCTCCAGGGACTGATGCTGCTCAGGACAATCTATCTGTGACCCTCAATATTCCCGAATTACACGAGTGTGATGCATCCTTATCGCCTACATCAATGACTATAGCACCAGGTGCAACTTCATCTGGAACCTTTACATTAACAAATACAGGTAACAGTGATTGGACAGTAGGCTTTGGAAAAACTGGTGCTAAGGCAAACTGGGTCTCACCAGATGTAAATCAGCGAACATTGCCATATGACGGTGGAAATGGTCAGACTTCAATCGCTTTTGATGTAACTCCTGATGATAGTTTACCAGCGGATAGTTCTACAGAGATTCGAATTAGAGGTTTGGATGGCAATAGTGAACGCTGTTATGCAACTCTAACGATTAATGTAGGCCAGTCTTATGGTGCAAATGCTGCATTGAACAACAACTATCTGAGCAACGTTGAACCCGGCACATCTCAAAGCACAGACCTTTTGATTACAAACCAAGGCAATGGTGATGATTCATTTTCGATTGGACACAGTCCAGTCCCAGCAGGTTGGTCAGTATCGATTTCAGCCTCACCGATTTCACTAATGGGTAAGCACAGTGACCCTGATAACAAGGCCACAGTTGAAATCGAAGTTTTCGTACCAATAGACGCTTTAGCAGATGAGACGGTGGATATTGTTTTCACAGTCACTAGTTCTGGAGACTCATCAATTGAAATTACAGATTCAGTAGAGGTATCTGTTGCTGAAAGGCATGAGGTTGCAGTTGGTGTTTCATCAATAGACCAAACCGGTAGAACTGGTCAAACGATTGATTTCCCAGTCACTGTGGAAAATAAGGGCAACGTTCAGGATTCATTCCGTCTTAGGGCCTGTGACCCTTCACAACAGAGTTCGTGTGCTCCCCCTCCTTGGCAAACCCGTTATGTGGATGCATCTGGCAACGATATTTCTCAGATTTCACTTGAAGCAGGAGCCTCAGAACAGGTATTCCTTCGAGTTGACATTCAAGGTGAAGATGAAGGAACCTATCTTCAAATCCAGATGAAGATTAGTATCGTATCTGCTCCATCTAATGAATTCACAAAAACGGTTACAGCACGGGTATCGAATTATGACTATTTGATGCAACTTATTCTAGCTGAGCCACAAGGTGCACCTGATTCGACTAGTGTAACACTACCTCCGGGTGGACAAATTGTCATACCTATGCTCGTGACAGATGTGGGCACATCACCTTACATTGAATCAGCGCTATTCACAAAACAAGGAATGGACTCTGTAATTTCGTCCACATTGAAAGTAAATGGATTTACGGTAGATATTGGCACAACTCCTTACGAAATTGCCGACGACACAAGTGTTTACTATGCTAACTTCACACTTTCTGTAATGGGCGACACTCAAGATTTGAATGGGGAGGCAGGAGTTGTGAATATTTGTGCTGCCTCAATGAGGAATACAGCTACACCATCATGTGTCAACATAGTCGTTAATGTGGCAACTGTACACGATCTAGGTGTGTCAATAGTTGATGGTCCAGAAAGGAACATAACTCATCCAGATTTTGCTGACTTTGAAGTAAATATCACAAACGAAGGCAACATAGAGGAACAAATTGAGGTTTCATCTACAGAAGGCCTACGAGGTTGGACCATTGATATCGAACAGACTGACTTATTGCTACAACCTGGGGAAACCGAAACCATTCGTGTCCGTGTCAAACCACCAGTTCAGATGGCAGTTGATGATGAGTTTGAATTCACATTAATTGTAACTCCTGAAAGTGCTCCCGTAGCTGCTCAACCCGTTGACTTAACGGTGAAAGCAACAATTGATGATAGCGTGTTTGGGTTGTCAGCAAAAACATTCGAAACGGTTTCTTGGGCCATCATGGGAGTGATTTGTTTACTGATTATTTTGACTGTTTTAGGTAACAGGAAAAGAAGCATTCGAGTCTAATCAAATCGGTCGAAGGCAAAGCACTTCCAGATATGCTTATGATGCCTCTATCAGTCGAGAGTCTCAAGGAACCCTACGGGTTCCCTTGAGGCTTCGAAATGACCACTGTATCATCAGCCTACCTTTCACTTGGTTTGATGACTATTGTCGGCATCCTTTTTCCATTGGGCGGGTTCTTGCTTTCTCGCTTCCTCCGACCAATGCCTGACCCAAACGATCCCACCAAACTACGTAGTTTTCTCCTTGAAGGATATGAAACCGATCAATCGCTGTACGTTCGCCGCCTCAGCACCTACGAGTGTGGCGCAGATCCTGTTGGCGATGCCATGATTGACTTCCACTTCCAATATTATTGGTATGCAATTATTTTCCTAGTTTTTGACATCGCATTCATGTTCCTTGCATTTGGAGGAATTGTTGCGATGAGTGCAGATCACACTGCTGCACCTGGCGCAGATGGTGGAATTGATGCTGCTATTGGTTCACTAGTATCGCTACTTGTCTTCTTTTTCCTAATGGGGCTTGGAGTGTGGCATGTTTTCCGCAAGAGAGGTCGAATTTACATCTGAGGTGATAACATGGGCGACGGACAAAATTACACAGCGTTCAGTAGTCGTGGACTACTCGACATGATTGGAGATTTGAACGATAAAGCCCTCGAAGCTACACGGATGAAGGACTTCATCAGTGTTCTTGGAGGTCGATTCCTAAATTGGGCACAGAGGAAATCACTATTCCCATTGCACCTTGGAATCAAGTGTTGTGCTTTGGAGATGGCAGCTGCAGGTGGCGGCAGATTCGATGCTGAAAGTTTCGGTGTTGTTTTCCGCAGCAGCCCGCGGCAATGTGACGTACTCCTAGTAAACGGCCCAATTTCCAAAAAATTTGCCGACCCGATAGTTCGACTTTGGGAACAAATGCCTGAACCCAAATGGTGTATTGCAATGGGGGAATGCGCAATTTCTGGAGGCCCGTACTATCAGTCTTACAACATCCTCGAAGGCGTAGATACAGTAATTCCAGTTGATGTTTACATTCCTGGATGCCCACCTAGGCCGGAAGCCCTTGTGGATGGATTTGGTAAGTTACGTGAGAAAATTATCCGCATCGGAGCAGTTCCGAGTGGTGAATCTGAGGCGCGAGGGGCGCCGATTATCGTTTCTGATGATTGAGGTGATTTTTTGGGTAAGGAAGTCAGTTCAAAGCAAGCGTTGACAGCAGCAGAGGATATTGTTGCAGACATAGGCGACTTCGGTGATTCAGTTTCAGCAGAGGTCCGATTCCATACAGGCGGCCGTCGCAAAAATGCATACGTTTTCATTGAACTTGAGCCAACAAAATGGCGACCTGTTGCTGAGTGGCTCTGTGATTCCAAGGGAGTAGATCACTGCTCGATGATTACTGGTATCCATTGGCCAGACAAACCAGAAGCAGAATGGCAAGTGGTAGTTCACCTAATGCGCACAGGAGTATTTGATCCAGGATTTGCAGTAAAAGTCGAAAATGATGATTTAGGATCTAAAAATCCGCGAATAAAGAATCAGCATGTTAGTGAAACAAAGGTCGATGTCGGGTCATTATCTGGTAATCGAATACCAATCGAACTCGAGATTTCGATGAAACTTCCCAGCACAAGAGAGCCAAAAGTTCCGAGCGTTGCAGACATTTGGATAGGTGCCGATTGGAATGAAAAAGAAACTTGGGATTTAGTCGGGATCGATTTCGAAGGACATGTTGGTATGAGACGTGTCCTCCTTCCACATGATTCACCAACAGGATATCATCCGTTACAAAAGCAGCACAAATTACGCTATCATGATTTCAATGAGATGTATGACGATCCACAGGGCTTCACTCGCAAACCTGACGATATTGGGAGGGTCAAGTAATGGCAGAAATGTGGATTTCAATGGGGCCACAACACCCTATGACTCACGGCCTTTGGACATTAAAGGTCAAGATTGACGGTGAAACTGTTGTTGATACCGAACCTGATTTGGGATATATCCATCGAGGTGTCGAGAAGATATGCGAAGCTCGTGATTTCACACAAATCACAACATATTGCGATCGATTATGCTATGCTAGTGCAAACACATGGTCGCATTCTTGGATATATGCAGCCGAAGATTTACTCGAGGTAGAAGTGCCAGAGCGCGCAGAATACATTCGGTTAATTGCTGTTGAATTACAACGCATAGCTAGCCATTTGATGTGGCTAGGCGCATATTGTCCAGATATTGGCAGCCTCACCGGCATGGTTTGGTGTCTCCGTGAAAGAGAGATGATGATGGATTTGATGCAAGAACTGGGCGGTTCTCGGATGCACTACAATTTCCCTCGAGTAGGAGGTGTAAAGCGTGACCTCCCGATTGGATTTGCACTTAGATGCCGAGCGAAGTTGAAATTGTTCCTCGATCGTATCCAAGAGTACGAAGCGATTCTGGATGAAAGTACAATTTTCCTAATCCGGACACAAGGTGTTGGTTATGCGAAGGCTGAAGATATGATCAATCATGGTGTTACTGGACCAAATGTTCGAGCCGCTGGACACGACTATGACGTTCGCTGGGCCCACCCATATTCAGTTTACGACGAACTCGATTGGGAGCCCTCAGTTGAGCGACCATCTATCAAAGGAAGTGATTGCTACGACCGATACCGTGTACGTGTTGAGGAAATGCAACAGAGTGCTTTGATGATTCTTCAGGCTCTCGACAAGATTCCTGGAGGTTCAGAAACCTATCATGAACCAGGCGATCCCGCCATTCTGGCTAAAGCACCAGCTCGTGCGGCAGAAGGCCAGACTGGATTCCACCACTTTGAGGATAGCCGTGGCGAATCAATGTTCTACATTGTGGGAGGAGGAGAAGAAAGAGGAAAACACCCGTACAGAGTGTCAATTCGTAGTCCGATGTTCATTACAATTCCTTATGCTAGTAAGTGCATGATTGGTTATAAAATTGCAGATATACCTGCAATTATGGGTTCATTCGACCCATGTATTGGAGAAACAGATAGGTGATACCATGACTGAAGATATCCTTGACATCCGCGGTTGGGTCCGGTCTGGGATGGATTTCCTCTCCGAAAACACAATCGGAATGTCGAGACACTGGGAGTACACTGACTCCGTTGCATGGTTCCTTACAGAGTTCCTCATGTGTGCATTGATGTTTGCAGGTATTATGGGAACTCTTCTCGTTCTACTTTGGATGGAACGTAAGGTTCTGGGCCGCATGATGGATCGTCGTGGAGCGAGAACTTCCTTACGCAGTCTTTGGATTGGTGAAAATGGAGTTACTGCAGGGGAATGGTGGAACCAACTACCATTCGGTACAGGTGTACCAATTGGTATGGTAAACAGGGCGTTGAATGATTTCGCAGGAAATGATCACGAACTTGAGTCAGTTTCAAGAGTTCAGAATCGCGGTTACCATGGAGTTTGGTGGCTCTTGCCTGGATTTTTCCAGAATCTAGCTGACGGGATGAAGTTCCTGACAAAAGAGCATATGGTTCCTGAGAAAGCAGATCACTACGTTTACGAAGTCGCCCCATTTTTGATTATCGCCACAACGGTGATGTGTTTTGTTTTCATCCCACTGAGTCCGAATTACTATGCTAATAATTCTGAAATGTCAATTCTTTTCTTAATGGCTGTTTTCAGCGTTGCACCTCTCGGTGTTTTCTTTGCAGGGTGGTCATCGAATAACAAATACACACTACTTGGTGGGATTCGGTCCGCAGCACAATTGACTGCATATGAGATTCCTCTCCTCATCACAGTGCTAAGCGTCGTTGTAATTTCAGGTTCATTCAATATGATTGAAGTGATTGAATTCCAAGCAGATAGTGGAGTTTGGAATATCTTTTTACTACCATTAGGTGGAATACTATTCCTTGTGGTAATGGTTGCTGAAGTGGAAAGGATACCATTCGATATGCCAGAGGCTGAAGCCGAATTGGTTGAAGGATGGTGGACTGAATACGGTGGAATGCGTTGGGGTTTGATGTTTGCCTCGGAGTACTTGCGTACATATGCTGCTTGCATATTATTCGCACACTTTTTCCTAGGAGGATGGGAAGCACCATTTGAAGATTCCATACCATTCATCGAGAATTTACCACACATAATGTGGCTTCTCCCTAAAGCATGGCTGATTTTCTTCATATTCGTCTGGCTCAGGGCCGCATTACATCGTGTCAGAACCGATCAAATTCTGGAATTTGGGTGGCGATGGTTGCTACCACTAAGTTTGGTGAATTTAGTTATGGCAACAATTCTGAGGTTGTGGGTTTACGACGGCATCAATGGCGAATGGCCAATTCTTGTTCCGATTCTAATTACAAGTATAGGACTTGTTTTGTTCGTCCTACTCTCTATCGATGAGGACCCTGAAGCGTTAGCTGCTCAAACAAGGCCATTCAGTGTTCAAACAACAGACGTAGCAAGCCCGGGGCAAAGAAGGAGTGATTAAAATGGCATATCATAAGCATGCAACACCTAACTTTCGAAATCTAATCGTAAGACCGCTTTGGATGACTCTGAAAACTGCATTACGCACATTCCCAATCATTGGGAATTCGAAGTTCCTTCGATCCCATGGAACCAGCGGCGCTTATCATGGCAAGAAGACAAACATGCTATCTGATGTTGAGGTTGAGCAGTACTCTTCTGTAGACCATCCAAGTGTCAATCAGACATTTTCAGCCGATAGAGAAACCTCTGAATTGTTTCCGCATTTCAATCGCCCACTTACGGTAATGTACCCATATGAAAGACTCGAGGAGTTGGAACCATGGCTTTTCGTACCAGGAAACTACAATGGAAGAATTGGAGTGATATGGGAAACATGTACTGCCTGTAAAGCATGTGTCAGAATTTGTCCGAACAATTGTTTGCACATGGAAACAGAAACTCGAGTAAACGTACTCGATATTCCTGAAGAAGGGGAAGAGAACTTTGGATACGGAGTCAAAGTTGAAGTTGGTGGGCTTGCAGCTCGCCGCTTAGAAGGAAGTAAGGAAGCGGCAAGTAATTTCCAACTATCTGTGACTCACGAAGCACCTCCGGAAGAGTATGAATTTGGTGAAGTAATCACCATATCAGGAGATACAGTTAGTGTCGCTTGGAATCATTCAGGAGTTGTTGAAGAGGTTGCAGCAAACGAACTTGTTGGGGCTGAAACAGATATCGTGTCTGGACGAATAGACATTGGTCGTTGCATGTTTTGTGGTCTCTGTATGGAATCTTGTCCATTTAATTCATTCTTCATGACCAATGAATACGATGGTATGTCTGGATTCACCAGAGACGATTTGTGGTTTGAAGCAGATCGAACTCGAGTCCTGCCCGTGCAACATGCAGAAGCAGTAGATCGTGAATTAGCAAAGAGAGCCACACAGGCTCGGAAGAAAGCAGAGAAGGCTGCAGAGCGTGAAGCTGCAGCTCAAGCAGAAAAGGCGGAGGCTTGATTGTGGAACTACCGAGCATCATAATGGACCCCTTTGGGAGTTTATTCGCCTCTGTAGAGAGTATATCCTTTGGAATTCTTGCGATAGTAGCAATATTTGGGGCACTTGGTACTGTTTATTCCAATCGAGTTGCTCATTCAATGCTTGCGCTAATCATGTGCTTTTTCGCTGTTGCTGGAATATTTCTCATTGCAGGAGCGGAAATGTTAGCTGCGGTACAGATTCTTGTTTATCTTGGTAGTGTTATGCTTGTTTATGCATTTGGAGTGATGCTATCTCGACGACAAATCATGGAGGAGGATTTCGAGTGAGGATGTTCAGTACAGTTGCTCGGATTGGGGTTGCTGGCCTACTGGGTCTTCTGCTCACCGTGATGATGGATCCAGCTAACTGGAATCCAATAGAAGGACCTGATGGCATGACAACTCTCGAGTTCTCAAATGCAATTCTCAATGATTGGGCATTTACACTTGTTATCCTTGGCGCTTTATTGACCATGGCAATGGCGGGTGCTGCTTATTTGATTAGAGACGAACGCCTAATCAACTTACTATGGGAAATTTCAGATGATGCTGAATCCTATATTGCATCTCCAACAAGAAAGGCCGAACGGACTCGTAGAGTCGAGGTAGGGGGTGAAGAAGAATGATTGATCCAAGTTGGATTTCAGGCTTAGGTGTATTTTTATTCTGCATTGGTTTGATAGGCGTTTTTACTAGGAAGAACGCAATCATTGTTCTAATGTGTGTTGAAATCATGCTTAACGCTGTAAATTTGAATTTCGTAGCAGGAGCATATCATTATGAAAACATCGACGGATGGGTATTTGCTGCCTTTGCAATTGCAATCGCTGCTGCTGAAGTAGCAGTTGGTCTGGCCATATTACTGTCACTATACAGCCAAAGGCAGACAATTTCACTTGATGAGGTATCGCTGCTCAAGCACTAAGGAGGGACATGTATGGGAGAACATAGCAAACCAGAGTGGAACCTCCTTGTGCCAGTATTGGCAATGGTCAGTTTCCCGTTTATTCGGCACTTGCTTGGATACAATCCAATTGATAGTGCCTTCCTCATTGTAGCAGTTCCTTTGGCGATATTCCCAGTAATACTGATTATTGGTCAACAGTATAAGGGCGAAGATTGGTGGAAACATCAATTGAAAGAAGGTGGCATTGTTGCTTTGGCAGGTTTAGCAATTACACTATCTCTCACCATTTGGCTAATTATTGAATTTTTAGTTCATCATGCTCATTTTGGGGACCAGGGAGCGGTTTTTGATTGGATTACTTTCGACAACATCGCATCTGACAACACTCTAACAGAATCAGTTTTGAGTTTTGGAATCTGGGTAGATAGCATATCACTAACCGTCCTATTCGTTGCAGCATTCCTTTGCTTCCTCATTTGCTGGTTCGCTATTGGTTACATGACTACAGATCCTATCAATGAGGATCGTAACCATCGTTTCTTCGCCGAATTTGTCTTATTTAGCATGGGAATGTTCGGAATGGTCCTTGCTGACAGTTTCCTTTGGTTATTCATATTCTGGGAGATTATGGGTCTTTGTTCCTACCTCCTAATCGGCTTTTACTGGGAGAAACCCAGTGCTGCAGCCGCAGCCAAGAAAGCATTCCTAACAACACGTGTTGGAGATGTATTCCTAATGGTTGGATTGTTTATGTTATACGATCTGTATCACAGCCTAGATTTCGCAGTCATATTTGGAGACCCCACATTAGGAGGTACAATTCATGGAGAAGATCTTCAATGGCCGATAATTATGATGTTCATCGGTTGTGTTGGCAAGTCTGCACAATTCCCTCTGCACGTTTGGTTACCTGATGCAATGGAAGGCCCAACCCCGGTTTCAGCGTTGATTCACGCTGCTACCATGGTAAACGCTGGCCTATATCTCGTAGCCCGAATGTTTCCCATTTTCAGTGAAGCCAGCTTCGAAGGAGCGTTGTCAGATGTGGCGATGTTGATTGCTTGGATTGGTGGTATCACTGCATTTATGGCTGCATTAATTGCATTTGTAGCCAACGACATCAAGCGTGTTTTGGCCTATTCGACCATGAGCCAATTGGCGTACATATTCACTGGATTAGGTGCTGCCTGCTGGTTGGCCAATGAAGGATATCAGAAGTACGCATTGTTTGCATTCGGAGCCGCAATGTTCCACCTTTTCAATCACGCAATGGCCAAGGCCATGCTGTTCATGTCTTCAGGTTCTGTCATCCATGAAATGCACCATGCCCACGATCATGCCCATGGTGATGGTGATGAGGGTGATCACCACCATTTCGACCCACAAGACATGCGAAACATGGGTGGCCTTGCGAGTAAGATGCCGGTGACTAGTACTGCTATGATGCTTGGCTCCATGTCAATCATAGGCATCCCATTGATTGGCGGATTCTGGTCTAAAGAGGGTATCGTGGGTCAAGCATGGAACGTTTACCTAAAGGGAGGCGAGATGATTCTCTTCCCTGCTATTTTGGTATTGGCAACTGCAGGCATGACCGGCTTCTACATGTCACGCATGTGGTTCATGACATTCGCTGGAAAGCCCAAGAGTGATGTTGTGGAATACGTGCATGAAGAAACTCAGTGGATCAAAACACCATTGGTCACGCTATCAATCGTGACTGCCTTTAGTGGCTTCCTTCTCGCCTGTGGACACTTTGTGTATTGGTTGTCAGATCCTGCAAGTGAGAAAGGGTCACATTTCATGACAGATTTCTTCAAACATCCATTCGAAGCAATTCTCTACGAACTTGAGCATGCCTTCCTACCTGAAGACAATACACTGAAGATAGTCGGTTGGACAGCAATTCTCCTGTCTGCTGGATTGGGCCCATTCATCGCCGCCAGAATGCATGGTGGCCATCTTTCCGAAGGCGAGCGGGCTGTACCTCTTACATCCTGGTTGATTCGATATTCTGGAAGTGTCGGTCACACAGATGTAGGAGAACTTGCCGAGGGCGGATTAGCTACAGCCTTGCACAACCGTTTGTACATCGATGACGCATATGAATGGATTATTTCTAAAACACTCATTCCTTTGTCAGCAATATCTGCATGGATAGACAAGAATTTGGTTGATGGAGTAATCAAGCGCATTGAATGTGGTAGTCAATGGGCCAGTACTCAAATCCGGCAACTGACTACTGGTAAGGCTAGCGATTACTTGCTAATGGCTGCGCTTGGTACATTGGTAGTAATTGCAATTTTGTGGGGGGTGATTTAATGGATCTTTCTAATGTAATTCAGATGTTTGGAAACCCCCTCACTGCCCTCACACTTTTACCAATATTTGGTGCCATCCTTTTGATGCTATTACATTGGTTAAGCAATGATCAACGGCGTGAAATGCTAGCAAGTCCGATTCGCTTTGTCAATTTCAGCCTCGCCATTTTGATGTTTATCATGGCAACATCCATAGGTCTGCAGGAAACATTTGGCCTTGCATGGGGGGAATACCTCTACCAAAACTGCCAGACAGGTGAAATCATTGAGGGTTCTTGCGCATTAATTGGAAGTATTGGGGTATCGTGGCATGTAGGAATCGACGCTTTGTCATTCCCAATGGTTTGGCTAACCACGCTACTAATTCCAATCACAATGATTGTTGAGTGGAATGCAAAGAAGGGTGCTTACTTCCACAGCCTTCTATTGTTGATGGAAGGAGCCCTCATTGGAGTGTTTGTTAGCCTTGATCTCTTCGTATTCTATGTATTCTGGGAACTCACACTGATTCCAATGTTTTTCCTTATTCTTATGTGGGGCGGTGAAGACCGTCGATATGCTGCCCAGAAGTTCTTCATCTACACTTTTGCAGCAAGTGTTTTCATGCTAGCTGGTATATTGATTATGTACTTCAATAACCCTGCTGATTGGAGTGGAAATATCACTAACAAATCATTTGATTTCGTATTGATGGAAAATAGTACAGGATTTATTGCAGCAGAAGGACTGCGTAGTGTCGTATTCCTCCTAATGCTAATTGGTTTTGCAACTAAGTTACCAAGCGTGCCTGTGCACACTTGGCTCCCCGACGCTCACGTCCAGGCACCTACAGCAGGCTCAATGTTGCTGGCAGGTGTAATGCTGAAAATGGGTGCCTATGGATTCCTTAGGCTTGGTGTGACTTTATTCCCAGAACAACTCGTTGAATTCCAAATACTATTGATTGTACTTGGAATGGTTAGCCTGGTATACGGAGCAATTGTTTGTCTCGGACAGATGAATCTAAAGCGCATGGTGGCATATTCTTCAGTCAGTCACATGGGATTAATTTTCTTAGGTATTGCAACATTAGAACCTCTTGGTATCGCAGGTGCAATATTCATGATGTTTGCCCATGGTATCATCAGCCCACTACTGTTCGCAGTTTGCGGCGCATTCAAGCACCATTATCACACACTTGAGATAGGATCTATGCGAGGTTTAGCTCACCATTCACCGTGGATGTCAGCTCATATGATGGTGGGTTGGATGGGTAGTTTGGGTCTTCCATTAATGGCAGGATTCGTTGCAGAGGTTGCAGTATTGATCGCCTTCTACATGGCATTTGGATGGTGGGTTTTACTGCCCGCTGTAACACTGATTGTTACTGCAACATATTACCTTTGGAGTATGCAACGGACGATATTCGAGGGCGAAGGTGTTGCACAGTTACCACCTACTATGCATGGTGACAAACCACGTGATATCACTTGGCATGAAAATACAGGTATGCTCATACTTGGTGTTCTCGCAGTAGTGTATGGTATTTATCCAGACTTCTTTGGCATGTTTGAGATGATGTCTAATTGGGCATCATTATTGGTTGAGAATGTTTTGCTGGAGGTGCGACCATGAACCTAGGAACTCTATTCAGTGGACCAGATATGGCTTCAATATTGATGCCAGAATGGATTCTAATTTTGGGTATAACAGCCATGATTATTGTGCCTAATTTAGGAAATGCAACATTCCGCTTACCAATTCCAAATACAAGTATCAGGATTCCATATTTACTAGGAGGCAAGCGATTTTCATTCACAGGTGACCCACGGTTGCCATCAGCCATTGCTGCATTTACTCTATTCGCCTCATTCATTACTGCTTTATTGAGTCAAATGATTGACTCAGGTGTAGGAGTTGCTGAGGCCTGTATTTCCATGACTGGTGCTGTGAATGAATGCGCAATAAGTGACAACTACATTTTGCGCGTAGATCCATTTAGCCGAATGATGGAGATGATTTTTACAGCCGCACTTTTGATTGCAGTTATCGCAAACATGGACCGTCTACCTGCAACTTCACACAAGCGCCTTCAACTTGAGGTACAGGAAGATCCTGTAGCAGAGAATCGTCGTTTAGCAAAACTTCTCAATAACCGTCGTCAAGTAGACTTTTCACTTCTTGTGTTGATGGTTGCTCTGGGGATGTCGACAGTTGCCCTTTCTACCAACCTCTTTTCGCTATTCGTTGGACTTGAATTAGCGAGTATGGCATCTTATGTATTGGTTTCATTCCACAAGGAAACCAAGATTGGTCCCGAAGCGGGTGTGAAGTATTTCATCGTCGGAAGCGTTGCAGGTGCAGTTGGATTGTATGGCATCTCAATGCTTTACATTTGGAATGGTGATTTATCGATATATGGAACAGGGGGACTCGCTGAAAAATGGGCAAGTGAAGGTCCGAATGGGATGGCAATTATTGGCCTCGCAATGATGCTAGTTGCATTTGGATTCAAGGTAAGTGCCGTACCATTCCACTTTGCTGCACCTGATGCATATGCAGGGGCTAGTGGGCCAGTTGCAGGTGTGCTATCAACTGCTAGCAAAGCCATGGGCTTTGTTGCTCTAATGCGTGTACTCTTCGGTGTCACTCTTGGAGATGGAGGGAATGAGTGGACAATTCTGATTGGTGCAGTTGCCGCTATCACAATGACTTGGGGCAATATTGCAGCTTTGGGCAGTAAGAATCCAAAAAGGATGTTGGCATATTCAAGTATCGCACATGCAGGATACATACTTGCAGGAATCGCAGCAATAGGTGCATTGGGCCCAGGTGCAGGTAGTGAATTAATTGCAACTGCAATTATATTCCATCTTGCAGTTTTGGTAACCTTCAAGATTGGTGCTTTCCTTGTGGTATCTCTTCTCGAATGCGAAGGTAGAGGCCATGAAATTAGTCATTTCCACGGTCTTGCTCGAAGGGATCCAATGATTGCAATTCCAATGATGATATTCATGTTAGCCTTAGCAGGAGTACCACCATTGTCGGGCTTCCTGTCAAAATTGATGATGGTTAGTGGCATTATTTCCAGTACAGTGGGTGACGTATCAGGTGCAACACTTTCGGATGCATTTGGGTCACTTTCTTGGGTGTTCTGGCTAGCGATTCTGATTTTCATAAATAGCGCGATATCAATCTTCTATTATCTTCGAATTTGTGTGGTTATGTTCTTTGAAGAAACAGATCGAAGTCCAAGAATGTCTCGTGCACCAATGATTCGTATTGCCATTATGCTCTGTACAATGGGTGCTGTGGTTCTTGGATTTGGTGTTCTAGCAGACGTGCTTGCTATTGCTGCATCTGATGCCGCCGCAGCACTATTCAGTTGATTGATTCATCATCTCCAACCCAATTTAGTCCCCTTCGTGTTTATGTAGGGTGCCTGATTCGGCGACTTGTTACCATGGGACGACGAGAAGAAACAGTCGACGAAGAACTACTGGCTCAACTAGAGGGCGGTAGCGGTGACAAGATTCGAGTTGCTCTACCAAATGAGCGTATCAATGAAATGTTTGCAATTGCAGATCAGATTCTTGGAGGACGTCGTGTTCGAGTGGTTTGTGCCGATGGGGAAACTCGGTTGGCACGAATACCTGGTAAGATGCGTAGGAGGCAATGGGTTCGTGAAGGCGACCTAATTGTTGTTCAGCCATGGGATTTTCAAGATTCCAAGGCTGATGTTAAGAAACGATATTCCAAAACCCAGTCACTTTATCTCTCACGAAAAGGAGTTCTACCCGAAATAGTCGATGTCTTTGGAACAGGCACCGAATCTTGGGACGATCTCGATGATGCTGGAATCTTTGGTGATTCAAATGAAGAATCTACACCACAAGAAGCACCTCCTGATGAGGTAGAAACGGTTGAAGAAGTGGCCGAGGAAGTTGCAGAAGAGGAGACATCTGAACCACAATTGGAACCAGCACCTGAACCCGAGCCAATCGACGACGATGTCACAGACGAAGATATCGACAGTCTATTTGGCCCCGCTTGAGGATGTGGTCACATAGGTCGTCGCCGCAAGGCTCGTCGAGATGCGGATGACAGAGATTGGACAGCTTTCGATGAATCCACTGAGATTGATTTGGATGCCCCACCATCTTCAACCGAAGTGGATATTGAAGCGGAAAACATTGCTCTTGCTGAAGAAAAGTGGAAAGAAGACGAAGAAATAGCCCACCACAAAGAGATGGATAAAAAAGAAGATTCTTGGTCATGGATGAAAGAAAAGCGATTTTCCAACATGTTCAAGGAAATTGAACACCGATTGGAGGGCGTCCTAGGCACAGGTCGATTTGAATGGGTAGATAGACGGGTGTTCGATCAAGTTTTTGATCAAAGAACTCTTCTTGCAGTTTACAAACTAATGCAACAGGGGCATATCGATACCTTGGATTGGCCAATTGCAAGAGGCAAGGAAGCACACGTATTCCATGCGACGACTCCCAATGGCGTGGCTGCCGTTAAAATATTTCACACAAGTAATGCTGTATTCAAGGGATTGATGCAATATATTGAGGGCGACCCTCGTTTTGGTGGGCTAAGGCGTCGTCACCATGAATTAGTCAATATTTGGGTTAGGAAGGAGCATCGGAATATGATGAGAATGGCCAAGCAGGGCCTCAAGGTTCCAGAGCCTCATGCTTTGTTTCGAAATGTCTTGGTGATGGATTATTTTGGTGATGAAGAAGGACCTAGCCCTCGTTTACGTGATGTCGATGTGGATGATCCGGAACCAATCTTTGATGAATTGCTTGAGTGGATACGTGTTTGTTGGAAGGATGCAGAATTGGTGCATGCTGATTTCAGTGAATACAACATTTTGTGGCACGACGACGGTCCCCGCGTTATTGACGTAGGTCAAGCAGTTGCAAAAGGGCACCCGCATGCAGAGGAATTCCTAGTTCGTGATGTTACAAGGTTGGTTGAATGGGCGCGACGTCATGGGGTCGATGTAGAAGTCCCTGAAGCAATGGCTCATGTGCTGTATTGATTATTCCTCTTCAAACCCAACTGATTCATCATCAGAGAGTTCCATCATTTCTTCAATTTCTTTTGGATCATCTGGATCAACTTGTGCACCACGATATCGGCGCTCTCTTTTTCTTCTGGCAGCATCTAAACCAGGTACAAGAGCCTCAAACTTACCTCCATCGCCTCGGGTTTCAATAGATTCCAAACTTCGTGCAGACATCCGCCTTTTCCTTCTCTCAGTTTCAAGATGCTTGAGTACAGATGAGTGCTCAGCCCCATGCAGCAAGCGTTCAATGGATTGACTTGCCAATGGTAATGCATCTTCATCTCCAATGATGATAACCGTTGAACCATATATCACAATCTCAGCGCCAGAATGCTCTTCGATTAATTCGCGTATCCTTCCATTTCTTCCAATCAGGCGACTCCTGACTCGACGTTGCTGGTTAGCATTTTTTCCAACATATTCTCGCATATCGAAAAGGGTTAGGTGATGATCATCTTGGAGTAATTGTAATGCTCGATCTGGATTCATACCTCTTCCGATTGCTTTGATGACATCAGGTAGTTTCATACGTATTATGGGATCAAAATCATCACTCCACACAACTGAAACATCGCCACTAGTGGAATCAATATACAAGACACACCTTGTTGCATCCTCAAGAGCCTTCTTGGTTACTCCTTTGCGACCAATAAGCACTGCAATTCGGTCTTGAGGGATTCGAGACAGACTCTCCATCATGCCGGCGACTGTGGCCACCTCTTTCAAGACGCCGATTGTCTTCGATTGATTAGATGGGTGACAATAAATCCAGCAAGTAGTATCAAAATGGCACTTGGAACAAATCCACTAACAGAACCAACAACATCTGGATCCGCTGCACCAATGAGTAGGAAAGCCTCATTGTTTCCCTCATCTCTTTCAGAGATAGAGTTGTCAGGGTCAACAATGATTCGGAGATCGAATTCTCCGGCAGTTAGTAGTGAGATGTTCAATGAGATTTCCTCACTTTGATCAATCAAATTCCCATTTGAAATCACAATTGAATCCAATGTTGTCCATTCAGTTGTAGAATCACGACTTGCAGGTGCACTCTGGATTCCAATAACTACACTTCCATCATAAATCTCATTTGAATTGATTGTAGCCTGTAGAAGAACAGGGTCTTGTGAACCAGCACGTACAATCAAGCGATCAAGTGATGCATCTGTAACGGAGAAATCTAGGCCAGGTAAAATTAGGAAATGTTGTGCTGGGATCGTGACAGAATTCCCTGCCTCGTCAACCAAAGTAGCTCGAAGAGAGAGGTATTGGCCCGCCGTAGTTGACCAATCAATAGCCGATGTCAAACTGTTTGACGTGCCCGACCCCACACTCAACCAATCAGAGGATATGTCTGGTATTGATCCTGCACCATTTGCATCAAACCCATATTCCAGTCTGCATTCAGAAACATCGATTCCAGAATTGGCATCAGTTGCATCAACACTTATTGACACCTGTCCAAACAATGAATCGGTTAAATCAGGCAACAACCAACCACCCGCTGTTGGTGCGGTCCTATCTATCAGCATAGTTACATTATGGGGTGTACCAACATTTCCAACTCTATCTACTGCCCTAAACTGAATTGTTCGATTGCCTTCATCAAGTGGCATGGTTCCGAAACCTGCGGAACTAATATCGGACCAAGTATTCTCACTATCGCGTACCTGATATGAATCAATTCCAGAACCCCCACTATCTGATGCGCTACTGGATAGATCGCTGAAGATAAGTGTAGTCGCATCATTCCAAACATTTGGGGTTACAGACAAAGATGGTTGGCCAACAGTTGGCCCAGTTCTATCGATGCCGAGGTGTATTGAGGTCTGTGCTGAATTTCCTGCTTCGTCAAAAACAGTCAGTAGAGGTGTCCAAGTCCCTTCTGAAAGGTCCCCTGGTGACCATGACCATGATCCAGTAATTGTACCAGGGCCATCAGTAGGTGGTGTACCAGAACCGGGTATATTTGTCAAAGTCGCGTAGGATAGATGCTCATCACTTGCACTCCAAGAAAAGTCGAGAGTTCCCGATTCTGGTGAAGTAAACCAAGCACGATTTATTGTGGATGAACCATCACCAATAATCGAATTCGAAACCGATAGCGAAAGAGAACTAGGTGCGGTGTTATCAAGTGTGAAAGTAGGGCTAGTTATCCAACCTGTATCACTTCCATTGTCCAAAGTACCTCTTGCTCGTAGGGTATAATCACCATCTGAGTGTGAACTGGTATCCCATCCAGACAACCATGGTGCAGATGTTACATTCGCAATTGGTGTGGTTTGTGCATTAACATCAATTAGTTCGATGTTTATGTAATCTAGGTTTTCAACACTAGTGAGTCGTATAGTGTAAGTCCCTGAGATTACTTGCTCAGAATCAGGTCCTCCACTAAATGAAAAGTCACTAGATTTACCAGACGAAGCCTCGACATTTATCCAAGATCCATGTGGTGTGACACACAAGATAATTGCTACTAGGGTAGCAAGGATTAACCGACGAGAAATCACTGGCACTGAATATCCACAAGATGCCCCGCCCTTCAAGGCTTTCCAATGGGATTGATTCAATTGTGCTTGCTTTGGCATCTTGAGACCTTTCGGAAAGCAGGTTTGAAGTGCCTTGCCTGTTCTCCCAAACCCATGGAGAGGCTTCGATTCACAAATGTGCTGTGCGCTTTCCTTTTCCTTGCACCAATTTTTGCAGTAGCAATGCCCGTAAATGCAGAGCTTGCTGGCAACGTTGCATTCAGTACAGAAGGCCTCTCAATGAGTCCATCAACAGCAGTAGAGGGCGGTGATGTAACATTCACTCTGTCGTTACAGAACGTGGCAAATGTTGTTGCAGAAGATGTTGTGGTTGAGTTCCACAAAAATAGTTATCAGTCAGGAAATCCATCATCACAATACAATGTTGACATCCCTGCAAGTGATTTTACGGACATTGATTTTGACTGGATTAATCTGGCTTGGGGAAACGCAGAACAAACTCTTGTGATTAGGGTAACACATAATGGAGAATCAAAGATAATTTCGCATGATTTTGATATCCAAGGCCTACCCAATCTTCGTTTTTCACATTTTGAAATTGACCCGTCGACTGGTGCTCATGAAGGCGATCAGATAGAAATACAGATTGGAATCGAAAACGCTGGGCATGCTGAGGCACCATCCAGTCATCTCGAACTCACCTTTGCTGGAACCGCCACAATGCTCTCTGTACCCTCCCTACAAGTTGGTGAGACTGCATGGGTGAATCAAACAGCCAGTGCACCTTCAGCAGGTAATTATGATGTAACAGGAGTTGTCAATGCAAATATCAGTGATGACATACTTGAGTCCACATCTGCTGATAATTCCGCTTTGCGTGTACTTGATGTTGAATCATTGCCGGATTATTGGCATGCGGACGGTCCGCATGTCACAGCAAATCCTGGTTTAGCAGGCCCTTGGACCATTACTGGGACAATTGCCCGTGATTCTGGTTCAGGAAGTACAACAGCTCCTCTTGAAGTTAGGATAAAAGATGGAATTACTCTAGAAATAGTATCATTGTCATTTACAGAAGTTGACACATTTGCAGAATACTCTGTTTCAATAACTTCATCCCAACTAACAGACACATCCCCTGGTGATGTTGAGCTTGAAATGGAAATAGATTCATCTGAAAATCTTGAACAATCCAATCCGTTCAACAATCTTCAAACAACCTCTTTGACGATTTATCAAGAACCAAATGTTGTTGTTCGGGGCGTGTCTGTTGACCCGGATGAGACAACCCCTGGAAATATGGTCACTTTCACGGTTTCATTGCAGAACGTTGGAATGGTTACAGCTATCGGAGAGTTAACTGCAACATTCGATGGCCAATTCTTAGAAACTAAATCTCTTTCACTTCCACCTTCGAATACAGCAAATCAGGGCCAAATAAGTGCGACATTTACTTCGATCGTGGAGGGAGAAACTAGGGATATACCCTTCACAGTTACTTGGTCAAAAAATGAGGCGTCTTATGATCGATTAGAAACGGATAACATTGGCTTTGCCAATGTCAGTTTGATTTCTGATTTACGACTCCGTTTCCTACAAAATACGGAAGGCTGGTTACCGGCCGGTCCACCACTTTATGCTGGGAACGAGTATGCCTATGTCATAGATGTAGAGGCCACAAGTGGAGCTGGTAGCGAGATTTTTGATTGTATAGACCGCTCTACAGGTGATGTGTTGGATAGCACCAACACCCTGTCCTTTTCAGCAAATGAACCGGAAAACAAGAAACAAACAGTGCGTTGTGAGATAAATGCAGAACTCCCTGGTGAAATTGAATTAGCAATTACACCCAGAGGGACCTCAGTAAGTCCACATGCCAAAGCATGGACAATAGAATTAGAAAATGGTAAAGATGCCTCAGATGATTCAGAATCCTCGTCAATAGCCTTGTTTTTAATTGCAGGAATCATTGCATTAGTTACTCTTGTAGGCGCGATTTACTTGACAAGAAGGGGACTTGCAGATGCAGACCGAGAAACATATGAATTATGCCCTGCATGTGATGGAGAGATTGAAGGAAATGAAGACATATGTCCCTATTGTGACTTTGACTTACGAGTAGGAAGATCAAAGTTCCATGATTGTGAGGAATGCAAATCTACAATTCCTTCAATGCTTGAGCATTGTCCATATTGTGGTACTGAGCAAGATTTGTCAATACATTATTCACGCCGAAAGCGCAAGTATCAGGCTTTGCCAGAAACTGTTGAGGAAGAAGTAGTAGAGGAAGAGGATGAAGACATGATTGTTCGTGGCCATGAATCATTTGACTCACATACGGGTGAAATGGGCTTCACAGAGGAACAATGGGAAGGTGAATGGGACGATAATTTGTCAGAGGCAGAAGCCTACTTCGATGCACAAGAAGAAGAAAGAATCGCTGCCGAAAATGTTGTCGAAACAGAAGCAGACACCGATGGCGATGAAGTAGTTAGTACGGAATTAAGTGAAGCAATGGAGGATGCACCAGAGCACGACCTTGATGCCTTCTTGGGTGATGTTGAGTCGAGAAAGCATCTTTCTGATGAAGAAGTTGAACTCACGGCTTCTGATGCAGATTTTAGAGAACAAATCTTTGAGATAACTGGGGAGGACGGTGTGTTGCCAGGGCAACAGGTCAACGTCGAAGCCATGGTCGACAATACAGTAGTCGGAAATGAAGTGCGATCTACAAATTCTGATTTCACCATTGGTGAAGAATCTACACCACCCGAAAAACCAACACCTGAAGAAGGAAAAGATGAGACCTCGAGTCCTAAACGGCGAAGTGTTAGACGTAGAAAGAAGGATGAATAGCGCAATTTTTCTCCGTCACACAGAAATGTACGGTGTTCAACGGAGGGTTGGGTCATACATTGTCTAGTCCAAGGCATCGAGTTCTAAGCATAGCCCTAGTGGTCATGTTTCTTACCTTGGCTATGCCCGGCTGTCTATCACTTGTTGTTGGTCGAGAGATGATGGAAGGTGCAAGAGGTAAACCAGAGGTTCTCAATGTTGCTGAACAATTTGATCTTTCACATACCTTCGTAGTAGATGGAACAGATTTCGTACCTGAACAGGTGCAAAAAACAGTGTCGCAAGACCTTCCTATTGATTACACAGTTCAGAAAATAGTTATCAATTTTCAAACCACTATGAATCATGATTGGGTACTTGGTGAGCAAGATGAAAGATATGTGCATGTCATATTGTTAGTCTGCGATGAAACCGGTAACAATTGTGAATCAACTCCGATTTATGAGCGCAGAGCAGAGAACGGTTCGTATCCTGCAGAAAGATATGAGATTGATCTAAATTCTGATATTTACCAAAGAGGCCAATGGAATCTCACTGTAGAAGGTCGTGGAGTTGGTACAGATACTGGAATCAGTCTCATTGATTTCAAAGATTCCTGGTCACTCATTGTAACGATAATTCGACCTTGTCTTTCTTTCCCTGAGAGCCCAGAAGTGTGCACACCAACGATAGAGTTTGATTAATCAGACCAAGCTCTGGGGACAACTCTTTCGTCGGGAACAGTTTCGACATTTTCCAACTCGTTGATGATTTCTTGTTGCTCCTCCTTCCACCATTAATCGTTGAACCTCTTTCACAGATTTCACTAAATCTGTTTCCGCTTCGTTGTTCCAAGCAATAGTATACAGCGAATTTTCAGCATATTGTAATATGCCGTAATCAGGTTTTATGCTCGTGGTTTTCTCTACCAAGTACAAGTATGCAAGTAATTGCATCCTATGGCTCTCATGGGGATTATTTGGCACCTTCCCAGTTTTCTGTTCAACTGGAATGAATTGGTTGTCAATTTTTACTATTTGATCAGGCCTGCCTCTGATACCAGTTTCTTGGTCGATTAAAAGCGAGGCTTGTTGCCCGGAATCATCACTATATGCTAGGACTCCATTTTTGCTTAATCCTGTTTTCTCACGTGCCTTTTCAGCGTCTTTTTCACGAGTCAGCACTCTGTGCAGTTGCCACGCTGATATGAGTAACCAAGCGAGTGTAATTACAATTAGTGAGAATGTTATGACAGTTCGATTCTCTGCCCAATAAATTGCCAAACCATGTAATGCAACAGCAATTGAACCTATTAGGAGCCAAACTTCTATGGCGCCACCCTTTCCAACCCCTTCATCTTCTTTGATTAGTGGCTTTTCATATTCATCGATTCCTAAACCACTCCCAGAAAACTTTGGAGGTTGAGCTAAACCAAAAGGTCGGCCCAGCCATTTTCTCCATGGCAAAGTAATCAGCGTTATTGCTAAGAATAACCAAACAACTGCAAGTATCACTAGATATTTTCCGATATCTTGTATGAAATCTTCTGAAATAGCTCCTTCTTTCACGAAAAAGAATGCTGCAGAATCAGCAGAAAGAGCACACACCACAGTGAACCACCAACTCCAAATTACCAATTCCTTTGATGCTTGTTTCTCCGTTTTTTTGTAATCCAACATCCTTTGATGTATTTCATTGTGGACCCTAGCACCTCTTTCGATTGCCAAACCTTCTCCACTCACACCTGCTTTCGATAATTGCCACGATACTGGGCAATAGGTATGACGCTCTAGGTCAGAAGCGGAGACAGGTAAAGCGATCCCTTCTGAATCAATCCAGAATCCATCATCACGCATTGTACCATCGCTGATGGATCGAGTTAGATTTAGGGCAGATTCAACCGAGGTATCCTCAAGGCCCATAGTAGACAAGTGTATGATGCCCAAGTTAAGGGTTGTTGAAGTTAGCCTCGACCATCCCCAGCAACACTTGAAGGCAGAACAAAAGCGCATCACTGCGTTTGAAATTGCCTTTTTACGAAGCGAAGCGGTTATGAACGGGAGGTGGGTGGCGATGCCGCACGAGGACTGATGATGAGCGAATCACTCTTGATTTCAATAGAGGCCTACGAGTCGCATAACGTTCACGTCGGTGCACATCAGAAGAGTGCAGACATGAAACCATTCCTCAGTACTGAGGGTGACAGTTCAGGTCTACACTACATTGATTTAGATAAGACAGATTCTAGAATGCGTGTTGTTGCAGAGTTCCTGAATCGCTATGATCCAAGTCGAATATTAGTAGTCAGTGCACGACAGTATGGCCAGAGACCAGCACGCAAATTCGCACAATCTATTGGTGCCATGCACATCGTTGGAAGATTCATTCCTGGCACTCTCACCAACCCACGTCTAAGGACTTACATCGAACCTGAAATTATTTTCGTAACCGATCCCCAAGCGGATCAGCAATCACTTTCAGAAGCTGTTAGCAGTGGATTACCTGTTGTTGCAATATGTGATGCCAACAATACCCTTCGAAATGTCGATTTATGCCTTCCTGCAAACAACAAGGGTCGAATGAGTCTATCACTGGTTTATTGGCTACTCGCTCGCGAGGTCTTGAAGGCCCGCGGCACTATGGATGACGACACCTGGGAAACAATGCAGGACGTCACCGAATGGGAATCCACGTTCTGAGAAATCTCAGTTGGTGGAAATATGAGTGAACAGGTTCCTCTGTTTCTAGCACCGATGGCTGGAGTTACGGACGTTGCCTACAGACTTCTTGCCCGTGAATCCGGGGCAGATTTCACCTCCACTGAATTCACTGCTGCGAGTGGATTGAGTCGAAAGGACGCCAAATCTTGGGCCAAGGTCGAAACTCACCCAAGAGAATCACCTTTCATCCCCCAAATCTTCGGTGGGATTGAGGATGAAATGGTCGAGACTGCTCAACTCCTCTCCAAGGATGCCGATGTGATAGACCTAAATTTTGGGTGCCCCGCACCCAAGGTCACCAAAACCTGTGCAGGCGCCGCAATGATGGGTGAGCCAGAAAATCTCGTCCGAATGGTCGAGCGTTGTCTTGAGAACAGTGAGGTTCCTGTGTCTGTCAAAATGCGGCTTGGTATCAATCAAGAGACTTTGACAGTTCTAGAGATTGCTGAGCGTTGTGCTGAACTCGGTGTGTTGCGCGTTTGCGTCCATGGCCGCACACTTTCCCAGAAGTATCGCGGCATCGCAGATTGGGACATGATTGCTAAAGTTGTCGAAGTTTGTGAACCGCACAATACACCTGTCATTGCTAATGGAGATATTGTTGATGCTGATAGTGCTGCAAAGTGTCTCGAGGTGACCGGTGCTCAAGGATTGATGATTGGGCGTGGGGCTATCGGTGACCCTTGCATTTTTGGCCGGATCAAAAGTGAGCTTGGCTGGGAGGATTTCGAAGCCCCATGGGGGGATTCTAACCAAGCGGGTCAGAAGCATTGGGCTTGGAACCGTTACGTCGAATTGGTCGACGAAATCGGTGGCCCTTATGCGGCTCGAAACATGAAGCAACATGCGATTTCTTTCACCAAAGGGCTACCTGGTGGCCGCGAATTACGCCCTCACCTACACGCTATCAAGGATTTTCGTTTGATTGGTGAACCTCTCAACATAGCCTTAGAGGCCTTCTCTCAGCGGCGCCACAACACACTGATGGTTCAGGAAGCGATTGAGGCCGCAGCCACGGCCTCAGAAGCTGGGGGCTGGCGTCGATGAGTACTACTCGACGAGGATTGTTCGGTATTGGAATCTTATCGCTGATTTTTGTTGCACTAATTATTCTTCAGATGGTTTCACCCTATCTAGGCTGGAACGATCCGAAGGTAGAGGGGGCATTCACGATTGAAGAGGTGACTGATGGTCTCGGAGGTCCATCCTGCCTTGAATGGGTTTCAGACAACGATTTGCTTGTTTGCGATAGAGATGGAGATTCCATTCGATTGTTGAATTTCGATCCTTCGACAGATGAATGGGAACCGACACAACATAGTTTCACACTGCTCACGAATGTACGTGAACCTCACGATATCCTCATCCTCGATGATCATATCCTCATTTCCGAACGTGGTAAGTTAACGCGTATCAATCAAACACTTCTCGACTCAACGTTGGATGACGCAAATCGTTGGACTCTCATCGATGACGTGCCTACTGGAAACCATCAGACCAACAACCTCGATGTGATGCCGAATGGAACAGTCATTTGGCACGTTGGTTCAACCTGCAACATCTGTGATGAGGCAGATCAACGCAATGCTGCGTTGTTGTGGGTGAATTCAAGTACCGGTGCACACGGGGTTCTGGCAAGTGGCGTGCGCAATTCTTTCCATGGAATATGGGTGCCCGGTATGGGCTACATCTTCAGCGATAACGGCCGTGATTGGGAAGGAGATCATCCCCCTGAAGAAATCAATCTACTCATTCCTGGTGAGGATTATGGCTGGCCAGATGATGATCCAGATAAACCTGTACCGGAGGGGACGATTGGACCAATTGCTTCGTGGACGCCCCATTCAAGCCTCAACAATCTTGCATACCGGCCTCCAAACTCGTCCTTCCCAGGAGGAAACCACACCGTCTACGCTACCGTGTTTGGTTCTTGGAATACAATCGCACCTGTGGGCCATGAAATCGTTCGCATCGACTTTACAGAGAACACGAGTTCACCACAAGGCTGGTCTTCCGAAATTTCAGTATTTGCTTCGGATTTGAGTGCACCATTACCGATTGCATTCCATCCCGATGGAGAATTTCTATTTTACACAAATTTTCTTGATGATGGTACGTTGTACGTCATCTCACCAAGTTAGATGACCTAATCGGCTTGCATCGCTTTTTCCAATGTTTCAGCGACACGTTTGATTCTCCGAAAGACGCGATCTACTTTTGCCAATACTTTCTCGCATACTTGTGGGGAACTCGCTCCACAGAGGCGCCATCCAATAGGCAATTTCCCGCCGAGTAAATTCAGTAAGACCATTTGTTCTTTGGGTTCTACAGTGGCGAATATTTTTTCACACTCCGCAACATTGAATGAGTCCTTTTCCAATGATTTGATAATTCGAGATGATACTTTTTGGTCAATTCTAGATAGCCCCCCTTTCTGCATCAACCAATCAGTCCCTCGGCGCCCATATTGTGCCCCAATTGCAGACCAAAGAGTCACTGGAAGGCGATCTAATCTGGGAACACGTTCCACCAATCCTGCTGCACAGAAGCGATCTAATATTCTAGTTAGCCGAGGCCTTGTAGTCCCCCAATTTTCTAATGCTTCATCCAATGAAAGTGGCGAATCTGCAGATAATAAATGCTCAAAAATCAGCCTCCCTAATGGGGAAGAGCCATCTTTTGGCCGTCGTACTTTATCGCCTAAGAGGCCAAGATCAGTTAGAAATGCATCTAATTCATCTTGTTCTTCTGTAAGCGGTGCTCTGCCCTTGATTTGGATGTGAAATGGGTGCGAGTCCCGCTTTTCAGATGGAATTGACATTCTTTTTTGACTTTCTTTCATGTATTGTTCCAACAATTTCAATCGCTGACCGAGTACAAGACGTGCTTCGACTGCCATTAATTCCACAGCATTCGAGAGTGAACCATTTCGCAGATGATGCACACGCCACCCATCACGATTCACAGAAGATGTCAGTCCACATTCGTTTAGCTTACCTAACTGATATTGTATTGCAGTTGGAGAAAGACCCAGTTCATCACCTAGTGTCTGAGCATCCCAACCATCTCCTGGATTGGATAGCATAAATTCGCAGAGGATGCGCTGTATGGGTGAGTGTATACCATCCCCTGTCCATTCATCGCCATTGCGTCTAACAAACTCGAGGGTGTCGAGTATCCAGACAACTAACTGATCTACATCCCGACTGCCTGCAGGGGCTGACTGTTCAGCAAGTCGCATACTCAGCATGCACTTCTCTGGGAAAGGGAGGCTCAAAACCTCTCCGACAGAAAAAGTGGTTCAGACCTAACTAATTCGTATCAGATGTCGCCCCGATTACTCCGGCAATGGCCGCTCATCAAACCACTCATATTCAACACCAGATGCCTGTAAACCTTCCAGATGTGGTGCAAGTTTGAGATCGTGGGAATGAATAATTCCTCTCCGCCTCAGTACCTTGATTGCAGAATGAACAGTTGCTCGTGAGCGACCTAACTCTCTACTCAGTTCAGCCTGACTCTTTGGCATTGGATTTTTCATTAATCTCGCAACTACAAGTCTTTGTGCACCAGATAAACCGACAGGCATCATGCGAGCAGCCATTTCTGAATCTCCTACGTTGATTTCACGAAGAATTTCAATTTGTTGCGGTGCTCCTGCGTAATGGCATGATCTTCCATTGACTGGAATAACTGTGATTGTACGATTAGAGATTAGCACATCGAGGTGGTGGCGAAGTGTTCCATTAGCAGCGCCCAATTCTCTCTGCAATTCTCTGTATGCCAAGCCAGGTTGCTCTTCTAATACTTGCAGGATTCTTTGTCGTAACGGGTGCTCCCATGGGTTCATCTCGCGAGTACTAATGACTCCCGTTGTTGCCCAATTCCAAGGCATAACTGCACCAATACTAGCACCAACTGCTGCAACACCGGCCATCAACCAAGGCCGCTGCCGATGCCATTGCTGTAGTAGTGCCATCGAACCTCTTTGTCACTCAGTGCTTATTGAAGCAATTGGTCCAGTGTTCGTACAAAGTGCATCCTTAATCTGACTGCACTCAACTATTTTTCCTGAACTGAACCTTTCTGCAATTTCATGTAAGCCACAAGCGGACCCAACAAGCGTCCCGCTCGTTGACCATGCTCAGTTAATCGATAAGTGACACGAACTGGCGGCCCGTCAATGACAATACGATTGATCAACCCATTCTCAGTACACCGTCTCAATTTATCAGAAAGAGTTCGACTAGAAATCCCAGTTAACAAATTTCTCAATTCGTTGAATCGACGATCTCCCGCTATATACAGGGTGGCTAGAATCTCAATTGTCCAACGACTAGTAAACATCTCAAGGGCTTCAACAGCAGCTTTGACCTCCCAATTCATGTCATAATCGCCTCCATGATATCCCCCCAAAATCTGACGTATTCTCGCACCCATACCTTCAGTAGTGATGACAGAGGATTGAATTTCTTTCATATCTTCATTGGACAAAATCATAGCATTTTCTGACATAATCATCACCGGTTTACTTTTTACAACGTGGTGTGGAAAAAGCACCTTGGTTTAAACATTAATACTTTTTATTCTAAATATAGTGCCGTACAATAGTTTACTAATAACACCGAATGGAGGTGATATCGTGGATACATGGCTAAAAAATTGGATAGATGAATGGGATAGTGGATATGAGCAAATGATTGAGGAACGAGAGCAGAGCCCAAAGAGAAAAAGAATTTGGGCTTTTCTTTTTCCAAAAAATGAGGTGAAATCTTGAGTCTTCGATCAATCGTGAAGGGATATCTCCGTGCAGTGGCAGAATTTCGTGCCCCTCCATGGGACATGTCACCTAGAAATTTCTAATCACGAATTCGAATAATTAGGTCTTCTTCCCTCAATTAGAGCAGATAGCCCTTCTAGAGCATCAGAAGTGCCGAATATGGTTTCAAGATCAGCGAGTTCTGATGCAAGTCCTGCATCAAGATCGGACCCAGTTTCAATTGCTCGGTTTAGAAGATCGTTTGCCATATGTAGAGCTATTGGCGCTGTACGACTTAGTGATTTCAGTTGGCGCTCAACGTTTCGCTCCCCTGCATCGAAACCAGTTGGACAGGAGCCCGATAATAGGTCATCCATATTGTCATCATTGTAGAACGATTGAGCAAATTCTACTATTGGATGTTTAGAATTGAATGGTGCACCTGGATACTTGTTCGCAGGTTTCCCTTTAGATGCAATTTCAACTACTGTTGTATCTACTTCTGCAGGGTCGACAAGGTGAGTTAGAATTCCAAGTGCATGTGCAGTTGTTGAGTCTACGAAATTACCTGCCAATACTGCCCACCTTGCAGCTTCAATCCCACAAATTCGCACAGTCCTTTGCGTACCTCCTAGCCCTGGATATATTCCAATACTTGTTTCGGGGAATCTGAATTGACTTCTGCGAGTTCCAATTCTATAATCACAGGCAAGTGCTAATTCAAGTCCACCACCAAGCGCGAGGCCAGTAGTTAGCGCAATAGTAGTCTTCGCACTATTCTCTAATTTGGAGAGGACTTTATGCCCATCCGCAGTTCAGAATAAAAGACAAAGAGGGAAAGTCGACGTACAGAAAGCAAGAGGCAGGCATACGGGAAGGGTGTCCGCTCTCGCCGTACCTGTTCTCATGCTTAA
>MDTG01141287.1_pt1 | contig 37315 bp, 35 predicted proteins | sample 811421 | NCBI WGS metagenome assembly MDTG01 (sample SAMN05326645, study PRJNA326480) | marine metagenome | isolation source: seawater | place: Pacific Ocean: South East | collected 2011
ATTTGAATATTTTTAAAAAATACTCAAAAAAACAAACAATAAAGTAATGTCTAAAAGAATAACTATTCGTTTAAGCTATTCTTTATAGGATGGTTTATTGTAAAGTTTGTCTTCTATTTTGTGGAATATCTCTATTTAATAATTTATCTATTCTTATTTTATATTTTGGAATACTTAATAAATATTCATTTTTTCTTAATAAATTGTTTTGTTCTTTAACATTATCTAATACAGTAGTATATTTTTCAACTATTTTAGGATTTGTAGTGCTTATTTTCTTTAATTCATTAATATACTGATTCAAAGATTCAAGAGCAAAATCTAACATTAATGTCATTTGAAATTTAACATTTTCAAGAGCAATATATTTTGCATAATCTTCTATTGATAAAGAAGGTGATTCACCTCTCATTGCAAAGTGATTTAATATTCTTACTCCATTGTAAGGCAAAGATTGAAGATATAAAAGATCATCACTACCTAATGATTCATTTGCTTTTAATTTATCTAAAACAATATTTATACTTTCTTTAATTTTATAAGTCCAATTTTCTGTACCTGTAGAAAATATAATATCTGAAGCATCAAAAGTAACTTCAAAACCTTTAGGCATATTATCTAGTTTTACTTCACTCCAATCATTAGTGTTTCCAACTAAATCAACTGTAGTCTTTTTAAAAATACCATTCTTTTCACCAATTAAAAGTTCAATTAAATCATTTATACTATGAATAGGTGTAATAGCAACATATGTATCTTGCATATCATTATCTTGATCCATATATCCAACAACATCACCTACTAAACTTCTTGTAAGTTGTACATAATCTTTTGGGTCATAACCATTCAATGTTGGAATCTTTTTTAGTCGAAGATTATTTAAAAAAGAACCATAAGCTTTAATCTTTTCTAATTTTAAACTTTTACCATTAACTGTATCATTCCAACTATTAATCATATCTGTAACACTATTGATGTTAAAGTCCGATTTATTGGTATTCCTAGCTTTTTGAGCAGCATATGAATCTGAATATCTTGTATTATTTGGATTAGCTAATGATTCACCTATTGAATTACCTATATTTTCAGATATACCACATGCATCTAAAGAAAAATTGTTTATAGCTTCAACAACTTCTTCAATGTCTTGCATAATAGTTGAACATTGAGAACATGCAGTATCAATTGCCATTTTAAAAGCAAAAGCAGGAGCTTGAGAAGCAATTAATTTTAATTTTTGTACAAGGTTATCAAAATCTAGAAATGAGATAGAACCAAAACCAATTTCAACACCATTACAACCAACTGAAAACTTTGGTGTTTCTGCATGTATAAGACTGATATTACCTAAGTTCTTCCATTGTACTCTAGCACCACCACCAGAATAAGAATTTGTAAGTGATGTATTCAATGAACTAGAATTAGTCGTCTGTACTGCAACTTGACTATCTGCATAATTTTTCCAACCTGCATATGATAAAGATGAACTAAGTAATAGTCCAATAGTTACATGAGTTAATTTTTTTACAGCTTCCATATGGCTTTCCCAACAATATCTTTTTTATCAACAAAACCCCAATATCTACTGTCATAACTTTTTACATATGGAGTCCATACAAAATATTTATTTTTTGGTACTTTTCCTTTATATTTAAACTGTTTTAATAAATTACCTTTTCCATCAATTTTTAATGCAGATCCATAGTATTTTTTATTACATTTTATTTGAGATGAATCAACTACTAAATCATCCCCTTCCATGCAAATCACGTATTTAATAAAATTTTCACCTTTTTTAAAATAAATAGAGTCTTGCTCTTGAAAAATAAAACCAATTATGTCATCTTTTTCCAATGTATCAAGGTCAGTAAATTTATCAATAATAAATACTCTTTCATGTAAAGAAGGTGTAAAGTTAAGTGCTAATACATAATTATTTTTAAAAATAGTTCTAATAAGTATTGATGAAGCAATAATTATTGCAATAGAAATTATTGAGTAAATAATAAACTTTTTTTGGTTCTTTTTATAAGAGTTCTTAATTCTGGATAGCAACGTGATTTTATCCATTTTCTTGATCCTCAATAATTTTTCTAATAGCTTCTATTTTTGTAAGATTATTATTAGTCATATATGAACTAATAAGTTTTTTATCTGCACCATCTGTTGTTGTAAGATAATAGAAAAATGTAGGCATTAATAGTCTAAGTGACATTTTTATATTTGATGAATTAATACAAAATATTTCTGAATATTCTCTTTTTTGAGTTCTAATCTTTCTAATAATCTTTTTATCTATTTCATTAAACGAAAATATTCCAGAATTTAGTAAAAGGTTAGTAGATGTTTCTTGTTGGTTCATAAAGAACTTCCATGCACTATTATCAATAATTGTTTTACCTGCACGACTTAAACCACCATCACTATCATAAATATCAGAAAAACCTTGAGTTGCTAAAATTATTGAACCATTAAATTTTCTTGCTCGTCTATAAGCCTGTTCAATAAAATCATCCATTCTTGGATTTTTTCCTAAAAATCTATGTGCTTCATCAAATATAATTTGAATTCTTGGTTTATTTGTATCTGTTGAATACATAACTTTACCAATATGATATAGAAGTAACATAACTAATGGATCTCTTAATTCTGGATGATTCTCAACACCCTTAAATTCTACAGCCATCATATCTTTATCCATTGAAAATTGACATTTTCCAGAAAACCAATCTTCGTAAATTCCACCTTTACAATATATGTCTAATTGTCTTGAGAAGTCACTAAATCTTCTATCATCATGACCAAACTCTTTAAATATTGCATCTCTAATATTTGTTATCTCTAAATCATTTTGAAATAGTTCAAATTGTTCTTTTATTACTTGTTGTAATGTATTAGTTATTAATTTCTCGTCTTCTTCAGCACGTTTAAGAGATTTAGAAGAACCTAATAAATATATGAATGAAGATAAATAAGGTAACTCATCACGCAACTCATCTTCAGATTTTATATCAGTAAAGGGATTAAATGATATTGCATTAAAAGTTGGGTCTAAATCAAGATATTGACCATCTAAGTTTTCAACAAGTCCTGTAAATGAATTATCATAATCTAGAACGAAAACTTTATCCCCTCTTGCATAAGAGTTATAAGCTAACATATTTAATAATACTGATTTCCCTGCACCAGAAGTTGCAACAAGGAATGCATTAAAGTTTGTACTTGAACTATATAAATCTACACCTGCTAAAACACCTCTTCTTGTAGTTAATAATAGATTATGTCCATCACCTTTTGAATCTGCTTCTAATGGAAACAAGTGTGCAGCTTGTGAAGAAAACAATGTTCTATATTTACCACCTATATTATAAAAATATTCATTATTCATTGCCATTGGTAATGAAGATAAAAAAGATAAGTGATGTATACCTTTAGTTTTTTCAATTTTTAATTTTGTCAAACCATCATTTGTTTTTTTCCAATATGATTCAATTGTTTGTTGATTTAATAAAGTTTCTTTGTAATCTTTTCCAGAAACCAATATATCTAAATCATATTCAAATAAAGATTCTTTCTTTTCCTGAATTCTATCTATTATCTCTAGTGATTCTTTTTTCTTTGCTTCAAACTTTCTAAAAATAGGACCCCAATCTTGAGTGTTGATAAAAGAATGAGTTTTAACAGTTTTTGAAGCAGATTTTTTTGGTTTTCTTTTTATTGTTGCGTTAATAAGAAAACTATCATTAAATTGATTAGAGTTTAAAGAATCAGATAAATAATCACCCAATTTTAAACCAAATTCAAAAATATGAGCTTTATCACTTATACTTTGTAGTGTTGAATTAACCCAACATTTTGTGTCATTAATATTGATATAATCATCATCTACAACAAATTTTGTGTCTTTTGAAACGACTTGTTGATTTAAAAACTTTTTGTCATCATAAAATGGATAATTGTCAATTGGAACTTGTGGATTCATTAACTCAAATGATAATTCTAATATATCATGTTTATCTAATGTTTTTGGATTCATTTTATTTGCATTTAAAATATTAAAGATATCAGATTTAAATTTCTTTATTTCTTGAGGGTCATTATTTATTGGAAATACAACACTAAAAACAACTCTAATATCTTTTATACTTGTTTGCATTTGAGCAGAACAAGGTTCTTCTGTTTTTTTTAGCATAAAATCACAAATCATATCTATAGAATCATCTACCTCTTTTCCATCAAGAGATTTTTTACCTCTTTCCTTATGTGAATCTCTATAACTACCTAAAAGGTGCTTTATATTTTTAGAACCATAATACATAACTGATAAATAGGCATGTTCAGGCATCTTTTCAAATATCTCTAGCATAGTACCTGCGGTATCAGTTCCAGAACGTGTATGTGGTGATAAAAGTTCAAGTGCAAAACTTACAGAATCATCATTATTATAAAAAAATTCTGTAGAATCATCATATGATGTATAAGGAATAAAATCTGATATCTTATTATTCTCAAATACACTTTTCCAAGTATTAGTTGGAATTGAATTAATTGGACCTATGTAAGGTTTAAAATATTTCTCAAATATTGACATCTTATTTTTCCAAAATTGATTTGTATTGATCTACAACAGTATTGTTATTGAAAGAGTTAGATTTAAGTGCAATTTCACCACTCTTAACTTTTATCCAAACACTTTGTTGTTCGTGCCAGATACCATCTTTAGTTTCATAAGGCATAATTTCAACTTTTGCAAAAATTGGTTCTTTAAAAACAGGTTTTTGAAAAGCAAAATCAGAAGTTTTATTTTCAATTAGAGAATGACCTACATTTTTCTTCATGTAGTCAGCATCTTCTTTTAACATCTGCTCATGACCTTTTTTAGCTTGATTGGTCTCTAAATATCTTTGCTTCAAATAATTCATTTTTTCTTTATAACTACTATTATCAATATTTGTAGTGTCAATAATAGTTTTAGGTTGACTTTTAAATGAACAAGCACTAAAAGATAATGCAATTAGGATTAATGTTAGGTGTTTTACGTTTTTCATCTGATTTCCTTATTTTGAGTTTTTAATTCTAAATTCTCTTCATGAAGAATTTCGTTTTTCAATCTCATATATTTAATTAATTCTTGAGCATCAAAATTTAAATTATTAGAAGACATATTTTTATTTTTTACCGTATCCTTTATAATCTCTTTTAATTTTTCTTTTGTAGATTCATCAAAATCATATATTTCTAAAATATATTTTAATTTTGGTCTACTAAATGAACTTATTTGATACCAATCTAATATTTCATCATTTCCAAAAATAGAGTTTCTTATAATTTCTTGTTCATCAAGTTCTTCAACTAAAATTGTCTTTTGTTTATGAGTAAAAGGAATTGTATTTTTATCTAAAAAAGTATCTTCATAATTTTTAGATACAGATTGACAGTTCCCTGTATTTAAACCTTTGTTACAAACAAATGTTTCTTTATATGGCAATATACATCCTGTAAAATTAATTGATATTACAGCACTTGCAATAAGTAAATTGATATTAGTTTTCATCTTGTGTAGCCTTTTCTTCATCTGAAATAAATTTTAGTGCAGTTCTTGACGTTGATATAAGTTCAGCATTTCTATTTGCATCAATTTCAATTACTGGAAATACTTGATCAGCTAATTTTAAATAGAAATCAGCAAGTTTATTTGAACCACTTTCTAAACCTTTATATAGACCTGCTTTAAATGAATCTGAACTACTTGAACTATTTGCTGTTGTTTGAGTTGTAGAACCTGTAGCTGCTGATATTGAATCAATAATAGTTTGACCTTGATTACCAAATGCAGTACCCACAGAAGATACAAAACTAGCAATGATTGTTCTAGCTAAAATTGCACCTTGCTTTGATACAACTCTTCCTCTAAGACCTGCTTTACCATCTTCACCTGTTACCATTGCTTTAAAAGGCATATCAATAGTTCTACCTGTTTTGCTAACACATGAAATATTATTTGTTCTAATATAAACTCTTTCACTACTTAAATCTCCATATCCTTCACCCATTACAAAACATTCTTTTAAATCATAATCAAATTTATTAGGGAGTATTGAAAGGTCATTTATCTTCATTAATAATGGAATAGGGTTAGTTTTTGCTTTTGACATTGTAGGAGCATCAAAACCATTTAATAAAGTCACTTTTGATATTGTTCCTGTCGGTAAATAATCAATTATCTCTTTTTTTTTTGATTTCTCATCTTCTTCAAAAACTTCATCTTCTTTAATTTCATTTACAACTAATGCTTGATTAAGTTTTACATAACTTTTAGTTGCTTTTCTAGTTGGTACAAATGTAGATTTTTCTTTAAAAGGTTTTGGAAAATCTTTAAATAAACCAGAAGAATCTAAATCTTTATTATTAGTTTTTGGCATTCCAAAATATTCTCTACTTGGCATTTTATTATTATCTTTACTTACTGTATTTTTAGTATCTTTTAAAAGCCTTTCATTCTCTTTTATAGTTTTACCATTGTTACTTAAATAAAGTTTTTTTAAACCCTCTATTTCTTTTTTTAGAATTTCATTATCTTTTATAATTCTTTGTGTGTCCATTCTACTAATATCAATATCTCCAGATACATCATTAATCCATTTAGTTTTAACTGTATCATTTTCATCAACTAATTTTGATGCTTCAAATTTTGTTTTAACTTCTTGTTGTTGAACATACTCTTGTCTTTTTGGGTCATTAGTTAATAAAAAAATGATTCCAATAAGAACAACAAATGCAGCACCAAATAAAACAAATTTTACAAGTTTTTGATTTTTCTTAGCAGTATTAGGGTCAGAATTTATCATGATTAGCCTTTATTAGTGTATTTAATTACTATTAACTTAGCTTCATCATTTGGTAATATCTTATAAATCCTATTGCTATAATATAATGAGTAAGAAACTAACAATTCTTTTCTATTAACGATTGAATAAAGTATTTTTTTAGTATCTGGTATTGAAAGAATAAAATCATTTGTATTTTTAATGTTGTATTCATTTATAGTATATTTATAACCATTGTAAGTTCTAAATAAAGTTACATCCATATTTGCCCTAATTTCAGGAATATATACAGAACCAACTTTTTTATTAATATGTTTAGTTTCATATCCTCTTAAAGGACTATTGTTTAATATATTTAAAGTAAGGTCATTTGCAATATTTTTTACAAAACTAGTATCACCTGCTAAATCTAATCTAATATCTTTTATTTTATTTTTAAACGATTCTGTAATAGTTACAGTAGTTGACTCTTGTTTTCTTGGATGTAATATAAAAGAATAAGTTTTATCTTTTGTAACTACAAATAACTCATTAACCATTGCTTTATTATATACAATATTACTAGTACTTTTTGTAATAGTTTTACCACCAACTTTTACTTGTTCTTCTTCTCTATAAGGAGCAAATTTAACAAACATTTCGTTACCTGTAACTGTTACTAATAAATCTTTTTCTTGTGACGAAATTTGTTTTTTAATTTGACTTGAAAATACTAATCTATTAGTATCACTTCTTGACAGATTAATGTGTTTAGTAGAATTTAAATTATCAATCACTATATTCTTAGCACTTAAAGAACTTAAAGATATAAGAGCTGATAATATAATATTTAGCTTTTTCATTTTTTCCCTTTTCTTTATTCAGTTAAACCATTAAGTTTTAGATTGATAATATAAAATTGACCATATTTAACTTCATAATCAATTTCCAAATTAACATCTTTAGTTCTTAATAATTTTGTTGTAATAAAATCAGAAATTGAACCATTTACAACAATTTTATTTTTTAAATGAGTTTTAATTGTACTAATATGAAATGATCTAGATATATCATTACTAATAATATAATTAACCATTTTCTTCAATTCAACTCTTACTGTTTTGTAAGTACTACTATGTACTAAAGGAATAATATTACTCACTAATACATTGGCATTATTAACTGATACATTAAGTAAGTTATGTGCAATAAAATTACCAATCATTTCTTTATATGATTCAGATACAACGTCACCACTAACCCAAAATTCTTTATATGTATTTTGTGGAGGAAGAAAAACAGTTCTTTCTGAATTACTATTAGATACAACTTGTTGTACTAAATATATATTACTAATCGTTAAAAAAACCATTGAAAATTTAAGTAATGCATTTTGTGAAAGAATATTATCTTTCAAACTTTTAAATATTTTAAATTCCATTATTAACCTACAAATACTCTTAATTCAGATTTTGGTAATCTGTTTGATTTTGGTTTTTTTAAACCTAACATATACAAAATATGAGTTAAGTAACTTTTGTATTTTGTATCTTTTATTTTTTCATTAATTATTAGGAATGATATTCCAAAAAATAAACTCAAATAAACAAATATACCACTAAATATAATTGCAAAACCTGCACTTCCTACAGCTATAATAAAAGAATCCATTTCCCAATTCATAACCATAGGCATAGTATCAATGTATTTATTTATATCAATATATTTTGAATCTTCATTCATGATTTAACCTTTTGTAAATAATAAGAGATTAATCTCTTATTATTTAATTTTTTGTTTAGTAAATACCTGCACCAGAGAACGAAGCAGCAACAGTTGTAATATTTACTACAATAACTAATAGTACTAATGAAACAATTCCAGAAATATACATTTTTTGGAAAAATAAGAAGATAGAGAAAATTAAAATTAACATTCCTACAATACTTGTTACAGCAGGGTCAGCAAACCAACCTTGAACTTTTACCCATGTAGTAGCTAAACCTAATGCATCTCCTGTACCTGCTGCAAATGAGCTTCCTACTAGTAAAACAAAAACAGCTAAAAAAGCTGCAAACATCTTATTTCTTTTAAACCATGACATCATAATGTGTCTCCTTGTGTTTTATATGTTAAGGTTAACCCTTATTTAATAGTTCTCATAAAACAAAAAAACCACGTTGAAAAATTTTGGAAATTTAGAATTTTATATTCATTAGTGTATAATCGTATATATAAGATATATGATAAATTAATATGTAGCAAAGTAATAAATTAAATAAAGCTAGGGCATAAAACTAATGGACGAAATAATCGTTGACAAAAAGCAAACAGATGTATGGACTAATAAATTAAAAGATATATTAAACGTAAGCTCTTCAAAAGATGTAGCAGATGAATTAAATATATCAGCATCTCAATTTTCTCAAATGAAAAACAATGGAAAGTTTCCATATGAAAAATTAATAAACTTGATGATAAGAAAGAAACTATCATTAGATGGTTTCTTTGATCTAGAAAACTTTATTGATAAAGAAGGTATAGTTCCTTATTATAAAAATACTAATAAATATATTTTATTAGATGGAATAGAAAATAGTAAAGATAATTTAAGAGCTATTAAACAAAATAATAAATTTATTGTTTTTGATACTTCTATAACTGAATATCAAAATGATGGATTCTATGCATTTACACAAAATGATTTTATTATAGTTAGATATTTTAAGTGTAATATAGATGATGAAGATGTATCAAAAGTGAACTTGGAACTTTCATCTATTGATAATAGAGATGATAAGAAAATCATAGATAGCAAGAACTTAGATAAAATTAATTTTATTGGAAGAGTTGTAAATATAATTGATAAAGAAGATTTGTAGAATCTAAAAGATTCTACTTTTTCATAAGTAAATTTACACCCTCACATGTACAATACTTATTAATACTATTATTTACATTTCCAATCTTTGAAACAAACTTCCAGTTATCATCTAAACTTTCTTGTAATAACGAATAACCTGTATTATCAATATTGTAATTTTTACAAGACTTTATACAAACATCTTTATATTTATTATTACCATTGAAACTGAAGCCATTGTAAAAAATAACAGAATGAGTACCTGTTCTGTTACGTAAAATCTGAATTTCTTTATATCGTGACTCTATTCTTCGTACCCTTTTTTCTGCATCTTTTTTAAGAGAATCCATGTAATCTAAATAATCAATTTTAGAGGACTTTGATATACTGATTACGTTATCTCTATATTGATCTTTAAATCTTTGAGTATGACTATCTATTCTAATTATTTCAAAATATTCATCTGTACTTTCTAGATAACATCCATGTAATGTCGAGTAATCTACAATTCTATCACTTGCTTTTAAATTACCTTCTAAATCTAAAACAGCAGTTGATATATTTCCAAAAGGAACATATTTTCTTAAAACACTATTTCTTAGTTTACAATATCTTCTTATTAAAGAGTAAGATTTACTTGGAATATAGGCAGTAACTCTACTATATGGATTATCTTTAACTTTTATAAAATTATAGAATTGTTTAACATTCATTTGTTTTAATTCGGCATCACTTATTTGTTTATTTTTTACAGTATCAGCTATTCTATATGGATAGATTTTTTTTGAGCATCCACTAACTAAAAATGACACGAAAATTACTAAAAATACTTTGACAACTAAATTTGATTTGCTATTCATTTCTCTTACCTCATTTATTATTTATTTAAAATACTATTTTTTTAGAAGTTTAGTATTTTAAAACTTCATGATTAAATGGTATTAACACTTGTTTTTAGAAAATCCAATTTAAAAGGTTTTATATAAAAAATATAAAATGTTGAGCAGATGTTGAGCTTTTGAATCTAAATTTATTTCATCACTTTTTTTATAAAGAACTCTAATATTATATTTATAATACAATTCCATTTAAATAATTCTTTATTTTATTACTTGATAATTTAACATCTTTAATCTGATAATCTAAATTTTTAATTTCAGATGAATTTATCATAATCTCGTGAATTTTTTTATCACTACCTTCAAAAATAAGAAAATTTAAATCATCGATTGTAAAAGCTTTATATAAAATTGTTTTCTTGTTCATCATTGTAAACTCTCCATATTGTAAATAAAAAATATTATATAAAAATAATTCTTAATATTATTGTAAAATTTAATCTATTTATTTTCTTGAAAAATAAAGTGAAATGCATTATTTACAACTGCTTATTGAATTTTTTATATTTTATCTTTATACTTTGAATGTGTTATTTTTATAACTCCTCTGATGAGATTTAAACCTTTATCGGTAGCTTTAATAGTTCCTTCTAAAGCTAGATATTTTACTAACTCATCCCCACTTATTTTTTCCCATTGTGCTATAGTAAATTTATCTTTAAATGTTTGAATAATTTTTGTCTTTTTATACAAGTACATTCTATTTCTTAAAGCATCTTTTTCTTTTTTAAATTCATTAAGATACTTATTCCTATAACTGAAGAAAAACTTCTTTTTTTTATAATTATCATCTGTATGCATATGAGAAAATGCATTATTAAAAAATTTAGTAATCAAAACATTTGTACGTGTTGACTTTGATAAATCTTCTTTTTCTATAATTACTCTTATATATTCTTTCTTTATAAAGTTTTTAATTCGTGTTGTGTTGTGTTTGTTAGTATTGTTCATTTTCTTCCTTAAATTAAATTGAAACTACCGTTGGTAATTTGGGCTATATGTTTAATAACTTGTAGAGCGTAATGCTTTTTCTACTGTGTCTTGTATATTAGTTCTCATGAAATATAAAAAACACGTTGATAAAAACAATTAAAAAACACAAAGTTTTTTAATATATCAACGTAAAAACTTTATTTAGTGAGAATGTATAAGTAGAGATTAGTGAAAAGGAAGCATATGCTAAATATCAACATTACAGAAATGGGTGACAACTTAGATATTCAAATTCATGTTGAAGATAATTTAGATGAAAGTAAATTAAATAAAATCGAAAAAGCTTTAAATGTATTGAGTACAGAAGTTATTAAATTTGCAAGAAATAAAAATAAATATAAAACAGAAATAAAGGAAGTTAAATGAAAAAGAAAATTATTGCATTAAGTATTGTTCTAGGATTAAATATTCTACAAGCTAATGATCTTGAATTGGTAGGTAAAAATGTTGTTAAAAATACAAGTGAAATTAAAAAGTTATTAATCGAAATTAATTATTTAAAATCATTATTGAAGATAAAACACACAGTATCAGATTATCCAAATATTTCTGTAGATAATACAAGCACAATTAGTCATGATAATAGTAAAAAGTTTGTAAAAATAACAGCACATTTTTTAAATGTGAGATCAAAACCTAATAATAAAAGTAGAATAAGTGAAGTTGTTAAAAAAAATGAAGTGTTTGAAGTAGTAGAAATATATTCTGAAAAAAGTAAAAATAAATATTGGGTTAATATTGGTAGTGGTTATGTAAATAAGAATTTTGTTGAAGAGGTTTACTAATGTTAAAAAGAAAAATAGTTAGTTTAATTTCATTGTTTTCTATTGTTGTTAATTTAAATGCAGAGATTAAAAAAGATATAAATCATGAATTTGAATTGATTAAAGAAGTTATTCCAAACACAAAAATAAAGAAATATAAGAAGTCAATGATAGATGGATTTTATAATGTTTACTTTGAAAATGGTCAAATAATATATGTTAATCCTTATAAAAAAATAATTTTATTTGGTGAAATTTGGAATTCATCTGGATTAAGTTTAACAAATGCTGATAGAGAAAAATGGAAAAAAGAGTTAAAAGGTGAAGGAATTACTGTTAGCAAAGAAGATTCTGTTATTGCAGAATTAAAAAAGAATGATGAAGTTCATAAAGAATGGAATAAAATATTAGTTAAGAATGGTGTAAAGTATGGAAAGGGTGGTAACCAGAAATATAAAGTAATTATTATTGAATCGCCTACATGCCCTTATTGTAAGGAACTGAATAAATATTTAACAGAATTTGATAACACTAGATATATGTATTATTCTAATGAAGCTAAATCTGTAGATATATATATAAATAAATACAAAGTAGGAAACCCTAAAGAATTACTGCAAATACAGGGCAAAATACTTAAAAATAAGATAAATGGTATTGGAGTACCTTTTGGAATAGTTATTGACGAAAATAATGTTGTAGTGGACACTATATTAGGATTTTCATCAAGAGATAAATCAAATATTGGTAAATGGAATAAATATTTAAAATGAAAAAATTAATTCTCTATATATCATTGATTATACTAAATGTAAATTTTGAACTATATGCATTCAATAATAATTTTTATAATAAGAATAAAGAAGGTTATTTTTATTACAAAGACGACCTGATTGAAGAAGAACAAGAAGATAAAAAAAAAATTATTAAAAAAGATATTAGCATAACTGTTAGTGAATATAGTAAGACTGAAGAAATGATGGAAATGTCATTTGAAGATGACAAAGAAAGAGAATTAAGAAAAAAAAGAGAAGACAAATTTATGCTTAATATACCATTTCATAAATTAGATGAAATGAGTACAGAAGAGATTAAAAGATTACTTGATATTACAAGAAATATATCAACAGGAAGACCTAATAAAGAGTTTGTAAAAAAGTATGCAGCTGTACAAAAATTTTGGGTTGATAAATCAGAAAATTTTGCTAAATCTTGGAGTGTTGCAAATTTAGAAAATCCTGATGAACTTCTTTATAATGATATAGGATGGACTTCTAGAGATAGAGTTAATTTAAAGAAAAAGAAAGTTAAAGAAGATAAGAAATTTTTTGAAAAAATAAAATCTAGAGCAGGTTACATTGTAATAATTGAAGATAAATCTGATAAAGGATTATTACAAGAAACTAAACTACTTTATGAAAAAGTTAAAAGTCAAACAGGTTTAGATTATTTAATTTACGATTATTATGAAGTTAGTGAAAAATTGAAAAGACAATTAAAAATTAAATTAGAAACACTTCCTGAAAATATACTTCTATACGTTAATAACAAAAAGAAAAAGATTTATAAAAGAGTTGTTCAAGGTTTTAGTGCATCTACAAAAATTGTAAATAATACAAAGTTCATTTTTGAGAATGCAATACTTGAAAAAGACAAAAATCCTGAAGATAGAATTAAAAAAGGTAAGAAATGAAAAGATATATAATATTAATATTTGTATTATATTCACAATTGTTCTCTGGTGTTAGTGGTGAAATTTATACTACAGGATATCATGAATATATAGTAAGTATTCTAAATGCAGTTTCTGGTTTAGCAGCTAGTAACAATGAAACACTTATAAAAATAGCAACTTCAATCGCCGTATTAATAATGACAATAAAAATTTTATTTAACCAAAGTGCAAGAGCAGTTGCAGGGTTTGAAATTCTAAAATATGGAACTTTAATACTTGCAATACAAGCACTTTTTATATCAGCACCAGATGATGATAATCATGCATATGCAGTTATTGATAAAATATCAAATCAAACTACAGAAGTAAGACAAATACCAAAAGGGATTGGAGAATTTTTAACTATGTTCTCTAATCTAGAAGATGGGATTATGAGTAAAATGGAATTATATTTAACAACACCTAATTCATTATCATATAGACAAGCAGGTTTAGGTTTTACTATATCTACTCAAATGGAAATTATGCGTTCTGATATAGTCGATGAGAATACAAAGAAAACTTTTTATGAATATATTTTAAATTGTAAAGTAGACGGTGATTTTTCAGCAAATAGTCAAAACCTAAATGATATTTTATCAAGTGAAGGTGAAGACATAATTAATAAACTTGAATCACCTAAAAGTTTATTAACACTTGTTTATTCAAATACAAATCCATTGGGAGAAGTAAAAGATTGTAAATCTGCATGGGTTGTTATAAAGTCAGAAATTGGAGTCGAAGCTATTAATCACATTGATGCATATTCAAAAGCTAGAGGATTAATAGCAGCTACTTATTCAGCAAAAGTTGCAGAAGCAGTAATGATTACAGGAAGTAACTCTGCAACAATATCAGCAAAAAAACAACTTGAATCTGCAATTGCAAGAAATGCAACACTAGATTCAATAAAAAAAGTTGCAACCTTTAATGGAGTTTCAGATTCACTATTAGCAAAACAAGTTTCTATATCTGAATTATCAATGACAAATGCATCTATTCTATCTAATTATCAAGCTCAAGGAACATTACCCATTCTAAAAGCAGTATGTATGTCTTTTTTAATTGTTTTATCGTGGATAGTTGGAATCTTAGCAATTGCAACAATGAATATTCAATACATAAAATTTCTAATAATATTAAATATTTGGTTAATGCTTTGGTCGCCATTATTTCAAGTATTAAATTATGCAATTGATTTAATGGTTGATGATGCATTATCTTTATATAGTAATGGAATAAGTGCTTCAACACAAATAGGTATTTATGAAATATTAGGTGGAAAATTAGCAGTTATTACAAATCTAGTTTGGGCAGTACCAATTTTAGCTTTTGCAATAGCAAAAGGTAGTGAATTTGGAATGGTAAGCTTTATGAATGGGATGTTATCTCCTGTACAAAATGCAGCTCATCACGCAGCTAAATCAGATGTACAAAGTGCAACAACAGGTAACGATAGTTATCTTGCTTCTGATGGTTCATTAAGTCAATATGGAGCAGCAGGTAATTCACAACTTACAGGAGTAGGTGGACAAACCACAAGAATAAATGGTGATGGAAATACTATATCAACGACTAAAGGTTCAGGTGTTACAAAAGCATCAAGTGGGTTGAATAGTAATATAGGTGCTGCGATAGATGGTAATGGAAATATTAACGTAAGTAATGATCAAGCAAGTGCAACATTACAAAATAGTGCATCAACTAGTTTAAATTCAGCAGAATCTAATTTGAAAAGTATGCAAAGTAGTTTAGTAAAAGGTAATGAAAATGCAATTAGTAGTATAGCAAATGTAGGTGAAAATAATACTATTACTAGAAGTGATGGAAGTGCATTTAAACTTAGTGAATCAACATCTAAAAATATTAGTTCTATGACAAGTAGTGCAAGTAAAGAAGCATTTGGTGCAAGTTCTAAAAGTGCTTTAATTGATTCAATTATGGAAAGTTCTGATGCTAAAAATGCATTAAGTTTAAAAGCTGATAGTTCAAGAAGTGCAGTAGGTGCAGCAGTTTCAGGTTTAACAGGTTTATCAGGTTCTTTAAATAGTGCAGGTCAAGTAAGTTTATCATCAAGTAATGGAACAAAATTCGAGTTATCAAAAGATTCATCATTTGGTCAAGAGTATAGCCAAAACTTCAATAAATCATTATCAAATCAAGTTTCATCTTCAAAAGAGAATTCATTAGCTTATTCAGATGCATTGAGTGCATTTAAAGGCGAAAGTCAATCAGATAGCAATTCAACAAGTAGAAAAATGCAAAATGCATATAGTGAACAAGAGAGTGCTTCACGAACATTCCAAGATACTAAATCATTAGGTTCATCACAAAATGCAAATCTTTTAAATAGTGCATTTAATAATTACTTTGACAATAACAGACAATGGGATGGTGCTAATAACGAAGATAAATCAAACTTCATGGTAAACCAAATGAAAGAGTGGAGTCAAGATATTCAAGGTATAAATAATATGAGTGATTTTATTTCTGATAATTCAAGTACTCCAAAATTAGAGAATACTGTAGATACTAGTAATAGTATTGATAGTAGAAGTAATGATTTAAAGAATGATGTTGGTTCATTAGATGAGGTTCAATATAATCCAAGTTCAATCAATAATACAAGCAATGAAATCAATGGAACGAATTCAAATATTCAAGGTTCTAGTGCAAGTAATGGAAATTTAACAAGCCATGTAAATGGCAATTTAAAAGATGGCGGAAATATACAAAGTACTGTTAACGATAAAACAGACAAAGCAGGTAACTTTATTGATTCACATAGAGATAACAATGTAAATAAAGTTGATGAAAGTATATTAATTAATACAGCTGATGGTATGAACAGTTTAGGTGAAGGTGCAAAAGATATTTACAAAAACATTGCAGGAAAAGATGATCATGTTAATGCTGATTTAAAACAGTATGCAGATAATAATAAAGTAGTAAATGATAGTACTTATTCAAATGCAAAATTAGGTAATAATAACTTAGTAGAACATGGATGGATTAATGATGATATAAATTCAAGTGCAATGCAGAGTGCAAGTACTGAAACATTAGCAAGAATATATAATCACGATTTAGCTGAAGATACATTAAGTGATAGTTCTAAAAGTAATTTAGAAGGTGAACTTACTCAAAGAGGTTACAATACTAATAACAATGAGTTTTCTAGCAATTATGAAAATCAAACAATAAAAGCAGATTCAATAATTCCAAATGGGGATAATAGTAATGTTGGTTCAAGTATAAAAAACAATGATGAGTTAAATAGTATTAAAAGTGATTTTAGTAATGATTTTAAACCAAGTTTTTGAGAATTATTGTTGCTATTAAAATCAGTGTATAAATTCTTAAGTTATCATGAAAAGAAAGCAGTAATAGTATTTTGGCTCTGGTAGTGATTCGGCTACACTAAATCATACTTAGAATTTAAAAGTAACTAAGTTAAAATAATAACTATGAAAGAAGTAGAAAAACTGAGAAATAACAAATATACAAAAGAGTTCAGAGAGAAATAGAAGAAAACTTGTGACTAAAGTCACAAGGCAAACTAAATGCGTACTGTTCAATGGATGAATCGAAAAGGAAATTGTCATGATAACGCAGTAGCTGAAAGTTCTTTCCATATACTAAAAACAGAATTAACTCATCACAAAATCTATTAAACAAACTATATTAAGTCTAATAATGAATGAAAGGCTTATATAACAAGAAAATTAATGTTAGAAAAGTTATTTGGTATCCCTAGTGACTTTTATACTAGAACTTTAAACAGGTTCTATCAATGATAAATTTAGAAGAATTGGAAGCTTTTTAGTTTTTATTATATTAAAATAAAATTAACCATATAGAATATTGATAGTTGTTGTTAAATTGATTTTTTCTAATTTAAGGATACAATATAAAAAATAATATAAGTGATAATAAATGAATATGAAGAAAATATTTTCCTATTTTAGATCTAAAATGTTTAAACCAGTAAGTATAGAAAAAGAATTTTTAAATTTTCAATTTTTAACTCCTTCAAAAAATGCGGAGAAAGTAGATATCTATTTATCTTCATTAAATGAAGCTTTAGAAAATGATGATGTTATAAATATTGCAATATCAGGTTCATATGGTGCGGGTAAAAGTAGTTTTATAAAAACATTTGAAACTAAAAATCCTCAATATACTTTTTTAGATATATCTCTTGCTTCATTTAAAAAAGAAGATAAAGATTTATCTCTAATAGAAAAAAGTATACTTCAACAAATTTTTTATAAAGTTAAACAAGAAACAGTACCGTTTTCTAGGTTTAAAAGAATTACACAAATAAAACATCTTAAATTAAAGACAATTTTAGTTTTATTTTTAATATTTGCACTATTGATTTTTTTTGATTCTAAATATATAAACTCCCTAGAATTCATTCAACTTCTAAATTCAGAAAATCTTAAAATATGGAATACTTCATTATTAAAATTAATATCTTTTTCTACACTACTAATAGGAGGTTTCTTTTTAATACGTGGTATAATCAGTAGTTTTACTGAGATCACTTTAGATAAATTAAATTTGAATAATTTAGAAATTACTACAAATAAACCTAATGAAAATTCTTTATTAAATAAATATTTAGATGAAATCTTATATTTTTTTACTGAAACAGATTATAATGTAGTTGTTTTTCAAGATTTAGATAGGTTTGATAATATAGAAATATTTACTAAACTAAGAGAACTAAACAACTTTATTAATAATTCGGAACAAGTAAATAAAAAAATAGTTTTTTTGTATGCAGTAAAAGATGAGATGTTTGAAGAAGGTGACGCAAGAACAAAATTTTTTGATTTTATGATACCTATAATTCCATATGTTAACTCATCTACTTCATATGATAAATTATTAGAGTTTTTTGAAAGTGACTTAAAAAAACTTACTAAAGACTCTAGAGATAATTTTAAAGATTTTCTTCGTGATATATCATTATATATCAAAGATATGAGGTTATTAAAAAATATCTACAATGAATATAAAATTTATGATAAAAAGATTGGTCGGAAACTTGATAAAGTAAAGTTATTGGCAATTATAGTCTATAAAAATTTTTATCCTGAGGACTTTAGCAATTTGCATAAAGATAAAGGTATAGTTTTTAATGTATTTAAAGAAAGAAATAAATATATTAAAGATATTGATGAAGAATATAGTAAAAAGATTGAACTTTTAAGAACGAAAATTAAAAATATCGAGAATGAATTAATAGATGATGTAAAAGATTTAAGAAAAGTGTATATTTTTTCTATAATAAATAAAATGGCTAATAACCCACCTTATTTAAGAGTTAATGGTGATAATATGTATTTTCAAGATACTTTAGAAAATGAAAAATTTGAATTGATTAAAGGTTCTACTAATATAAGAAATCCAAATCACAATTATAATCCGATTTCATTTGCAGATGTTGAAAAAGAAATAAGTGAGTTTTCATATAATAAAAGAGAAGAAAACATTTTAAATAAACAAAATAATACTACATACGATTTAAATAGTCAAATTCAAAAAATAAAGAAAATACAAAAAGTATTAAATACTAAGACAATATCAGAATTGTGCATCTTAGAGAATATGAGACATATAATAAGCAATGATATTACAGATAAAAAAGGACTATTAAAACTTTTACTCCTTAATGGTTTTATCGATGAAAATTATTATATGTTTTTGTCATACTCATTTGAAAAAAGTTTAACATCATCAGACACAGAGTTTTTAAAATCAGTGATTAATAGTATAGGCCTTGATTATGATTTTAACTTAACAAATCTAAATGAAATTGTTAGTAAGTTAAGAGTTAATGAATTTAAAAAAAATGCTGTACTAAACTTTAAGTTAGTAGGCTTTTTACTTGAAAATAAAACAAAATTTTCTAAGCAATTTGAAGTAGTTTTTGAACAAGTTGTTGATGGTAGTGAAAAATCTTTAGAATTTATCTTTGATTATATAAAAATATTACCAAAGCATAATAATTTTATAATTGAAGTTACTAATAAATGGAAAGGTTTTTGGGAATATATTCATCATAGTGATTTTACATTAGAAGAAAAAGAAGAACTTTTTTATCTAATTTTAACAAATATTACGGCTAAAGGTATCGTGACACTCAATGTAAATGATACTTTAAAAGACTATATTGAGAATTTGAATAAAATAAGAAAACTAGGAAAAATTGAAAACTCGAAAATAAAGGAACTATTAAAACAACTAGATATTAAATTTATAGAATTAAAAAAACCTATCCTTAATGAAGAAATATTTGAATACATTTATTATAATAATCATTATGTTTTAAATAAATCAATGATTGAACTAATAATATATCAAAAATATGTAACTAAAAAAAATATAGAAAAAGAACTAGAAGAAAATCATTTAACAACAATTTTATCTTTAGATAAAGAGAATAAATTGATTGATAGAATTGAAGGTAATATTGAAAGCTATATCAATGATATATTTCTAAAAATAGAAACGAACAATGATGAAAGTGAAGAAACTATAATAAGTCTTTTAAATAATGATTTATTAAGTGATTCAATAAAAACTGAGATAATAAATTCACAAAAACTAATCATTCAAAATGGTTTAAAAGTTACTAATCCAGAAATATTAGAAGTTCTTGTACAGAAAAATAAAGTAGAATCAAGTTGGGATAACATTCATTTAATATATTCTATAACAAATGATTTAACTAAAACTGTTATTGATTATTTAAATAAGACAAGTAATGCAGAAAAGCTTTCAGAGATAAGGATTAATTCAAAGTATTGTGAAGTGAATAAAAATTTTAACACTAAATTTTTAAAAGATATTTTAGAATCAAATGATATCAATAATACATCATATGAATTATTGATAAAATCAAATGGATATTGGTATAAAGACTTTGATATTCAAAATATTGGTGAAGATAAAATTGATATATTATTAGAAAATGGCAAATTGCAACTTAGTAGAAATAATATTGAACAACTAATAAAATATTCTTTATCAAAACATTTAGTTTTAATCGAAAATCTTTTTGACCAATTCATTAATGAATTTGATGATATTCAAGATTTATTAGAAGAAGATGACTATATAAAACTTTTGGAAACATCTAATTTAAAAATTGAAAAAAAGTTTGATTTGATGGAGCTAATAAGCATAGAGTCTTTTAATATGAATGCGGAAGTATCATTATTATTATGGAATTTATATGTAGAGAAAAAAGAAGTAATGTCTTTTTCACTACTAAGTAATATACTTTCGTTCATTCCTTATAAAGAAAGGTTAAAAGTTTTAATATCACAGCTTGAATTTAATAGTTTCTCTAATGATGAAATAAAAGAACTACTTGATATGTTTTCTTCTCCCTTTAACGAACTATGTTTAAGAATAGGCTCTTATGAAAAACTTTTTAATAATGATGAAAACTTAAAATTAGCAGAAATATTAAAAGATTCTAATTGCATCTCTTCTATCAGTGTAAAAAATAAAACTATTCGTATTAATAGATTTAGAAATTAATATAATATTCTCATTGTGAAAGCTTACAATTCATTTGTAAGTCGTGGATGAGTCAACAACCAAAGGGGATTAGCTTTTGAAGCTATCTCCCTCTATCCATTCCAATTAAATTAAAAATTAATTTGACTACTAAGAGCTATCAGGAAAAGCTAAAATGGAGTAGTAATATAAATTCATATCCATTTTTAATCATCACTAAACCCACATTATTCTATATCTATAAATATTTTTCATAATAATTAATTCTTAATAATTTACTGATATTACTACCTAACCTAATTTAAGCAACTTAAAAATAAATAAATTAAATTTCCAACGTGTTTTTAGAATTTAATGAGAACTTATGTGTATAGAGAAATAAAAGGTTGAAAATGAAAAAAAGTTTAATATGTTCATTAATTTTAATCTCATATATGAACGCAGATACAGATAAAGAACTGTTTATTGATAAGTATATGAAACAAGATAAAACAGAACAATACAAAAAAGATGCAGAAAGTTTTAGAAAAAATTTAAGTACAGATGTAGATATTAAAAAGATGTCTGGAAAAGATTTAGATACAAAACTTGATACTACTATTAAAAAGAATCCTAATGTTAAAGATGCTACGAAGATAGCTGAAGAAATTAATGGATTAATTAAATCTTCTGAATACAAGAAAAAAGTTACTGATTATAAAGATTACATCTTGAAAGATAAAGGATTAAATTTTCAAGAAAAGATGGGTGACTATTCAAAAGAAATTAAAAAATCTCCAAAAAAAGCTTATAGAAATAATTTCTTAGCAAGTGATGAAAGAGTAATTGTTGCTATAAGTGAATCAATACCAAAAGAAGTAATAAAGAATTATTTCAAATCGCTAGGTGAAAATTATGATGATGTTTTATTTGTACTTAATGGTTTTATTGGAAACAATCCAAAAAAGATAATGCCAACTTTAAAATATGTTAATGACTTACTTAGTAAAGACAAGAAAGACGTGAAGGATAAATTTTTATTTAGAGTAGATGTTAACCCTAAAATATTTTCTAAATACAATTTAACTGAAGTACCTGCAATTATATTTATTAAGAACTATAACCCTTATATGGAAATACAAGGTAATGGTAAAGATGATAAGAGTAATGAAGATGTATATGTATCTTATGGAGATAGCAATATAAAATATGTTTTAGAAAAAATAAACAAAGATGCAAAGAGTAATGGACTAACTAAGTTAATTAAAAATATCCAAAAAGGATTCTTTAATGAATAAAACAATTTTAGTATTAGTTGCAGCTTTTACATTAAATGCGCAAACAATTACAACTTATAAGAATGGACATACTTATGAGATAAAAGAAAGAAATATTATTGAATTATTTAGAAATCATGTTGCAAATAATAAAGATGCAATTAAAAAGAGATTTACAGCAGAACGAAACAGAATGATTAAAAAAATAGATAATTATAAACCAGATACTTTAACTTTAGATATACCAACATCAAAAAAAGGAAAAGTATTCTACCCAGATATTGAATATACAACAAAAAGAGATATCAAAGATTCAAAGGGCAAATTACTATACAAAAAAGGATTTAAGTTTAATCCTTTAAATTATATCTCTATGAATGATAGATATTTATTTATAGATTATTCTGATAAGAAACAAAGAGCTTGGGTAAAAAACCAAAAGTTTAATGAAGATATTACTACCAGAATTATTATAACAAATGGAAAAATTTTTGATGCAATTAAAGATTTTAAAAGAGAGGTTTTTTATGCAAGTGATGTACTGATAAAGAAGTTTGAAATTGAAGCAGTTCCTTCAATTGTTGAACAAGAGCAAGACAGAGTTAAAGTAACACAATTTAAAGCAAAGGATTAAGAATGAAGAAAAGAATAGTAGGAGTACTAGTTGTACTTAGTGTAAGCCTGTATGCAAGTAATGTACCAAATATTTTACAAGACTATAAACTAATTATTGAACTAATAGATGATTTGGCTAATAAGATTGATTTAAATGAAGAAACTCTTAGAACAAATGATTCTAAATTATCATTAATCAACCAATCTCAAAATTTAATGAGTAATGAAATATCTACAATTAAAGAATCTCAAAATTTAATTAAACAAAAGATGTTACTACATAAATCAACAAAAAATATAGAAGTTCAAGAAGGTACTTATTCAATTGAGCAATTAGATGAAGAAACAAAAAATCAATTAGTAAATAATTTAAGATAATAAAATGAAAAAATTTAAATTATTTACTAATATTAAAATATTAATTCTTATTTCTTTAATTAATGTAAATAGTTATGCATGTATGGAAGATAAAAGTGCATTATTAAAGATGACACAAGATTTGTGTTATGAATGTATGTTTCCAATAACAATAAGTGGATTAACTCTTATAAGTGGTCCAATGGATGACCCAAGCCCATCTTCACGTTCTCCAATATGTATATGTTCAGACCCATTTCCAAGAATAGGTATTCCTGTAAGTTTTTTTGAACCAAATAGGCTTATTGAAGTTGTTAGTGAACCTTATTGCTTCCCTAGTTTTGGATTTAGTGCAAGCTCAAACTTAGGTGGAATGTTAGGTGGTAATAAGCAAAGTGGGGGAACGACCTCAAGTAGAAACTTCATGCAGTCACATTATGGTATTTTTCCTGTTTTATCAATATTAGAATTAATTACTGATTTCTTATGTATGGAAAGTTCTAGTGTTGATTATGCATACATAACAGAAGTAGACCCTTTATGGAATAGCGATACTTTAGCAGCAATTATATCGCCAGAAGCATTACTCTTTGGTAACCCTGTTACAAACTTAGCTTGTATTGCAGATTCTATTAGTTCTAACTTTGGATATCCAATAGATTTATTGTTTTGGTGTATGGGTTCATGGGGTAATTCATATCCTATGACAGGTAGCCATCCTGCAAAAGATTCATATATGGCAGATGTTGCAGGAATTGCATCAAAAATGATTTACAAAATGCATAGAGAATTAATACTTTGGGGAAGTGTAGGGAATCAAGGAATGTGTGGTAAATATCCTATGCCTATATGGAAGAAAACAGCTTATAGACTACAACCTGTAATCCCTGTTGCAACTCCTGAAGCAATAGTTATAGGACAAACAGGATTGAATTGGGATTCTTTTAAAAACCCACCAAGTACATTCAACAATTACTCTTTTATTCTTTTTAAGAAAAGAGATTGTTGTGCATTGTAATTTAAAAAAAGGAAGAGTATGAAAAATTTATTAATACTAATGATGATATTAATTAGTGGGCTTAGTGCAAATGGTAGTTTAAATATATATGATGCATTTAAAAAGGCAAGAGAAACAAATAGACCTGTTTATTACATAGTTACAAGTGCATCTTGTGAGCATTGTTATAAACATCTTAAAAATACAATTATTCCGAATAATGAAATAATTAGAAAAGATTTTATATTAGCTATTAGTGATTTAAGTAAAGGGGATAAAATCCCTAGCGACTTTCCTTTTGATGGATATACTCCAACTACATATATTATTGCACCTACAGGTGAACTAATGATTAGTCCTTTAAAAGGTAACTTTGATGAAAACTTTTTACATCAAACTTTACAAAAAATTTATAGAGCATATGGAAATTAGATGACAGCTAAAAGCCATTTAAATACAACATTAGCTATAGGATTTATACCCTTATTTTATTTTAGAAATGAATTAATATACTTAATTGATTATATAGCAGTATATGTGATTGGATTAACAATAGGCTCACTTTTCCCAGATATTGATGAAAGTAGATCTTCTATAGGAAGAAAAATTCCATTAATTTCTGGTTTTATAAATACAACAGTTGGACATAGAAATTTAACTCATAATTTCTTTGTCTACATACCTCTTTTAGTATATGCATATTACAAGGGTATACATACATATGGTTTAGAATGGACGTTACTTATTGGATTTTGTATAGGTGCAATTTTACATATATTAGAAGATTGTCTTACTAATAGTGGTGTTAGTAATGCTATGAAACCTTTTTTACCTAACTTTGTAATTTTAGGTAGAAAATATAGATTCAATACAAATGAGAGATTTGAAAATAACGTGTATTATCCAATTGTTTCAGTAATGCTTTTAGCAGAGATATATCTGTTAACTCAATTTATCTTATTTAGTTAAGGTTAGGAATTTCATGAAAAATTTATTAATAGTAGAATCACCAAATAAAGCTAAAACAATCAGACAATGGTTAGGTAAGGATTGGCATGTAATCGCTTCTGGTGGTCACATAAAAAACCTTCCAACTAATACATATTCAATCGAAAAAACTAAAGATAAGTTTACAGCTACATGGGAAGTGATGGACAATAAGAAAAAGCTTTTAAGTGATATAAAAAGCAAAATTAAAGATGTTCAACATATTTATATTGGAACTGATGATGATAGAGAAGGTGAAAGAATTGGTTTTGATATTGTTGAGCATTTTAAAATAAAAGACTATTACAGAGTAATTTTTCATGAAATTACTAAAGAAACAATATTTGATTCATTAAAGAATGGACTATATATAGATAAGAATAGAACTAATGCACAATTTGCAAGAAGAGTTATTGATAGAATAATTGGTTATCCAATATCAAGTGCTATTAGAGATAAATTCAAGAAAGATAAAATTGCAGATGAAGAGTCAATCAAAAATTTAGGTATAGGTAGAGTTACTGCACCTGCATTAAATATTATTGTTCAAAATGAAAGAAGAATACAAAAATTTATTCCTAAGAAATATAAAAAAATATACATTACTTATATGCATGAAGGTTTACAATTTAATGTAAGTAATGGAATGAAATTTTATGAAGAACAATATGAAGAACTTAGTTTATTACATGCAATGGTTAATGATGGAGATATTGAGCATGTAATTGAAAAGTATAAGGAAGATACTAGAGATGTAGCACCTTATGCACCTTTAATTACAAGTAGAATATATAGAAACATGAATTATCTTTATCATCTTGACCCTTCACAAACAAAGAAAATTCTTCAGAAACTATTTGAGGGTATTGAAATTGTTAATAAGGAAACAGGTACAAAAGAAATTATTGGATTAATTACTTATCCTAGAACTGATAGTTTTAACATATCTGAAAAAGCAATTGATGCAATAAGAAACTGCTTATATGAAAAATATGGAAAAGAATATGTAACCCAAACAACTAGAGTATTTAAAAATAAAAGTAAAACTGCACAAGAAGCACATGAAGCAATTAGACCTACCTCATTTAGTAAAGAATTCTTTCCTAAAAATTTAAGAAACACATTAACAAAAGAACAATTTAGTGATGAAGAATTTCTAGTATATGAATTTATCTTTTATAGAACATTATCAACTCAAATGAAAAATTCAATATATGATAATAGTAAACTAATTATTAACATAGGTGGTAACAAATTTCAATGTATTGGTAATAAACAATTATTTGATGGTTGGGAAAAACTTCTAGGTGATAAAATAAAGAAAGCTGAAGATGAAGATGAACATGACATTGTAGAAGTTCCTAAAAGTCTAAAAGTAGGGGATATATTAGGTACAAGAATAATATCCTTGAGTGAGCCTAAAAATGATAAGACACCACCCAGAATTGGATTAGGTAGATTTATTACAATATTAGATGAAAAGAACATTGCCAGACCTAGTACTATAGGAGATGTAACAGACTTACTTATAAAAAGAAAATTAATAAGTGTTTTAAATAACATGCTAATACCGACAGAACTTGGAATAAGTTTAGTTACCTTTTTAGAAGAGCATGGAGAATGGTTAATAGATATTGATCATACAGAAGAGTTTGAAAAACAACTTGATGAAATTGAAGAGGGTGAAGAACCTAATAAATTAATATATGAATACGATAAGTTAAAAGATGAATTCTTAGACAAGCTTGGATTTAATTATAACGATAGTAATCAACCTCAACAATGGTTAATTGATAAAGCTAATAACATTGCATTAAAAAAGAATGAAATATTAGATGAAACTATTAAAATAGATACTAAAAAATTAAAGAATTATATTCTAGAAGATGAAAAAACAACTAAAATTGGTAAGTGTCCAGAGTGTAAGAAAAATGATATTCATGAAAGAGAGAAAACATATTCATGTAAAAATATAGCTTGTGATTTTACTATTTGGAAAAATAGTATTAGTAAGTTTTTTGAGAACTTTGAAAAGTATATGCCTGTAACTGCTCATAAAGATTTATTAACTCATATATTAAAAAATAAAAAAATATGGTTTGATGATTTATATAGCAAAAAGAATACAAAAACATTTTCAGCATTTGTAATTTTAGAAAAATCTACTAATGGTAAAAGTCATCAACTTGCATTATCTTTTTTAAGAACTAATATGAAAAGTATTGATGAAAAATATATATTTAATGCTGATAACTATGAAGATATAAAATTAATAGATGTACCTGAAGAAAATACAATTATAAATGAAGAAGAATATCATGAATCAAATATAGATGTTATTGAAGACAACACAGCTACAAGTGAAAATAAATATAACAAATCTAATATTGAATTACTTAAAAAAGTTGGTGATTTAGAAAAAGAAAGAAGACTACTAATATTAGAAAATCAAAAAGATAAATTAACTAGGGTTTATAATAGAGGAAAGTTTGAAGATGATTTAAACAAGATATGGGATGATAGATATACTAATTTAACAATAGGATTTATAGATTTTGATAAATTTAAAATGATTAATGATAAATACGGACATCAAGCAGGTGATGAGGTATTAATAAAGATATCTAACCTAATACATGAAACAGTAAGAAACTTTGATATAGAGCTTTATAGATATGGTGGTGAAGAGTTTTGTTTAGTTTCTAAAGAAAATAGAAGTTTATCAAATGAAATATTTGAATCTCTAAGAAAAGATGTTAGAAAATATCCATTTATCTTCAATAATATTAAAGTAAATGTATCTATCTCAATTGGTGTAACCTTTAGAAATGAAGAGGATTCTACTCAATCATTTATTCAAAGAGCTGATGCAATGGTTTATCAAGCAAAAGAAAAAGGTAGAGATAGAATAGAGATTGCTATTCATGAAGATGTAGAGGAAATAATATGGTAGAGGATGGATTATTACTTGCTAGAGGGTTAGTATATAAACAAGAAAAATTCTTTTTAAATTTAGATGCAAAACAAGTTAATAACCCCCATCTACTGATGGTTGGTGAAAGTGGAAGTGGAAAAACGACCTTAATGTTAAAAGCTATTATGGAAATGTATTTAAAAGGAAAAACTATTTTCTTAATAGATTTTCATGGAGATATGAGAATTGATGGAGAAAATTATATTAAATATACTCCTAGAAACTCACCCTTTGGTGTTAATCCCTTTGAATTAGAAATAGATGAAGATTGTGGTGGAGTGAATATTCAAGCAGAAGTTATAACAGTAATGTTGAATCAGTATTTCATGGATAACAAATTAGGTAAAAAGCAAATTAATATATTAAAGCAGCTAATTATTGACACATATAAAATAAATGGAATTGTTGATGAAAATATTAGTACTTGGAGTAATGAAATACCAAGAATGGAAGATTTGGGAAATTTAGTTACATACATAAAAAAGATTTTAAGTACAGGTATACCTTGTAATAAAAGACTACTTGAAGAATCTATTGAAAATATTAAAAAGTACTTACCAAAAGAACTTGCAAAAGAAGCAAAGGAAAGTATTCAAAAGATTGAAAAGACAATTGATGTAATTGAAATTGACGAAAATAAAAACAAGTTTGAAGAGATTGATACAAACTATTATCTTAGTTCTTCAGTAAAAAGAGTTTTTGAAGGATTATATGTTTATTTAGAAGATATCGTAAAGATGACAATTTTTAATGGTGAAAAACCAAAAATAATAAAAGGTATTAATAGATTAGATTTTTCTGCATTTACTCAAGTTAATAAACCTCTAATAGCAAAATTTTTAGCTGAATTTACAGCCCAAAAATTATTTAGAGCATCAATGTTAAGAGGACAATATTCAAAATTAGGAAAAGAAGATAGTAAATTTGATAGAGTTTTAGTATTTGATGAAAGTAAGTTAGCACTACCTCATGGAGCTGAAAAATCTAACCCATATAATATTATGAATAGGCTCTGTACAGAAAGTAGAAAGTATGGTCTAGCCCTTTTCCTAGCAAGTCAGAGAATAGAACATTACAGCGATGAAATACTTTCAAATATCTTTACTAAGATTATTTTAAAGGTAAAAGCAAACAATTATAAGTCAATTGCAAAGCTTTTAGGTGTGAAAGAAGACTTCGTTTCAGACACGTTTAATAGAACAGATGGAAGACCTGCGATTATAGAAACAAATGGTAATAAACATAGTTACCTAATAGAAAACTTTTAGAAGGTATTAACATGAAATATATATTTTTAATTCTAGTATTTATCAACTTTTCTCAAGCTGCAAAAGTCAATTATTTTGAGGAAGTAGGTAATCATTTTGGAATTGATCCTCTATTGTTGTGGTCAATAGCAAAGGTAGAAAGTAATCATAATCCTAAAGCAATTAATTTCAATACTAATGGAACTAAAGATATTGGTATTATGCAAATTAATACGATTCATTTGCCAACATTAAAACGATTGGGATATACAAAAGAAGACTTATGGCATCCAAGAATTAATATATATATGGGTGGATGGGTACTAAAGAGATGTCTTAAAAAACATGGTCTTACTCCTAATGGAGTTACATGCTATAACGGAAGAATTAATAATAATCCATATGGGTCAAAAGTAATAAAACAGTTAAAAAAAGTTTATGCTAAAAAGAGAAAAGATACATGAAAAGAATATTATTAATATTATTAATTACGTATATGGAGATGTTAAGTATCGATTGTAATAGTATCAGTAGTGTTGAACAGTATAATAGTCATTACTATGCTAAAACATACCAAAGAACTAGTTACGAAGTTGGTAGGATATCTGCAACTAATGAAAATGGTTATCTTGCTATTCCTAATGATAGTGGAGAAAATGAATTTATTAGAAAATTAGTAGGTGGTAATATGGAAGCTTGGATTGGAATACTTGACCCAAATAATACAACAAATTATTGTTATGATAATAGTACTTGTGCCTTTAATGATTCAAGATTTAAAGATGTATTAAACAATGGTTTGACATTTAAAAAATGGGCTAATCTTGAACCAAACAATTATATTGAAGCTTCAGATATTGAAGATGGTAAAGCAGTAGTTGATCCATTAGGTGAAAATTGGGTTATTATCAATGGAAATAATGGAGAGTGGCATGATGTGGGGAATCACAAAAGTTCAAATCAAAATCCAAGAAAACATATTTCGGTTATTGAATTTGATACAAAGCCAAGTTGTTTTTTTGAAGATGATGGGGTAAGTGAAACTGATTTTGACGAAAGAGTATGCAACACAAAAGTTTTTGATGATAACATAGCAAATGCAAGTGAAGGAATAGAAGCTAAATGTTTATTTGATATTAATGGAAAAGAATATTGTCCTCAAGATTTAGCTCCTGCTGATTGGTTCTGGAGCTATATAGATGGTGAATCTGTAGAAACTGTTAGTACCGTTACAGATTATGCACAAGGAGAGTATCAAGAACTTACTACAACAGTAAGAGATTTTGCAAATAGTGATTCTAGTACACAGAATACAGGAACAGTTGTTGATTATGATAATGGTGAGAGTGCAACTTATACAGGGGTTGTAACAGATTATACTTCAATGACAAGCCCATTATTAACAGCAGACCCAATTGTATTAGGTGCATATACTTATAATTGGTGGAATTGTGATTCATGTGGAATTATGCCAATTGGATATTTAAGAACGACAATAAGAAAAGCAGGTGGTTCAGGAAATAGTTTATCAGGTGGTGGAGTTCTAAATGATTCTCCAAATACTATTCAAGTAGGTATAAATAGCTCTTATATAAATGTATCCCCTGGACAGATAGCAATTGTACAATATAAAAAAGTAGGTAATAAAAGTACAGGAGTATATAGGTCAGCAGGTGGAAAACCTACAATTAGGCTAAAAGCAACTACAAGTTGTTTAAATTGGGGAATAGAACAAGGAACAAAAGATTATCCTACCCATAAATATTGTAAGGATAGTGGTTCAAATAATTATACCTCTTGCCCTAGTGGATATCAAAAAGGAACTAATGCAGTAGGTCAATTCTATTGTTATAAAGATGTTTATCCTTGTCCTAGTAGTTATACAATTGAGGGAAGTGTATGTAAAAAAGATATTAACTTTAACTACTATTCATATTCTTGTCCTGTTGGATATACAATTGATAATCAAGGATTCTCAACTTTTGAAAAAACAGACCCAGATGGTAATGTAGTCAATTGGGTTACTCTTGATGATAATGTAAATGAACCAACACCACCAATAGGAAACTGTACTAAGGTTATAGATTATGACTACTACACTTATGGATGTGAAGATGGTTACACAATAGTTGATGAAGGATTAGATACATGTTATAAGACAGATAATGATTTAGATGGAGTAAGTAATGATTTAGCAAATGATTGTAATAACCCAATTCCACCAGAATCGAATTGTTATAAGGATATAGATTACAATCACTATACTTATGGATGTCCTGCTGATTATGCAATTGCAAATTTTGGGTTAGATACATGTGCTAAAACAGACCCAAATGTTACTATCAATAATGAAAATACATTAATTGATAGTTGTAATGAAAAGATTCCACCTGTAGGAAATTGTTCAAAAAACATTGATTACTCATCTTATGAATATATATGTACATCTGAACAAAATGTATTTAATGAAGATTATAATCCTGTTAATGAAGGATTAAAAGGATGTCTAAAAACTGATGATGATTTAATTAATACTAATGCAGAACTAGGAGATAATTGTAATGATGCCGAATCACCTGTAAATAATTGTAAAACAACGGATTACGCTTGTAATAGTGAGATAAGAGAACCTGTATGGTTAGATGACCAATGGAAATGTAGCCCTTATCCTTGTTATGGAAATGAGAATGTAGAAGATTTAAGTGGTAATGTCGGTACATTAGATAAACAAGATAATGGATGGACTGAAGATGGTAAATGTGATGGAGAAATTTATATCTTTAATGGTGAATCCCAACAATGTCGAAGTAGTGATAAATTCTTTGGTTTAGCAGGTGGTGGTTGTTGTAATGATGATAAATTCGCATTAGGCTTATTAAGTTGTAGAGCTGAAGAAAAAGAATTACAAATAAAAAAAGAAAATGAGAAATGTCATTATATAGGTGAATACTGTTCTAAAAAAGTAAACTTAGGATTTAGTAAAATTTGTGTTAGAGAATCAAAATCATATTGTTGTTTTAACTCACAATTAGGTAAATTAATTGCAGTACAGGGAAGAGAACAATTAACGGATATTCTTTGGGGTTCACCAGAAAATCCAAACTGTAGAGGTTTTACAATTGAAGAATTTCAAAGATTGGATTTAGGGCAAATGGATCTAAGTGAGTTTAGTGATAATATAACATTACCAGATGTAGAAAATCAACAAAATACTATTATTCAAAAAGTTAATTCACATATGAACTTAATTAAAAACCAATAATAACTTCTTATAAATAGTGAATTTATTATTTAATTCACTATTTACTTCTCTAAAGAACTATTACCTATTATTAATCTAAATGTATAAATAGTTAATTAAAATTAATAAATTATAAATAAATATAGTATATAATTAACTTAAAGTTAACATATTAGGATAATTATGAGTAAAAATAATATAAAAATAAATAGTAATATTAAAAATGAATGTATAGAATTATTTAAAAAGATGAACATTAATGTTAAGGAATTTGAAACTAGAGGTCATCATATTTTGTTTAATTATGAGAACTTATTTATTGTTTGTAAAAGTAATAAATTTGAATTATTTGATTTTATAGAATTTACAGATAAAAATGCAGCTAAAGAATTCTTTCTAAAACAGAGAACTACAAAGAACATACAACCTACAAAAATGATAAGAACAAGAGAAAATGAAATCTGCATTAGAACATTGTTTAAAAATATATAAAAAATTTACTTAAATACAATTATTATTATTTTATGCTAAAATCAAAAATAAAATCTATTAATAAGAATAACTTTGTCAAAAAAAAAATTACCTAAAACAAAATCAAATAATATACAAAAGCAAAAGTACTTAAAAACATACTTATTACAAAAACGATACACATTAAAAGATTTAAAATGTGAAGTTATTTTAATGATTTGTGATATGTTAATCGATAACTATATAAAAGCTGAAGATGATGGAAAGAATGAAAAACTTATTGAAGAATTAACTGCTACAGAAAAGATATTAATTTATACTAATATGAAAAATTTACAAGAAGATATACAAAAAAATATTCTAACTATTGATAAAATTCAATATATCATTGATAATCAATCAAAAGATAAAAATAGTTTAATAGAAGCTAAATTAATAGATAGTTGTCATTATTTTTACAATTTATGTGCTACAAAATTAAAGTCTGCAATTATTTCTAGAACAAATAATGAAAATGAATTAAAATGGATACCAGATTTAATTGCTATTCTTTTAATTCAGGATATGAAAGAGAAGGGTTATTCTTTTAACAAGTTTAAGTTTATTGAAGAATATGATTTTGATAGATTATTCAGTGTGTATATGAAAACTAATATTTTATTGAAGCAGAAAAACAAGATATCGTTATTCTCAAAAGAAAAAACAATAATAAATATTATGGAAAGTGTTTCTTATGAAATTGTAAAAGAACTAATAAATAGTAAATATAGATAACTTATTATTTTGTTACTTTAAATTAAAAAACACCCAAAATTGGTGCTTAAAAATATATCATAGTTAAATAGTTAAGTTTAAAATTTAGAGAAAGTTCCAAAAACTACAATATTATGAACAATTAGTATATATTAAAACTTTATTCAATGATTGAAAATCTCTTAACTATAAAAGATTTTATGGAACATGTATTATTAAGCTAGTATAATTGATAAATATGATTATTAGAAAAACAAATTGAATTGAGAAAAAACTCTAACTATATCTGTAGATATACTTTATGATGAGTGTCTTAGTACGGGTATAGAAACATTTGAGTTGTCAGAATATAAATATGGCAAAGACTTACAAAAATGGTTTGACCGTAATCTTTAGATAAAAGTAGTAAGTCAGTTTTTTGGGCAAATTATATGCTTATAAATATTGTCTCATTAATAGGTTGATTTGCAATAATCTTTTTGTTTCTCTAAAATCTACAGATAGGCAAGTTGTATGATTTATAGTTTTTCAACAGTACTTTTCATTTATAATTCATTTTCAATACTTATAATTCATTTTCAATAAAATAACTATTGAATAAATTACAAAGGATTTAAAATGTAAAAAGTGTATTTTTAGTATAAGGTTTAAAATAACTAAGAATATTTTTGATTGTTGTCCTAAACAAAATTAATTGACATCTAAAAAGGCGCGCGAACGCAGATAGTATGTTAATTCCATTAATACTATTTATTATGAGATAAAACAATTATTGAATAATAAAGGATTTAAAAAAAAGAAGAAGTTGAAAGAAATGATAAAGTTGATGACGAAGATAAGAATGATAAAAAAAGAAAGATTAATTTAGTAGGTAGTGTATGAAAATTTTATTAATTGAAGATGACCCTAACATAGTATCTCTTTTAAAAAGAGGGTTAATTGAAGATGGGCATTCTATTGAAACTTCAGAAGATGGAGAAGAAGGTGAATATTTAGCGAGTATGAATAATTATGATTTAATAATACTTGATTGGATGCTACCTAATAAAGAAGGAATAGAGATATTAAAATCTTTAAGAAAGAAAAATATTACTATTCCTGTATTAATGTTAACTGCAAAAAGAGAGATTGACGATAAAGTATTAGGACTAAATTATGGAGCAGATGATTATTTATCTAAACCTTTTTCCTATAAAGAATTAATAGCAAGAATTGAAGCGATATATAGAAGAAGTTTATCTGATGGTAAAAATGAAGTTTTAATAAATGATATAAATATTGATATGAGTAAGAAAATTGTAAAAAAAGATAACATCGAAGTATTATTAACTGCAAAAGAATACGAACTTTTACTTTTTCTAATTAAGAATAAAAACTCAATGGTTTCAAATGGTATGATTGAGCAACAGTTATGGAATAATGAAGAATTTATAAATAGTAATGTGATTCCAGTGACTATTTATCATCTTAGAAAAAAAATAGGTAAAAATCAAATAAAAAGTTTTAGAGGCTTAGGATATAAAATTGAAGTTTAAGAGTTTAAAAACACGTATACTGTTTTGGTTTGGAAGTAGTACTTTTTTAGTTTTATTAATATTTAGTTTTTCTTTTTATTTCCTCTTTGAAAAAAATACTTATTTTAATTTTGAATCAAAATTATATAAAGAAGCAATTTTTATAAAAGAGAATTTTTTACATGATAATAAAGAAAATTTTAATAAAAGAGAATTCCTTTCTTCTAAAGCTGCATTATTTGAAAATGAGCAAATAGTAAAAAAAACAGATGATTTTAAATTAGAAGATATAAGTTCTTATTTAGACAATGAGAAATCTTTTTTATTAATACATAATGATGAAAGTATGCATGCTATTTATACTTTAAAGATAAATGATAAGTTAAAAATCATTTTATATGAAGATAATATAGATGATAAAATTGAAGATATAATAGAAGTTATGTTAGTAATTGAACCTTTACTTTTTTTTACTTTACTCTTTTTAGGAAGTAACCTAATTGATAAAATATTAATACCAATAAATCATATAACAAGAAGTGCAAAGAATATTACTATAAATAATTTCTCAAAAACTATTCCTCCTCATAAACATAATGATGAAATTTCTGAATTAATAGAATCATTTAATACTATGATTGAAAGACTTCAAGATGGTGTTAAAAATTTAGATAGATTTAATAGTGATGTTTCTCATGAATTAAGAACACCATTAACTGTTATAAGAGGGGAAATTGAAGTTACATTAAGAAAGGTAAGAGAAAGCTCATATTATATTGATTCTATGGATACTATTTATTATGAAATAAAACAAATAGAAGATATCATTGAAAACTTACTCTTATTAACAAAATATTCAAAAGAGAATATAAAAAAGACTTTTGAAGAAACAAGTGTTGATTCATTATTACTTGATACTATTTATAAATATGATACTCAAATAAAAAATAAGAATATTACTCTTACTATCGATAAAATCGAAACTATTACTAAAAAATTAAATCCTTTACTTCTTAAAACAATTTTCTCAAATCTTATAGATAATGCTATTAAGTACTCTCTAGATAATAAAAATATAATAATTAAACTTTATCAAAATGAAAAGATGCATTTTTGCATTGAAGATGAGGGTATTGGTATTTCAAAAGAAAAGTTGCCTTTGATTACAGATAGATTTTACAGGGCTGATAAGTCAAGAAATAAAACTATAGAAGGTTTTGGATTAGGATTATCTATCGTTAAAAATAGTGTTGAACTTCATAATGGACAATTGAAAATTGAATCTGTTTTAAATAAAGGAACAAAAATAGAAATAATTCTTTAAA
>MDTG01348946.1_pt1 | contig 37311 bp, 42 predicted proteins | sample 811421 | NCBI WGS metagenome assembly MDTG01 (sample SAMN05326645, study PRJNA326480) | marine metagenome | isolation source: seawater | place: Pacific Ocean: South East | collected 2011
AATATGTTAGTACCTTGGTACTTAATGTCTGCTTATGCTTATTATAAAGAAGATGATCCTATCTTAAGTGATGCCGTTTTTGATAGAATGGCTAAAAGAATTTATCAGCATTGGGATGAAATAGATCATTTTCATAAAGATTATTTAACTAAAGAAGATCTGCATGCAGGTACTTATTTAGGAGAGTATCCTTCTAGAGTAGAAGGAGCATTAAAAAGTTTAAGAGCAGATAAAGGTTTAAATAATGAATAATTCAAGCTATCTATGTTTATTAGCATTAGATATGTTACAACATAATTCACATAGACCTATAAAAAATGGTAAGTGTAATAGAGATAAAATTCATGAAGCCATTACTATAGGAATATATAATAAGAATATAAAACCTATAAGTGAAAGAGATGTAGAACTTATATGTCTACTTATTGATGATTTAATTGCAACCAAAGGGAATTGGAAAGGTAAAAATGAAAGTTGGAGAAGCACTATTAGAAGCAGCCCGCAAGCAAGCGGAAGGAGAAATAGCAGTTCATAAAGCAAATATCGAAGTGTATAAGTCTATGCCAGCAGGTATTGGAGAACACTCTGATGTAACCGAAGCTATTATTGCTGAGTTAGATAAATTAGCCGCAGCAGATGATAGATTGGAGATGCTTGATAAATACTTTGGATGATAAAATTAACTGATCAAGCAAAAGATTATCTCGAATCGGTAGGAGATCCTAATGTATCTCTTTCTGTGAAAGGTGGGGGGTGTGCTGGATTCCAGTATGAATGGGGTGTTACTGATAAGCCTCCTACCGTAGGTAATTTGTGGTTAGATCCGATGGCAGAGATGTTTGTCTTTGGATGTACTATAGATTACGTTAAAGAACTAGGAGGGTCTTATTTAAAAGTAGTTAATCCTAACGCAACAGCAAACTGTGGCTGCGGAGAAAGTTTTGGAGTTTAATAATGGTAGAAGGACCATTACAACACGCTTTTTTATCTGATAGTAAAGATATTGTAAGAAAAGAAATTATTACATATAAAGTTGTTACTGATGAAGAAGGTAATCAATATACAATAAAAGAAGTCGTTTCAAGAAGTTACTTTAAAGATGGTGACTATATTGATAATGTTGCTACCTATCCACTAAAATAAGGGAGTTCCCCTAATGCGAATTGATAATGATCTTAAGTTAAACTATAGTGATGTTTTAATTAGACCTAAGAGGTCTACAATGAATTCTAGAAGTGATGTTTCGCTAAGTCGATCTCATAAATTTTTACATTCTAACAAAGAATGGACAGGTATTCCAATTATGTCTGCCAATATGGATACTGTTGGAACTCCAGCTATGCATAGTGTTTTATCAAAACATCAGATGATTACTTGCCCAGCAAAACACTACCTTAAAAATAATATTACTATGTTTAATAGTGGAAACGATAATATTTGTTGGTTCGGAGGAATAGATGATGTTGATTTATTATCAAATCAGACATCTGATTTTATAGGAATAGATGTTGCAAATGGTTATACTATTCGATATGTTGATGCAATTAAAAGATTAAGAGATAAGAGTCCAGATGCTACAATTGTTGCTGGTAATGTAGTAACTGCTGATATGACTCAAGAACTAATACTTTCTGGTGCAGATATTGTTAAGGTTGGTATTGGACCTGGGTCAGTATGTACAACAAGAATAAAAACTGGTATAGGTTATCCTCAACTTAGTGCAGTAATAGAATGTGCCGATGCAGCTCATGGTTTAGGAGGACATATTATCGCAGATGGGGGATGTAATAGTTCTGGAGATATTGTAAAAGGTTTTGCCGGAGGAGCAGATTTTGTAATGATTGGAGGTATGTTGGCTGGTCATGACGAATGTGATGGAGAGTTAGAAGACGGTAAAATGAAGTTCTATGGTATGGCTTCTGAGTCTGCAATGGATAGACATGGCAATCATAACAAATATAGAGGAGTAGAAGGTAAGACTGTAGAAGTACCTTATCGTGGTAAAGCTGAAGATACTATTAAAGATATATTAAGTGGAGTTCGTTCTGCTTGTACTTATGTTGGTGCAAGGAGCTTAAAATCACTTTCTAAATGTACTACATTTATTAGATGTAATGATACCCATAATAGAGTTTTCGAATAAAAAGAAAAAAGTAGTTGCCTTTATTTTCATTTGAGACTATAATAAGTCATAAAATGAAGAATAGGAGACTATATTATGAATGTAAAAGCTGAAAACGTTGTTGAAATGATCGCAAGAATGAGCGATGAAGAGAAGCAGAAGACTGCTAACCTTCTAGTTACTAAATGGGCTCATTTAGCTAAGAGTTTCGTAGGTATGATTGATGCAGAAATGCAAGATGCAGATGTAACTGTGCCTGTACCCTTTCCTGGGGAGTATGATTATACTTACTATGTAGACTATGATGCTGAGGGTTCTAATGTTTCTGCAGCTTGAATGGACTAAAGATAGAGATCCAGTAACCTGTGCTGTTAGTCATTTTATGTACGACCCGCTAGCTGGTAAAGTAGCTACTATTACTAAGGTGCCTAGATATAAAGGTAAACAGTGGCAAGTTCAAATAAAAGATAGAGCGCCGTGGCATCGTAAATCTTTGAAAACTGCTAAAGCAGATTGTGAGTGGGTATATTCTGAAACTATTAGATCGAAATAGGGCGAACCGGTCCGGCCCAGTAATTACACTAAAAGACCGTGCAACTATTAATTCATATGATAGCTCTGCTGAATTAAAAGATGGCGGGGGTCTTAATTTAGGCCCCCGTCATTTTAATAAGAAAGATGTAGCTATTACTGGACATACAAAAGGTCTAGGAGAAGCATTATATTATCAATTTAGTATGAAGGGTCATAATGTTAAAGGTTATAGCAGATCTAATGGTTATGATATAAGACATTTTCATACAATAGCAGAAGATGCAAAAGACGCTAATATTTTTATTAATAATGCGTATGATAGATACTCACAAGTTGATTTGCTTCGTGAAGTTTTTATTAATTGGCAGCATAAAAATAAGACAATAATTAATATATCATCTTTAGCTTCTACTAATCTAAAACCATTACTTGATCAGAGTTTATCTCCCTATGCTGTATGCAAAATTGCTTTAGATGCTCAGGTAAAACAATGTCAAATGGTAAAAAGTAAATGTAGAATAATTAATATTAGACCTGGTCACTTTAATGAGCTTGATCTAAACGAATTGTCTGAGTATATTTATTTTATAAGCATGTCAAAATTAAATGTATTAGAAAGCGTTATACAATGATTAATATTCTAGGAAAATTTTCTGATACAGCTTATACTATGCTTCGTAGTAAAATGGATCCAACCGGGTTACTTGAAAGTTCTAGAACTAATCAAATTATTAGTAAAAGATGGCTAGTAGATGAAGTAGCTACTTTTGATCCTTCACTTAGAAAGGTGTTAGTATTAGGTTCATGGAATGGTATCATTTTATATGAACTAATGAAAAAATATTGTGATGTTGACTGGTTTGATTTTATCGATATAGATAAAAAATCACATAGAGATAGAGACTTTTATTTTGAAGTTAATGATATGGAAAAAAATTATAACTCTATTATTGCTGATGCTACTGAATGGTCAGATTTTAAAGATTATGATTTAGTTATTAACTGTAGTTGTGAGCATATGAGAGATATACCAGCTGTATATGGTCCGTTATATGCTTTACAATCTAACGACTATAGAACAGTTTCAGAACATATTAATTGCGTAGATAGTGCGGAAGAGCTTACACTAAAAAATAATTTAACTGAAACTTTTGTTGAAGGTAAGTTAGATATGGGTCATTATAATAGGTTTATGTCAATAGGTTTTTTTGCTTAAATCCATTCATCAACAGTATAATAACCAGCTTTTCTTAGATCTACTATTTTAAATAAATCTCTATCAGGTCCTTTTAATCTATCTGTTGTGGTAGTTTTACCTGTATTATGATCTACAGTAGTACCTAAACTTTCATCAATGACAGAAACTACTGGAGCAAGAGGCCCAATATATCTTGCATGAGGTAATCCATATCTACTTTGCTCTTTAAACTTTAAATATCCAATTAAATTATCAACTAGATTCATAGGACCTGTAACAGCATTTGATTTACAATGTCTAATAAGTTTATGAGCAAATACAGGATGATATAATACAGCTTCCATTGCATGCTGTCCAAAAAACTGAACCATAAAATTAGGATTGTAGTTTATAGGCCCTGAATTTTTTAAAAAAGCATCATGTTCTAATACTAGGATAGGAACTTGCTCTAAAGCGCATTTTTTCCATAAGTTGTATTGACTATAAAAACAAGCTTTCTCAGTATCCGTAATAGTTCTTTTTGATTCATCGAAAGTTAATCCGCTTTGTTGATCCAGAGTCTCAGGAGTAATAGCTGTATAGCTCTTTATATCAAACCCCATACTACGCCAGCTAGTAGCACAATATCTAGAATATGCATTAGATAAAGGGTCTTCTGGGTTACGAATCATAATTGTTTTAAAGTTTGCCATTATATCTCCATACTTTCTCTGTATTTATCTAAAAAAAAGTTAAAAAAAAGTGTAAAAAAGTGAAAAAAACAGTTGCCTTCTGCGAAAAAGGCATTATATTAATATTATAAGAAGGAGAAAAAAACATGAAAATTACAGTTTTACATAAAGCTTTCGAAGATGAAGCTAAGAAAGTAGCGTTAGTAAACGTTCCTGCAGAGATCTCAGATGTTGAAGAAGCTCTTGAGTATGCATATCGTTGGACTAATAACGTTATGGGTTCTTGGAGTCGTTCAGATATTGATAATAACGGCGACTATAATCCTAATGTTTCACGTCTTGCTCCATTGCATGAAGATGGAATGGGTCTTAGGTCTACTTCGATGGGCGATGAAATGATCGTAGATGGTAAAACTTTTAAAGTTGCAATGTTAGGTTTTGAGGAGGTAATATAATGCAATTAGAATTATTTACAAATAGCTGGGGTGTTTACTCTGGCTTTGAAGGTTTAAGAGATAAGTTGAATGAGCTTATCCCTCTTGAAGGTAAATGTGAATTATCTAGATCTAAGAATAAGCATCTAGATAAGTTTAGAAGAGCTCAAAATGCAGCTTATGATTTTTTTAACAATGGTCTTTGTAACAAAAGAGGACTGTTTGTACAGATCTTTGGTGAAGCTCCTACTCAAAGTTCTTTCAGATATTTTACTAAAGTTAGCTGGGAACAGTGGGAAGATAGAGTTGAGAAAATCTTAACTCCTATAATTCTAGCTGCTGCTAAAGAACAAGGAGTTAAGTAATGGCTATTGTTAGAAAAAACTCTAAGCGTTTACCGCTTCATGGTTCTCCTCAAGATAGAGGTTCAGCTGACCGCTACTATCAACGTCCTTTTGATCCGCACTGGTGGCCTGATGGGACTGGAAAAGGCATTCGGGTAGATAAAGAAGAAATGTCAGAAAGTCAGATTGATGAGTATCAATTTGGTTGGGATAATGAAGAAGATAGGAAGGATTACGGTTGAAATATTACAGTGAAAAATGTAAAGATAAATACTATATGATTACGGATAATGGATTCTCTACCTGGAAAGTCATAGAGTATGTTAATAACTGTAGAACAAAACAGTTGCACTTATCTGAAAAAGATAAGATAATGATGGAAAATAGACTAAAGGAGAATGGTTGGTATGCAAAGTAAAGCTGAAAGATTGGAAATGATACGAGCAGCTGCAAAGCGATTTAAGGCTCGTCAAGAACGTGAAGCTAGGTTTACTCGTGAAGAAAAAGTAAAGGTCGAAAAAGACGAAAGATATTGGACGGATGCTTCATCATATGCTGAGCAGTATTATGGTGATACTTTCCGAGCCACTACAAGGTTCGATAATGATTGGGATTAAACAGGCTAAAATTCAAGAAGTAGAAGATGATGGTCTTCTAATGATTACGCAAAATAGTGAAGGCTATGGCGACATAATTCGCCTAGCCTCCTATGCGGTTGCGATTAGAAAACGTACTGGTAGACCTATTACTATAAAATATGTAATGGAAAAACCATCAGATCATATTCATAAAATTCTTGAATACTATCACTTTAATGAATTTGAAGTTGAAGTATGTCCTATCAATAAATATAAAGATCAATATACGAATTTACTTAGAAAAGATATTCAGCATATAGTATCTAAAGAGTTAGGCCACCCTCAACTATTAACTCGTAATAGAGTTTTAACTCCATCTACTCAAGATTATTTTGCTATATGGCATCCTTTTGATAATTTAGAACCTGTACCAAAAGAAAAAATGCCTATCGAAAAGAAAGATTTTCTGGAGTATTTGAATGAAATAGACTATAATTATAGAATAATTACATATAGAGATAGCATAGAAAAAATATTTGAAACTATTGCTCATGCGCAGCTCTGTATTGGTTATGAAGGTTTAGGACAACAAATAGCATATCATTATGATAAGCCGCTAGTAACTTTGTCAACCTGGAGACAAGTATCAAGGAATACTGGAGGTCCTAAATCGCTAATTTTGAAAAACTTAAATGAACTAAGGAGCTTTATAAATGATTATGTCCCGAGAAGAGATGATTTCGAAATTATCTGAAAATGTCCATACTGTTACTTTTAATAAAGTAAATGGAGAAGAGAGAGTAATGCAGTGTACACTTAAACCTGATCTATTACCTCCAGCTACTAAATCAGATCCTATTACTCAAAAGAAAGTTCGTCAAGTTAACGAAGAAGTACTTCCAGTCTTTGATGTTAATAAAGAACAATTTAGATCTTTTAGAGTAGCTAACGTAACGGCGTTTGTGTAATTATGTTTTTATCCCCTGAACTTATAACTTGGATTTTTATAGGTGCTATATCTTTCTGCGCTTTTATGATAGGACTTAACTGGGGTCGTCAACAAACTAATGATATTATTGACCAAACAGTTATGTATTTAATAAATGAAGGCTACGTAAAAGCAAGGAAAGATTTTAAAGGTGAATGGGAATTAATTACGTTAGAAGAAAAATAACAGTTGCACTTTACTTAAAAAGTTCCTATAATGATAATATATGATGGAGGAACGTATGGCTAAATTTCGTAAGAAAAGAAAGTTAACTGAAGAACAAAAAGAAGTTCTAAGAGAAAGAATTACTAAAGCTCGTCAAGCTAAAAAACCTTCCGAGCAAAAGTCTATTCATCATTCGTTGAGAGACTTACCTGATGATCATCCTTTAGGTGTAAGCAATATCAGAGCTTGGATTAAAGTTAGCAAAGAAAAATTATCTGGTATGAGAGGTTGGAGAAACTCTACAGTAAAAGGCCAGAGAGCTAAATTTTATGAGGAAGAAACTTACTTGCATAATCTGCAAGCATATTTGAGAGATGGTACTTATCGTGATATGTTTTATGGTGAGCATCGTAATAAGAAAATTAAAAACAGAGTAGTCGTTATGGCATATCATGCTGACGGTACTCCAAAGCGTAATATTGGATTTTGGTATCCAGATATTGGCTGTGAATATACTAGAGAGATGTATGAAGAAGAGTATGGACCAACAACAATTCCTCACAAAGGCAAAGTTCACAAAACTCGTAGAAAGCGCAGTAAAAGAACTTAAAATTAGTTACATGGATGCTATAGTTCATGTATGTGAAAAACAAATAGACCTCGAGTTAGAAGATGTTAATAAATACATTGCACCTGCTATAAAAGAAAAAGTAGAAGCAGAAGCGCAACGTCTTAACTATCTACCTCGAGGAAATACTTTACCGTTAGAAGCATGAATAAACTTTTTGTAAAATCTAAAACTATACCTTTTCAATCGTTATTAGACATTCAAGAAGATAACGAAGCTAAGCTGATACCTTCACAAACTTATACGTCAAAAAAAGGAAATAGTATTGATAACACATTTAGAGAATCTCATTCTAAAGTTCTTAAACCAAAAGAGTATCCTGAAATATCAAATGAGCTTTTTAAATTTTTAGACATATTTGATGGTACAAAAGACCCTAATAAATATAAATTAGGTGAATTAGAATATATAGAATACGGAGTTGGTGGTAAGTTTAAAAAACATAGAGACGTATTAAAAGTAAAAGAAGGACAATCTACTCGAGCTTATTCATCATCTACACTTATTTCTAAGACAGATGACTTAGAAGGAGGAGCATTAACTATATACTCCTCAGACGGATATCCCGTCGATATACATCTAGAACCAGGTGAAACAATTTTCTTTTCGTCTGATACTCTTCATGAAGTAAAAGAAATTACTAAAGGGTATAGGAAAGTTTTAGTAGCCTGGATACACAAAATATAATATAATAACATACATAGAAAATACGGAGAATATATATGTCATTCGCAGCACTAAAAAATAAACGTACTGATCTTAATAAACTTGTAGAAGCCGCTAACGGCGGGCCTACTGAGACTAAAAGCTATAAAGATGATCGGTTTTGGATTCCTCAACGAGATAAAGCAGGTAACGGCTATGCTGTTATTCGTTTTCTACCTGGAGATGCCGAAGCGCCTACTCCATGGATTCGTTATTGGGACCATGCCTTTAAAGGACCTACCGGTCAATGGTATATCGAGAAGTCTCTTACTTCTATAGGTCAACAAGATCCTATTAGCGAAATGAACTCTAAACTTTGGAATGAAGATGGTTCTAATGCAGCTAAAGCTCTTGTACGCGAACGTAAAAGACAATTACGTTATGTAGCTAATATACTTGTTATTAGTGATCCCGCTAATCCTGAAAACGATGGTCAAGTTATGCTTTACCGTTTTGGTAAAAAGATCTTTGATAAGATTATGGACGCAATGCAACCTGCTTTTCCTGATGAGAAGCCTGTTAATCCTTTTGATATATGGGAAGGTGCAGACTTTACTTTAAAGATTCGTAAGGTGGAAGGTTATCCTAATTACGATGCTTCTAGCTTTAAAGAGCCATCTGCTATCTCTGGTACGGAAGAGGAACTAGAAGCAATATATGATAAGCAGTATGATTTAGGTGAGTGGACTGATCCTAAGAACTATAAGAGTTATGATGAACTAAAAGTTCGTCTAGCTACTGTATTGGGTGAAAGTGCTCCTCGTACTGTTAAAGAAGAAGTAGCATTAGATGATGAGATTCCTTATGATAATTTTGCTACTAGTGCTGCTGCGGAACCTAAAAGTGAAGCAGCACCTAAAATAACTACAGCAGAGTCTTCTATGGATGAAGATGATACTATGAGTTATTTTGCTAAACTAGCGGCCTCTGACGACTAGTTTAAACCATAACCAGCGTCTTGGCCATTGTTTTGTATGTTCTTCTGTTCAATTTGATCAGCATCATCAACAGTGTCCACGACGCTGCCATCTCTTTGAGATATAGCCCCACCAATTGTTGTTCCACTATTATTAGCTCCTCCTCCTTGTTCAACAGGAACTACTATAACATTAGGAATACCATCTCCATCTATAGTAATATTTTCAACTTTACCACTTGTCATGCCTCTATTAATTCTTTCCTCCATCGACGGTCCTCCTGGAGGATGATACATTAGATTTCCCATCTCTTCAAAATTAGGCATTGGCAAAAGATTTTCTAGACTAGGAAGATGTTTGATATATTTTTCTCTATCTTCTTTTAGTTTACTAAGAGCCATAATAAAATCTGTTTTAACGCCCCGTACCGATAGATGATTATCAACATTAGGATCATTAGCCTTACCATACGCAAGTCTCATTCGATCTAATACCATCTTTTTATAGAAAACTTCATTCATCTGAGCATAATAATTATCTACGGTTGCAGCCATATTAGGAGTTAATAGCCCTTTATCTTTAGCTACATTTACAGTAGCCTCATAGTCAGCTACATCACTAGTTGGACCAGTTCCATCTATATCTGACGCCGCTATTGTTGCAGTATCTTCTAATTTTTTCTCTATAATTTTTTCTTGTTCTGTAGATGATTTACCTTCTAATTGAGCTTCTAGCTCATCCATTTTTTTAGTAACTTGTTCTTGATATTTTCTTTCTATTTCTGCCGCTCTTAATGCTGATCTTTCATTTATACCTTTTACTAAAAGCATAGCTAACCCAGCTGCAAATCCAGCAGTAGCTCCAATTATCATTCCCTTAGGACCAAACATTGCACCTAAAGTGGTTCCCATTAAAGCATAATCAAAAAGACTTTTACCTACTTCAGCTTGAGCTTTAGCGTCTGAGCCTTCAGGAAATTGATCTACTATAATATCACTTAATACCATTCCTGTAGTAGCAATTAGACCAGCCCATCCAAGATATCTAACTCCTCTAACTATTCTACCTTTAGGACTAAATGAATCTTTAAATGCTTTTGTAATTTTTGGATTTTTAGCTGCAGCTGCTGTAACTGCAGCTCCTGTTGCAGTAGCAGCTAATCCTAATGAACTTCGAATAGCACCTTTTACTAATGCAGGTCCAAACATTAATGCTAATACTCCACCTACACTAGAAGCTATATCAGATACATCCCACTCTTTACCAAAAGCTTCTCCTACTTTTACATCATAATCACCTAATTTTTCGGATATGTAATCATCTGCTAGGTATTGACCAAAGACCGCAGCAGCGCCAATCATAAACACTCTGCCTAAAGCTTTACCTACAAAACCTGCTAAAGTAGCACCTGCTGCGGCTGGGAAAATTAATCCTACACCATCTTTAACTGATTGTATAAGACCATCTAAACCTATACCTTGACTAAAACCTCCTGCTAATGTTTTAGCTGGTTTAGTAGCAGTAACAGTTCTACGAGCTTTATTTCTTTGTCTCTTAGCTTCTTCTGCAGCTTCTCTTCTATCACCTGCTGCTCTAGCTTCAGCTTTTTGTCGATCAACATCACCTTGCAGGATAGCAGCAATACTATTTTTTACGTCGGTTAACGTATTATTTTGAATTTTTAGTTCTTCTACTACCGCTGCTAAGCTCATATTAACCTCTTTGCATAGCCTGTTTTTGTTGTTCTTCTCTTTGCTGCTTAATTTGATCAGCAAGCATTTCTACGTAAATTTCCCTCTCCCACGGCATCATATTTTCAATATCACTTAAAGAATACTTATGATTTTGTATTAACTGATAGTTCACTTGATAATAATTAACCAACGTATCATGAGAGAGGTTAATTAAAAAAAATCCTGGAGCCCTTTCAGAGTTAATTCATTTTTTTCTTTACAGTGTTCACAATCAAATTCTACATGATGATCTAAAGATGGTAAAGTAGTAACAAAGCCCATTATCTTACCGAATTGTTGTGGTAAGAGACTTTCTAAGAAACTTTCTACTTCCTCATATTTTTCATCTTTAAACATAATAACTTCTTCTTCAGTAATTAATTTATCTAAACATGATATAGCTAATGCTAACATATTATCCGCTACATTATTTTTTTCATCTGTTATAGCAGAAAAAGTTTTATAATTTGGATATTTCATTTCAATAATATAATCATCAGATATATTAAATTTTTTTGGTGTATCATAAAATTTTACTTTAAGATCACTTAAAATTATAGTCACTGTATTTGGTTCTTCACACTTACCACACTTGAGAGAAATATCAGCTTTCTCTCCTGCGCTTTTTGCTCTTATCATAGTGAACATAAATTCAATATCAAAAGTTGTAAGTGCTTCAAAATTAATTTTTTCATCCACACAAGCTTTTAAAGTATCAACTACCGCTTGCAGAACTAATTTATTATCTTTAGATTCAAGAGCTAGTAAAAGTATTTTTTGCTCTTTAACTAAAAATGGTCGAAAGGTAATTTCTTCATTAGTAGAAGGAACTACCATTTTGTACTTTGGTACGTCATTAAACTTTGGTAAAGCCATAATAATCCTTAAAAGTTAAAGCTAGGTGTCCTCTCGTTAATAAATCCTACAATTGTAGAACTTATTTTACTTCTCAAAGCATCCTTAATATTAGAAGGAGACAATACAAATGGTGTCTCCCAGTTAGTGTACGAAATTTGTACGTTAAGTTCTACTACACCATCTAATTCATTTGTAAGTTGAATAGAGTTAAGTGTAGTAGGGTAAGCATCTATAAGTTTACATCTATAGACTACTAAATCATTTACTTGATCAGATAAACTAAAAAAGTTTTGTACTATATCAAAGTCTGTTAGTTTAGGTAACAGAGAATTAGAAACTTCTGATCTAAATCTACTAGGAAGTTTTTTTACTTTTCTAAACTGCTCGATCTCAACTTGTCTAGCATATCCAAAAGGTCCTCTTTGATATCCAACTTCTCTAGTTTGTTGATTATAAGCAAGATTCTGCCAAGATTCAAAATATTCTTTTATACCATAATTGTTCATAACATGAAAAGTAAGAGATATATCTCCAACAGAATAGCCATATGGTATCTTTTCTATTTTAGTTCCTATACGTCTTTCATTAGTAAGAATTTGTCTGCCAGGTAATTGTACATCTTTACATAAGATGTTTACTTCTTCTCCAGAAGCACCAGGAAGACTAGGAAACTTTATTCTAAAAAGATTAGGTCTAGCTATACCATCTTTAGCTGAGATCATACTCTTTAATTGATCTATAGTACCTGCCATTAAATCATCCTTCTAGAAGCAGAATAAACTGTACCTGCTCCTGCTTTTTGCCAATCCGCTGTTGGAAGAAAAGTTGCAATTTCCCACTCTGGAGCTGGAACAGTAGCAAATCTACTTCTTACATTGCTGTTAAGATAATGTTTTACACAAGGTTTAAAATATTTAAACTTAGCTGCTCTTTTTAGCATCTTATAGGTAATATTAAACTTTGTAGATTGATCGTATTTATTATTACTGCTTATATCTAATAATCCATCTAAAAACTTAGCTCTTAAAGTAGGAGGTAAGTAATGTAAATTGAGACCTAAAAAACCTTTTTCTGCTGGTCCTATAATAATTGCTAAAGGAAATTTATCCCAGTAAGGAAGTTTATCTTTAGTCTTAGCATCATAAAAAAACATCTGCATTGATCCAACTATCTCACTACTACTTTGTATAATAGGATCGTTTTTCATTAGAGCATTACGATTTACTCGACGAAGAGCTTGAGCTTTTCGCCTAAACCAATCTCTAGATTCTTGCGTGCGAGGTGTAATACCTGCACGAAATGCTTCTAATTCTAATTTATCAAATAGATTTGCCATAACTTTATTTATCTAGTTTTTTTACGTTTAAATGGTTTTAATGGTTTCATCTTTTTTATAGGTGAAAAACTTTTCGGTAATATACCTAAAGCTTGTAATTCTTTTTCAGTCCAAATTTGAAATCCCCAACCTCTATCAGCTGCAAAGTTTTGAGCTGCTGACCATTTATTCATATTTTTTATGTAAGTCATACCTTCATTAAGATATCTTTTAGTTCTTCGTCCTTTAAATTCTGGAGGTTTAGTTTCTTTTTCTGGTTTTATTTCTACTAAAATAGTACGTCCATTTTTATAAGTAATCTTTAAGTCAATAAAATAACGATGATATTTTTTATCTACATCATAATAGTATGGTATAACTACTTCTTCTGATGCCCAATGTTTAACTTCGCTGTTTGTATCACACCAATTAAATACATTAGCTTCCCATAAGGATCTAAATACTACATTAGTATGATCTCCTTTATACTTTGATGTATTTTTAACTTTGTATCTTCCAGAATAAGCCATAGGTCTCTTATAAATAATATTAACTTTTTTGTATTTATTAGGAAAAAAATGACTAAGATTAATCTACGCCCTGCTGCAGCTATCAATGATATATTTGGTCGAGCTCTAGGATCTGCTCCTTTTAGAGCAAGAATTCATGGTGCAAATCAAATGGGAGGAGAAGCTCAGTTACAATTTCCTCTAGAAGATCAACAAGACTATGGAGGTTTTATTACTTTTGCGGCTTATAAAGTAGAAGCTGATTCTCTTGCATCTCTAGCTGGTAGAGTAGCGAAAGAACAAATTGATAATTTAGATGATAAAATAGAAAATGAAAAAGGTGAATTAGTAGATAATCCAGATAAAAAAGTAATACAAGATGCTATTGATGCTCAAAAAGAATTAGAAGCTGCAGATTTCGAAGAAACAGGAGGAGCAATTACAGGTGCTGGTTCTGCTTCTACACCTTCAAAAAAAGCTAAAAGAACTAAGGGAAGAACAGCTAGACTGTATTTACCTAATGCTATACAGTTTCAAGATACTGTAGGATATTCTAATATTGATTTAGGTATTTTAGGAGCAGCTGCTGCTAAAGGTATAAGAACAGAAGGAGCAATTATTCCTGCAGTATATAATAGTTTAAAAGATAATTTTACTTCAATAGGAGAACTTTTTAAAAAGGGTATGACTGACGAAGCAACTCAAGTTGCTGCTTTAAGAATGGCAAGAAGATTGAATACCGAGGTTGCTGGAGCTATTCAAACTGAATCAGGTATCGCTATTAATCCTAATAAAAGATCAATGCTTCAGGGTCCTGGTTTAAGAAATTTTAGATTTACATTTAAAATGATTCCAACATCAGAAGCTGAGTCTAATTCAATAAAAGAAATAGTAAAGTTTTTTAGATCTGAAATGTATCCAACAGTAATAGAGTCTGCTGGTATTCCTGCAGCACTAAACTATCCTAGTGAATTTGATATAAAATTAAATTATAGAACAGCTAGTGGTAAAGCAGTACAGGTAGGTACAGGTATTTTACCTTGTTTTTTACAAGGAGCAGATGTTGCATATAATAATACTAGCGCAGCTTTTCATCATGATGGTAATGTACAAGAAGTTGATCTTACTCTTAACTTTATTGAAACTAGAACGTTAAGTCGTGATGATATTGTAAATGGAATGTAAAGGAAAATAGCAAATGTCATTTTTTAGAAATTTTGGATATGTGTCATATAAATTTGGTAATGAGATAAATCCAGCTATCTTTCAGAATCTTTCTACGTATATTGATGTAATTGATCAAGTAAAAGATAACTTATCATTTTATGAGCTTTATTATATTAGAGACGATGTAAGACCAGATAACCTATCTTATGAACTTTATGGCACTAATGATTTCTATTGGACTTTTTATTTACTTAATGAAAAATTAAGACAGCAAGGATGGCCTTTAAGTGAACAAGAAATATTTACATTAGGAAAAAAATATTATCCTAATATAGTTTTAAACACTACTGATAATATGTTTAATCAATTTTTTGTTGGAGATATATGTGCAAGAGTTCCGTTTAGTAATCCTCCTTTTAAAGCAAGAATATTAGCAAAAGATTACAATTTAGGACAAGTTACAGTAAAACAATTAATAGAAGTAAGAACTATAACAGTAACTAATGGAGGGTCAGGTTACACCTCTCTACCTACAGTTACAATTTCCGGAGGATCTGGTTACGGTGCTCAGGCTGCAGCTGTGTTAGATGAAGGATCTGTTTCAGCTATAACTGTAACAAGCGGTGGTGAAGATTATGTAGCAAAACCTACTGTTACTATATCTGAACCTAACTTAGCCTCTGGTACTAGAGCTACTGCTACTGCAAATCTTTCTAGTAATAATTTACCTAGTAACGTTGACTTATATAGTGTAAAAAATGAATATGATACTACTCTATGGAATACATCTACAGCTGAGCCTTTGAGATTTCAAGGTAATGTTACTCAGTTAAATTCTATACACCATTTAGAAGATTTTGATGGAAACATAGTAGACTTTCCAACACGAAAAGATATTGATTCACCTACTGATCAACAAGAAGTAGATAACACAGCTACAGGAAGAGCTAATAAAACTATTGTAAGAGTAATAGATGAACTTAGAAGGCAGAATGACGAACTAAGAACTATTAAAATATTAACTAAATCTGCAGCTGTTCAAATTAATGCAGAGTATCAGCGTTTACTGAGAAACAATGTCTAAAAATAAAGTTTTTACTGGAGACCAAATTGATATAACTAAAATATCAATTAAGTCAGAAAGATTTAAAAATCAATTTAAAGAACTTATTGTAGCTGGAAAGGAGGTACAAGCTCCTACTGCTGTTGAACTAAATGTGTATGAAAACATTAATAAGCCTTACTTAAGTGGTAATTTAATATTACAAGATGATAATGATTTATATTTCTCAGGAGATTTTAAAGGTACAGAAAGAATTATTTTTGAATATATTTCTGCTGGTGACGATGATGCTCCTATAGAAAGAACTTTTGTTATTACTAATATTGAAAAATCTGTGAAGACTACTGATCAATCTACTTTATTAAAAATTAATTTTATAGAAAATCATGCTTACTTTAGTGATCTTAAATTAGTAAATAAATCTTATACTGGCACTCCTCCTGAAATAATTAAAAAGATAATAGAAGATAATACTACTTTAAGTGTAAATGATATATCAGCAGGTGGAGGAGCTATACAAAGAAGTTTAAGATATATTGTTCCATGGCAATCAGCTTTAGATGCCTGTTATTCTGTTTTAACTAAAAGCTCTACTACTGATGGCTTACCTTTCTTTTTATATAGTACTTTAAACAGTAAAGAGATTGTTTTAACTGATCTAGAAACAATACTATCTGAAAAACCATGGAATGATAAAAATCCTTTTACTTATTCTAAAGCTTTAATGAATAAATCTAATGATGATATTATTAATAAACAATTTATAATTTATAATTACAGTGCTTCTAATTTAGAAGAAACTAAAAAATATGCTAAGTTAGGAGCTATAGGCTCTTCTATTAGTCATGTAGATGCGGATACAGGGTTAGAAGTATCTGGTAGACTTGATATGTTAAAAGAATTTAATTCTTTAGAAAGAAGAGAAATTTTTAAAGATGATCAAAAAAGAGCTCCTATCGATGAAGATTTTAGAGCCTTTCCAGATGGGCCTGAAGATATAAAATTAAATGATTATAATAGTAGAAGATTTACTTCTTTTTCCTTTTCACCATTTAGAGATGTAAATGGTCTAGTTAGTGATTTTTTAAATGCTAGGCAACTTATTATAAAAAATAACTTTTTTAGATATCTTTATAAAAACATACATAAAATACATGTTCCAGGTGTACAATTTACTACAAGAGATTTAAGAACTACAGTTGGAAATCAAATACAAATTGAGCTTTTAGGAAGCGCCTTAGATGAGACAAAATCTACAGAAACTACTGATAAAAAAAGATCCGGTAATTATATTATGCTAGCAAAAAGACATATATTTGATATTGTAAATGAAGCACATTCTTGCGCTATAAGTGTAGGTAGAATAGCAGATGAGAGGCTATTATCATGAAAAATTTTTATGGCGATAATAGTAGATGGTGGTTAGGAAGAGTAATAAAAGGTGTTGATGACGAAGGAGATTTAAGTTGTCAAGTTAGAATTTTTGGTATTCATTCTGATAATATACCTGATAAAGATTTACCATTTGCTAAATGTGTTATTCCTACAACTGAAGGAGGAGTTTCTGGAATAGGAAGAATTCCTCAATTACAGAACGGTGCTTATGTCTTTGGCTTTTTTCTAGATGGAGCAGCTTCGCAAGCTCCTATTATTCTAGGAAGTATGGCTCATTTTGGTAAACCTACAGCTACTCAAAAAAAGAAGATAAGTGAAAAAGGAGATTCTAACGCCTTAGAAGATGATAAAGTATTTGAAGGAATAATTACAGATAAAGCCTTAATTAATTTATATGATAATGGCAACTCTGATTTTAAAACTAGACAGGTTATTATAATGCAGTTTTTAATTGATAATGGTTTACATGAATACGCTGCAGCGGGTGTTGTAGGAAACTTATGTAAAGAATCAACTTTAAACCCAGAAGCTAAAAATGAAAATAATAGAGAAAATTCTTATGGGTTAGCTCAGTGGAATGCTAATGTTATGAGAAAACAAGATTTAGATAAACATGCATCAAAAAGAAATAAACCATGGGAAGATTTTTTTGTTCAGCTAGAGTTTTTACTTCTAGATATGAAAAAAAATCCTACTCATAAAGTATTTAATCATTTAGCAGATAAAAAAAGAACCGTTACGTTTGAAGGAGTAGAAAGCTCCGCAAGTTCAACTTGGTATTTTTTGACTAAATATGAAGTAGCTGATTACTCTGTACAAGATTTAATATCTAGAGAAACTTTTGCTAGAGAGGCGTATGATAATCACTTTGAAAGCTTAAGAAAATCTAGTACATATAAGGATAATATATCATGAGTTTTAAAGATAGATTTGCAGATAGAATTGCTTCCTTAGAAAAAGGATTAAATAAAGCTAATACAAATAGTGAGGTAGCAAGAGTCCAAGCTAATTTTGATACATCTACTAGTTTTAAGTATATGAAATCTGATGATATAGCAAACGGTTTGAAAACCCTTACTAATACCATAACTGATGTTGTAGATAATTTAAACACATCAATCCCAGCTGAGACTAAAGAACAGTTAGGTATAGTTGAATTAGATGAATCTGCTTCTGCTAAAATGAAAAGAGAGTTAGAAGCTGGAATAAAAGTTGCTGTAGCTGCTTTTGGTGTTGCTGAAGAGATGGCTCAAGATGGAGTATTAGATGTTACTATAGCCGCTCCTTTTCCTGAAGCTATAGGAGCAGCTTTGAAAGAAACTATTCCAACTACTACTAATGATGAAGTAAAAACTTTAATGAAAAATAATGTTGATACATTCAATAATGATGCTGAATCGGTAGATCAATTGGCAGGAAATATCTACGGAAGTCAAAACTCAGCAGATTCTAAAGCTAACGTAGTTGTCAATAAGATTAAATCTAATACATTAGAATTTTCTAAAAATGTTGATTTTGGGTTTGGATCTTTTCTAGAAAATTTAGTAGAAGAAGTAAAAGGACCTACTCAAGCTGCTTTTGCTAAAGCTCAAGCTAGTAACCCAGTACATAAAAACATACCTAAAAAAGATTTTAAAGAAATAGTTGGCTTTAGTCAAAATAATAGATTTGATAAAGCTGCTGATATTTTAAAAAGGTTTTCTGGAGATAATAAAAAAGATTTAACCAATATTTTAAAAGGTATTAATAATAAAGGTAGTAAACATATATCAGACGGAACTGTATCTTTAGACATAGATGTAGAAAGATTAGATACTATTGCTAATAAATGGAAAGAAGCAGCTACTAAAATTGAAAAAGATATGTTTAATGCCATTATTGGTAATGAGATTACTTCAGAGTTAATAAACTTAGAAAGAGAAGTAACAGAAGTAATAGTTCAATTTATACCAGGAAAAGATGCTACTATAGAAGATCTTCATACTTTATATCAAGAAGAATATGATATAGGTTTTAATCCTCATTATTTTATAGCTTCAGATGGAAAGGTATATAGAGGAAGACCTTTAGAAAAAGAAATTAAAAAAACTAGAATCATTACTAATGAACATTTTAAAAGATCAATACTAATTGGAGTTAGTGTAGACCCAGATACTACTATTCATAAAATTACACCTTTTCAAACTTTAAGTCTAGCAATTGTGCTAAGACAAATTATTGAAGCTTTACCAGGTATTCAAATTTTTAGTGATCAAGATGTAGGGTGGGAATATTATGAAACTAATAATGCACTTGATTTAAGAAGCTTTGTAAAAAGTAACTTTGGTAAAACCAATTTAAAAAATTATGACCCTAAAAAACAACCACCGCTGTTTCGTAAAGATATAGCAATTATAGATGAGTATGAGGTGATCACTTAATGCCTGAATTTTCAACATCACAAATAGAAAAATTAAAAGAAAAAGCCACTCTTAATAAACCTGAAGATCCTACAGGTGAACACCCTAGAGTAGATTATCTTAATAGGTTAAGTGTAAATAAAGCAGCTGCTGGTGAAGAAAGAAATGATTTAAAATGGGCAGCTTTTACTCCAGAAAGTAAAGCTATTCTTAATGATGAGTTTGCAGATTCAATTTTAGGTTTTAATCAAGTATCTAGATCTATTACAGGACATGTTATTGAAATAGATGATACTTATGGCAATCAACGAATATTAATTAAACATAGAGATGGAGCAGGAATTGAATTAAGACCTGATGGTGGAGTTAGTATAAGTTCATTAAAGACAAGAGTAGATTGTATTGGTGGTACTCAAGAGTTTATAGTAGAAGGAGATGCTAATCTAACCTACAAAGGCAATCTCAATTTAAATGTCACTGGAGAATTTAATATTGAATGTTTAGATTTAAATATTAAAACTAAAGGTAATAAAACTGAAACTATAATTGGAAACAATACAGAACGTATTTACAAAAATAATAATACATCTATTGTAGGTGAGGATACTAGATTTATAACAACTAATAAAACAGAAACTATATTAGGTGGTTATATTCAAAACGTTAAGTTAGATTCAACACAAAATATAGAAGGAAATGTAAACGTAAGATCAGATGGTAAGACAGATATAACTTCAAAAGATTTTATTAATATTGCTTCTGATAAATTATCAGCTTCAGGTAATACTGTTTCTATACAAGGAGGAGATGGTGTTATTGGTGGTGAAAGTGTTCATATCAAAGGTGAAGAAGGATCATTTGAAAAGAGTGTTGAGGCTCCTAATTTCTGGGGCAACTTAATTGGTAAAGCTAAATTTGCTGCATTAGCTGATAAAGCTACAGGAGCAACTACAGCAGGTATGTTAGGTAGTGCAGGAACAGCTGGTTTCCCCAGCGAGACCCCTCCTGTCCCTTCGTTTGTAGCTCCTACTACTAGCGGTGTAGCTGAGTTTCTTAGTAAAGCAGCAGGGGGTATTAAGAAAGTAAGAATAGATGTAGGAAATTATTTAAAAGATTTTATTGATAGAACTAATTTTTATAACGGACTTTCAAATCATAAACTAAGCGCAGCAGAGGCTAGATCTAAGCTTAGAGATGAAAAGAATAGAGGTAATAATAAATTTATTCAGAGTCTTATTAAAGAAGGTACAATAAGCGAAAATTATAATGACCCTACTCCTCCTCGAATAGGAAGAATCGTAGATGGAGAATCTACTACAGTTATAGGAACTAAACAAAAAGAAGCAACTGTAAAAACTCAAAAGAGTGTTAACATTCCTAGAAATGATTTGCTAAACTTTTTACCTGATCCTAAATATAATCCTATGTTTGCAGATGATATTACAATAAGAACTAAATTAAGTGATACTTATTCTATCGCTAAATTTTTAGGTTCTGATGATGCTACTAATATGAAATATATTAGAGATCTATCTGAAAGAAAATATATTGCTAGACATTTATATTTACAAACTGTTTTCATGAAAAAAATTCAAGAAAATAATGATGAGTTTGATGGAGTAATTTTACAAGTTACAGAAGGTTTATATAGACCTGCATCTGGAGAAAAAATTACTCCAGGTAGTATTAATGAACTTAAAAGTAGAGGAAGAGCAGTTGTATATAAAGCTGTAGATAGTACAGGAAAAGAAAATAATGATAAGTTATTTGAGATAGCAGTGTTCTTAAAAGATAATGCTTCATTTGAAGAATTAATTTTAGCTTATGATACATTAGAAAATGATAAATTTAATAGAAAACTTATGTCAGGTAGAATAATTATGACAATGCCTGAGATAGATGAAAACTTTTCAGGCAAATTTTCTAGAAAAGTAAAAACTACTTTTAATGATAATTTAATATCTAATAATGAACTTTCAGAATGTAAGTTACAAGAAAGATATTCAGATATTCCAGAACCAGTTTATCCTATACCGGATGAAAGTGATTATTTAGTTTGGGAAGTTTCCGAAGCAGCAAAAGCAGTAGATCCTAAATTAATAGAAATTCTTATACAAATTTCAAAAGCTTTTGGAGAACCTTTAGTTATAACTAGTGGATATAGAAGTCCTAAAGATCCTACTACAGGAAGTAAAGGGGTTGGGCTAAGTAGTGCTCATGTACAAAAAGTAGCAGTAGATATTAGAGCTAATTTTAACGATAGCAAAAAAGCTGAGCTTATTGAAATTGCAATTGATAAAGGTATTAAAGGTATAGGAATTTATACTCTAAAAGGAGGAAGTTCTTTTAATGGATTGCATTTTGATATTAAAGAAAGAGATTTTGCTATAAATGCAAATATTCCTGAAGCTAGATGGGCATGGGGTGATAACTATTCTAAAGATACTTTACCGAGATATCCATGGGCACAACAAGTTCTTTCTAAATATGGTATCTTAACAGCATAAATAAAGGTAAAAAGAGTTAGGTATGGCAACTACTAGAGTATTATCAAATCAAGACGCAAATCAAAATTCTTCTAGTATCATTACTAGTAGAACTAGACTTTATAGAGATATTGATTTAACTTTTACAGCTAAACCTAATGGTGAGTTATTTGTAAAAAAAGATGGTGCAGCAGTTACGCAAGCTTTAAAGAATTTGATACAAACTAATTTTTTTGAAAAACCATTTACTCCTTTTTTTGGTGCTAATATAAGAGCTATGTTATTTGAATTAGCTGATGATAATACTGATGAAGAGTTAGCACAACAAATAATTGATGCAATAAATGATTATGAACCTAGGGCTTTATTGATATCGGTAGAAGTAAAAAATTTACAAGAGCAAAACTCTATAGCGGTAACAATAGAATATCAAATAATTAATTCATCTGAAGTAGTAACTTTTACTACTAATGTAGCAAGGTTAAGATAAAATGGCAACAACAATACAATCTACAGCATTAGATTTCAACCGAATAAAAAATAATCTTAAAACTTATTTTAAACAACAAGAAGAGTTTAAAGATTATAATTTTGAAGCGGCAGGTCTATCTAATATTTTAGATGTGTTAGCTTATAACACTCATATTAACGGACTTATAGCTAACTTTGCGTTAAATGAATCATTTTTACCTACTGCTCAGTTAAGATCTTCTATGGTATCATTAGCAGAAGGTATTGGATATATTCCAGATACTGAAACTTCTTCTCAAGCTAAAGTTAGAATATTATTTAATAGTTCAGTGACTGGTAGACCCACTAAAGTTACTCTTCCGGCTTATACAAAATTTACGGCTAGTGTAGATGATGTCTCTTATGAATTTTTAAATATTGAACCCTTTACAGCTATAGATGATGGCTCAGGTTTTTATGAGTTTAAAACTAATGATGGTTTAAACCGCATTCCTATTTTTGAAGGTACTCTTAGAAATAAAACTTTCTTAGTTGGTGAGGTACAAGACAACCCTGTATATGTTATTCCAGATAAAACTTTAGATGCTGATACTGTTACTGTAAAAGTTTTTGACAGTACTACATCAACTAGGTTTTCAACTTATACTAATATCTTAAACGCTCGTAGTATTAACTCTAACTCTACAATTTATATTTTAAAAGAATCTCCTAACGGTTTCTTTGAACTATCATTTGGAGACGGAACTACTTTTGGTATAGCTCCTAAAGCTGGACAAAGAATAGAAGTAGAATATCTTACTACTAAAGGTTCAGTAGCAAATGGAGCTACTTTATTTACTCCTGTATCTCAATTTACAGATGGAAATATTACTACTGATCTAACTGTTACTACATTAAGTAATTCAGTAGGTGGTAAAGCTAAAGAGAGTATAGAGTCTATTAGATTGAATGCTCCTTTTCAATATGCTACTCAAAATAGAATGGTAACAGCAGAAGATTATGCTTCACTTATTAATAGAAACTTTTCTGCTCTTATTCAAGATATAGCTTCTTGGGGAGGACAAGATAATTCTGAACCAGAGTTTGGAGCTGTTTATGTTTCTATTTTATTTGAAGATACAGTTGACACTGATACTATTGCAGCAACTAAAGGTTCTATTTTAACTTTAGCTAATCAGCTTTCTATTGTATCCTTTAACTTGAGATTTGTAGAGCCTGTTACTACTTTTGTAGAAGTAGACACAACCTTTCAATTTAATCCAAAATTAACTGATCTTACAATTAACGCTATTACACAAAGTGTGATTGATATTACTACTAATTATTTTGATGAAAATACTGGTAAGTTTGGACAATCATTTAGAAGATCAAATTTACTTACTTTAGTAGATGAATCTTCTCCAGCTATATTATCAAGTAGAGCTAACGTGAGAATGCAACAAAGAATTACTCCTACAGCTCCTTCTATTGTCAATTTAATAAAATCTTTACTTATTAATCCAAGTGCTGCTACTACTGAACAATTAAATAAAATAACTAAACTAGTTACTGCAAAAGCTTTTAATGAAGCAGCTACATTTATGGCTAATCAGGAAATAACAGCTAATAACTTTACTTTTAATGTAAATAAATTAGCTGCTGCAGCTAATAACATTAATCAAGTACTACAATTTCCTACAGCAATTGACAATCCAGATAATGAAACGTTTACAGTTACTACAACTCAATTTACATTTGATAGTAAATTATGTTTAATTAGAAATAAATTAAACTCTACTACTTTGCAAATAGTAACCGCAGCAGGTGGTACTATAGTAGTAGATAATATAGGAAGCTATGATGCTATAGCAGGTACTGTAACTCTTAATTATTTTACCCCATCAGCTTTATCAGCTGGGGCTTCTCAAATAAAAGTTTCTGTAGTACCAGCTAATCAAAGTGTTATATTCCCTAACAGAAATAATAGAATACTTTTAGATCTAAGTAACTCTTTAACTACTCCTATAGAAACCGAAGCATCTAACTAATGACCTCTTACGGCGATAAAACTTCTAGAACTACTAATAGAACTCTGATAAACTTTCAAAGACCAGAGGTAGAAAATGTATTGCCAGAATACTTTAGATCTGATTTTCCTAATATCAAAAAATTCTTTGATGCTTATTATAATTTTTTAGATAGTGACAAGTTACCTGGAGGAAAAATAAAAAATCTTTACAAAAGTAGAGATGCTACAGAAGCACCAGAAGAATTATTACAGTTTTTAGAAGATGAATTACTTTTAGGACAAGCTTATTTTGGAGGGTTTCAAAATAAAAGAGAAGCTATAAAATTTAGTAACTATCTTTATAGATCTAAAGGTACAAAATATTCTATTGAACAATTCTTTAGAGGTTTCTTTGGAGAAGATCCAGAGATAATTTACCCTAAAGAAAATATATTTAAAGTAGGGCCTATTATAGATTTAGATCTAGATAGTTTAAATACTAGTGGACAACAAATAAGAGAAGCTGCTAGTCAGTTAGGTCCGGAATCACAGAGATTTTTAACTGATGATAAAAGATTTCAAGTACTTTCTATTCTTATAAAAAGTGGAGTTAATGTTAGTGAATGGTTAGAAGCTTATAAACTTTTTGTTCATCCAGCAGGAGCTCATATAGCAGCTGAAATTGTTCTTGAATTAGTTAATGGAAACGTTATAGCTAATACTAGAGAATCTGGCCCAGGGGATCAAAGCACATTTACATCTTCATTAGAAGTTTCTGCTAACATGAATCTATTAGGTTTCCAAGACGTTACTTTGATAGAAAAAGGAGATGGTACTATAGGTATGCTACGTACTAATCCTGAAGCAGTTAGCTTTGTTGATAATTCTGGTACAGTATTTGATAGTACATCACCAATTACATATCGTCAATTAATGTCACCTAATAGCTTTACTTTTGATGCAGAAAGATTCGAATTGGGTGTTAACGGCTTTACAGAAGAAGGAGACTTACCATATACAAGTTATGCATCTGTAGATCCTCATAATACTGTTAATAGATTTAGACTAATGTTTGGTGCTTCACCATATAATGGAACTAACACATGTGTGCGTCAAATTCAAATGAATAATTCAGTAGCACCTTTAACCTGGACACCTACAGGAGATATGCCTTCTGGCTCTGCTGTTTCATTTTATCAAGTTGAAACAGATTATACAAATGTAGGATTTGATAGTTCTAAGTTTGTTAACCCAGAACATATAGTAGGTAAAGCAGTTAATAATCCATCAGCTAAAGTAGCTAATTGGCCAGGACTTATTATTAGACATCCAACTAACGATGAATTTGCATACAGAATAGACAGTGATGTTAATACTACTTACGATACATCTCATCCAAATGCTCCGTTCGGAGGTCCTTTCTCAGGCTCAACATTTGCAGTTACATTAATGGTTCCTGTACCAGGTACTCCAATAACAATGGATAGAGATTCTAATAATTCACCACTCTTCCTCAGCACATTTGATGAAGGTCGTTATCAAACATTGTTTGATAGTGCAAGATTTAAGACTCCATTTGAAGATTATAATGCAGCAAATGCTGATTCTGCGCATTATCCCTTCGGAGGGGTATAAATAATGTTAATAACTTTAAGAGAAAAAGATGGCTAGACAAACTATTAATACAGGCGTAATTGCTAATGATGGTTCAGGAGATACTTTAAGATCTGCTGGTATTAAGATTAATCAAAACTTTACTGAACTTTATGGTTTAGTAGGTGGAGGTGGTGCGACTACAACTGCTCTTACTGACAGTGGTTTAGATATTATTGGTTCTGCTTTTAGAACTAAAATAGGAGCTGTGAACCCATCATCTGAACTTAGAATTGATTTTCCTGATTCTACTGGGGTGCTTACATTAAATACAGGAACCCAAACTCTTACTAATAAGACTATTGATAGTGCTCAAATAAATAATCCTGAAATTCTAGGAATGAGAATATATGATAGTTCTTCTAGAGAGTTTTTCTATCAGTTACTACCTGGTGATCTTTCTGCAAATGCAACTTTAAATATACCTGCAGTAAGTGATAGTGACGATATAGTTCTTTCTAAAGCTATACAAACTCTTACAGATAAAACTTTTATTACTCCTAATAACGAAAGACCAAAAATCAGAGGTTGGCTTGGAGATTCAACAAACCAACCAGTTATATCTTTTTCTGATACAGGATATGGTACTACAAGAAATAGAATTAAAGTAGTAGGTTCTGCTGCTGGAAGCGAACCAGTTATTAGTAGTATAGGTAATGATACTAATATTAATCTTTTTGTAAATGCAAAAGGTACTGGTCATGTTAGAATAAATAAGTATGCAGCTTCTACTGAGACTAAATCAGCAGGAGGTACTGTGTCAGGTACAGCTAGTATTTTAATACTAACTGGCGGTGCAGGTACTGTTACTTTCCCAGCCGCTCCAGATACAGGAGCAATTTTACATGTTATTAGACAAGCTGGTGCTGGTCAAATAACTTTAGGAATTAGCGATTTTCTGCAAGGCTCAACTGGAGTTCTTTTTGATCAATATGATACAGCTACTTTAGTATTTGATGGAACTAACTGGTACGTAACTGGAGGAAATGGATATACAATATCTTAATAGGACAAAACAATGACAGCAATTATTACAGATAAAATTAAACGAACATTTTTAACCCAGATCTTTGATGAAGCTACTGGTTCTAAAATAGGTGATTCTGATAATTACTATTATATTGCTGTAGGACGATCTCAATCTTGGGATCCAGTTGCTCAAACTGATAATGCTCCTACTCCTAATGTATCTGAAAGAGAAGAGAGACTCTTTAGATATAATCTATCTGCAGTAAAAGCAATCGAGGCTTTTTCATTTGTTGTTCCTATTAAAGAGTGGCTAGCTAATGCTCAATATGCTCAATACAATGATAATGTTGCAGGTCAACCAGCTATATCTTACTATGTAAGAACAGCAGATAACAATATTTATATTTGCATAAGAAGTGGTAAAGACTCTCAAGGTAATGTTCAGGTTTCTACAGTCAAGCCTTCTCATACTAATGCTCAACTAAATCAAGAACTTGATGGATATATCTGGAAATATCTTTATACTATATCAACTCAAGATACTAACTTTTTTGTAACTTCTAACTTCATGCCAGTTAAATTTGTAGATTCTGCTGCTGCTACTGATCCTTATTTTAGTCAGTTTACTATTCAAAATGCAGCTGTTCAAGGTCAAATTGTTGGGTATAGAGTAGTAAATGGTGGATCAGGTTATGATAGTTCTACTACTACTATTTCAATTGTCGGAGATGGATCTGGAGCAACAGCTTATCCTATAGTAGGTTCAGGAGCTATTACAGCTATTGAAGTAGGAGATAGTTCTGGTAGAACAAATATTGGTAATTTCTTAGGTAGTGGTTATGATAGAGCGAATGTTGTAATAGGTTCTCCAACAGGAACTAATGCTGAAGTAGTTCCAGTATTTGGACCTAAGCAAGGTTTAGGTAAAGATCCAAGAGAAGATTTAAGATCTACTTCTATGATGTTTCATATTAAACCTGAAGGAGCAGTTTCACAAGCCGGAGAAAAGACTTGGGTAGTAGGTAATGATTATAGACAAGTAGCGTTATGGAAAAATCCAAAAGATAGTGCTGGTGGTGGACTATTTACAGGTACTGCTGGATCTGCTCTTAGAAAAGTAAAGATGACAGATAAAATTCCATCGACTGTAGCTTATGCTAACGATATTGAATTAACTGGTGATAGTAATGCTAAAGGTTGGATTGATTATATTCAAGATTCTGCAGTTTGGTACCATCAAGATGAGGTTACCGGGTTTACTCCGTTTAGAGTAGGTGAGCCAGTTAATATTGAAAATTTTGGTACAGGTCTTACAATAAACGAACATGATATTAAACCAGATGTAGATAGATATTCAGGAGAGTTATTCTTTATTAATAATGCAGATGCTCAACCTCGTACTGTTGAAAGTACAGATGATATTAAATTGGTTATACAGCTTTAAGGATTAAAAATGGCAACTAACGTTTCGAGCAATACATTTTTAAGTACATATAACGATGATTTTAGAGATAGTGATCATTTTCATCGTATATTATTTAATAATGGCAGAGCGCTGCAAGCAAGAGAATTAACTCAACTTCAAACTATTATTCAAACAGAGTTAGAAAGACTCTCAAAGTTTGTTGTTAATGAAGGAGCTATTTTTAATAATTCAGGAACCCTAGCTTCTGGATTAGAATCTTTTTCATACACATATATCAAAGTAACTTCACTCCCAACAGGGTTTGACTCACTTGTAGGTACTGAATTAAATAATGGTGATCTTCACGCAACAGTAAAAGCTGTTATTCCAGATTCTTCTCAAAATGTTATTATGGTAAGAATGAACAAAGGGCAAATTGGAGGAAGTTCAGCAGGAGTTGATACTACTAAAGTAAAGCTTTTTTCTCCTGGAGATGTATTAAGTACTTCACTAGGTAATATTACTATTAATACAGACGCAGATGCTGTAGGTAATGGATCATTAGTTGAAATGCCAGGTTTTGATACTTACGCAGCTGGTCATTTAGTAACTACCGAACCTCAAACATTAGTTCTAGATAAGTTTAGTATTACTCCAACTAAAGTAGTTGGATATAAAGTAATACAACAAGTAATTACAGCTTCTGATAATATAGCTTTATATGATAACTCCGGAGCAACTCCTAACCTCACCTCACCAGGAGCTGATAGATTAAAAATATCTCTTATACTTACTACTAAAGATGCTATATCTTCTGGAGAAACTTTCTATGAAGTTTATAACATTGTAAACGGGGTTGTTACTAATGCTAAAACTTCTAATAAACAGTTAGGTACAATAACAGGAATTCTTAATGCTAGAACAGAGTCAATAGCAGGTGACTTTGTAGAAAGAGGTGCAGGTAAAAATGTATTTAATTTAACTATATCAGAAGATAGCGAAAATGATAATTTTCTATCAGTTGATCTATCTGGTGGTGTAGCTTTCATTAAAGGTAATAGAATTGAAAGAGATGTTGATTATCCATTTAGAGTTAGAAAACCAAATGATCAAAACCAGGCGATAAACTTAACCGAAGCAAGTAACGAATTTATTGGAGTTAACTATGGTAATTATTTTCTAGGAGAAGAAAATAATACTTTTGGTCTTGTTAAATTCTTTGATAGTTATGGTGAAGTACCTTTATGGGATGGACTAAGGTTTAGAGGTCCGGGTCAAAGGACAGGAAGTTTAACTCAGATTGGTTCAGCAAGAATAAGAAACATAGACAAATATGGCGATGGATATAGAGTTCATGTATTTGATGTAGATATGGACTCAAATGGAGCTGGTATTAGATACAATCTTGCAGATGTTCGTACTATAGGAACAGACTCAGCTAATCACTCTGAACTTAAAGAAGTAATTGGTAGATATGATCTTTATGACAGAGATCAAAATAGACTATTATTTCCTTTAGCTTTAGATAGAGTTAATGAAGTATCTAATTTAACAATGTCAGTTGCTAGAAAAATTATAGGTACAAAAACAGGTAATACTGTATCTGTAGGAGCTACAGATACATTTTCCGATGTAGAACAATGGGTATATTCAGTAGATAGTGATGGTTCTTTACACACAAATTTAAGTATAACTGCTGGTGGAGCTGGTTCTAGTTCTGCTACTATTACTTCAGTACCTAATGGAGCTTTTACTCTTTTAGCTTATGAAAATGTAACAGCACAAAGAAAAACTAAAACAGTAACTCCTGTTCCTTCTAGTGGAGATTTTAGAATAGATAGTAATCTATCTTTAATTGATAATGAATTTACTCTTACTAAAACTGATATTTTTAAATTTGATAAAGTTATAGATGATGCTACAAAAGAAGACATTACTTATAAATTTGTTTTAGATAATGGACAAAGAGATAATTATTACGGTCCTGGTAAAGGTAAACTTCGTCAAGGAGTAACAGCGCCTTCCAGTACTGTTAATGTAGCATATCGTTTCTTTGAACATAGTGTTCCTTCTGGAACAGCAGTAGGATATTTTGATGCTCAATCTTATATTAATATTAACTATAACGAGATACCTACTTTTCAATCTAATACTGGACAAAGTATTAGATTAGCAGATATGATTGATAGAAGACCTATGAAAAATCCTACTACTGGAAATTTCACTGGAGGTATATCAAGAAAAGAACCTATTTCAAAAAACAATGATACTATGACAGCAGGTACGGTTAAATATTGGAATCCTAGAACAGATGTTATCACTCTGGCTCCTAATGGTGAATTAACATATCATAAAGGTGTTCCTTCTCAGCAACCAACTGATCCTCTTGACATAGATCCAGCTAGCATGATACTTCATAGGTTATATTTAAATCCGTTCGTTTTAAATAAAAACGATTTGCGACAGGAAGCTATTGATAACAACGGATATAAAATGAAGGATATTAGAAGACTTGAAAATCGAATTGACACTTTAGAAAGAAATTATACTCTTACTCAAACAGAACTTTCTTTAAGTGCTATGGAAGTTTATGATCCTAATAGTCCTGCTAATGTAAGACAGACAGAAGGTTTGTCTGGAGATGCATTTAAAAATCATATTCAAAGTGCAATTTATGATGATGATTATAGAGCTAGAAGGTTTGAATTAAAAAGAAATTATTGTATTCTTACTTCTAAAGTATTTCAAAAAACAGTAGGATTGACTTATGATTCTGATTTATCTTTAAATACTACTATACAGAAAGGTAGTACTGTTTGGCCTGCATATAGTGAAGTAGTATCTGCTTTTAGTCAAGATAAAGCTACTAGAATTGAAAATGTAAATCAATTTGAGACTCCTCAGCATATTGCTTCTTCTAAGCTTATTCCAGAAGCAGATTATTTTACTGTAAGAAGAAAAGTAGATCAAAGTTATGCTAGTGCATCAAATCAATCATTAATACCTTCAGGTTCTGAAGAAGTAACAACTGATCAATAGGATAAAATATGGCGTATGAAACTAGATATAGAGATGTAACAAGAGAGGCTACATTAGGTTATGATCCAGTACCTATTCACAGACCTAAGTTTATATTTTTTAAGTTTACAGGTTTAAGACCTAACATACCTCACTGGCTATTTTTTGGAGGCCGCGAAATTACTAGATTTGCTAATACCTCTTATACTGAAGCTAATTATACGAGCGCAGGTAGAAACTCTAAGTTAAAAGAACCAGGAGAATCTTTTATTGATTCTACGGGGTTTCCAACAGGAGGAGGATTAGCTTTTGAGGGACCTACTTCTTCAGGAGGTCCTACAGGTCCTTTAACATCGGATGATCAAGGAATACTAAAAGGGATTTTCTATCTTCAAAGTAATAATACTCTTAGTTTCCCCATCGTAGAAGGGGGTCATCAGTTAGTAGCTATCGATATATCAAAATTAGATAAAACAAAATGTAAATCGTTTGGAACAGGGGTATTTAACGGTATTGGACAGTATGAGAATTTTTATCAATATACTGAAACAGAATCTTATGAAGTTTGGGTAGAACCTCCTCCACCTGTACAGAACGTCGGCGGCGGCGGCGGAGGCGGCGGTGATGACGGAGATGATGGAAAAAAAGGTTGGTATCATGTCCATGAACCTGGAGGTATTTACAATTATTATGGAGATATGGGTCCAGGAAGTCACTACGATGTTAATAAAGACAAGGGAGTATACGGTCCATATCATAATACCTATAATAACAATGGTTCTGGAGGTAACTTCGCTTCTCGAGAAGGAAGAAATGATGATGCTTCTAACGATGATTGCGTAATAGCTACGCACGGTATTAAAACTGGTGGTTTTTCTCCTTTAGAAAAAGCAAAAGCAGAGATATGGTGTAAGAAAAAATATCATGATAAGTTCTTTGGAGAAGCTTTTAGAAGAGGATATAGGAACGCTGCTACTAAAGCTGTAGAAAGAGGAGAAGCAGCTAAGTATTATAATGAATTTAAAGACTTTGTAGCTTATGGTAGAGGTAGAAAAAAAGGCTGGAAGCTAGCAATAAATTATTATTATAGAACTTTTAGTTTTATAATTAACGGATTACTTATAAGGGAAAGTTAAATGGCTACTGGTATTTTACAACTTGCAGATCAAAGAAATCCTACGGGACAAACGTTCGTAGTTCCTACCAGTTGTACTTTGACAGCAATTGGATTATTTTTTGCAAAATGTCCAGATACTGATGCTCATGGTATTACTTTAGAAATGAGACCAACTACAGAATCTGGTGCACCATCTTCAAAAAGATATATTCCAGGTACTAGAGTTTCAGCTACTGCAGCACAAATTAGAGCTAAAACTGATCCTGGAGGATCTTTTGAAGGAAATACTTTTAGTTCAGCAAGAGAGTTTAAATTTGACTTTGACGAACCAGTCTTTGTACCAGCTAATTCTTTAGTATCATTTGTAGTATATACTTCAGCTCCTGCAGGTCAATACCAAATGTATGTAGCTAAAAGATTAGATTTCTTGTATGGTAGTACTGAAGAGTTTTATACGTTTGGTACTTCAACAGAGAGAGGAGCTTATTATGCTTCTTCAAACGGTACTTCATGGGAAGCTGATAATAATAAAGATGTTACTTTCAAAGTTTACCAAGCTCAATTTGCTACTAATACCTTAGCTACTGCTATATTGCAAAATAATACTCCTGGGGTTAAAAAATTAACAGAAACCACTCTTAGAGATGGACTTCATCATTTCTCTTTTGATCCTTTAACATTTACTAAAAATAGCGGTGTAGTAAAAGTACACCATCCTGCTCATGGATTTTTAGTAGGTGATCAAGTAACTCTTACTTCTGATGGTACTAATAGTTTTGATAGTACTGGAAGTTTAAATGGCATCGCAGGTTCTGCTTTATTAGGAACTAAAACTATTACTGGTATTGATCCATTTGGTTATACTTTTAATTCTGGAGGCTCTGCAGATTCAGCAGTTAGAGCAGGTGGTACTGGATTATTTGCTACTGAAAATTACAGAATAGATCAAGCTCATTTACAGCTGCCTTATGAAACTCCAAATAAAACAGCTATGTCAGTAAAAGCTAATTTTACAACTTCTACTTCATATGCTGGAAATGAAACTCCTCATAATACAACATCTAATATTAGATTAAGACCAGGTGAAACTGTTCGTATGAAAGATCCTCATGTAATTCTTTCTGAGGATAACGAGACATTACATTTAAGTGGTAACCCTTCTGCTCAAATTACTGTTCAAATGTGGACTGATAACGAAAGCGTAGCTCCTCATTTTAATGTAGATACAGCAACTCTTACAGCTGAACACGCATTAATTGATAATGCTGCCGCGGCTGTAACTCCTGGTAAGAATACTTTAGTTAGTACTGATTACGTAGCGGAGACCCAGCCAGACGGGGGCTCTGATGCAGCAAAACATATATCAGTACCATATAAGTTAGAAACATCTGCTACTTCAATTCTAGTTATAGTAGACGCTGCAAGACCAAATAAATCTGAGTTTTCTGTTTGGTTTAGAACTAGATCTAGTGCTGATGAAAATGCAAAATTAGAAGATGTTAGTTGGACAGAATTTGATAAAAACGCTAAACAATCTAAAGGAAGAGCTTATAGTGAAATAGCTGCTGATGATAATTATTCTAGATTTAGAGAATATGAGTTTAGCGTATTTAATTTAAATGCATTTGATGAATATCAAATAAAAATTACTTTTAATACTCAGCGGCAAACTTACCCGCCGGTTTTTAGAAACCTTAGAACTATTGCTACATCATGAGTAGGTTAGTACCTGTAAAAGACTATCCTAATCTTGCACGTGATTCTCTAACTGGTGCGATTGTTAATATAAATAAGAAGAAACATCGGGAACATATAGCTAATAAAAAAAGAGATGAAGAGATTAATAATATTCATTTCGAAATAACAGAAATTAGAAGTATGTTACACCAACTTTTAGAGAACGGTAGAAATGACAAATAGTAAAATAGCTGATTTAACATTACTAGATACACTTAATACTTCTCGTCTAAGATTTAATCAACTCTTAGATTCTGTTGGTGATGTTTCTACACTTACCACTACAAATAAAGACAGCGGAGTAGTAGGAGCTATCAATGAATTAGATTCAGAGATGGGTCCAATTAACGCTGTTACTATGGGTACAAAAGCTCATACGGTTTCTGGTGCTATAGCAGAACTAGATGGTAGATTAGATTCTATTAATAACACAGAATTATTATCTCCAAGAATGACTTTAAGGGATTCTTCTGCTCTTAATACTATAAGAGGTAATCTTAATACAGACGGTACTTTAAATGTAGGTACAAATTTAGATGTAGCTGGTCTTACAACATTAGATAGTACCACTATAGACAATAGTTTATTAGTTAATAATTTAATGACAGTAGTAGGTAAACCTGTCTTTACTAATAATGCTGCAGGAGACTCTGCAACGTTTTCAGGTCATGTTGGGATTGATTCTAATTTAAGAGTTGGTGGTAATACTGCTATTAGCGGTAATACTGTTTTAACAGGAACCTTAGATGTAGGAAATCATTCACCTGCAGTAACAAATATTAATAATGCTTTAGTAGTAGATAGTAATTTAACTGTTCATGGGGTATCTAATGTAGACTCTGTAAACGTTATTGGTAAAGTAGATGTTACTGGAGAGCTTATAGTAAGTAAAGGATTTACAGTAGGTGGTGTATTTACTACAACAGGTCCAACTAGAAACGCTGCTTCTCACGCTTTACAATTAGATGGTATAACAGTATCAAATAGTAATAGAGGTGGTCTAGCAATTGATAGACCTAGTGCTGATTCAGCTGTAATACAGTGGAATGAGCAAGAAGATTACTGGGAAGCAGGTACTACATCTACTGATGGCGGCGGCGGTACCGATAATTTAAAAAGACTAGCTCTTCAAAATGACAGTGCCACTTTTACTAATCTATATCAACCTGATAATACAGTATTAGGTGGTATTAGTACAGGTGCTACAAGAGTTCCAGCGGGTACTACAGCTCAAAGACCAACTGCAGTACAGGGTCAAATACGTTACAATACTACTACTTCAAACTTTGAAGGATATACTGGTAGTGTTTGGGATCCTTTAAAAAGTGTTATTGATGACGACCGCGATACAAAAATAATAGCAGAAATAAATTCTGGAGCAGATAGTGATACTCTACAGTTTATTACTGCTGGTACTCAAAGAGCTACTATTAACTCAGACAAATTTGATATGAATGTTGCTCTATCAGTAAATGATAGCGCTTATATTGTAGGTAACTTAGCAGTAGGTGGTAACTTAGAAATTAGAGGTACCACAACTACAGTTGATACTACTAACCTAGTAGTAGAAGATAATATAATAGTTTTAAATAGTAATGCAACAGGTACTCCAAGCAATATTCTTAGAGCAGGTATAGAAGTTGAAAGAGGTGATGAAGCTAATGTATTCTTACAATGGAATGAAAACGGTGATTATTTCGAAGCTACAGATGGATCCAACTTATCAAGAATATTAAGTACTGGTGCGATATCTGTTCTGGATCCTTTAAACTTTGATTCAGCTACAATGGTATTTACACATAATAATGTGTCAAGGTCAGATAGTTCATCTACAGCTAGTCCAGGATTTGCTGGTACATTTGATGTAGTAAACGCAGTAACTGCAAATGAAAAGGGTCATGTAACATCCGTAAGTACTAAAACTATCTCAATGCCTACTCAGCCAACATATAGTGGTGATAGCATTAGTATAGATACAGGTGCTCTTTCATTAGCTCAGGTATTTGAGTCGATAAGCATTACTTTACAGACTAATACATTAGGACATGTTACAGGAGCAACTGGGAGTGTAAGTAATAGAACTCTTACTCTTGCAGATATAGGTTATACTGGTGATGCAGATGCTAATAAATACATTTTACCTGCTGCTACTGCAAGTGTACTAGGTGGTATAGAATTAGCTGATAATACTGTACAATCAACTGCTGCACAAGCTGTAACCAACACTACTAATAGAACATATGGATTACAAGTTAACGCAGCCGGTCAAGGGGTAATAAATGTACCTTGGACTGCTCAAGATACTACATTTAAAGTTCAAGATGGTGATGGAACTGAAGTAACTATTGGTAATGATAAATATTTAAAATTTGTAGAAAATGGTGGAATAAATGTAAACTTTACAGATACATCAAACGGTACATCAGGAGATCCTTTTGATTTATCATTTAATGTAAGTTGTACAGAAAGTTTAACAGTAGCTAACTCTGCAGGAAGCGCATTAAAAACAATTCACGGATTTAGTACTTCTTCAGGATAGGAATATATTATGACGGTGAGAACTCCCTTAAAATATGATAGAGCTAATGATAGGCTCATAGAAATGACTACAGCTGAAGTAGACTTAATGATACTACAAGCTGTAAAAAAATATGGAGATGATCCATCAGTAACAGTAACGGTAGTTAACTCTGGAGGTAATATATCTCCAGGAATGCAAGATACTAGATTATCTGCTGGTGCCGG
>MDTG01274426.1_pt1 | contig 37309 bp, 32 predicted proteins | sample 811421 | NCBI WGS metagenome assembly MDTG01 (sample SAMN05326645, study PRJNA326480) | marine metagenome | isolation source: seawater | place: Pacific Ocean: South East | collected 2011
AAAAGATACTAATAATCCAGATTTTTATCTTCCTATAATGGAAGGAAGAAACCAAGATAAAAAAAATAAAGTTTATGTTTGCCAAAACTATATCTGCGATCTTCCAATAGATAACCTAGATTCCTTGAAAAAAAAGATAAATGAATTAAGTGGAGCCTACTTATCAAAATAGTACTAATAGAACCAGAAATACCTCATAATACAGGTAATATAATAAGGCTTTGCGCAAACATAAATGCTGAATTACACCTTATAAAACCCTTAGGGTTTACTTTAAATGATAAAAATCTGCGCAGAGCATCATTAGATTATTTTGATTTATCAGATGTTTATGTTCATGATAATTTTGATGATTTTTTGAGAGAAAATAACTCAAAAATATACTTAACTGATACTAAAGCAAAAAAAAATTATGTAGATTGCGATTTTAATTCTGATGATTCATATGTTTTTGGATCTGAAAGTAGTGGAATTAATAAATCTATATTAGATGATTTTGATGAAAATAGTAAAATATTTATTCCAATGTTTCCAAACGTAAGATCAATAAATATTTGTAACTCAGTTTCAATAATAGCTTATGAGAACTTAAGACAAAACAATTTTTCTTTTTGATTATTTAATAGGAGAGAAATTAGCTGCCATAACTATTTTGTTTTCCATTTTTAAGGGAGGCTTAGCATCTGACTTTGGTGGCCATCCAATTGAACTAAATTTTTCTCTAGCCTCAGTTCTATGTTGTAAACTTTTATAACCCCAAATATGCATAAATTTATTAACATCACCAATTTCCGAAATAAAGGCTCCAACAAGAGGAGCTAGATTGTTTCTTGCTTCTAATTTTTCTTCCCATGGTCCAAGGATTTTATCTATCTGTTCTGGTTCAAAGGTATACATTCTCATTTCAAAAAACGGTCCTATTTCTCTATCTGTAAATGATGGACTAAAGGGTGCGGGTTTCCAAATTTCAGAATTCATGCTCACCATATATCCTGAAGTATCTGGGGGCCATAATTTTTTTTCAACAGCCTCTTGCCTTGAGTTATTTCTATGTTCAATACTATCGTAGGGCCATACATGTATTATTTGATTTAATGGTCCAATTTCTGTATACCAAAACGCTCCAATTTTTGAAATGTTATTTCTGCCATCTATTTTTTCTTGAAACTTTTCTATGACGATTGGTAGACTACCAGCTTTAATTTGATATGTTCTAAATTCATAAATCATTTTTTTGCCTTAAAATAATGTAGGATTTAAAAGAAAAGAGTACAATAAAATAAACTTAAAGTACAGGAGATTACATATTGTCAGATTCAGCAATTTTTAAGAGAAATAGTTCAGTAAATTTTAGCCCTCAAGATTTGTCTCAAAAAGAGATTGATTCTATCATTCAAGCATCAATTTGGGCACCTTCATCTAGAAATCTTCAACCATGGAAAATAATAGCTGTAAAAAGATCTTCTGATCGTTTTGATAGATTGGTTAAAGCAATGTCTGAAGGCAATCAAGAGTGGGCTAAAAACTCAGGATTAATAATAATTTTTTGTACAGAAAATGAACAAAATATTTCTCCTAAAACATTTCTTAATATTGGGTTCTCAGGTCAAAATGCAATGATTAGATCAGCTGAATTAGGACTAGAGTCCCATCCAATAGGGGGTTGGGACGAAGATAAAGTAAAGGAAATATCTAATATACCAAGTGATAGTCAAGTTGCGTTTCTTTTAGTAATTGGTAAAGAAGGCAAAATAGACATGCTTTCAGAAGAATTACTAGAAAAACATAAAAAACAAAGAGAAAGAAATCCATTAGATATAAATTTCAACTTCGATGAATGGGGAAAAAATTTCTAGTTTCTAATATATTGAACTAGTAATTCTAAGGCAGCTTTATAACTTTCTTCACCGAATCCTTGAACTGTTCCAATAACTGCAGGTGCTATCAAGGACTTTTGCCTCCAACTTTCTTTCCTGGAGTAAATATTGGACATATGTACTTCTACACAAGGGAAATCTACCGACTTAATTGCATCATGAAGAGCAGTTGAAGAGTGTGTTAAAGCACCAGCATTTATAATACATCCATCAACCTTATTATTATTTTTATGCATAAAATCTAATATTTCACCTTCATGATTGCTTTGAAAAAAGTCTAAAGACAAGCTTTTGTCATTTATTTTTTTTTCTAAGTCAGAAGTGATTTGATCCAGAGTTCTTGTACCATAAATATCCGTTTCTCTTTTACCCAGCATATTTAAGTTAGGCCCGTTGATTACTAAAATTTGTAAATTATCACTCATTTGAACATAAATTTATTATTTTTTTATATATTGTATTATTATCAAAAAAATTCTATCGAATAAAAAAAATACTAATTCTAATAATTATCGAGAGGCTATCATGAATTTAATACAGCTAAAGTTCCCAAATAATTTAACAGCTGTTGGAGTTTTAGAAGAAAATAAAATTATAAACCTAACTGCCCAAAATAAAGATATTGATACAACTTATAAATTATTTATGGAGTTAATTAAAAATTCTATTACTATAGAAGAATTTTTAGAGCAAAAAATTAAAAACTGTCCTGTTTTTGAATTTAATTATGAAGAATTAATTAGTGATCCTGAAAAATTTGATGTTAATATTTTACCTCCTATAACACATCCTGATCCATACAGATTATTTATTTCAGGGACAGGTCTTACTCATACAGGTTCAGTAAAATCAAGAGATATGATGCATAATGATGATGATGAAAAAAAAGATCAAACTGATTCAGCAAAAATGTTTGAAATGGGCTTAAAAGGAGGGAAGCCTTCTTCTGGAGAAATAGGAGTAGCTCCTGAATGGTTCTATAAAGGGAATGGATTTAACATAAAGGGGCATAAAGATAATATATTATTGCCTTCATTTTCATTAGATGGTGGCGAAGAACCTGAAGTTGTTGGTTGTTACATTATTGATGAAAAAAGAAATCCTGTAAGAATTGGTTTTTCTTTAGGAAATGAATTCTCTGATCATGAAACTGAACAAATTAATTATTTATATTTAGCTCATTCTAAACTTAGAAATTGTTCTGTAGGTCCATCAATAAATACTTCTCTAAATTTTTCTGATGTGACAATAAAATGTGATATTACCAGAGATGGGAGTGTTATATATAGTAGCGGTGAATTAAAATCAGGTGAAGAATATATGTCACATAGTTTGAACAATATGGAATATCATCATTTCAAGTATGATATTCATAGAAATCCTGGCGATATACATCTTCATTTTTTTGGAACTAGTCAATTATCATTTTCAACTAGAAAGTGGAAGTTTAAGCCTGGGGATTCTATTTCAATTTATTCGGATCAATTTCAAGGTATGTTAGAAAATACTGTTGAAAAATCATCAGAAGAAAATTTTGAAATTAAGAAAGTTTAAATATTGAAAAAGAATTTTTTTTTTATTGATAAGTTTTATCTAACTGCATTTGCGATATTAATTCCTACATCTATAAACTTATCAATAACTCAATTTTTATCTCCTGTTTTAAACGCAATAATGGGAAGAACAAATGATCCAGAAATTTCTATTAGTGCATATTCCATAGCTATATCTATTTTATTTCTTATAGCATTGCCTAATCTAAGGATTCAACAGCTGACAATTGTTTATTACAGAAGTATAAACAAATTAAAAATACATTTTTTTGTATTACTAATATCAATAATCTGCTTATTAATTTCTATATTTGTTGTTTTTACACCTATTACAAATATCTTTCTTGAAAAAATATTTGCAACGGAAGGAGAACTCAGAAAAAACGTTGAAAGTTGTCTTAAGATAGGTTTTTATATTCCTTTTTTACTAGTCTTAAAAATGCATCTTTATGCTATTTCTATAGTTTCATATAAGTCTTCATTAATTTGGCTTGGAACAGTTTTTGGATTTATAACTACATTTTTACTAGCATTATTATTTTTTTTACTTGGTTTTGAAGGCTATGAACTTGGTATGTCAGCCTTTACATATTCTTTGGTTCTAGAAACTTTACTAATTTTATTTTTAGTAAGAAAATTTATACTTGATTTGTCTTCTAAATTTATAAAAGATATTTTTTTTGTAGGAGATTTATTTAAGTTTTTTATTCCATTATTATTTGCAGCTTTTATTCCTGCTTTTACTATGCCTGCTGTAAATGCTTGTTTGACTAGATTAGATAATCCTGAAGTATCAATTTCTGCAGTAAATGTAGGTTTTGGGATTTTTGGTGCAGTTTCATTCACAATAAATGGATGTCAATCAACTATCTTGTCTCTAATTTCTAATGGATACAACTACTTTAAGATAAAAAGTTTTTCTTATTTTGTAGGATTTTTTACTTTATTTTTATGTAGTCTAATTGCTTGGATAAATCCAATAAATAATCTTATTTTTTCTGGGATATTTAGTTTAGAAGGAGAATTATTTGAAAGTACATTGATAGTCTTTAGAATGTTGTCATTTCTTCCTCCATTTTTGGTTATGGAGCAATTATATGTAGGAATAATAATGAACTCTAAATCAACAAATCCCATCATTTACATAAATATTTGTAGATTTATAGTATTAATTATCACATTAGCATCAGGTATATTGATATTTAAGAATTTTGAAAGTTACGGGGCTATTGTCGGTGGTTCAGCTTGGTCTATTACTTTATTTTTTGAGGCAATTTTTGCATGGATATTTGCTAGAAAGATAAAAAAACCTAACATCAAACAAACTCAAGTTCTTTTAGATTAGTCAATGTTTAGAAATTTATTTAAGAATAAAGATTCATTAGAATCTCTGGATCCTGAAAAAAGAAAAGCCATTACTGGATGGTGTATGTATGATTGGGCTAATTCTGCTTTCTTTACATCTGCAGGAACAGCAATTTTTCCTATATATTTTGTTGTTGCTTTTCAAGCTACTTTTGGTAGCAGAACAGAGTTTTTAGGTATAACTTTTACAGGTTCTTCTTTGTGGGCATTAGGAGTATCTATGTCTGCTTTATTTGTTGCTTTGTCTAGTCCTATTTTGGGAGCAATTGCAGATACAAAGCCATTGAAAAAAACATTCCTAAAGTACTATATGATTATAGGTTCTTTGTTTACTATAATTAGTTTCTTTTCTGTTTATGTTGCTAATTCCTGGGCTTGGTTAATAGGTTGTTATTTTATTGCAAATATTGGAGCAGCAGGAGCTAATGTATTTTATAATTCATTACTTCCTAGCTTAGCGCCAAGCAAATATGCTAGTGAAATTTCGACAAAAGGTTACGCATATGGATATATTGGTGGAGGACTTTTATTGTTAGTACACCTTATTTTTATACAAGGAGCAAGCATTTATCTTGATGATTCAGCTGTAGACTTAGTCACAAGGCTTTGCATAGTTTCTGTAGGAATTTGGTGGTTTGGGTGGTCAATTTGGACACTGAAGACCGTGCCTGAACCAGAGATTGAAAATAATTTACAAAACGAAAGCTTTTCAAAAATAATTTTATCTGCATTTTCAAGATTAAGACAAACATTTAGTGAAATTAGAAAATTTAAATATCTTTTTACATTTTTGATAGCTTTTTATATTTTCAATGATGGGGTTCAAACAGTTTTGTCTGTTGCTGGAGCATATGGAGCAGATGTTTTGGGAGTTCAATTGATTTTTAATATGATTACTATATTAATTATTCAATTTGTAGCAGCTCCAGGATCTATTTTATTTGGTTGGCTTGCAGATAAATATGGTACCAAAGAGGCTTTAGTTATTGCTCTTACAGGATGGATTGTAATTATTGTTTTTGTGTTGGGATTTGCTCCATTGAAACTTACAAATGATAAGGATTATGATTATCAGTTTGCCTTTGATTCTAACAGCAATAATTATGAACTTATTTCGTCTATAGAATTTTCTTCTACTGAAGAAAATATTGATGTTATTAATTGGGAAGAAAAATTTCATAAACTACAGGGTCAGAAAGTATCTGAAAAAGAACTAAAGAAATTTATTAATATTGTTCAAAATGAACCTACTAGTTCTTATTCAGTTGTAGTCACAGGTGGTCAACTTGATTCTTCAAGGATTATAAGTAAAAATCATGCATCCAGCTTGTCAGATGGATGGATTGATGCGTGGCCTGCCTTCCTGAGAGATGTTCTTTGGCAACCACTTAATATACAAATAGGTTTCCAATGGATGACCTTAGGGCTTTTAAGTGGTTTAGTTTTAGGCGGTAGCCAAGCCTTGGCTAGAGCTTGTTTCTCTATGATGACGCCTGTAAAAAAATCTGCAGAATTTTTTGGCTTTTATGCTTTTACAATGAAAGCTTCTTCTGTAATTGGTCCATTGATCTATGTAATAGCTGTGAATACAAGTAATCAAAAACTGGGGGTACTAATAATTTGGGCATTGATAGTTATTGGGACTATCTATCTATCAACAATAGATGTTAGAAAAGGTGCTTTAGTTGCGGATGAAGAGAATAAAAAATAATTATTCAGAGTATTGATACTTTCTTACTCCAGATAGAGCATACCAAATTATTAATACAACAAATATTGAAACAACTCCTCCCAAAATCATTGTATTACCAGCTCCTATATAGTCAGACATAATTCCAACTTCCCATTTTCCTATTCCGTTTGCACTCATTGCGGCTAGAGAATGAGCTGCACTTGCCCTTCCTCTCATATTATCTGGGGTGGTCAATTGAACAATGGTCTGCCTCATAGTCATTCCAACTGCATCAGCTGCTCCTAAAGCAATTAGAGCAAATATACCAATCCATATTGAAGTAGAAACTCCGAATAATATTAAGAAAAATCCATAAAGAAGAGTTGCGTATAAAACTATTACTCCCTTACTTTTTATTCTGTGTGTATACATCACTAGAAGACTTCCAACTATAGATCCAATTGCATTGAATGCAGTCAATATTGCTACAGCATCCCTACCTCTTGAGTATAGTTGTTTTGCAAAGATAGGAAAAAGTTCTCTGTAGTATGAAACTACAGTAACTCCTATATCAAGAATATATAAACCAGGAAGAATAGGGTGTGCAATCACGTATTTGAATCCCTCCACAAGGTTTCTATGTATATTAGTTTTGTCCTTGGAATCAAGAGCTTTACCACTTTCTCTAATAAACAGTGGTGATGCTACACTTATTAGGGCAAATAAAGTGTTAATCCAAAATGAAAGTACTAGAGATTCTGTAGCTTGTTCTTTCCATGCGAAAGAAGTAACAAAGAATAGGAAAGGAGTTACAATTGTTCCAACTTGCCATGTAATTGTATTCATAGCTACAGCATGAGCCAAAACATTTCTAGGTACAACTCTAGCGGTCAGTGCAGATCTTGATGGGTTCCCAAAAACACTAGTAGCAGATAAAATCGCAGTAACCAAATATACATGCCAAATTTCTAGATTAGAAAAACTTTCTAAAACCGACATTAGTCCAATAAATATAAAACTAGATAATTGAGTGAATGCAATAAGCTTCTTACGATCTAATCTGTCTGCAAAGACTCCACCATACATATTTGCTGGAATTCTAACAGCTAATTCAATCAGACCTAAATAAGCTAATGTTGATCCTAAACCAGTTCTTTCATACAACCAAACAGCAGTGATAATCATTCTTAGGTTCATGGTTATCATTGCTGATACTCCAGATAGCCAGAGTACCCTATAGTCAAAATACAGAAAAGCTGACCAAATTTTTAGCTCGGAATCATCAGAATTATTGTTTTGAGGATTAGAAGTCATATGAGAACTAAGTATAGACCAAAAAATTGTCTGAAAGGGTCTTAAATAGTAATTTATTCTGTAAATTAAAGAAAAATTCCCTCTAAATGCTTTTTTGAAAAAAGATTGAAAATAAATAAAGAAATAATTTGATTTATTATTTCTTTATTTATTTTCCTGGAGTAAGAAAACTATATTTTATCGCTAAAAACAATTTAATGAAATAAGACACTTTCATAGTAATTTAATATGTTACAAAAAAAAATAAAAAAAAAAACAAATAAATTTTATGCATGAAAAATCATTACAATAATAGTTCATGCTAATTTAAAATACAAATAGTAAAATATGAGTATTTTGATCATTTAATTGTTACTAAGTATTAATTATTGTAAATTTTTTATTTTTATTTTTCCTATAAACCTGTATAAACTGCCTGATGCAATTATCTCAGTTGATTTATTATAATTCCTCCATAATGCCTCTAAAATTCTTCCATATATAAAAAGGAGACTTATGATAATACGAAATGAAAAATTACCAGAATATACTCTTTCTGAAAGTTTAAAATTTGTTGAACCTTTAGTTTTTTCAAATCTTTATGAAATTTCGAAAGATCAATTTGCTAAAATGAGGTCTTATAACTCTTCAGGTGGTGCTTTCAACCTCAGACTGTCCTCGTGTAGGCTCTGGGGGCTCCTTTCAGATGGAAATCCATTAAGTCCAACTTCTCTTTCATCAGAAATACTGAAAAATTCTAATAGCAACATTAAACTTGAAAAAATTTATCAAACATCTAAAAATTTTAATATTTTTAATAAATTATCAAGGGATTTATCTTTGAATCCTACATTACCAGATATTTCTAGATTGATTGATGAACAATTTGATAATAAAGTGCTTAGAAGAATTAAGAATATTATTATTGATAATAGACTCCATCAATCTAATTTTTCTCCTTATGAATATACTAAAGTTTCTTCTAAAGATCTAAAGCTTGAATTAAGTGGGATACAACTTGATGTTGAAGAATCTAGGGAATCTCTTTTAGCAGCCATAAAACTTTTGGAATCCAGATTAGATTTATTTAGAGTTTAATTCCCTAAGTATTTGTTCTGCTAAAGTTTTATTAATATTCTTTATCTTAGAAATTTCTTCCACACTTGATTTTTTTATTTTTTCAACACTTTTGAAATGACTTATTAGAGCCTTTCTTCTTTTTAATCCAATTCCCTCTATTAGGTCTAGTTTTGATTTATTTGATTTCTTCTGTCTTAGATTTCTATGATATGTAATAGCAAATCTGTGTGCTTCATCTCTAATTCTTTGTATTAGATATAATCCTTGAGAGCTTTTATCTAAAGTTATTGATTCTTCTGAAAAAGGAAGAAATAGTTCTTCTTCCTTCTTAGCAATTCCAGCCATTGGGATATTTGATATTCCCAATTTGTTCATACTTTGCAAAGCAGAACTTAACTGTCCCTTTCCTCCGTCGATTAGTACAAGATCGGGTCTTTTATTAAAAGAATCTATCTTTCTATCTATTGCTTTTTCTTTATTGATTAATCTATTAAACCTTCTGCTTATAACCTCTCTCATAGCTTCGAAATCATCATTCTTATCTTCAGAAATTTTGAATCTTCTGTAATCTGATTTTTTTGGCACTCCATTTTCAAAAACTGACATTGAGGCAACAACGTTTGAGCCTTGAATGTGAGAAATATCATAGCATTCTATTCTTTTAGGAATATTATCTAAACCTATTTCTTGTTGGAGTTCAATTAATGCTTTTTGTGTTTTTTTTGTGTCATTTATCCATTTGACTTGCCATTGTTTTATAGATTCTATAGCATTTTTTGTAGCCATTTCTAATATACTTTTTTTTGATCCTCTTCTGGGAATGATTATGGATATTTTCTTTTTTGTTTTTGATTGTAAAATTTTTTTTATTACCTCATCTTCATTTGGAAGATTTGATACATATATTTTGTTAGGAATATTTATGTTTTTTGAATAGTAATCAAACATAAATAATCTTAGTAATTCATTAGTTTCTGTACCCTCGACATTTTCAAATCTAAATTTTTCATGAGCTAAAAGGCTGCCTTGAATAATATTAAATACGATTATCATGCCTTCATTTTTAATCTTAAAGCATGAGATCAGATCAAAAGTTTCGTTCTTTATTCCTGATACTTTCTGTCTTTCTAGCATTTTTTCTATGGCATTAATTCTATCTCTAAGAACTGCAGCTCTCTCATAATTTTGTTCATCAGATGCAACTTCCATATCTTTTTTTATCTTTTTAACTATAGATTTAGTTTTTCCTGATAAGAATTTTTCAACATTAGAAATTGTCTTGTCATAAATAGTTTTATTATTATTATGATAAGCCTCTGAGCATCTTCCAATTTCAAGATTAAAACAAGGCCTAGAATTATCTTCAATTTTTTTATCACAAGTTCGATAAGGAAAAATCTTTGATAACAAATCTAAAGTTTGTCTTACACTACTTACTGATGTATAAGGTCCAAAATATTTATTTTTATCTTTTATATTTGGGTTTCTTGTAAGAAGTACCTTAGGAAATTTCTCTGATTTTGTTATCTTGATATAAGGATATGATTTATCATCCTTCAATCTTGCATTATATTTAGGTTGATATTTCTTAATCAACTGATTTTCTAATAGTAATGCTTCTTGTTCTGAATCAGTGACTATATAATCAAAATCGTCTATTTTAGAAATCAATTCACTAACTTTTGGAGTTACATCTTTTGGTTCAGAAAAATAAAACTTTAATCTATCGTTAAGTGATATTGCTTTACCAACATAAATAACGTTTTTGTTTATATCAGAATGAAGATAAACCCCTGGTTTCTTAGGGACCTCAGAAATTCTATTTTTGTATGAATTTTTGTTATCCAAGTATAACTGTTAGGATTCCTAATACAACGACCATTGCTGACGTAATTATTCCCATTTTTTTCAGTTCGTTCGGAAAGTAATTTACATCTTTTACATCATTTGTAATTTTTTTATTTATAGTTTCTGAAACAGCAACTTTTGGTGTTTCAGTTGGAGCCATTTCTTTAGTTGTATCATTCGTATTTGACTGAACAAAAACATTAGGCTTCGTTCTCTTTTTGCTCTTTTTACTTTTTTTAGGCATTTTATTTTCTCTTACTCAAATATTTTTTTGCATTTTCACAAATATCATCTATTATCTCTTCTTCAGGAAGTAACTCTGAATTGAAAATAATGTTAAATATAGAAGGGTCTAAAGGTTGTTTTTGAAAAATATTCAAATAATAATTTTTTTTCCCTTCATCATATTCTAATATTTTTTTTCTAGATTCTTCTTCAGTAATACCTTCTCTTTGTGCATATTTTTTTATTCTTATATCAAAATCACAATAGATACCAACTTTCAAGGCTCTCTCGTCATTTCTAAGTACACCAGAAGCACCTCTTCCCAATATAAGTACACTTCCTTGTTTGGCTATTTCCGTTATAACTTTCCTAATAGCATTGGTAAAGTCTAAATTTTCTACTAAATCTTCCTTATGTGGAAAATCTTTGTAAGGAGATGATAAAAGATTTTCAATTCCATGTCCAAAGAAAGGATCAGCTCCTCCACCTGATAATGCAGATTTTTCTAAAGCCCCTAACAATCCATCAGTAATTCTTTGTGTGAATGATTTTTCTTGGGGTTTTGTTTGAAGGTCTACAATTTCAGCTAGGTGTTTATCCATCTCTTTAGCAATTTCTGAGAGAATTACTCTATCTACGAAATCTATTCCTAATTTTTCAGCAACTGATCTCCCAATTGTTTGGTATCCAGATCCTAGGTATCCTTCTATAGCGACTACTGGCAAAATTATCTCCTTATACTAATATTCTATTTATTTCCCCTTGGGTGCGCAACATTATAATCTTTTATTAACTTTTTATTAGGTATTTTTGTATAAATCTGAGTTGATTCGATAGAGTTGTGTCCCAAGAATTCTTGTACATGCCTTATGCTTGCTCCTCCCTGCAAAAGGTGAGTAGCAAAGCTGTGTCTTATCATGTGTGGAGTTACATTTTTATTTATTCCAACCTGAATAGCTCTTTCTCTTAATTTTCTCCAGACATACTGTCTTGTTATTTTTTTTGAGTTTTTTCTAACAAAAAGGTTTGAAGAATAAGTTTCAATATTTGATATATTTTTTCTGACGGATTTAATATAACTAGAAATAAATTTAGCTGCGTCCTGATAAATTGGTAAAATTCTTTGTTTATTACCCTTTCCTGTTACTTTTATAGTTTTTTGTTTTAAGTCGATTTCACCAATTTTTACAGATATCACTTCACTGACTCTGAGGCCTGATGCATACATAAGTGTAAAAATACATGTATTAGTGAAATCTTCATCATTTATATTTTGAAAATTTATTATTTTTTCTATTTCTTCTATTGAAAGAGGTTTTGGTATAGGAGATCCAATTTTTGGAGTTTTTATTTTTTCTAAAATATTACTAATATTTTGATTTTCATTCTCTAAAAATTTAAAAAAAGATCTGATAGCAGCATGTTTTCTTTTTAGCGTTGCTTTTGAATTTTTAGATATTGAAGAAAAATAATTATTTATATCTGAAATTTCAATTCTTTCCCAACTTTTTTTATTCTTGCTTTCTAAATAATTTGATAATAATTTAAGATCACTAGAATATGACTCAAGTGTGTTTAGACTATATCCTTTTTCAGATGAAATATAGTTATAGAATTTTTCTAATTCTCTATCTAAGCTCATATTGTTTCTTTATTAAGCTAAATTTATTGTTTATTATATTAACGTTACAAACCCACTATTAATAAATATTATAAATTATGATTAAAATACCTTTCCACCCAATGATTTTTGAGACTGATATTATATCTCTATCTTGGCATGGATTCTTTTCAGTTATAGGAGTTGCTGTTGCAGTTTACATGGTTATAAAGCAGTCAAGAAAAGAAGGTATCGAGGACGATTTGATTTTTAACGTAGCTTCATGGGGAGTTATTGGAGGAATCATAGGTGCTAGATTAGTGCATATTTTAGATAATCTTGATTATTACATAGATAATCCTATTAACTTTTTGTATATTTGGAGAGGTGGAATTGGTCTCTGGGGAGGTATTCTAGGTGGTTTACTAGGTGGAGTTCTTTACGCTAAGTTTATTAGACTAGATAGAAGCATGATTGGTAGATTGATGGACTTCGCAGCTCCAGCTCTTTTAGCTGCACAAGCAATTGGAAGAATAGGGGACATCATTAATGGTGAGCATTGTTCACGAGCTACTGATTTTTTCTTTGGTTGGTATTATACAAACCCAAATTCTCCTGGAATGTCATGTATCACCAGAAGTGAGAGTTGGAGTAATGGTCATTTCCCATTAGGTTCAGACCCATCTACGCCAGTGCATCCAGCTGCACTTTATGAGTTTATATGGGACATTATTGGTCTTGTTATCTTAGTTGTTTTCAGAAATAAACTTCAACCAAATGGTAGTCTTTGGTTCGTATATTTAGCTTGGTATAGTCTTGGAAGATTCTTGATTCAATGGGTTAGATTAGACAGAGTGTATTTTTGGGGATTGCAAGAGGCACATTTCATAGCAATTATATGTTTTGTTGTTTCAGTTATTTTTCTTTCATTAAAAACAAGACGATCAAATTAAGCTGTTGTAATTTCTAAAATCTGTATTTTTTTTTGTTTTTTACCATTCCAAAAATCTGTTCGAAGTTTGTATAAAATGCTAACTTTCTTATTAGAAAATGTGGTTTGCTTCATAATATTGAAACCAATAAAATCAAATGTTTCATGATTATTTGAAAGTTTACCAGATATATGATTTTTATCTGAGCCAATAGATCTAATGTTATCTAAGGGAATATTTTTAGTATAAAAAATTGGTTCAGGATTTTTTTCTCCAAAGGGTGAAAGTTTCTTGAGCTCATCCCATAAGTTATAGTTTAGATGATTAATATTTATTTCTAAATCAGCATTATAATTTTTTCTGGACTTTTGAAACTTAAACTCATGAGCTTCAATTATTTCTTTATAAAACTCATTATAATCATCAGATTTTATAGAGAATCCTGCCGCTAATGAATGGCCTCCAAAATTAATGAAATATCTTTCGAGTTTCGATAAGGAATTAAACAAATCATAAGATTCATTAGATCTTGATGAAAATTTATAGACATTATCTTTGTTTGCATAACAAAATACAGGCTTTGATAAATCATCCACAAGTCTTCCAGCTAAAGGGCCTAGTAAACCTAGGGGATATCCAGTGCAGTCTAAAAAAATTATTGGTAGGTTTATTTGAGATTTTATCTCTTCCTGTTTTTTTTCCCATAATTCTAATGATAGAGATTTTCTTTTATCATTCATTTGCTCAACTTTTTGTGAGATGTTATGAGCAATTTTTGAATTTTTTGCTGTTAGTAAATTTAATGATGTGTAAGCATCAGAAATTCTCCCTGGAGTATTAATTCTTGGAGCCAAAGAAAAAGAAATATATTCAGTCTCAGGAGGTTCAAAAAAGAATTTTTTACCTGAAATATTATTTAATGCATTAATCGCAAAATTTTGAGATTTAGCTATTTCTATAAGCCCATTTTTTACTATTATTCTATTATTTTTTTGAAGAGGGGCGACATCAGCAACAGTTCCAATTGTTGCTAGAGATGTTAAGCCTTCCTTCATAGGTTTTTCAAAGTGCTGATAAATAGCTTTAGATAAAATCCAAGCAACACCTGCTCCTGAATAATCGGTAATATTTTCATCTAATACAGGATTTAAAATGGGATAACTAAAAGATTTTTTTTCTGGAATATGATGATCAGTAATAATAAAATTTATATTTTTTTCATTAATTATTTCTTCAATCAAGTCGAAAGAGTTTGTTCCAGTATCAACAGTTATTATTAATTCACAACCAAAATCAATTAGGCTCATTAGTCCATTTTTTGAAATCCCGTGACCTTCATCTTCACGATGAGGTATAAAAGGTTTAGCTATTCCACCTAAATTATCTATTGTTTCAATCAGTATTGCAGTCCCTGTCAGTCCATCTGCATCAAAGTCTCCATACACCCCAATTTTTTTTTCTTGAGTTATAAACTTAGAAATTATTTCAATAGATTTTTCCATATCAGGAAATTCAAAAGGATCTATTGAATTAATATTATAATTTTGAAGAAAATTATTTACTTCATCATCTGAAATATTTCTATTCTGGAGAATAATTTTTAGAATTTTTTCATTTGATAGGCCTGAAGGCTCTATATTTCTATCATCGATACTTATCTTGAAATTTTCATTCTCATAAAACATTACTGGTTAGGATAATCTTGAAATAGCAAAGAAGCATTATGACCACCAAAACCAAGTGAGTTTGAAATTGCTGCAGGAACATTTCCCTTTAATGCATGATTTGCTACATAATCAAGATCACATTCTGGATCAGGATTTAATAAATTTATGGTAGGAGGGACTACTTTTTCGTTTATTGCAAGGCAAGTGAATGCAGCCTCAATTCCTCCAGCGGCACCTAGTAAATGCCCCGTCATAGATTTTGAGGATGAAATTTTTAATTTTTTTGCATGATCTCCAAAAGATTTTTTGATAGCGATAGTTTCAAATTTGTCGTTTAGTTGAGTTGAAGTACCATGAGCATTTATGTACGCAACTTTTTCTTTTTCTATACCTGCATCACTTATTGCAATATCCATTGCTTTAGATGCTCCTTCTCCTTCTGGATGGGGTTGAGTTACATGATGTGCATCTGAAGTTGCTCCATATCCTGATAACTCACAAATTATAGTTGCACCTCTTTTCAGTGCGTGTTCTTCATCTTCTAATACAATCAGACCAGCTCCTTCACCTAGAACAAATCCATCTCTTTTTGCATCAAAAGGTCTTGAAGCTTCTTCAGGATTGTCATTATTTGTTGATAAGGCTCTAGCAGAATTGAATCCAGCAATACCAATAGGACAGATTGCAGCTTCACTTCCACCAGCAAGAACAATATCTGCCTCTCCTCTTCTTATCATGTGTAATCCTTGTCCAATTGAATCAGCTGCAGAAGCACATGCTGAAACGGTTGAAAAATTTGGTCCTTTAGTTCCCAGCATCATTGAAACTTGGCCTGAAGCCATGTCTGAAAGCATCATTGGAACAAGAAAAGGACTTATTCTTGAGGGCCCTTTTTCAGATAAAACATTGAATTGATCGCTTAAAGTTTTTATTCCTCCGATTCCACTTCCAATTAGTACTGCAAATCTTTCTAAATCAACAGCATCAAGATATATACCAGAGTCTTTTATTGCTTCTTTCGCAGTGACACAAGCAAATTGAGCAAATCTATCAAGTCGACTTGCAAACTTACGTCCTAAAATCTCATCAGGAGAAAAATCTGTGATCTCAGCAGCAATTTTTGTTTGGAAATTTTCAGTATCAAAAGATGATATTTTTTTTATTCCGCTTTTTCCTGTGGTTATAGATTTCCAAGTTGAATCTCTATCTAAACCAATGGGAGTCATTAATCCTATACCTGTTACTACAACTTTCTTTTTCATTTTTTTTCCTTAAATTTGATAAATCTTATCAGAGTAAATTAGTCTTTGAAGTTTCAAGAGTTATATACTTGATAACTATAATCTAATGATATTAATAATCTTATGAATGTCTACATAGAAACTCATGGATGTAAATTAAATATATCTGATTCACAAAAAATATCAGATCAATTACAATCTTCAGGATTAAATATTTCTGATGATATTGCTTCAAGTGATATTTATATATTGAATACGTGTACAGTAACAAAATCCGCTGATAAGAAAGCTAGAAATAAGCTCAGAAATATTAGAAAATCTAACCCCGAATTGAAGATAGTAGCTACTGGTTGTTATGCTGAAAGGGATAGTGAAGAGATATTAAATTTAGGAGTAGTCGATTCAATAATTAATAATAAAGAAAAAGATATTTTTTTGAATAAAATCTCTACTGATTTGGCTATTAATTTATCTGAAAGTTCAAATGAGAATAATATTAATAAAATACTTCTTGGAAGAACTAGAGCATCGGTTGCAATACAAAAAGGGTGTAATCAAATATGTAGTTATTGTATAGTTCCAAAGGTTCGAGGAAGAGAAAAATCAATTGAACCAGAAGAAATTATTCAAAGAATTTCATATTTAGAGAGTAGGGGATGTAAAGAAGTTGTTTTAACTGGAACTCAATTAGGTACATATGGTTACGATCTTGAAGATATTAATCTAACTAACCTTCTGAAAAAAATATTAGACAAAACTAACATAGAAAGACTTAGGCTATCATCAGTACAGCCTCACGAATTCAACAAAGAATTATTAATGCTGTGGGAAGAAAAAAATTATAAAAGCAGATTATGCCCACATTTTCATATCCCTTTACAGAGTGGTTCTGATGCAATTTTGAAGACTATGAGAAGAAAATACACAACACAAGAATTTGCTGAAATTGTTTCTGTAATTAGAAATAAATTAGAAAACTCATCTATAACTACAGATTTAATTGTTGGTTTTCCAGGAGAGACAGACAAGGATCATAACGATACAAAGAAATTATTAGGAAAATTAAATATTTCAGATATTCATGTATTTCCTTACTCAATAAGACCTGGAACAACAGCATATCATTTGAAAAATAAGGTTCATCCTTCCACAATAACAAGTAGGGCAAAGGAAATTAGAGAAATTGCAAAAGATTTAAATATAAAACATCTAAATTCACTCTTAACTACTAAACAGAATATTCTTTGGGAAAATAAAAGACCATTTTCAGGATATACAGAAAACTATTCTTATTTTAAGTTGGTAGAAGACAAAAGCCCTATTGACTCAATTTCTCAAGTAATTATTGAGTCAATAGATAATGAAAACAATCTAATAGGTAGGTTGTCTTAGATATTAATTGGCTCTAAATTTAGAGAATGATTATTTCTTTTGATGTATCCTGCATATTCTTTATAACCATGAGCGAAAACCATCAACCAACCTTCTTGTTCACATTGCGCAATAATTCTTCTCTTGATCTCTAAAGTTTGATCAGGGTACCTATCATAAGCTGTAATGTAAGCTAATGGCAAATGAGAAGGAGCAGGTATTAGTTCAGATAAATAAACTATTCTTTCGGAACCTGCATTTACTTTTACTATTTGATGACCTTGGGAGTATCCATCTATCATTTCACAATGAACACCAGGACTTACCTCGGTATTTCCATCTAAAAATTCAACCATATCTCTATCTTGTAAAATATTTAGGTGATCAACCGGATGTCCATAAGCAGGAAGTAATCTTTCATCCTGATTAAAAGCCTCGTCCCAGGCAGATTTCTGAACTAAATATTTTGCTTTTGGAAAAGTTGGAATTAATTTCCCCTCACGATCAAGAGATGTTGATCCACCAGAATGATCAAAGTGAAGTTGAGTAAGCACTACTTTATGTACATCTTTAGCTGATACTCCATTATTTTTTAGATTTCTTATTAATCTAGAAGAAGCATGTCCATAAATTTCTCTATTTATCTCGGGTTCTTTTGATCCGATTCCTGTATTTACTAGTATATTTTCTTCACCACTTTTAATTAATAAAGAATTAAGTCCTAATCTTACTCTGTTTTTTCTATCTGGCTTTGCTTGTTTTTCCCACAAAACTTTTGGCACAGGTCCAAAAAATGGACCTCCATCCAATAAGTAAGAACCATCACTAACCACACTTACAGAATTTATATTTTTCATTATTTACCCCCCAGTAATTTATGAATATAACTATGAATTTAATATCTATTGTTTGAATAAACAAGGTACCAAAGTACTTATTTTTGAACATTTTTAGTTAAAGTTTTGAACAAATTCAAAAATTGAGAATAAATTTTGGGATTTTTCTGCCTATTTTAATTAAATAAATTTAAAGTTTTTACGAGTTATAATTATTATTAAATAAAAATATCTAGAAAAAAACGTGAGTAAATACAAATGAAATTCTATAAGAAAATTACAGAAAAATCGAAATCAAATAGTCTAGTTGTTTTAGTTTCAGAGGATACAGATAGCATCAATTTTTCAAATGATAGCGTAAATTTATTATTCTCTGAGAGCTTGAGCAATGAAGATTTATCTTCTTTAGGAAAAATTACGGTGCTTCATACACCTGATAGTTTATATAAGAATTTTAATTTTCTCAGAATTATTTGCATAGGTGTAGGTAGCTTAGAAGAAATTGATTCTAGTAAAATTCGAAGAGCAGCAGGTTCTTTTGGTAGATATTTTCTTGATTCTAAATTATCTAACTTAAGTTTTTTTGTAGATTTAATTAAATCAAAAGATACAGATTTATTAACAGAATCTTTTTTTGAAGGTTTTTTTCTAGGCAATTATATTTTTGAGAAATATAAAAGTAAAAAGTCAGAAAAAAAAGATGTTTTTTTTGAAGTTGTTTCTAGTGAGATTTCTAATATACAAGATATTGTAAATAAATCTTTTGAAAAAAGTGAAGCAGAAAAATTTGCAAGAGATTTAGTTAATGAACCTGCTAACGTCCTTACACCAACTGAATTATCTAATATCGCAAATAATAAGACTGACAAATCTATAAGTTGTAAAATACTTAGTAAAGAAGAATGTGCAAAGTTAGGAATGAATGCCTTTCTTGGAGTATCTCAAGGTTCTATTGAAGAACCTAAACTAATTCATTTATCTTATAAGCCTTTAAAAAATGAAAACTCGTACTGGTATATTGGTAAAGCTATAACGTTTGATAGTGGGGGATTATCGTTGAAACCTTCTGGATCAATGTTTTCCATGAAAGGAGACATGGGAGGATCTGCTGCAGTTATTGCTGCTATAAATGCAATTGCTAACCTTAAATTAAAAGTTAATATTGATGTTTTATGTTTAGCAACTGAGAATATGCCTAGTGGATCTGCTCAAAGACCAAGTGATGTAGTTAGAGCAATGAATGGAACTTATATCGAAGTTGAAAATACAGATGCTGAAGGAAGGTTAACATTAGCTGATGCTATTACTTATGCTAAAGGTTTTGATCCTAAGTTTATTATAGATATAGCAACTCTAACTGGTGCAGCCTCAATAGGTCTTGGCAAGGGTAATATTTCTGCATTTTCAAACAATAAAGATTTTATGGACAAAGTAAAATTGGCTGGAGATATAACAGGAGACTTTGTATGGCAACTTCCTCTTGATTCTACCTCAAAAAAACAAAATAATTCTACTGTTGCAGATATAAAAAATACAGGTGGTAGATTAGCTGGAACAATTACTGCAGCACATTTTATAAATCATTTTGTAGAAGAAGTTCCTTGGGTTCATCTTGATATTGCAGCTAACTCTATGACTAGTTCTAATGATGGATGGCATAATAGAGGTGCAACTGGGATCCCAACACGATTATTGATAGAATTAGCTTATATTTTTGAAAAATAAGAAGGGACACATGGAAAGATCATATAAACCTGTTGAGGTCAGTAAAGAATTATTAGAAAGATATAAGAAAGTGCCAGTTGCGACTATTTGGTCATGTTTGAATAATTACTTAGGGGTACCTCTACCATTCATGGAGAATGTAAAAATCATGACTCCAAATAAACGACTAGCTGGTAGAGCTAGGACTCTAAGATTTTTACCTCCTAGAATAGATATTGATTCTGAAACAAAGTTAGGAGAAAAATCTCCTGAAATGCTTGCGATGTCTAGATGTAGTGAAGATGACGTTCTGGTTGCAGATATGATGGGTGCTAAATACTCAGCAATAGGTGGGGATGTTAAGTTACTTCTTCTAAAGATGAATAAAGCTGCTGGAATTGTAACAGACGGAGCAATTAGAGATTTAGATGTTCTAGAAGAAGAGAATTACAATCTTATTGTTTATGCTCAGGAACGAACTCCTTACGGAGGAAGACCTTGGGCTGAACCCGCTGAAGAAAATATTGATATTCAATGTGGAGGAGTATTAGTTAGACCAGGAGATGTTGTTGTAGGTGACAACGATGGAGTTGTAGTTGTTCCATCATGGTTTGCAGAAGAATGTATTGAGTGGGTAGAAGATCATGAAGGGGCTGAAGCATTTATAAAAGAAAAAATTCTTAAAGAAAACGCTATTCCAGGCAAATATTATCCTCCAACTAGCGATACAATTAATGAGTATCGGAAATCTGTAGGGAAAGAACCAACTGATCACTAGAGATTTTCTATATGGTGGGCGTGGTGTAGTGGTTAACACGACCGGCTGTGACCCGGTAGATCGAGGGTTCGAACCCCTCCGCCCACCCCATTATGCGCCCGTAGCTCAGCTGGATAGAGCATCTGGCTTCGAACCAGAGGGTCGGGGGTTCGAGTCCTCCCGGGCGTGCCAATTCTTAATAATGTCAATATAATATCCAAATGAAAGAAAATATTAGAACTATTTTAGATTTTCCTATCAAAGGTATTAAGTATAGAGATATAACCACCTTATTAAAGGACCCTGATTTATTTTCAGAACTAATTGATAAAATGACTGAACCATGGTCAGATAAAAATATTGATGCAGTGCTTAGTATTGAATCTAGAGGATTTATAATTGCTGGTGCGATAGCTTATAAATTAGAATCTGCATTTATACCTTTAAGAAAACCTGATAAATTACCTTATGAAACCTATAGTGTATCTTTTGAATTAGAATATGGATCAACTGAAATGCATATTCACAAGGATGCATTGGATGGACATACAAATCTGTTAATAATAGATGATTTATTAGCAACTGGAGGTACTGCTCTTGCTGCAATAGATCTTGTAACAAAGTTTGAATCAAAGAATATTGTTGGTGCTGGCTTTATTGTAAACCTTCCAGAATTAAAGGGTGAATTAAAATTGAAAAAGGCTGGAATCGATATTCATAGTGTTGTTGAATTTTAGATTATTTTAAAAAATTCTTTTCAAATGATTTAAGTTTACAAAAATAATTTACTCTTTCCATGTCTTCAATTGTATTGCAATGATAATCGAGTAATTCTTTATTTAGAATAATTATAGCTAGGCATTTTGCTCTTGAGAGAGATACATTTAATCTTCTATAGTCAAAGAAAAAATCTGATCCTCTTGGGATATTGTTAGGATTTGAACTTACATAAGAAATAATAACAATAGGAGCCTCTTGACCTTGAAAGTTATCAATTGTACCAACCAGAGCATTTTCTCCCAGAGATTGCTTGATGAGATTAACTTGAGCATTAAATGGGCTTACAACTAAAATATCTTCTGCAGAAATTTCTGAAACTTTTTTTTCTCTATCAATCCAATTTCCTAAGATTAATTTATCATATATTTTCTTTATATATTTTACCTCTTCCATATTTTGGACAGAATAGTCATTATGGTCCAGATCTGTAAGATAAATTCCATTTTCAACAGATTTACCATCTTGTAAAATTACTTGTTGATTATGAGTTGTTTGATCACTAATCAATCTGTTTTCATAAAAGCTTTTTGAAATAAAATCACAGATATTTTGATGCATTCTGAAAGTTCTATCTAGGAAAATTCCATTATGATCACTTATTGTATTTTTTTCTTTGAGTAAATATTCAATAGGAGAGTAAGTAGATTCTCCGTCAAGATTTCCAGCAGTAGGTTGAGGAAGTTGCATATGATCGCCAATCATAACTATATTTTTTGAGGACATGGAGGATGCAATTAACTTAGAAATGCTTAATTGTCCTGCTTCATCAAAAAATATATAATCAAAATTCTTTTCTTTTTCACTATTTTTTCTGTGTACTTGATTTGAAAGAGCCCATGCAGTGCCGGCAATTAAGTCATAGCTTTTTGAATCAATTTTACTTGTATTTGTTACTTCAATATTCTTAAATTCTAAATCTTGTTTTCTTGATCCAGGATTATATGCTCCCCTAAATTCATATCCAATTTCTGAAGAATAAGAGTCTATAGCTTCTACTAAATTTATTATTGCTTTATGAGAGTGACATACAATAGCTACTTTGAAATTATTTCTTAATAAATCAACTATTATTCTAGAACTTGTGTAAGTTTTACCAGTACCAGGGGGGCCTTGAAGAACTAGGTAAGAATTATTCATACTTTTAATTATTTCTATAAGTTCTTTTGAAGATTTTTCATCTATTTTTATATCGTTTTTTAATTTTGTTTTTTCTCTTCTTAAGAATTGCTTGATTGCTGGGTATGAATTTGTAAAATCATATCCTTTTATAAAATCAGCAACCGCGCTATCTATTGCTCTGGTATTTAAGGGAGTTTGAGGAGTTAGAGAAAATGGCACAGGTTTATCTTTTCTGATTCTCAGGGTAACCTCATTCTTAGAGTAACTTATTTGCGTAATAAGAACCCTATTTGATCCAGTCTGATCCAAAACATACTCACCATCTCTCATTTTAGTTATTTGATCAGGGTAATTACAATTAATTATTTTGTATGGACCAGATTCTACTTCAGAAATTTTTCGTAAGCCACCTAAGCAGTTAGTATCTTCAATTAGGTCTTCAGTATCTTTTTGAAGGTTTGAAAAATGTGACCACCAGTCAGCTCTTTGTTCTTTTTTGTTATAAAAATTTAGCTCTTCTAGAATCTTAATAACATCTTCAGTTTCGTTATTAATGTTTTTTATATAATCCTTGATTTCTAATTCTTCTTTAATTCTCTCTAAAGAATTTTCTGAAATATTTTCTTCTTCAATCTTTTCTGGGCTATCTATTTCATCAGGCTTGATGCTAATTAACCACTCTTGAAGATAGATTAGTGATTTGCAATCTTGTTCATTGTACTTAATAATCTCATCTAAAATTTCTTTATGCCCAGAATCTAGATATTTCTCAAAAGCGACTAAGCTATCTTGTCCTGATGCAATATCTTCTTCTCTGTCTAATTTATAAAATTTTTCAATTGTTTTTAATCTATAATTTTCACTTGATAAAATTACTGAATCTTTTACAACTTTATATAAATCAACAAGTTTATTTTCTCTAAGTATGAAATCAACTTCAAATATTTTTGTTTCATACTTTTGGGAAAGCTTTTTTAGGGCTGTTTCTTCGTATGAATTATAATGATAAATATGTGCATTTTTATTTACCTTTAGATGAGAATAGAAAAAATCTATAAGATCTTCAAAAGCTTTTTTTTCTTCAACATAATTAGTTGCTAAAAACTTCTTAAAAAAATATTTATCAAAAGATTTATAGAAAACCCCAAATAAATATTCTAGACCAGATGATTTTTCACTTGAATCATAATACATAGGATAACCTTCAATATCGAAAAACAAGTCAGCATTATCGGGCTTAGGCAGTAATTCAAAACCGATTGTTTTTGAAGGACCGTTCATCTTCTTTTTTATGTCAAAAATTATCTTATAACTTAATTCGTTTTTATCTAAATAATCTTTTTGTAATTTAGATTGATCTATTAAGATTCCTAAAGAGTCTTTATTAATACCTTTTATTTGAGTTTCAGCATCTAATTCAGACAGTTTTTTCATAGTCGAAACATTATTTTTTTCTAATATATTAATTTGTTTTTTAGATATATTTGCAACTTGATTTAGGTTGTCTGTATTTTTCCAATTATTTTCACAATATACTTTATATTCGCAAACACTACACAAACCACACTTTTCAGCTTTAGGCTGTTCATTAGAATCTAAAATAAATGATCTAATCCGAGAATTAATGTTTTTGAAATAATCATAAAATTTATCTATTTCAATTTTTTCTATACTTCTATCTCTTAGAATAATTTTCCCAAATTTTGGTAAGATATTATATTTTTTTTCAAGAATGAAAGAATAATGACAAATTTGAATTATATTTTCAGGCTTCATTTTGAATGCAGATTTTATATCAACAGGTTCATACAAATTTTTATTTTTTATCAAAAAGTCTGGAGATCCAGTAAAATTTGAGAACTTTAAGAAGGGTTGATAAATATATTTTTCACCTCTTTTTATGGCTTCATCTGTTTCTTTCTCTTTTTGTTTGAAGTCAAGTTTAGGATTTATTTCATAGACATTTTCAGATTTTTTCAAGTCTTCTAGATAAGAGTACTCATGCTCATTACCTATCTTTCTGATAATTTCTAACCAGGGATCAATATTTTGAGGATAATTTTTTGGCTTATCAACAAAATCTAACCATGATTTATATTTACATTGTGAGAAGTCAATTATTGAATAAGCGCTTATATTTTTATTTTGAGGCAATTTTTTTTATATTTATTTTAGATATGGTTAGGATAGATCATTTTTTTTATCTTAACAATATACTTGTCAATCTTAAATTAATAACATAAATAATTAAACAAAAAACCCACCTCCAGAGTATCTGCCTGAGCAACAACCAGAATCAAGAAGCGGGCTTCTTTTATCTCAAATTTTTTAGCTTATTTTTTATTTCTAAAAAATCAAATCAAACCTCTCGTCGCCGATAGCTTGATTAGATCATTGTCTTTGTATTGAACAAATCAATAATTCTAAAATATTTAGAGATAATTAGATACTAATATATATTTTTTTTAAATCAATAACAAAATTTTATTTTTCAGATAAAAATTTTAATTAATATAAAAATTGATAAAAATACAAAAATTAGTGATGAAGCTAAACTGAGATAAGTCCCCTTATTAAGAATATTTCTTACAGATGAATTTCCAACCATAAATGACACTAATGTGTACCATAAAAAATCAATAACAGATGCTACTAGAGCAAAAATTATTTTGTCTAAAAGGGTCATATCATTAGATACCAATTGAGAAAAAATTGCGAAAAAGAAAACTGTTATTTTAGGATTTAGGAAACATATAAGAAAACCATCATAAAAATTTTGAAATAAAGCCTTTTTACTATTATTTTCAGTATTAGCTTTTCTATCTTTGTAAATTCTAAAAGCTAAAAATAACATATAACCAACTAATACAATTGTTATTATGTCTATAAGTAATGTGTTTATATCATTGATTACTCCAATACTAATAATTGATAAAAAAGCATAAATAAATATTCCAATGCCGTGCCCAAATCCAGTTAAGCTTCCACTGAATTTACCATTTAATATAGCGTTTTTAGAAACAAGTACTAAACTAGGTCCTGGTGATGCAGCACCTAAAAAGCAAGTAATAATTAATTGAATTAATAATGTTGAAGTCATATGATGATTTTTTTATTATTGAATATGTCAATATAATATATTACTTTTGAGAGATATAATATTTATTTATTACATAAGCCATAACAGGAGAAATTAATGCAAACAGGAAAGCATTTTTTGCAAATACCAGGTCCAACTAATGTCCCTGACAGTGTTCTACGATCAATAAGTAACCCCACGATTGATCACAGAGGTCCAGAATTTTCAGAAATGACATTAGAAATACTTGAAGGCATAAAGAAAATTGTGAAAGGAGAAGAGTGCATACCTATAATTTTTCCATCATCTGGGACTGGAGCATGGGAGGCAGCTCTTGTAAACATTCTTTCTGAAGGGGATAAGGTCCTTATGTATGATACTGGTCATTTTTCAAGCTTATGGAAGAATATGGCTGAAAAACTTGGTTTTGATGTTGTATATATTCAAAGCGATTGGAGAACTGGAGTTGATACAAATAAAATTATCGAAACTTTAGAACAAGATAAGGATCAAAAAATTAAGGCCGTTTGTATGGTTCATAATGAAACTTCTACAGGAGTTACTAGTAAAATTCCTTCAACAATTAAGAATATAAAATCACTCAATCATCCAGCAATAATAATGGTAGATACTATTTCTTCCTTAGGATCAATAGATTATTACCACGACGAATGGATGGTAGATGTAACTGTAGCTGGGTCACAAAAAGGTTTAATGTTACCTCCTGGAATTGCTTTTAATTTTGTGAGTAAAAAGGCTATAGAAATTTCCACAAAAAATAATTACAGAAGATCATATTGGGATTGGGGAGAAATGGTAAAAACAAACCTAAGTGGATTCTTTCCATATACACCATCCACTAATATTCTTTTTGGTCTTAAAGAGGCTCTTAGGTTAATAGAGAATGAGGGTTTAGATAATATTTTTCAAAGGCATGAAAGACATGCTAATGCTACACGAGAAGCAGTAAAGTCATGGGGAATTGAGCTTCTTCCTATAAATGAGGATGAACATTCTAATTCTTTAACTAGTTTACTTTTTGAAGAAAATATAAATGCTGATAATTTGAGAAAAATCATTTTGAAAAAATTTAATACATCACTTGGGACAGGGTTAGGAAGATGGTCAGGAAGAATAATTAGAATTGGGCATCTAGGTGATTTTAATGATCCGATGCTTTTAGGGACCCTATCTGCAGTGGAGATGGGATTATCATTGGCTGAGATAGAGCATAAATCAGGTGGAATTAAGGCTGCAATGGATTATCTTGAAAGAAATTAGGGAGTATTTTGTATTCTTCTAAGAATATTTCCTACTCCTGCTTCATTTCTTTTGGGGAGTAAATTATTAATTTCTATAATTTCTTTTTCATTAAGCTTAATTCCTGATCCTGTAATATTTGAATCTATCTGAGCTTTGCTTGTAGCACCTGCAATTACAGAAGAAACAGATTTTTTAGCTAATAACCAAGCAAAAGCTAATTGAACCATTGTTATACCTTTATTTGAAGCCCATTTTTCTAAATTTTCAATTATATTGAAATTTTCTTCTGTCAACCATTTTTCACTCCATGCGGAATGGCCACCTCCAGATAGTCTACCTCCCTCAGGTATTGAATCTCTTTTATATTTACCCGTTAAGAAACCTGATGCTAATGGGAAATATGGAAGAATTCCAACATTATATTTATTACAAGCATGAACAAGTTCAGATTCAGGTTCTCTTTCGAACATAGAAAATTCAGGTTGTATAGTAGTAAATTCAGACCATCCATATCTTTTAGAAATATGAATTCCTTCTACTAATTCCCATGCCATATAATTTGAGCAGCCGATGTATCTTATTTTTCCTTCGGAAATCAAATCATCCAAAGCTCTAAGGGTCTCCTCTTGATTTGTATATGGATCAAATATATGAGTTTGGTATAGGTCTATATAGTCGGTATCTAATCTGGATAAACTTTCTTCAACAGATCTTTTTAAATGAACAGAAGATAAACCTGATTTATTAGGACCTTCGTTAACTCTCTGAGCCACTTTCGTATCAGTAGGTGAAGGCATTGGATTCATACCCCCTTTACTTGCAATAATAACTTGATCTCTTTTGTTTTTTATTGCTTTACCTATATACTCTTCTGACAAACCATTTGAATACATGTCCGCAGTATCAAGAAGATTTATCTCAGAATCCAAAGCATGATTAATTACTTCTTCAGACTCACTGTAATCTAATCTTCTTCCAAAATTATTAGTACCTAATCCAATTTCTGAGACTAGAATTCCTGAACTTCCAAGTTTTCTGTAATTCATTAATTTTCCTATATATTTTTTTTTTATTTTTTAGGATATTATCTAAAAAATTCATATTAAAAATGACATTATTTGCTAGTTTTCTATTACTTCTATATTGCATCGGACATTCTTATTGGAATTTTTTAGTAAAAAAATCTGATAATCCTCAAATCATGTTAGTTTTGATAGCTTTAGGCTCGTGGATAATTTTTTCTCCTATTGCAATTATTTATGTTATTTCGAATCCTATTTCTTTAGATATATGGCTATTGATTCTGATAAATTCAGTACTTCAAATTTTTTATTATGCATTTTTAGGCAAAGCCTATAAACTTGCAGATCTCTCTATCGTTTATCCTTTAGCAAGAGGTAGTGCAGTTTTTTTTATTCCTTTATGGGGGGTTTTATTCTTAGGTGAAACTATTTCTTCATCAGCAATAGTGGGAATATTGATGGTTTTTTTAGGTTTGATATTTATTTCTGTAATTCCAATCTTAAGCAATAAATTAAGAGTCAATAGAAATTTACTTGTTGGGATTTTTTTATCAATTTTAGTTGGATTGAATATTTCTTTTTATACTATTGTAGATAAACAGGCAGTATCTTCAGTTCACCCTTTCGTATACCCAATATTAATTACAATTGGAGGTTCAATGGGAGCCATTTTATTTACTGGTAGTAAAAGTAAAATAAATGATCTCAAAATTGAATTTAGAAAAAATTATTCATCAGTTTTGTTAGGTTCTTCGATAATGTATTTAGCTTATTCTGTAATGCTATATGCATTAAATATATCTAGAATGAGTTATGCTGGAACCGCACGTGAATTAACAATAATAGTTGGGATGATTTGGAGTTATTTTTTCTTGAAAGAAAAAATAACTAAACTTAGGATATTTTCAGTAATTGTTATCTTTTGTGGTGCAGTAATTATTTCTTTTTCAAACTAATTTAATACCATTTTTCTTTATCAACAATGTTATGCAATTCTTTTCCTTGATTAAATAACTCAACATTCTTTTTTATAATTTCGTATCTTCTATTAGTAATCATGTCATTTGCATCTAAAAGAGCTACATGAGGAGTAATAATCACTCCTTGCATATCCCAAAGTTTATGGTTTTTAGGTAAAGGTTCTTCTTCAAAAACATCTAATCCTGCTCCAGATAGGATGTTATTTTCTAGAGCAAATACCAGGTCATTCAAATTAGTTGTTTTGCCTCTTCCAACATTTATAAAAACAGATGTGGATTTCATTTTCTTGAATAAATCTAAATTAAACATATTTCCTGTTTCAGGTGTATGCATCACAGTTGAAACAAGTACATCAATATCATCTAAGGAATTTATTAGGTTTTCAGGCTTAATAACTTTATCGAAATTATTAAGTTTTTCAAACTTTGGATCGACTCCAACTACCTTCATATTGAAGGCTTTACATAGTCTTGCCACTTCTTGACCGATACCTCCTGCTCCTACTATCATAATTGTTGCTTCATCCAGATGTATTGCCTTATGCCTATTAGCTTTTTTATTCCAATCTTTTTTTCTCTGAGCATCCATAAAATCAGGGAATCTTTTTGATAATGAAAGAAGATAAGCCATCACATGATTTCCTATGTAATCAAAATAAATCCCTCTTGGATTAGTTACTACAACTTCATGCTCAACTAATTCTTTGTAAAACCATCCATCTTTTCCTGACTCATTTACGAAACTTCCTGAATCAGGATTAGCCAGCCATTTCAAATTTTTGGCATTGGTAATAGCTTCAGGACTAATCCATCCATAGCCAGATTCAATAATATGTATGTTTTCTAAAACTTCATTTTCGTCATCAAAAACTAAAATGTCTAAATCAGGAAAATCCTTTTTCATTCGTTGCATTAGTTCATTTTTAATATCATCCATTGGAGGTAAAAATGCAAAATTAGATAGTTTCATTAGAGTGACCTTTCCTGTTTTCAATTTTTTTTCTTAAGGTTATACTTCAAAAATAGTATATCTAGTAATTTTTAAAAAATCATTATTATAGAGGAGAATAAAATGTATCCAAGCGATATTAGAAAAAAACTAGCAACAGGTAAGCCTGTTTTGTCCACAAGTATGCCAAGTTTTGAACCACACATTGCTAACGCAACTTACAATTGTAAACCTGATTGGGTATGGATTGACACTGAACACAATCCTTGGGGAACAGAATCAATGGGAACTTTATGTGTTGATGGAAGGAAAAAAGGTGTTGCCCCAGTTATTAGAATTCCTTGGAATGATCCTGCTTACATAAAAAAAGCTTATGATGTTGGTGCTGTAGGGGTAATGATTCCTCAAGTTGATACTCCAGATGAAGTTAGACAGGCAATTCATGATGCAAAATACCCACCAATTGGTGAAAGAGGTATAGCTCCATTTTTTGCGGGATACTTAGATGGTGTTTCTGCAAGAGATGTTGTTGATAATGCAAATGATGAAACTCTTTTAATTTTACAAATGGAATCTGTGGAAGCTTGGGAACAAATTGATGAAATATTAGCTATTCCTGATTTTGAAGTTATTCTTGCAGGCCCTGCTGATTTATCTGCATCTCTGGGATTTCCAGGAGATGATGCAACAAATCCTAAGACTGCGAATGTAATGGTTGACCTTGCTCAAAAAGTAAAGGGTACTGGCAAAGCTTTAGCAACAACAATGGGTGATGTAAACCATGCTAAAGAATGGATAAAAGAAGGTTACACAATGATGAACATAGGTAGCTCCTTACAATATGGAACCATTGGTCTTTCTAAGATTTTTAGTGAAATAAGAGAAGAATATGGTGTTGATTGGCACTAATTAGCTAAATCTCTTTGGAGTAATTAGTTCATAAATAGAAATATTTTCAGTTAATTTATTAATTTCTGAAATATCATCCTGAGTTAAGTCAATTTCACCTGCCTTAGCATTTGATATTGCTTGCTCGGGATTTTTTGATCCACAAATAGCTGAAGTAACACCATCCGTATAAAGAGTCCAAGCTATTGCTAATTGAGTTGGATTGAATCCTTTGTCTTTGATCCATTCTAATAATATATTATAAATTCTTAATCCTTTTTCTAAATGTTCATCTTCAAAAGTATGATGATTATATCTCGCGTCATCTTCATTAAAAATATGTCCTGGTTTATACTTCCCTGATAATAAGCCTCTCGCAATTGGAGAATAAACTATCGATCCAATTCCTAAAGAATGACTTTGAGGGATAATTTCTTTTTCAGAATGTCTAAAAAGAATTGAGAAATGAGGTTGGCTAGAAATAATTTGATTACCAGAAAATTTATTCATTTTTTCAATTTGTTTTGCTGAAAAATTTGAAACTCCTAAGTATTTGAAGTAACCTTTTTCTTTCAACTCAAGTAATTTTGAAAATGTATCTTCCATTGGAATGGATTCCTGCCATGAATGTATTTGATATAAATCAATCACATCTGTTTGTAAATTTTTCAATGAATTTTCTAAGGCTTTTTCTATATCATTAATATTTTTCCAAGATGAAAGCTTAGAAGCTAGAATAATTTTATTTCTTTTTCCCTTAATTGCTTTTCCAAGAATGTATTCACTATCCAAGTACATTTGAGCAGTATCTAAAAAATTTATTCCATTATCTATCGAAGCATGTATAGCATCTATAGCATCTTTTTGCTCTATTGCACCCATTCCTCCTCCTATAGGCCAAGTGCCCAAGCAGATATTGGAAACTTCTAGTTCGCTATTTCCCAGTTTTGAGTATTTCATAATTTATTATTTTAGTTTTATTTGATTATATAAAATGTATTGAAATCAGATTATTTTCAATGAAATACATATTTTAATTAGCTGGGAAATAGTTAAATGTAATTAACCGCCGGAGGGCCTGAGCACAGACTTCCAAAAAAACTACCTGAGCTAAACTATTTCTTTATCTTTGAAATTTTTTATTTCTAAGTCTGAAAAACCTATACCTTTTAAGATTTCATTATTATGTTCTCCAAGTTTTGGGGCAGTACCTATGATTGAAGGTGTTTCGGAAAATTTCCATGGTGTGCCATGTGTTTTCATTTTTTTGTTTATTTCAGGATAAAAAACTTCTTTTACATAATTATTTGCAATAATATCAGGATCATTTGAAGCTTCAATCATACTATTTACAGGTGCTGCTATCCTTCTTTCATTTCTCATTTTTTCAATCCAGTAATCTCTTTTATTTGTAGAAAAAAGGTCTGAAAGAGTATTTATTATTTCGTCTTTTTTATCTTCAGATTCAAATGCTAATCCAAGGTCTTCTAGCCCTTTAGATTTTAATTTTTCGTAAAATCCCAGAAGCTCTAAAGTAGGCTTCCAATGATCTGGCTCTAGTTGAAATGCAAAAGGTTTTCCATCCGAGTCATTAAAACAAGCTGCAATACCAGGTCTTTCCCTAGTACCATTAATTCTAACTCCAGTAATAGGAGGTGTATCCCTCCACATAGCAGTGGTCATCGTCCATCCCATCAACCTGAAAGCACTTCCTATTAAAGAAGTTTCAACCTTTTGACCTTCTCCTGTATTTTTTGCATGAATTACCGCAGCTAATATTCCACTCAGAGTTAATAATCCACAAGTTTCATCTGCAACTGAGGCTATTCCTGTTCTTCTTTGTTGTCCTGGAACTGCAAATGCTTCTGTAACACCACCAATGGCTTGTCCAATAGCGTCTGTTCCTGGTAGATTTGTGCTAGGGCCATCTGGACCATAAGCTGATACAGACGCATATACTAAAGCAGGATTGATTTTTTTTAGAGTTTCATAACCAAATCCATTTCTTTCTGCGGCACCCGGAGCAAAATTTTGACCAAAAACATCTGCAGTTTTTATTAATTTATATAGAATATCTTTACCTTCTTCACTTTTAAGGTTCAGAGTAATACTTTTCACTCCTCTATTGTTTGTTTCAAAAAAAGAACTTATTCCATTGATTACTTCACCAGCTTTTCTTCCTCCATCACCTTTTTTGGGGAGTTCAATTTTTATTATTTCTGCTCCAAGATCGGCCATAAGCATGTAGGGAACTGTTCCTGCTTGAGCAGTAGAACAAGTAACTGCCTTAATTCCTGATAATGGTCCATTGGTCATAAAATTATCCTTCTTTCTATTCTTGTAATTTTGGTAAATTATATCTGTCTTCTGGATTATCCCATCCAACAAAATTGGGTTTTCTTTTTTCAGCAAAAGCTCTTCTAGATTCCATACGATCATCCAGATGACCATGGGCGTGTAATTTTTCAGCTAGATCTTCGAAGTTTTCACCTGTTTTTGGAGCCATTTCTCTCATCATATATATAGTATTCACTCTTGCTGCTGGAGGTAGAGAGAGCATGTGTTCGGCCATTTCTATAGAAGTTGAAATCAATTCATCTTTTTCTACAAGTCTGTTTATAAAGCCTACTTGATGTAGCCTTTCAGCAGTAAATCTGAATCCTAATGCCATTTCTGTAGCAACTGGGTGAGGCAAGTTTGCATAATGTCCGTGATTATATCCGCCTAGCATCCATCTTTTCGCCTCAGACATTTCAAAAATAGCTTCCTTAACAGCAACTCTCAAATCTGTTCTTTCTACTAACATAAAACCTCCACCCATAGCATAACCATTAATTGCGCCAATAACAGGTTTATCCAGCTCTCCCGTCATAAATGGATTCTCAATTTTTTCACCTTTCCCTGGTGAACTTGAAAGTTGTCCTTCTTCCAAAGATTCTTTCATATCTTCTCCCGCACAAAAACCTCTTCCTTCTCCAGTTAAAATTGCAACTTCTAAATTTTTATCATTCTTAAATTTATTGAATGCGTCAGCCATACCTTCTCTGATGACAGCACTTAGAGCATTTAGCCTTTCAGGTCGATTAAGTTTTATAATTATTATTTGATCTTGAATGTCTGTTTCAACAAATGCCATAATTTTCTCCAAATATCATTTTATGGATTATTATAACCGACATAATAAAAAACAGAAGTTGTTAAATCAAAATAAAATTAAATAAGAAATTGACGTTTTATTTGTTTATTTCTAGATCAACAGAATTGTTGTTGCAAAATAAGTTTCTGTAAGCGGAAAAAAATATTAAATAAAAAAACCCACCTCCAGAGTCCTACCTGAGCAATCAACTAGAGCTTCCTTTGAAGCGGGCTTTTTATCCTCGGTTTCATTGTTCCAATAGAATCAACTTTCATTGATTAGATTCTCGGTGTTTCCACCTACTAATCCTTAGTAAGCTTTTTACAGCTTTCCTCTACCTTCACTCCACTTTGGATAATTACATATTACAACACTTTTTTTTAAATGCAACCCCTTTTTCCCAGAATTTTAAAATCGGCTAATTTTGAGTTCAAAATAAATGTTTTTTCTTTGTTAATTTTTTATTTCCCAGTTTAATGATACTAATTAATTTTCGAATATCTTTACAAGGAAAATTTTAGATAGTAACTTAAGTTTTAATTATGGTAGATAGAGATAAAAAATTAATACTAATAGGTTGCGGGAAAAGAGGGTTAGGTCATTTAAAAGCTATGGGTAAATTTAATAAAAGCCCAGATGTGTTTTGCGACTTCAATTCAAGTTCCATAGATAAAATAAGTAACACTTATAAAAATTCAACTTTTTTTTCAGATTTAGATTCATTATTAAAATCAATAAATTTGAAAAATGAAAATTATGCAATCGTTGCAGTAGATGCCAAAAATAATTATAGTGTTGCTAAAAAGCTTTTGAGTAATGGTATAAATGTTTTGATGGAAAAACCTCCAGGTTTATCTTTAGAAGAAGGTAATTCATTAGTAAAAGCTTCAACCAATTTGGAATGTTTTATTGGTTTTGACAGAAGGTTTAATCCTTATGTTTTAAAATCAATCGAAATATTAAAAGATTATGGTGAAATATTTAATATTCAAGCAGAATTTAATAAAGATATTTATGAATGGATAGGGCATAGGGCATTTGATGATAACTTACTAGATAAAATGGTTTTGGAGTCACCAATTCATTCTATAGATTTAGTGAATTATCTTTGTGGTTCAGATATAAGTGAGGTATATGCTTCTTCAAGAAGATATGATTCAAAATATAGAACTTCTTTTGGTGCATTGATTGAGTATAAAAACGGATCTTTAGGAACAATTAATTCATCTTATCTTAGCCCTGTAAGATTAGAAAAGTATTCTATTCATGCTAAAAACTGTTCTATTTATTTAGATGGAATTAACTCAGGAAAGATATTTTATAACTCAAAAATTTTTGATATGAAAATTGATAATGAACTTTCTAGTACAGAATTACAAATGAAAAATTATCTAGAAAGTATATTTGAAGGTAAGGAATTTCTAGGCGCAAAAATCGAAGATTGTTTGAATATTTTCAAGATCACTGAAAAAATGTTTGAAAATACTATCACTTAGATTAGAATAGATTATTATTCATACAAGATATAAGAAGAGGAAAAATATGCTTGAGAGATTTCATGTACCTGAGGATATAGCAGTAAAAGTTGACCATAAAGATATTTTTAAAGTAGTTGAAAATATCTTTCTAAAAATGGGAATGTCGAAGGAAGATGCCTTCGTTTCTGCAGATGTATTAATTTATGCTGATGTTAGGGGTATAGAGTCTCATGGTGTTTCTAATATGTTGAGGAGATACGTTCAATCTTTTGCTGAAAATGATATTAATCCGACTCCTAAGCCTAAAGTAATCAGAGGAAAAGGTGCAGTAGCTACACTTGATTCAGATGCAGGTCATGGATTAGTTGTTGGGCCATATGCAATGAAAATGGCCATCGAAAAGGCTAAAGACTATGGAATTGGATCTGTAACTGTAATAAATGGAAGGCATTTTGGAGCTTGTGCTTATCATGCTGAAATGGCTTTAGAACATAATATGATAGGAATTGCTATGACTACAGGAGGGCTTATGGTAGCTCCAGTAAACGGTGCTGAAGCTAGGGTAGGATTAAATCCTATTGGTGTAGCTGTTCCTACTAAGGAAGAACCTCCATTTATTTTTGATGCATCCATGTCTTCAGTTGCTGGAAATAAAATAGCTTTAGCTCAAAGAATTGGTGTTAAGGTTATGCCTGGTTGGATTGCAAAAAAAGATGGAACTCCAATAATGGAAGAAACCGAAGTTCCTGATGAATATTTAATGTTACCCGCTGGAGGGACAAGAGAAATAGGGTCTCACAAAGGATTTTCTTTGGCTATGTTAGTAGAAATTTTAGCAGGAGTTCTTGGAGGGTCAGGTGCAGGAACATTTAGAAGATCTCAAGCTTCTCATCATTTTATTGCATATGATATTGAGGCATTTACAGACGTAGAAAAATTTAAGTCTGATATGGATGAATACATGAGATCAATTAAAGAAACTAAACCAGCTCCAGGGGTTGATAGAGTAGTTTACGCTGGATTACCAGAATACGAGGAAAAGATTGAAAGAGAAGATCATGGAATTCCATATCATCCTGAAGTATTAGATTGGTTTAAAGGAATTTGCGCGGAATTAGGTATTGATTGGACATTAAGTTAGAATAAAAAAAATCAGAGAGGTTATTATGAGCAAAAGAATTAATAAAGTAATTGAATTATGGGAACAAGGACAACCTGTATACCATAAACATCCCGAAGAATTGAGTTACGAGTCTGGAATCAATGAAGCAAAAACTTTGGCAGATATGTTTTTGATTGATTTTGAGCATAATCCTTTCGATACTGTAGGTTTGACTAAATTTATTGAAGGTCTTAAAGATGGAGGTCCTACAAATAGCGGTCATCCTACACCTACTGTTGTTTGCACACTCCCTTCAAACGCTATAACCCCTGAAGAGGTTAGGTATAATGCTTGGCAGGCTAGGCACCTATTAACTGCTGGAGTCCATGGAATACTTCACACTCATACAAGAAGCGCTGAATCAGTAAAAGCATTTGTTCAAGTTACCAGATATCCTTATCAACAATTAGGAAGAGAATATATAGGAGAAGG
>MDTG01432399.1_pt1 | contig 37300 bp, 38 predicted proteins | sample 811421 | NCBI WGS metagenome assembly MDTG01 (sample SAMN05326645, study PRJNA326480) | marine metagenome | isolation source: seawater | place: Pacific Ocean: South East | collected 2011
TCGTCTGCTGGCTTAGTTTCTCCAGGCGATACAGGAGTAACAGGAGTAGTTGTAACGTCGTCGTCTGCTGGCTTAGTTTCTGCGCTATTACCTTGCGCAGATCCTGCGGAGGTAGCGGTCTTCTTTATTTTACGCTTAAACTTAGGACGCTTGGCAGTAGAGGCAACTGACTGGAGCCCGTATGTTTCTACAAGATCAGGGTACTTTGAAAGAGAAATGTCGTGTCTTTTTACCAATGCTTGAAAATCATTGGCAGTTGAATCTGCCAGTGCTTTTAGGAATCGCAGTTTCGTATCTACCAACAGTCGCTGAATATACTCATAATCATTTACCTTGTCGCTTGGAACAACAACGTCAAGTTCAATATCGTCTTGGGTACTCATATTGAATAGGTGGGGATCAATTTACTATACAAAAAAAAATTTTGATATCATCAAATTTTTTAATAACTGTATCCCATAAGCACCGTCTTTAAATCCTTTGCGTTTTGTCTAATTGGCACTCGTCCTACAATCTGTTCATTAAATTCTAAGGTAGAATCATCTAGCAAATCTGTCATAATATCTCTTTTTACTTTTTGGGTGTGGAGTATTCTTTCATCTATAGTAGTCATTTGGCACTTCTCTCCTTCTGGCATTTCTTTTTCAAACTCAGGATTGGATACAAGCGTGAATTTATGGACATTCACCTTTTTCAATTGACCAAGGCGATGAGAACGCGAAATGGCCTGAATCTCATTAGATGGATTCCAATCAGGAGAAACAATGAATACATTGGAAAATTCCTGAAGGTTTAGACCAACGCCGCCTGCCTTGATTTGAATTAAAAGGACAGTTGGAACCTTCTTTGTAACAATTGTCCTGTTTCCAATACGCCTGCGGATGATTGTAGGCTTATTAGACTTGAATTTATCTATAACTTCTTCGCGCTCTGATGGTGACATTGACCCATTATACAATTCAGAGTAGATCTTCTCCTTCATTAAATACTCTTGAATCAGTTCCATCTCGGCCTTAAAGTGACAGAATACCAAAGATAGCCCCGATGATTGTTTTATTTGGTTAATGACAGCCTTAATTTTGGTAGAGACTCCTTCCAGGCGGGGCCATCTGAATCCTTCTAACCCAGCTGCATCTAGTTTCTTTTGGATTGATTCTACTGCAATATTGGGATGTACAGTCGCCTGTCGAAGGCGTAAAATCATCTCCAGAAGTACCATGTTAGTTTTAAATCCGTTCGCGCCTTCCATACTATTAAACTCAGCAATTGCGTCTCTTTCGATAGAGTCGTATAGGTCTTGTTCGTATTTCGTTTCAAAACTACAGTTGTGATTTATTATTCTATAATCTGTGAAAGTGTCGTTGTCTTCCATCAGAACTCTTTTTGTTCTACGCATCATATACTCTTCTATGCTATTCTCTAATTCAAGGTGGGGGTCTTCTTTCCCAATAAAATGCAACAGAGCGGCCATATCCTTTTCAGAATTTTGAATAGGAGTTCCGGTCAAAGCCCACTTCATTGGGGAGTGTAGCTTGCTGCACATTTGGTGTAGTTTGGTTTTAGAATTCCTAATGTAGTGCCCTTCGTCCAACACGATTCTGTCCCAAGGCATATCGTGTAGTACAGTTTTGGCCTTTTCAGGGTCCCAACTACCCTTATCTAAGGGGTGGAATACCATCCCATACGATGTAATCACAACACTACCAAAGGACAAACGAGAATCGCCATAGTACCATTGATAGACGTTTTTGACTCTATTGCCTCCAACGTGCATATATACTTTGTCTTCTCCAAAAATATGTACCATCGCATCCCTCCACTGGTGTAATACTGCAGTTGGTACAACAATAAGGGTCTTTCCCACGGGATTGCCCTTCATCATCGCGCCGATTTGAATAGTTTTGCCTAGTCCAGGGTCGTCACACAGAAGACCACCCTTAAGGCCGGATGTAAGCTCCCTCTGTAACAGCCAACGCACTCCAACCACCTGATGTGGGCGCAATGAATAGTTGGTCTTGTCCATTTCGCGTGTCACTTGTTCCATCTTCTCGTCAATGTGAGGTAAGCCAATACGAAGGTTAAATCGAATATTGGTGGTCATTTGTATGGTTGAATTGCGCAGCTGTTGGTGTGAGTAGATTTACTTATAATGATATTGAAATGAAAATATCAAATTTTTATTTCAGTATATGGGTATATTTATAGGTTGTTTTACCTATACTAATCTAAGACTTACTAAGAGTTCATTCTAATAGCAATTTTGAGTATATTACGCACTGACCTCTTAAAGATAGTCATATAGATATAACAACCTGAATATCTCGATATCTTCATATAGTATAATATTACCACATCTGCACAACATACGCTGTATTTATAATAATCTACTAAGTTACTAGTAATATTGTAGATGTTGCCCCTTTATACAATGAGTATAAAAAAAATGTATCACTTATTAACTAAAACTCTATTTATGGTATAACTATTCGTATAGTGCTTGAAGCTCGGCTGGAAGCTCGGCATCTGAATATGAAGTACCATCGTCATTAATAGTCCCCAACCATTCCATATTTCCTTCATCATCTACATCAAATACCCACCCCTTTGATTCAATAACAGTAACACTAGATTTCGAATCTCCACTCATTTCACTATTACTAAGTTCTTTTTCTACTCCAGTATTAAGTATTTCTTCAATATCATCTGATACAGAAATAGTTATATCATTGTCGCAAGAATCAAGTAGATTATCTCCTTCACTATCATTTACAATATGGTGGGCTTTTTGAGTCTTTGAACCAGAACCCTTTGGTCGACCTCGTCCCTTCCTCTTTGGCTCTTCAGGAGCTTGGTCGGGATGCAGAATTCCCCAAACACGAGCCATAAGCTGTGATTTACTGCCATTACAAGCCAGTTCCTTTGAGGCCAAAATATTCTTCAAATCCACCATTTTAAGAGACTTTAGATCATCTACATTGGAGACTTCTTGCCAATTTTGAAGATTATACTTATGCTTAGATTTCTTAGATGATTTCTTAGATTTAGTAATAGGAGGACTATCTTCTGGCTTAAATACGATGTTCTGTGGTGCGCAGGACAAAATCTTTTCAATTGGGATATTAAATTGCTGTGATACCAATTCAGAATAACGTTGTTGAAGATCTTTCAGTTCTGTTTGTAGAGCATCTTCCTGACCCTTTAAAACTGGGATTATCAATTCTTTAGTTTCATTAGTTTTAACTACCTCAGTTGGAAGAGGATCCGCGTTAAGAGAATTCTGATTCGATACTTCTTGGGTATTGTTGGCTGCAACTTGCATTATTGAAATATAATAATCATATATATGCTTAAAATTTAATCAAATTTTCTGCATATCTGGATATTAATAAGACCTATGATACTATACAACAGCTACAATACTTACTTGTATTAATGTTTAATGAAATATGGGAATACCTATTCATATAAATATAATTATAGAGTAAGTATGTATAATATATTACATACCAATCATCTAAAAATTGTGTATTCCCTCCTCCACTAAAAAAAGTTTTAATTTTTGTATATTAGTCTTCATATCTCTAAGTTTATTAGAAATATCAACATATTCAGACGAAGCTATTAGTTTTTTTAAATCTTCATTTACTTCCGCTTTAGCTTTATTATTTTTAATAATATTAGGAAGTTCTTTACTCAATCGTGCTAATTCTTCTGATTGTTTAGAAATTGAATCTGCATAATTTTCTATAAACTTCTTACATTTATCCAATACTATCTCATTATCGTCATTAAATGTATCATTAGTTATATTCTGTTTTTTTAGTTCTGCATTAAACTCCCTAATATCATTATCTATCTCAGACACGTCATAGCCGCCTGCCAGATTAACAAAAGAATTATTTAACTTAGAATTATTCTTCGACCCATATTTTTTAAAAAGATTACCTATTTGTCCATCCATAACGGTATATTATATACTTATATAATACTAATAAGAGGCATAATATCATATAAATTTATATAAGCGATATTTAATTATATGCTATATAAAATTATTATTTAATATTATTAGAAGGTTATGGTATCGTTTTTTTTATATTTCCGCCAAAAATATATAATATAAGGTTATAATATAGGATGTCAGCCATAAAACCTGTAAATAATGAATTAAACGATCTAATAAAGACCACTTTATATAGAACAATTGTTAATCAAATATCCGAGAAATACAATGTGATGGATGGATTTATAAATAATTTAAAGAGTGATATAAATGAAATATCTAATGTAGTAAACAGTTTAAATAGAGATAGAGGGCGTGGTTATGATATAGGTACTTCATTAGATACACTTGGCTTCCAGAAAGATACAATGACATTAGACAAAAATTTCTTTGAAAGTCAAAAAGAAACCTATTTAAAAAAAATATATAAGGACCTATATAAATATACAGATGGTATTGTAGATAAATGTATTGAAATTGAAAATAATCCAATGGACTTATCTAATGAAGAAATAAAACGTAATAAATTTTCTGGTGCAAGAGAATATTCGGATGACGAATCAGAAACCTATGTAATGTCGGACGTGTTTGCTCTATTATCAGTAACAGAACGCAATTTATATGAACTTTCTAGCGATATTGCTACATTTTCAGAAATGATAACTTCAGCAGAAAATAACGAAAAACGTGGATTTTCAGTAGGAAATTTAATATTAAACCTAAAGGAACAGCAAAGTAGCTTAACCTTTGCATTTAAGTCATATTGTGCCAGATTAGAACAATTTTTAAAAGAAAATTATAAGTTCTCTACAAGATGTGTAAAGAGAATTGAACTTATTTCCAGCGAGATTGTTACTGAAGACGAGCTTAAGAAATTAGAAGAAGATGCAGCTAAGGCAGAAGAGGCTGCTAAGGCAGAAGCTGCCGCTAAAGCGGCAGAAGGAGACACCTCTAAGCCTACTGAAGAACCAGTAACTGAGTAATTATCAAATGATTAAATGTAGTATTCTATTTATACTTTTCTATAAATAAAATATTTAGAGTTACAAGGCGAATATAGTCCAAAGAGATGGATTATTTAGATTTAAAGCATAAGTGGCATGAGCATTGGTTTCAATTTATATTAGATCATCCTGGCAAAAATTGGGACTGTGGAGAAATCTCAAAAAACCCTAACCTAACATGGAAAATTATAAAAAAGTACCCCGATCTGCCTTGGAATTGGTCAGCTATATCGAAGAATCCCAATATAACCGTTGGTATTATAGCCGATAACCCAGATATACCTTGGGATTGGAATAATATATCTGGTAATCCAAATATAACTTGGGAATTTATACAATATAATCCTGAAAAACCCTGGAATTGGTATTTAATTTCCCAACATCCAAATATCACATTAGATATAATAGAGAATAATCTAGATAAACCATGGGATTGGTGGGGAATATCTCAACATAAAGATCTTACGTGGGAATTTGTTAAACGTCACCTGAATAATCCGTGGTATTGGGAATATTTATCATATCATAAAATGGAAAACTATAAGGAATCCTGGATAAATCAACACCGTATTGAACATATTAAGGCTCTACAAATCCAACGACATTGGCGAAATTGCAGTTCTAATCCAGAATTTAAACTTGCCCAGCGATGTTTATTGCGATTGTGTAGTTCTTAAGATTCAATGCTTTAACATACGTTAAATATGTAAAGATAACATATAATTATATACTATATTCAAAATGATTCGCCAAGGAATAAATACAATGAGGCGTTTTAGCCAAAATCACAAAATAAGCCAATATAATAATATTGTAAATCTTAGACATAAATATTTATCACCATCGCTTGCAACATTCCAAGCCTATGATACACCAATGGTATTAGATAAAGGTGACAAGCATCATTTATGGGACATACAGGGTAATAAATACATCGACTTATTGGGACAGAATTTATGTATAAGTGTTGGATATAATCATCCAAAAGTGCTGGAGAGTACCACCAAACAGATGAAGAAACTATCACACTGTACTACAATGTACTATCAAGAACAATCTGCCAAATTAGCAAAAGAATTAGTTGAAATGCTTCCGCCACACCCAGATGGCGAAGACTGGGTAGTACATTTTGTGAATGATGGATCTGAAGCAGTTGATTTAGCGGTTCAAATGGCCAGAGTATATACTGGTCGCCAAGAAGTGTATTCTTTACACAAAGCATACCACGGATTACAGGGATTTGCTGCCGGTTTGACCGCTATTGGAAAATCAACCCAACCCACTTATGCATCAATGTTCCCTTCTGTTAGGCATATTTGTGCGAATGATATAAATCAGTTGGAACATTCGTTACAGTATGGTACTGGCGGAGAAGTTGTAAGTATTATAATAGAACCGCTGCAGGGATATGGAGGTATTCACTCACTTGATGACAATTATATGAAAGATGCATTTGGTTTAATTAAACAATATGGCGGAGTTACTATATCAGACGAAGTACAGACGGGTTACGGTAGATGTGGAGAAAACTTCTGGGGATTTCAGCTTAAAAACAATGATGTTATTCCAGATATGATAACTATTGCCAAAGGAATGGGTAATGGCGTTGGTATTATTGGAGCAGTTATATGCAAGCGTTCTATAGCAGAAGCATTTTCGACAAAGATGTTTTTTAATACATATGGTGCTAATCCAACAGCTTGTGCTGCTGCTCGTGCAGTATTACAAGTAATGAAAGATGAAAATATCGTTGATAATTGCACAAAACAAGGAAAACTATTTCAAAAGAATTTAAAAAAGTTATGTGCTAATTACCCAATGGTGTATAAAGAGGCACGGGGGTCGGGTCTGTTTCAAGGATTAGAAATACAAGGTGATTCTCCTGATAAAAGCCAGGCGAAGGCGTATGAACTACATAAAAACCTTCTTGAAAAGGGAATCATAGCAGGAAGAGGATCTGCTCAGGGGAATGTATTTAGAATCCAACCACCTATGTGTATAGATAATACATCAGTATTAAAAGTTATAGACGGATTAGAGAACATTGCCAACGATTGGTATGATAAAAACGTACCTACAGCTCCTATTATTCGATTATTTTAGATATGGTTCTAAATTGATTTCATTTAGAACTATTTAATATATATATACACTATTTATGGACCATTATACATTGTTTTAACTATAATTAAGATTTCACATATGCTGAATGGTGCATACTACTTACTTTGCTTACTATTATTCATATTATTTAGCATAGTATGGAGCTTTATATACATATCTGTTTGTGATTACTATTAATTCTGCAAGAAATACAATTTATAACTAATTGATATATTCTATATTATATTAGATTGTAAAAAAAACTATATTTTTAAAAAAGTTTTTGAAAAAAAATTTTTGTAAAAAGTTTTGTAAAAAAGTAAAAATCCCCCCCCCCGGACAATGTTACAAAAATGTTACAAAAAAATATGTTACAAAAATGCCAAAAAAGTTCCTAAAAGCGACATCTATTGTAATAAAATATGTTGCACTAACTAAATAAAATTAATATTACACCAAAAATGAATTTTAGGAGGATTTTCCAAAATAAAAAACGTTATTATTTAAAGAATAATATATATATAGTATAAATGGTCGTATATGGTTGCAAAAGATGTGGTTATTCTACCAATAATAAAAGTTATATTAGAAAACATTTATTAAGAAAACACCCCTGCACAATTGTTCTATCAGATATCAGTGTAAATGAGTTATATAAGGAGATTTTTGGAGAAAATATCCCAGAACGGAAAACAGTATCTAAAAATCAAAAAAATACAGACAAAAAAACTCAAAATGTAAGCATGTTACAAAAAAATGGGGCATTTTGCGTCAGCATGTCTAAAGTAACAAATAAACCTCCTGAAAGTTATATAAATAATAGTTTAAGAAATTCAGAAGCTCGAGTAATTATGCGGAAAAAACATGCTGACGGGACAAAAAAAAATGTTAAAAAATCACAATATTACAATTCACCAAATACACCGCAAGAAATAGGTAAAAATCGACGAAAATACAAAAAACAACTTAGTGGCATTATGCAGAGCAAAATGGATTATTCTAAAAATCAAAATGTAAGCATGAATAAAAAAATTAAAAAACAGCATAAATACTTGGAGTCTATGTCGGACGACGAATGTTGTTCTGGAACAATGATGCTAAAATCGCATGCTGACGCTAAAGTCAGAAAGTCACTTAATCGGAAGGTAGCAGGAAGATATAGCAGGAAAAAATATTACAAAAAAACAAAGGATGGACAAATCGTCGAGACTGTTCAAATGAAGGTTATCCCTAATAATAATTATAACAATGAGATTTACGATGACAACAATGGAAATATGTGTAGTAATTATGGTGATAATGTGATATCCCTGTCTGAATCAGATGACGGTGAAGAAATATATAATAAAGGGTATCTAAATAATTCTGGAGATGAAGCTAATTCGGAATATGATCATTTAAATAAATCTTGCACAGATGATGTATATGAAATTGTATCAGAAGAAGATATACTATCAAATAATGAAGCAGGAGATGTATATGAATGTTGTTATTGTGCAAAACCATTCATGCATCGACAGAGTCGTCATAGACACGAAAAAACGTGTAAATCCCAACAAAATCTTCAAAATAAATGTGATCAATTAGAATTAAAGTTAGAAAAAAGAGATGAGGATATTGAGCATTTAAAAGTACAATTAGAGAAAATATTAGATAGAGCAGTTGGAGAAGTCCATAATCATAACACAACTAATTATACATATAATATAATGTTAAATGCATTTGGTCAAGAAAATAGCACATATATAAATGGTAATCATATGAACAAGATTTTAAAACAAGGTGTTCTTACAAGTATTCCTAGAATATTAGAGTTATTACATTTTAATCCAGAACATGAGGAAAATCATAATGTACAGATACCAAATAGAAAGGAGAATATAGCAAAGGTTTTTAATGGAAAAGAATGGATATTACGGACAAAAAATACAACTATAGATGAAATGACAAATAAGGCTTATAATTTACTAAATGCGCATTATGAAACTGGTGAAAGTAAACACGTAGATGAATTTAATCAAAAATACGAAGAAGGTGATAAAAGTATAAAAAAACGTGTCCATAAAGACACTGAATTAATGATAATTAATCATACTAATAATAGTTCTAATAATAATTCTAATATAATTTCTGCAGACAGGAGTTCTAATACAAAAGAAACGATATCAGTTAATGCAATTAAGAATGGTAATATAATTAAAACGAATTCTATAAATATGGCTCCTTCAAAAATAATATTGCATAATAAATAAAGAATATGTTAGGACAACTTAAAAGTAGTATTGAGAAAACCTATAAAAAATGGAAAGAATCAACTAACCGAGATAATAATATAACCTCTATATCTCAATTAAATAACAATAATACAATTACACCATATACATTAAAAATATCTCCTAAAAGTGCATTTCAACCATATAAAAAAAAAATTTGATTAAATCACCTTGTGTTTTAATGTTTGTAAAAACAATTCGCCAAACACTGTATATATGTCCGCTAAGGAACAAATGAACAACCAAAACCAAGTTACACGCAGTACTAAACTACAGATATTGAAACCCGGAAGTCTAAACAAGTCTGATGAGCGCTCCTATCAATTTGCTAAAATTAGTGATATGGTAGATGAGTTTATTGTAGAATCTAAAAATGATATTCCAGAGGACCAGACGACATCTCTCCCAGATGAAGAGTATTTTTCAAGAGATCATTCATGGGAACCTAGCTTTGAAGATGATTACTCTCCTTATAACAGCGAGGCATATGGGGATCCCGATGGGGTTGATAGTGATGAAGAAGAGGGTTATTTTGACTAAAATTATATAAACTTAAGTTATATTAATAGATTATGAATTTTTTTTCCAATATTTTTAAATTTAATAAACTAAACAATACAAATATACCGCCAAATAACACAAATATTACTAAATATAATGGTTACCCAGATTTTAAACTAAGACCATTTTCTCCCACAAGTCCATCTACTTGGGAAATGTATAACGAGTGTGATCATAATCAATATATAATAGACAGATCATCATTTGTAACAATCGATTTAAGTTCAGATAACGAATAATAAAGGGTAGTTCTATTATTTGTTATATTTAGTCTGTAAAAGGAAGTTCTTGTAATAAGATATCCAGTACATTATATGAAAAATGAATTTCGTTTGGATCTTCACAATTAGAGAGTGACCATTTTTCTAATCTACATTGATCTTTTATCCAAGTATTATACTCTAAATTTGCAGGAGGAGTTCCATTATCATATTTAGTAATAATATCGTCTTTGAACATATAATTTGCAATATTATTTGAATTTACAAAAGATTGAATAGGCTGAGGTATATAATTGCGTGACGGATTATAAGGAGATCCAAACGTATAACAGTATAGATTTTGCAGTAAATCAGTAACGTCATACATTGTATAATCCCGAATATATAGATCAATAATTCTATTAATAACAGAACCACCATAATTTTCACCAACTAGTACTACTTTTTTCCCGTTTTTTAAATTATCATTAATCTGACCAAAACTTCCTTTAATAATCTTTCTATTGAGTGGTATTTTAGGGACCTTCTTTGTATATTTACTATTTTTAAGGGGGTTATACATAGAACCGTATGTTTTAATAAAAATCTTATCTACTTTATTTTTCAATGTATTTTTTATATTATTTTTAATTTTATCTTCGTTTTTAGAATTATTATAACCAGTAAAATAAAATAATACGGTATTAGACGGTGTTAAATCTGCAATTGTATTCTCGTATTGTCTAAGTATTGTTTGCAAATCTGTAATTGTTTTATTGTGTTTTTCTAATTTATCGCACTGTAGTTCTTTATTATGATTAAGGATTTTTATATCATTTTCTAACTCATCTATTTTAGCTAACAAATTATCAGTCTTATTTTTATATTCATTAATAGTGTTTATAGAATTTTGTTTGTCTGCCTCTAATTCGGCAATTACATTTTTAAGAATGTGATTTTTGGATAACCAACACATTATACTATATCCTTATATAATATGTTTCGCCCCGTAAATTAAAAATAATGACACCATAACATCATTGATGTTTTAAGAATTTATAATTAAATACTCTCGACAAGTGTATAGAAGTTATTTAACTGTTTATCTGTAAAATAATGTGACCAACTGTTTAAACCTGCATAGGTTCCATATGTATTGGGATCTTTTTTTACAGTATTATATAAATTAGTAACCCATCGATCATCTTCATCATTTGAATATGATTTATTATTATTAGTCAATTGTCTCCGTATGTAGATACATAATTCGTAGGTTGATTGTTGATTACCATTTCCCCAAAATCCTTTTTTATTGTTATACAACCGAGGCATATAATATTTTAATTCTGTCATAATAATATCTTATAACATAAGCTATTGTTATATCAAATTTATAATAATATTAAAATAAATATTGTTATATAAAATAGCTGAAATTACAATAGCTATAATACCTACTATTATGGAATTCAATGTAGGAAGTTTAGATATATTAAAAACAGTGTAGTCTATATTTGTATTTAAATACGACTTGTATTATTATAATTATATTAGATGAGTTTTACGCAAAAAGAAGAGGCGAATAGAGATACTATAGTGGATAATATTAAAAATATTGTAGAAGAGGAGGATATAACGTGGAAATCTTTAAAAATGATACAATCCGATAACGAAATCGTATTATTGGGAGAATGTACGCATGGTACAGAAGAGTTTTATGAGATACGTTCTGATATTTCTAAGAATTTAATAATGGACTATGGCTATCGCGTTATATTTATTGAGGCAGAATGGCCCGATGTATATAGGGTAAATCAATATGTTCAAGGTAAAAATAGTGATAGTAGTGCTATAGAAGCATTATCAAATATGAAATCATTTCCTATATGGATGTGGAAGAACAAAGTTTTTTTACAGTTAATTGATTGGGTAAAGGAATATAATAAATCTAATAAAGAAGATATGGTATATATATTAGGTATAGATTGTCAGCAATTTTTGAAATCTAGGCAATCCGTTTTGGATTTTTTATATTCGTTTGATCGTGAATTCCACGGAGTTATACATAATTTGACAGAGGTATTGGGAAGATTTAATACGGAAAATAAATATGCTAATGAAGTGGTAAAGGGATCTTTGCGTCCATTAGTAGATAATATTATAGCCAGACTACAAACCGCCTTGGCTACATATCAATGGGACAAAGCAGATGGTTATTTTAAGAATCATAAAGAATTAGGTTTAGATCCTATGGATATTCTTTCGGGAGAACAGTCATTAGAAATATTAGTAAATGGAGAAGAGTATTTTAGGAAAATGCTGGAAGAGCCACCTGGGTCCCAGGCGTCTTGGAATACAAGAGACCAACATATGCTAATGAGTATAATGCGTATGCGAGCTCGCTACAGAGATATTTCTGGTAAATTGGAATGTCCTAAGATTATTGTATGGGCACATAATAGTCATATTGGAAATTCAAATGCTACTAATAGAGGTGGTGAGGGATTTGAGCAAAATAATACGTGGAATATTGGTCAGATGGTTAAAGAGATGTTTCCTAAAACAATAGCTATAGGTTTTTATACGAATAGTGGAACTGTTTATGCAGCTAAGAAAGATTGCAAAGAAGGCGTGATACAGAAACTATTACCTGCTAAATTATATTCCTATGAACATTTTTTCCACCTTGTATGTGAGAAGTATAAGTTATCTAAATTTATGATAAATTTAAAACCATATAAATTTATACCAAATAATAGAAAAGATTATGCTAAAATATTACTACAACAAATACCATCCTCTTATAGATGTATAGATACGGGTAAAATATATATAGCTGCTGGAAGAGAGATCAAAAAACATTCAAATACCACATTGCGTTTAGATTCGGGCGATGAAATAATTGAATTTAGTAAATATGGGTCTATATGTAATTATGTATATGAGGTAGATACTTTATTTCCAGAAAACATAGGTGATTGGTTAAATTGTGGTTTATGTCAGAGATGGGTCGGAGTACATTATGTACAGGAGACTGAATTGCAATCACATTATGGAGAAAGTAATATTGCACATCAATATGATGCGATTATTTTTATAGATAAGACAAATGCATTAATAACCTCATGTAAGAATCTAATTGAATAAAACTGAAATATATTTAAAGAAAATAACTTTAAAAATATTTAAAGAGTCCTTGTACATAGAATATCATATGAGTGAAGCCGAAAAAAATAACGAAACATTTGCTTTTAGCGCCGACATTAATCAACTATTATCTCTTATTATTAATACATTTTATAGTAATAAAGATATCTTTTTAAGGGAGTTAATTTCAAATTCATCAGATGCTTTAGATAAGATACGGTATGCATCATTAACTGATCCTTCTCTAATTGAAGGGGCGTCGGATTTCGAAATAAAACTTACACCAGATAAAACAAATCGAACTCTTACTGTAGAGGATAGTGGTATTGGAATGACCAAGGATGATCTTATTAATAACCTTGGTACTATTGCAAAGAGTGGTACTAAATCATTTATGGAGGCTGTTCAAGCTGGAGCAGATGTTAGTATGATTGGGCAGTTTGGTGTTGGATTTTATGCAGCATATCTCGTTGCAGAAAAAGTGCAGGTAGTATCTAAGCACAACGACGACAATTGTCACATTTGGGAATCCACAGCTGGGGGATCTTTTTCAGTAAGTGAGCACACAGATGATTCGCTTAAACGTGGTACAAAAATTATTTTACATCTAAAGGAGGATATGGATGAATATTTAGAAATATCTAAATTAAAAGACCTTGTAAAAACTCATTCAGAATTTATTAGTTTCCCTATTAGACTCTTAGTTGAAAAATCTGAACAGAAGGAGGTAACTGATGATGAAGACAGCGATGATGAGAGCGAGGCCGAAGATGAAGTAAAGAATTCCGACGAAACTACTCCTAAAGTAGAAGAAGTAAATTCGGACGAAGAATCGTCAGGAGAAAAAAGCGAATCTACTCCTAAAGTAGAAGATGTATCTGAAGAAGATTCTGCTAAAAAGAAAAAGACGAAAACAATTACTGAAATAACTTCTGACTGGGAGCATCTTAATAATGTAAAGCCTATTTGGACTCGTAAAAGCGAGGATGTTACGCATGAAGAATATGTATCCTTTTATAAAGCACTTAGTAATGATTGGGAAGAGCACGCTGCTGTTTCTCATTTTGCAGTAGAAGGTCAGTTAGAGTTCAAATCTGTACTATTTGTACCAAAGCGAGCCCCCTTTGATATGTTCCAAAAGGGTTCTGAGAAAAAAACTACGAACATTAAATTGTATGCACGTCGTGTATTAATTAAGGATAAGTGCGATGAGTTAATCCCGGAGTATTTATCATTTGTACACGGTGTTGTTGATAGTGATGATCTGCCGCTCAATATTTCCAGGGAAATGCTACAGCAAAATAAGATTATGAAGGTTATTAAAAAGAATGTAATCAAAAAATGCATTGAAGCCTTTAGTTCTCTTGCAGAAGACGAAGAGAAATACAAACCCTTCTATGAAGCATTCTGTAAAAATCTTAAATTAGGTGTTCATGAGGATTCTACCAATCGTACTAAATTGGCTAAATTGCTTCGTTATAACAGTACCAAAAGTGACAACGAATGGACTACTCTGGACGATTATATTGAGCGTATGAAAGACGAACAGAAGTCTATTTATTACATTACTGGTGAAAGTCAGAAAAGCGTACAATCGTCTCCATTTTTAGAGCGTCTCAAAAAGAAAGATCTTGAAGTACTTTATTTGGTTGATCCTATTGATGAATACGTAGTTCAGCAACTAAAAGAGTTTGATGGCAAACAATTGGTATCGGTTACTAAGGAGGGTCTTGTTCTAGATGAATCAGAAGATGAGAAAAAGGCTTTTGAAGAGGCTTCAGAAAAATCTAAAGAGCTATGTACATTAATCAAGGATGTATTGGGAGATAAAGTTGAGAAGGTTGTTGCAAGCCAGCGCGTGACTGATTCACCCTGTGTATTGGTTTCTGGCCAATATGGTCTTTCAGCTAATATGGAGCGTATAATTAAAGCACAGGCTCTTGGAGGCTCTGGACCGGGATCTTTGATGGGGGCAAAAAAAATTCTAGAAATTAATCCAACCCATTCTATTATTGAATCTCTCGCGACGAAAGATAAGGCTTCTATACAAGATGCTACTGTAAAGAACCTTATTTGGTTATTGTATGATACTGCTGTAATTAGCTCTGGATATTCTCTAGAAGAGCCAACCAGTCTTACAAATCGTATTCATAGTTTAATCAAACTAGGATTATCTATTGATTTAACTGCAGACAATGTAGAAGCAGCTGATGAAGTAGAAGAGAGTGAAACAGCCGATTCAAGCGACTCTTTTATCCCAAGCGAGTCCTTTTCAGGAGCAAGAGATGGATTTGTTTTTAAAACAGGGGATAAAGGAACTGGATACTATAAAGAAGCTTGTTCGGCTACTCAAGTAAATGAGGAAGAATCTACTATGGAAGAGGTAGATTAATATTGTGTAGGTTGATTAATATGGTTTAGGTGGAGATATATTTGTTTTTTTCTTGCAGCCGGTGTGATTGTTTACAAAAATTTCTAAGGATGCGTTAATCCTCCTTTTTGCCTCCATTGTACCACTATTATCATAGCATTTACGTACTTGTTCGTGAAGACTATTAAATCTGTTGAGCGCCTTTATTTTGGCTTCCGCCGCCGCCTTCTTTTTGGCTTCCGCCTCCGCCGCCGCCTTCTTTTTGGCTTCCGCCTCCGCCTTTATTTTGGCTTCCCTTTTCTGGGCCGCTTCTAAAGCTTTCTCTAATTGTGTAATCTTTATTGTTACTGCATTAACGTCCTTTGCTTCAGTCTTAGCTTTCATAGCTGCAGCTGTAGCTTCTTTAGTTTCAATTGTTAATTGTTTCCTAGCCTTTTCAAGATTTAATTTAATATCGTCGCTAGACATATTTTGTAACTCATCATTCGCCATACCCGCCATACCACCAAACTGTCTCGAATAATTTTGTAATACTCTTCTTCCTACAGGTCCATTTACATTGACCCAATTACCAGTTTCTGGATTTTGTATTTTGTTAAACATATATATATATATAAGATTATTTTTGTATGCTTTTGGAAATTTCATTTAACGCGTATGCTGCTGCTGGTCCAAATACGCGCGTATCAAATTTCTTATTTTTCAGATAATGAATATAACTGTCTCCTACATACCAATTAGATCCTGCTAAATAGGCGTCACTAAATTTTTCTACTTCTTTTTTATAATCTATTTCTACTTGTTCTAAAGTGTATGTCTTTGGATCTCTATCGTAGTGTTTTGCTAACATAAAATATATATCAAAATGTTTCATATATATTTTTCCATAATTTTAAAATTTACTAAACAAATACTTTATTTACTACGTCTCTTACTGCGTCTCTTACTACGTCTTGCTTTTGAGCGTCTCTTAACAGATTCTCCACCAGATTGGTTAGACATTTGGGCAGAATTCATATTTTGGAGCATTCTATATATTTCCCAATTCATTAAATAAATATTTTTAAGCGTGTACATATTATTATTGGACATAGATTTCCTTTTAGAATTCATTTTAGATACTTGTTGCTTACCTCTATGGGCAGCTTTTGTCACAGTCGATTTTGCTTTCTTGGCTACATCAGCTGGATCAACTCCAGCGCGTTTTAACAGTTTTGCTTGTGGTGTTTTTGATGCAAGAGAAGCGGCTTTATTAGAAAAATTATTCATAAACCCTCCTACTTGCATATCTGACCTTTGTTGTAGTTTTTTACCTATAGTACCGTTTGCATTAACCCATCGACCTGTTGCAGGATTTTTAATTTTATTGTGATACATTTATAATATATATACATATTTTTATAGAATTATCATTAATTATATCTTCGGTTTTTGTTATTTCTGGTATTTCTTTTATATCCCCCCGCTATTTGAAATTGTTTTTTTTCATTAGAAATTACTTTTGATACAGGTGTTACATTATTATCGGAAGAAGATAAACCAAAAGATATTGGTCTCTTAGGTATAGGAATATTGTTTTTTATAGGCAAGTTATTTCCTCTTGGCTCGAGTCCAACAGGTACATTCGTATTTTCTTGAGCTTTATTTACTTGTTCTTCTTTATCAGAAGATTTATCAGAAGATTTACCTGTTATAAAATTAGCAACCTTATTAAATAATGCTGCCATCCCTCCGGCTTGGGTAACATAATTACGCAATACACGTTGTCCTGATTTGCCATTTACATCTACCCAATTACCAGTTTCTGGATTTTGTATTTTATTAAACATATAATATACTTCCAGATTTTATTTATGAATAGTAAGTATTAAAATACACGCCATTTATGAATTTTTTAGAGTTTCTATAAAAGATATATATGTATATATATATTATATGTTTAATAGAATACAAAATCCAGAAACTGGAAAATGGGTAAATGTAAATGGAGACGTTGGAAAACAAATCTTAAAAAAATATATAGAATATACTCAAAAAATGAATTATAATTCATCGCAACTTGGAGGAGGTAGATTTAATAAAATACAAAATCCTACAACTGGAAAATGGGTAGATATAAATGGAAAAATAGGCCAATCTGTATTACGAAATTATGTTAAGCAGGTTGGTGGTAAATTAAGTATAAAAACGGGGGACGTATTATTACAGGCAAAGGGATTTGGAGGGAAACCTTCCTATAAATTAGGTTTGTTTAAAATACAAGACCAGAAGGTTTTCGATAGACCAGTATATAAGAAACAGGGAAAGAACGAGTATCTTTTTTATACTTCAATGCAGGGTGGCAATAGTGGTTGGTTAATAGGGTCTGATGTAAATAAATCCCAAGGTTGGTGGTGGGTATCTAGTAAAGCAAATACACCAGGAGATATTTTAGATAATGAAAATTGGGCTGTATTTGAAAATGGAAAATGGAGTTATGTACATCAGCTTAATGTTATACAAGTAGATAGTCAAAAGGTATTAGAGAATAAACAAAAAGTAGATAGTTCTGTAGACATTAATAAAAATCATTTAACGATATGGGGCGTTCCGCCGCCTAAAGAAGGAACTACAGGGGAAGGATTTGAAATGAGTAATGCGCCTATAGCATCGCATTTACTACATATGGCGAAAAAGGCTTTAAAGCCACACAGTAGAACTTCTGCAAAGAACTTGCCAGAAAAAGAAGTAATGGCTAAAGAAATATATATGGCTGCTTCAGCATTGTCACCAACTGCACAGAAATCAATAAAAGGCTGGGTAGAGGAAGCTGATAATAGTGCTGTTATAACTACAAAAGAGAAATTTTACATAGCTTTAGATTATTTAACATCTCATAAAATGCCAAACCAACATCCTACAGTTGGTAAAAATATAATATATGGAGACAGTAATTCACCCGTAATTGGCGCAGATGGTAATATGGCGTGTCCTGGAGATTCTGGTGGGCCTGGTAAAATTAGTATATATCATCACGGATATGGTAATTGGGATTGTGTAAATTACAGATTAAAACAAAATAGTGAAGGAGAAAATGTACTACAGCTTCCTGCAATTGATTCTGGAGGAATAACAAATGTTGCGTGGGCTAAAAAGGGTAAAAATGGGATTAAAGGAAAAAGACCGGTTGGTTGGTTAATAAATCCAAATGGAGCCCCTCTTGGTATTGTAAAGAAACCAGATCATTTAGATATTTCACTTGATGCAAATGGTAAATTAAAAGATGTAGGACAAATAAATAAAGTTGTAGAAAGGTATTTAGGATTATTTGATTCAAGTGGTTTTACAGAGCAACAAAGAACAAATATAAAGAAAACTTTATGTTCTATAACAGCATCTCCTTTGACTGATATAGATCCCGGTGATAAAACTGCTTCTATTAATCCTAATGCGTATAGTCAAATACAGTCAATATTAGGTGGAAAACATAAGACAAAAGTAATAGGCATTCGGTGTTATTTTGTTAAGGTAGAAGCAGGCCAAGAGTTTAATATTATAATGCCAGGTTCTGTACTTGAAAAGTTATCTGGTAAATATTATCATCAAAAGAAAACAAATAAACCAACTAATTCAAAAAATAAATATATACAGGTGACCATAAGAGACGGTGATGGTAATAATCATACTAATACAAATATAGGTGTCAATAACGTAGTATCAGATAATGTATTTTTAGATCGTGTATGTAGATATAATATAGGAGACTATATCTCTTAAATATCTAAAACTTGTCTATTTAGTATTAACTATAGTATAAAATAAAATGAATTCATCCAGATTAAGGGTATAGTATATAATTCTTTTAATTATAATTAAAAGATATATATATATATATATATATATAAATGGACAAAATCCAAAATCCGACCACTGGAAAGTGGGTAAATGTAAATGGGGCCGCTGGCCAGCGTATTTTACGCAATTATGTCAAATATAATCAAAATACTATTGCACGTAATCCACAGTATGGTGGCGGTGCATTCAATAAGATACAAAATCCCACTACTGGTAATTGGGTCAATGTAAATGGACCTGTAGGGCAAAAGGTATTACAAAACTATGTTAGACAAAGTGGGGGGGCGGCGGCGATGCACTGGGGAAAACCCGGAGACGGCGAAAAGGCAATGAAGGCCACCGCCGCCTCCGCGGCGGCGGAATTGGAGGAGGCGAAGGAGAAGGCACAGCGCGAGGCGGAGGAGAAGGCGGCGAGTGCTAAGGATATGGAAAAAAAGTTAAAAGAAGCATCTGCAGCAAAAATTATGAAAATAATTAAAGCATATGTGGATCTTAATTCTGATAAAGTAACGTATGATTTACAAAGTAATAAAATAGCGGTAGCTATATATGGAACTCCCAAAGATGACGCACATACAGATGATAGGGGAAAAACAAAGATAATGTTATATCATATGGGAAAAAAACAACTTGATGGGGTAAAACAAAAAGAAGGCAAACAATACGCGGCAATTGATATAGGTGGTTTAAGCAATGCAGCAGGAGGAGGAGATACGGGCGATTTTAAACATCACTACAATGATCTTAGCGATACAGATTTAGCCGAAGGAGAGACTAAATGGACAGAGTATTCTTATGATGAAATACATGACGATTGTTGGCCGTGTATGATATGGAATCAATGGAAAAACTCTATAATAACTCTTGACCCATCTAAGAAAAAGAATGTGGATAAATATGCACCGGAAGCTAAAAAAGCGTTAAAAAGTATAAAGGAGGCATATAAACCAAACACACCTGTTTATATAAAAATATATAGTGTATATTGGTCAAGAGCGGATACTGGTAATCTTCGTATTGCGATTAAAAATAAGAATTTATGGGGAGACGGAGTAGACTTTCTTGATGGAGTAGACTTTCTTGATAAAGAAGAAAAAATATATTATTGGGGAGGTGATTATACAATGAAAAATGCGAAAGGATATACACAACTTTGGTATATGATTGATAAAGAAGGTAATAAAACAGCTAAATTAACATCTAATATAAATGATAACAATTTGGAAATGGAGTATGTACCGCTTATTCGTGAAGGTAATATCTTAAAATTGAAGGATAGCGAGGTTGAGCCACCTGGTCGTGTGAATGAACTTTTTAATTATGTACTATCCACAAAAGTATTATAAGTATTATTGTATTAAATATAATATAATATTACACTACAGATGACCAACAAACGATTATTAAAAGAATATCGCGCATTACTAAAGACCCCAATTGAGAACATCTATACACAGCCATTAGAAGATAATATATTAGAGTGGCATTATATTATTTTTGCCCATTCAGGGGATTACAAAGATGGTGTATATCATGGTAGTTTAGAATTTGACAAAGATTATCCAATGAAGCCTCCAAAAATAAAGATGTTTACGCCCAGTGGTCGTTTTGAAACAGGTTGCCGTCTATGCTTATCAATGAGTGATTACCATCCTGAAACTTGGAATCCCAGTTGGGGAGTACAGACTATTTTACTAGGTTTATATAGTTTTATGTTAGAGGATGAGTTTGGGGATGGTACTATAGGATCTATAAAGGATTCTTCTATAAATAGACAGAAATATGCAAGAGAATCTTTAGAATTTAACAATGCAAACAAAATCTTTCAAGAAATTTACGAAAATTATAAAAATACCAAACCTCAAAAAGAAAATCAAGAAAATATACAAGAGGGTCTATTATGTAGATACTGCTATGATTCAACAGGTGATCTAATTCAACCTTGTAGTTGCAAGGGAAGTAATCAATGGGTCCATATAGAATGTCTTGCCAAATGGCAATATTCTTGTATATTAGCGCAATCCACACATCCAAAATATCAAACAGGTATAGAAAAAATATGTAATGTTTGTCAAACCCCATTTAAGATTTCTAAATATAGTAGAGGAGAATTAATGCTAAATTTCACAGGAGAGGAAATTGCGAATCTTCTAGAAGAAGGGTGTTATATAGTATCTTCGAAGGAAAGTTCTAAACAGAATAGAGAAATAATAGAGAAACATTCTACGGATAAGAATTTAGTGGAGAATATTAGTCATTGGACTGAAAGTATTTTTCTAATTACAAAGGTAACTAAAATAGAAAAATTACCATCAAATGAAGACAATATAATGGGGGTAAGTCTAACGCGTCAAATAGATTTAAACACGTATCCTAATTTATATTTTAGGTGGCAGACTTATATACGATACTTAAAGTGTAATACAGAAGGTTTGAAGCATTATATAGGGGGGCCTTGTCAGCCACTTGATCCATTTGGAATATGTGAAATTAATTTGGATAATATATCAGAAGATGGATTAGATAAGTTGCGTATAAGTGTTATACGTACAATTAATCATAATAATAGTGCAATATTATTTGGTCCTTTAGAGAGTATAATATATGTATTAAATTATAATCCAGGCGCATTCTATATAGAAGGTAATAATATAGATATTCGAATAATATGGGGAATTGCGGGATGGAGTAGAGTACAGTTATTAGGGGAAATAGCGAGAGGTAGTTGGGGAATGTGTAAAGGAGATATCAAAGAGATATTTCCTAATAATAATAATTTGTGGTTAGATATAGTGAAATCATCCCGACCAATATATTGTGGTAAAAATGATTTTTCGGATAAATATAAGCTAGACTAAATCGTCTGGTTTAGCAGCATATTTTGAATAAAAATCGCCCATAATAGGTTCATTATTTAATGTACTTATGCTTTGTGATGGTTCAGTTTTATTGGAAGTTGGATAGGATGAAGGTTGTATAGATTTTAACCAAGTATAATACGCGGGAGAAATAGGTTTAGGTTGTTGTGTAACTATATTGGTACAATTAGGTACAGACGGAGTTTTAATTGATTCATTGATATTATCATCAACTGGTAGAGGACTAACATAAAGAAGCCAGCTATAGAAATACTCTTTCCAAGTTTGCGGATTGGACCTATTCGTATATGACATGTACTATCATAACAGATAATGTTTAATAGAATATTAAGTTTCTATAAATTAAATAGGTTAGTTTTTATTTTAGATAAAAAATATTATTATATATTATATTCATATGCCTAAAAATTATCCAACAAAAGCATCGTTTCGGTCAAGGTTAAGGGATAACTTGAAGGCCAAAGCACAAGAAAATGAAGAAGCCAAGGCTCAAGTAGAAGCCCAGGCAAAAGCCAAGGCTCAGGCGGAAGCCCAGGCAAAGGCCAAAGCACAGGCGGAAGCCCAGGCAAAGGCCAAGGCTCAAGCAGAAGCTCAGGCAAAGGCCAAAGCACAGGCGGAAGCCCAGGCAAAGGCCAAAGCACAGGCGGAAGCTCAGGCAAAGGCCAAAGCACAAGCAGAAGCCCAGGCAAAGGCCAAAGCACAAGCAGAAGCCCAAGCAAAGGCCAAAGCACAGGCGGAAGCCCAGGCAAAGGCCAAGGCTCAGGCGGAAGCTCAGGCAAAGGCCAAAGCACAGGCGGAAGACCAGGCAAAGGCCAAACAAGCTTCCAATGAAGCTACAAAGGAAGCTACTAAAATTGTAAAGGAAGAAATAAATAAAGTAGAAGAAAAAATCTCAAAAAAAAAAGTTAAAGTACCTAAAATTAATTTAAAAAATGTTAATAGTGTCAAGTTATCTTAATAAGAATGTAATAAATAATTTATGATATTCTTATATTATTTAAATAAATTACTCTAAATTACCAATATTAAATTGTCCTTGATCGCGATTCAAAGGTATATTGGTATTATCATCTGGATTATTATCAGGAACGGGTTGGTTAGTATCAGGAGCTTCTTTCGAGTCGTAATATGCGTTTGTCCAATTAATTATATAGTTGACTAATATAGTCATCCCTGCTGCATATATTCCACTAAATATAATAGTGAAATGATCATCTCCTATACCTGTATTGAAAAGCATCCAAAATATTACAAATTGCCATAAGGGCTTTTCAAAATTTTTTAAAAATTTTGGGTGCATGTGTGTTACCGTATATCCGGCAAAACAAGCACCAATTAATAGTTGTATATCAGAAAATACTTGAGTTTTTAGTTTAGGATATTGTTGATGTACTCTTTGTAAAAAACTATTTATTTCTTTTACAGGCATATATATATATATGTATAAAAAAATATTATAATTTTATAAGTTAGATAAATTCATATTAGCAACACTTTCCAACACCGTATGCTCCGCCTCCACAAGCCAACATAGTTGCCAGAATAATGCATATCAAGAATAAAGCTCCTGTAATGATTCTGGTAAGAACATCAGCCATAATATAAGGCCAGTGATGAGTAATAATGTTCTCCGATTTAGTTGTTTTATCTGATACAGTAAGAAGGCGGCGTTCTTTACTAATTTTGGGAGAATTATTAGAATATTGAATTACACCTTGTAGTTCGTTAATACAAACCTTTACTTGTGAAAGAATATGGGAGGGGAAAATTCCTTTAGTATAGAAGAATACCATATCTTGATGATACTTATTCCAATACTGGTTGTAATTGTATTCTAGAGTATTATATATAGAATTGAATGCATTTGAGTTACAGTTTTGGAGAAATACGCATTTTGGTACTTTCCTATAGTACCGAGCCATTTCCATATGATAAACTGGATCTGTTTCAAGAGGGTTATTTACAAGATACAATACATTCAATTTAGCAAATGTATTAGTAGGCATAGTATGATTGTTATAATATGAAATCATTTGGCTATGATAACCGTGTTGAGGGTTAGTTGTAATTGTGTTCAGCCCGCCTCTAAGGTTGCTTTTAGTTGAATTAGGTTGTAGGAAAGAATCGTGGTAAGAGATTGCAGTAAGCCGCCGTGTGTTATTAATAGTAGGAATCACTGTTTCTGCAAGGGTGAAGTTCATTACACCCTCTGTCCAAAAGGCTTTATATCCAATAAAAGTATGTTCAATATCATTATGCATAATTTTACCCAATAGAACGATTTGTGTAATGACGACTCCAATTAGAGCTATTATAGAAATCGCTCCAACTACCGCTGTAACACTTTCCCAACATTGTTTAGAAGAGACAACCGATACAGCTGCAAAGAAGGATGTTATAACGAAACAAACAAATACCGCAAGATTACCAAAGGTATTAAACTGGGCCAAGTTAAAATAGTCACCCTTTTCAAGAAGATTAAAATTATCTTTAGATGTGTTTGCGTAAACGATTACCCACAGAATAAAGCCAGTCAATGAACAACTGATAGCTTTAGATTTGTTGTCTGAGTCGGTGTCTGTCATTGGAATTAGAGTGTAATAAGTGTTTTATAAATAAAATATAATCAATTTTTTTTATAATACTGGATAACTTGCAGAAAGTTGAATACCACATTCTCCGCCTTTAGAATCTCTGTTTTTTTGAATATAAATATATCCGTTGTTACCCCATTGTTCTCCCCAACTATTTTTAACAATCCAGTAATCTAGACTATTTAATGTTCCATAACCAACTATGAGAACGCCGTGATCAAGAGAAGTACCGCAATCACTGTGATAAACTCCTTTAGAATATAATTGGAAACTAAGATGATCGGCTTCAATCGCAACAGAAACGGGTTGTCTAGAAACTGCTTGTTCTAACGAAAGAGTATTTTCTGGAACATCAATATATTTAAGAACAGTGCTATTTTCTATAGGAGAACAGCCAGGAGTGCATGTATCTGATTGACCATTACCAGAATTATAAGGATATTCAGATTCGCTGCATAATCCACTGTGATTATGAATCCATTCAAAAGCATTATCCATAAGCCCCCCATTACATCCTTGGTCTGTATTATCGCAAGATACAAGTTCTTGTTCAGAGAATGATACTAAATTACCAGTTTTAAGGAAGTATGCGCCTTCAATAGCACCAGTTGTAGAGAACGACCAACAAGAACCACACTGTCCCTGATTTTTAACAGGCGTAACTGCGCCTTTATTCCTCCAGTCTATACTATTAGTCGGTTGTTTAAGCGCAGTATTGGATATAAATGATGTTGATAATTTAGAATCAATATTCTTGTTAATATTTGGTTTATATCCCAATCTATATTTAAATTCCACGGGACTAAGATCTGAATATATATTATGTCCTAATGTAAAACTGGTATGGCGGTGATTTAAAATGTAAAGTGTATTTGTTTTAAATATATTAAACCTTGTTTTATATTCTTCTACAGTAGTATATTTTTTATTATAATGATTAATCCAATGATGAAAAAGATATTCGATACCATGATCTGAAATAGCTAATGGTCTGTAAGCGATATATTCATTAAATAAACCATTATAGTAGTTGATGTTAGTTTGCAGATCAATACAACCAACTGTAATAGTTTTGTCAGAAATAGTAAGTTTGACATCTATATTTATTCCAGATAAGTGCTCATTAGGAATTTTATAATTAAAATTAAATGAATAGGGGGTATTTTTAAGAGCGGGACAAGCGTTAGTAGAGCAAACATCAATATCCATATGATATACTGGAATATCATAAACATTAATTTCAAGATGAACGATAGGTTTAATAACATCTTGGGAAGATGTGCCATTTAAGGTAACTTGTAAATTAGAATTAGTAACAGGAGGATCAGGCGTAAGTTGAACAGACTCTATACCTATAGAGTTACTATTGCAGTTAGAAAATGGATGGGCATTTATACAGGCCAATACACCTAATAGTGCAGTGAATTTTGATAACATATAGTATATATTACCCACGTAAGCTTTAAATATATATCAAATTATGAGAATATGTTAATACACTCACTAGGTATATATTTTAGAATAAGATTTCTGTAAGTATTTTTTATATGTGATATATTAGGAATATTTTTATTTTTGGAATATAAATCTGCTTTTTGGAAGCATTTTAACAACGGAAGCATATACCAATCATAGGTACTTGCATAATCAGTATATCCTCTTATGCCATTATTAGGGGTATGCCAAGAATAAAACGAATGGTAACGGATAATATAAATCGCTTCTTTTGGCAAATATGTTTTATTTTTTTCTAATGTTCGTGCTAAATATTCATCGTGGCCCCAACTGAATATAATGTTATTAAAACCACATCGGTGTAAATATGTATCAAGATTTAACGAGGGGTTATTGTCGTGATAATTTTTATTATAGTATAGATAGTTAGATGATAATTTTAAACCAAGGGGGAAACTATCACCCACAACAGACCATTGAGGAAGGCCTCCAAATTGGGGTAACAGTAGAATCTTTCCTAAATCGTGTATAAATCCAACAACAATAAGCCAACTCCAATCATTTATATGTGGGTATAGTTTATCTAATGATGTATTATATAATTGTTTAATATTTAGAGGAAGTGAGTTCCACTCAGTCTCTGAAAAAAGTGTATATATAGGAATATATTTAAGTTGGTTATAGAAACCAATATAATTGTAACGTATTGATTCGGCTGTTTGGTAAGAATGTATAATTTGGGGAAGGGATGTATCTGGGTCACTATGATCAGTAATAGTGTCTAATATTTCTATAATATTCCATATATTATATTGGTAAGGATTAATAAGCATAAAAGTGTCATTAATCTTTTCTACGACATAGTCTATTGTTTGGTTTTCTAACATAGTTTTATATGTTTTTTCTACATTATTGATACAAGATGAATTTGTATAATTTCGGAGTTGTTTATCCATAATAATATACATATTAAAAAATATGTATAATATTGCTAAAATAATGAGAGCAGTATTTATACTACAATATTATTTATTTGACAGGACAAGTGTCCTGGAGTATAATGACTACAGTATGTTTTAGTGTAAGCCCCATTTTTAATCCCATTATATAGAATATTATAGTCAGTAGTTTCTAATCCATCCAGTGGATAGGCTTCTTTAAAGGAGTATTGTTTTTTGTATAGAATTCGATTATTTAAAATAGTATCAGTTAAATTGGCATAATATTGTGTATAGTCTAATAGTTGAAAGGTATTGGTATCATATTCATATATACGGAATGCCGGGAATCGTTTATCGGGCATTATACTTGGTCCAACTATTCCACTTGAAAATGATACAGTTTTATTATTAGAGTCTGTATGTTGAAATAGAATGAATTGGTCATTATGGGAGTGACCGTACCATTGATAGCGTATTACATCTCGGTAATCCCAAAATATTTGTTTCATAATGGTATTATATTCGGGGGTTGATTCGCCTGCGGTAGGGAAAATATGTGAAATAAACCAAACCTGTTCTTTATATAACCTTGCTCTATCTAACATTAGTATAAGCCATTGTATTTGTGGGTCATTTTGTAAGTTTTTTTTATGTTTAAAGAGATTATTTCCATCATAGTAAATACTATTAAAGGATATCAGTCTTGTAAAGTTATTAAGCATAATAGAATAATATCCACCATTTTTAATATTTATCCGGGATATATTATCCATTACGGATCCATTATCAGTCCATAAATTAGATATATATGAAAGAAGAGAGTTGTATTCAATTGGTGTAGTTTGGTCAATAGGCCAGGCGTCGTGATTACCCAAATTATTATATATGGGTATTTTTGGAAAATAGTAAGAAAATAGATATTGGATATCTGAAATAGATTTTTTTATAACAGATGGGGTATTTGTAATATCGTGGTGACCTGCAGAGTCTCCCGTGTATATAATAAAATCTAGTTCTGTGGCACCATAGTTATGTATCCAATCTAAAGTCCCATCAATAAAGTTGTATGAAGTATCACAATTGTAGTCTCCCCAGGACGAGGCAGGGATATTATCGGGAAGCGGTAGATCATATTTATGACAGCATCCTAATCCAGTGCTTCCAAGAACACATTTGGTGGGCGATCCCGGATAATATAGTGGATCATAATGGATATCTGTAATATGAAGAAATTTACCAATAGTCGATATAGTTATAATATAAGGAGTTATAGATAGCATTATAATAACAATCTAGAGATATCTTTATATTTAGATCTCATAATAGATAAAATTTAATTAACAAACAATAAAATAAAAATCTATATATATAAAATAGAGATGATCAAATATTTAGTAGAACTCATTGGCACATTCATATTCCTTTCCGTGATTCTAAACACAGGAGAGGCAATTCCAATTGCGATCGCATTAGCTGCAGTTATTTTATTTGGTGGTAAAGTATCAGGAGGTCATTTTAACCCAGCAGTAAGTGTAATGATGTTATTAAAGGATAGCCTTAGTATGGAAGACTTCTTACCTTATGTAATTGCCCAAGTAGCGGGAGGTATAGGCGCATTACGTTTATACCAGCTCACTAATGCGGGAGGGGTATCCGTTTAAATATAAATTTAACAATTATTATATAAAGAGATTTTACATTATATAATAAATGGCTAATATACCAAACGCTCACGTCACTCCCAGATATACTGGGATATCTTCATTCTTTAAGCTTCCCTTATACACAAAGGATATACCAGATATAGCAAAACCAATTAATAGTAAACAACAAGTAGGTATAGTAGGAATTCCTTTTGATTCAGGCTGTACGTATCGAAATGGTGCAAGATTTGGTCCTAGATCGGTTAGGAATGCATCTATGATAATTAGGCCATATAGTTTATACCATAATATAGATTTATGGAATAAATATGATTGCAGAGATATGGGAGATTTATGTACGAATCCATTTAATATAGGAAAAACAGTAGAGATGATATCTGAGCAGTTATACCAATATTATAAAATAATGGATAATTTATTTATAATTGGAGGGGATCATACAATAACATATCCTGTGTTAAAGGCAGTAAATAATAAATATGGGAAAGTTAGTGTAATACATTTCGATAGTCATTATGATACGTGGGATCAATATTTTGGAGAGAAGGTAACACACGGGACCCCATTTAAGAGGGTATTTGAGGAAAATTTAATAGATGTAGATAAATCAATACATGTTGGTATTCGCGGTACAGTAAGTGATAAAGAGGATATTGAAAATGATAAAAAGATGGGCTTTGATACTATATTTTGTCACCAAATAGATACTTTGGGTATTTATGGCATTGTAGATCAAATTAAAAGACGCGTGGGTGATAATAAGGTTTATATATCTTTAGATATTGATGTAGTAGATCCAGCATTTGCTCCTGGTACAGGAACGCCTGAGTGCGGTGGATATACATCTGCGCAGATGATATCTATATTAAGGGGATTGAAAGGTTTGAATATAGTAGGAGGAGATGTAGTTGAGGTAGCTCCATCATATGATAGTGGAGATATAACATCTCATTTAGCAGCAACAATATGTTATGAGATGATGTGTTTATTATAGTTTAACTATTAGATAAACCAGTATATAGGTCAATAATATTAAGTATTTTATATGAGGGCTTAAGTTGTCCATAAAATGAAGTTATTGTTCTGCATTCGGGACATTCAATCATGTAGCTTGGGTTGTTATCGAATGTATGATCTAAACTATTAGTTATATTTATTAAACAGTTTGCACAATAACTGTGTCCGCAGTGTAATGTTTGAGGGGATTTGTTAGTATTATTAAACGAATCCATACATATACTACATTCTAAAATGTTGTTAATTTTATCAAGCTGTATTATATTTTTTTGTAGTTGTATAGCTATATCTTGTTGAGATAGATAGTCGCGACAGTCTTTTTCTGTAATACGAATAATATTGAAAAATATGTTAGTAATTTGGTATTTACCTAATTTCATAGTAGGATTTCTCCAAGGAATCATTGGTGGTATATTAGATGGAGAACAGTCTTCTGTGATACTGTATATATAATCATCATCACAGTAAGGAATTCTGGGATTTTGAAGGAATTTAGATAGTTCGTTGTTAGTTAAATATAGCCACATTATTTTATCCTTGATGTATATGTTCGATTTAACAAGATATTTATGATATGACACGTGTTTCCATATATGATGACCTTTTTCAAATAAATGTTTATATGGTCCATTATATAAATTAAAATCATTGTATATGGGATCTTTAATTTCAATATTTATAATGGTATCTAACAATAAATCTGTTTTGATTTGAATAGACTGGTTAGTTTTATACTTACAAGAAGCGTAGCTCATTGAAGCGATGTAATTATTGTATAGTAAAAGTTTAGATAATAATAAATTTTAATAATAATTCTAAATGAATATTAAAATTTGATGAAACTCTTGAAATAATATTTGATATTATCAGTATTCTAAACAATGAAAGTTGGACAATGTTATTTGATGATCTTTGCAATGAATATTATGTTAGCGGAATCTATTATATTAGCGGAATCAGAAGTAAAATGTAAGGTAGGAGAGCGTTATGTAACTCGATCCAGGCGCCGAAGACTTGCCAGAAGTTATTGCAAACCGTGTGTAGAAGGATACTATCAGCAAACAGATAATCATAATATACCAGATTGCCAGGCTTGTCCATCTGGGAAATGGACATCTGGTAAATCGTCAGGCCAATGTAATAGCAATGGTCCTCCTTGTGACAAAGGACAAACTGGAATGATTGCAGCTACATCTGCTGAACAAGCGGTTTGTACAGACTGTATTCCTGGAAAATTTAGTTCTATTGTAGGAGATGGCCCGTCTTGTTATAACTGTAAATCTGGAACATATACAGCATATTCTAAGTCAGAAACATGTATTGGGAGTGGTCCTTGTCCTGAGGGAAAATATGGAAAAATAGGGATGACCACACAAGGAGTATGTACAGACTGCCCGGCGGGTAAATATGCATCTGTTATTGGCAGTGGAACTTGTATTGTATGTGATATTAGTAAATACCAGCCTAAGTCAGGACAATCCATTTGTTTATCTAAAGGGGACTGCAGCAGATGGCAAATTCACAAAATTGATAGTATTAAGTGTGAATACATTTATAATTATGAGTGGTATATTAGCCTGATTATATTTGGTTGGATTAATATTGTAACACATATTGTCGTCGGTTATAAATGTATGTTTGAATATACCTGTTACATTGAGGGTTTCTTTAGATTAACGATGCCTATTAATCTGGGAATTATGATTTGGCTAACTACACCACATCCAGTAAATTTGGATGATGGAATGAACGATGTGGAATATGCATTTATATTTGCATTTACTTTCATCACATTTGCTTGCATTGTAATAGAATATATAAATTACTATAAAAAGAAGTGTTGCAAAGAAGTGGTAAAAAATAGTGAAGTAAATAATGTATAATACTTCGTCAATTATAGATGTGATTAAATTAATTATTTACTTGATACAAATTTAGTATAATGAGTATTATATTAATTTTTTTGTTGAATAGTCCAAAACCAAAGCGTTGTGGGGCGTTTAGTTCTGTCTCTTTCAAATCCAAGGTTGTCTCTATTATAATGAAGTTTGCCATCAAATTGCCACATCCAAATTCCAAGATATCCATATATAATCATATTAAATAGATGGGGGTTAATAAATATAGAAACGATAAGTCCAATTAATCGTTCCAATGTTACTGGTGCTGGATTTCCAAAATGATTTGGGTCTGCAACCGAAGCCATATAATAATGATATGTCATATCACGTGAATTTAATATATTAAATCCGTGTTTTTTGGAAATATCCGGAAGTCTATCTCCCTCTCTATCATAAAAATAAGCACCACCATACGCACGTTCAAGTAAATAAGCTTCTTTAGTATTACATACATTTGGATTAAAATGTAAGTTAGTTCCAAAGATCTTTTTATAATTGGATGCTGATTTAAAGTATTGTTTACAGTTATTTAATATAGTTTCCCAATTAGTATATTGGCGCTCTAAAGTATCTTTGTGACAAGGTATACCCGTAGTAATATGTTCAAGAGAACCTATAAAGGTAATAATATCTGCCTTTTCTATAAGAGATGTATGAAGATCTCGATAATCCCCGTGTATAACAGGTAGATTTCTATTTAAGAGTTGTATTTGTTGTTCTTTGGAAATAGTAACCCCTATACAATTAACACCTCTTGATAAACAGTATTTAACAAAATTACCAAGACCACATCCCATATCAATAATAGATAAATTTTTAAGTTCGTTTTTAGATAGATGATGGATATTAAGATCTTTAAATATTTCAATAAATCTGGATTCTTCTGCTTTACTAGGATCTAATTTCTTGGATTCTTCTATAGACATTAATGTACCATTTGGGTTAAGATAGACTCCCTCGGTTAAATTAGTGGTACCTTTATTTTTTTTGTTAAAATGAAGATATCCTATATTATACAATGTTTCTGTTCTGCTAACTCCATCATATATGTCGTGTCCATATTTAAAATATACTAATTCATTAATAAGGAATATAATAAGAGGAGCAAATAATATATAATTATTGTTTAATTTAATAGATGTAAAAATGGTGATTACCCAAATAGAAAGTTGTATAAACACGTTTTTAGTAAGAAGTACAGATTTTCCAAACATAGTAAGTATATAAATATATAAAAAGGCGATTATATACATGATTATATAAGGAGGGGTAGTATTAAGAGTACTTAGTTTTGTTTGAAAAAGATTATGAAGTTGATTAATATTGAATCTGTCCATATATATATATATCTTAAAATATTTAATTCCAGTATAAATATTAAATTTGACATATAAATACGTATTTTTGTGTAAATAAATTCGATGATCAGTAATCAAGCAAATCAAGCAAACCAGTCTTTTAAGACATCTAAATTTGTATTATTTACGGTAGGCTTATGGGGGATTCATTGGAGTGTAGCCCAACTATATGTAGTCCATTGTACTCCACCTGGATTGTTAGGATTTTTTAAAACACCTTTATTTATGGGTAACCCAGTATGTTTAGCGGGCAGTCAAATATTGGCAAAATCGAGTGAAATATATGTAGGAATATGGTTGGGTGCGTTTGTATCGTTACTGTCTGGATTATGGGGGATTTGTTATTCATTAGGTGGTAAAAATATAAAAAATAGTTTTATATAAAGTAACTATGAGAATATAATATAATATAATATAATATGATGAATAGTTATTTGTTAATATGCGTTTTAATAATTTTTGTTGCTGCGTTACAAAATCCTCGTATAGAAAATTTTTTTAATGAAGAGGCTTGTAGTATAAAAATTACAGATGTACAATATTTACAACATATGATACCACATCATCAAGTAGCAATAGATATGAGCATAATTTTACAGAGAAATACAAAAAATCCAACAATGCAAAATATTATTAGAAAATTAATATGGGTTCAAAAATATGAAATAGAATTAATGAAATATTTTATAAAAAGAATGCCTGTTAGTGTAAATAATAGTATTGTACTAAATAGAAATTATATAAGCACCGTATCTGATTTCATTAAACCAAATTCATTGAATATATCTAAAACTTACTGTGATCCATTATTTTTTGATCCAAAAAAACATATGAAACACATGAAACATATGAAAATAGATGATGAAATGTATATTAAACACATGATACCTCATCATCAAGTTGCTGTAGATATGAGTAAAAAATTACTAAAAAATACTAAAAATACTTTTATGATAAATTTAGCATATAGAATAATAAGAAATCAACAAGAAGAGATAATTATACTAAATGATTTATTACATAAAAATAACATTAATTATAAAAGCAATAATCTAAATTAGTTATATTATCTTATTATATAGAAATTATGAAAAAAAAATTTTTATATAATCCAAATGATCCTAACAAAAGTTTTGATGTTTATATAGATAAAAATCCTGAAGACACTATTTCTATAAAATACTCTAGTGTTGAAGATGTTAAGAGAACTATTATAAAGTTAGAGAAGCTATTTAAAACTAATAAATATAGTCACAAAAGAATATTTCAGGTGTCCATGATAATGAAAGTAAGATTAGAAACAATATTAAAACATCATAAAACAAAATATCCGAATGCTAAGTTTGTAAAACAGAGATATAATTTGGCAAAAAAATATTATGATTTTTTAAAATCAAGAACTCCCATAAAAAATCATAACGATAGACAAAAATTAGTATTTAATTTTAGTAAAATAAAATAGATAGTATTATTAGTAACTATTTTATTTTAACAAGTATAGATATATATTAATTAATACGTGAAACATACCTAATTTCAGGTTCAACTTCTAGCATTTCTTTGAGTTTGTCAAACATTCCCGTGTCAGTTCTTTTTTGAATATAATCAAGGTGATTCTGTTTGGTCTTCCATTTTTGAATGAGAACAAGCACGTTAGGTTCATCTTGGTCAATAAGAGGATCAATGTGTATATATCCTTCCGAGGATTTTGTAAGAGCGATTCCGTCTTCGGGATGAGCTAACATTTTTTTAAATTCATCAAGTTGTCCTTCTTTAAATGTGAATTTAGCAACAACATGTTGACATTCATTTTCATCTACCTTTACCTGGTCTAAATCACTTACTTGCTCTCTTCTAGACTTAGCTATCATATAATCTCTATATTTGGAAGGATCGAGTGATAGATACCAAGTTTTAAGAACCATATCAGCGGTGAATAGCCCCACCACAAAAAGGGTGATCCAATTATAAACACCAATAGGGTGACTTCCTAGAACTGCATCTCCTCCATAATAAGCGAAGAGAAGCCAAAAAAGGTATTGATGAATAGGACCAATCGTAAGCATCATTGATGACGGCAATTGATTACCATAAATCATATTTGCTCCTGAAATTCCACAATATAATACGCTTAGTCCATTTGCAATAATATTAAAATCTCTACTAGGGCCAGTAGTGTCATCTTCACAGAGAACAATTAGATTGGTAATATATAAGGTTGACCACATGGCGTATAGCCCACATTGACCCAATAGGGCGTCTTCCATCATAAAAAGTGTTTTAGTTTTCATTATACTACTATATGTAGTAATAACTTTAAATAATGATACGGTTTAAGTAGAATGGATATAGATGTATTATAAATAATATAATAATTAAATAAGTGGGCATTTTGATAATATAACAAGTGTAGAATCAGACAAAACCTCTTTATTGTCTTCCATTAGTTCTTTATGACACCCAATGCCGTGTATCATAAAGTCTGCTACTTTATTAAGTATAATATCATTTCCATATAACCACCAATCGTTCATAATTTTTTGACTATATTCAATAGAAGTAATATTGAGACGCTTGCTTTCCATTTGTATTAGTTTATTATTAATAGTATTTAAAAGTTGAATATAGTTATTAGACATTTCAATAGTTCCGTCAAGTTTAATAGACATTTGGTGTTGCATAATAGTAGAAGAAGGCACAACCGTTCTATAAGTACAATGTTGATATATATGGAATGCCATAGAATATGCGTGATGGGCTATACAAATAAGAGATGTGTTCATATGTTTTTTATATTCCATATATTGTATAATTTTTTCCCCATAATGTACGCTCCCTCCAGTAGAATCTATGTAGATATAGATGGATGTTTTATTTAATTTTCCAATATCATTGATAAATGAAGAGGCAGTATGCGAATCAATAGAGCCTTTAATACTAACGTGATTTTTTAGATTTAGAGTAATAGTATTTATGCTAGATAGAGTAAGTAGAAAAAAAGGTGTTAGGTGCATATATATTTATACAGAAAGTAATCTTTATGGTATAATAAACAGGAGGAAAGTTATACATAAAATATGTTTTAAACTGAATTTATAATTAAAGAGTATAATTATTTATAAATAAGTGAGTGATATATTTCAATGTCATCAAGTTATCTACCAAATGCTATCTCAAAATTACACAATACTATATACCCCGTATATGCGAGAGGAAGTAATATATATACTGCATCTAAAATAAAATATTTAGACCTAACTTCTGGTATAGGTGCCTTAAGTACGGGTCACAATCATCCGATTGTTATGAATAGAGTAAAAAAACAGTTAGATAGATATGTACATATACCACAACAGGTATTTCAATCACACCCTATTCAAACAGAATTAACAGATAAGCTTATAGATGTATTACCAACTAATTTAAATAATATATTTTATGTTAATAGTGGTTCAGAGGCTACCGATAATGCAATTAAGATAGCGCGAAAATATACTGGGAAAACTAATATTATAGCTATGAATGGTGGATTTCATGGAAGGAGTATAGCGGCCTTATCAGTAACAAGTTCTAATTTAAATTGTAGGAGAGGTATGGTACCGTTACTATCTAATATTTTTTTTTGTCATGATAGCAAAAATAAATCAATAGATACTATTTTAGAATATCAAAGTTCTCCAGACGACACTGCTGCAATAATATTAGAGTCAGTACAAGGAGAGGGCGGAATACATTCATTAGACAAAGAGTTTATAAAGTATGTAAAACAAATATGTATTAGTAATAATATATTATTCATTGCGGATGAAGTTCAATGCGGATCAATGCGAACAGGAGTATGGTGGGATATAGTTAGTAAGGGAATTAATCCAGATATAATGACATTTGGAAAGGGCATAGCGAGTGGGTATCCGTTAGCTGGGGTGGCGGCAAATGTAGAAATAATGGATAGTTTAGGGAAGGGTTATTTAGGAGGAACATATGGTGGAAACGCA
>MDTG01437696.1_pt1 | contig 37264 bp, 31 predicted proteins | sample 811421 | NCBI WGS metagenome assembly MDTG01 (sample SAMN05326645, study PRJNA326480) | marine metagenome | isolation source: seawater | place: Pacific Ocean: South East | collected 2011
ACGCCGCCTAGCGCCCGGGCCGGCGCCCTGCTCCCACAAGCCCACCCACGCGACCTCGGCTGCCAAGCAGCCGAGGCTGCTCGCCGTCCGGAGCGGGGTCGCCGGGGCCGGCGAAGCGGCCGCGGAGGGGGGTCGCGCGGCCGGGCTGTGGCGGGGGGGTTGGGCCGTGCCCTGGGCACGGTCCGGAAGGCGGTGGCGGAGCCCGAACTAAACCGTCGGCAGCGCCATGGGAGCGCGCTCGCTGGGCTCGCTCCAGCGGCCGTGATCCTTGATCAGCTGGACCAGGCGCGCCGGGGCCTCGTCCTCGGGGACGCTGCGGACGACGCACTCGCGGCCGACGTAGAGGTTCACCTTGCCAGGCTTCCAGCCCACGTAGCCGAAGTCGGCGTCGGCCATCTCGCCGGGGCCGTTCACGATGCAGCCCATGACCGCGATCTTGACGCCCTTGAGGTGGCTGGTCAGAGCCTGGATCTTGGCCGTGACCGGCTCGAGCTCGAACAGAGTGCGCCCGCAGCCGGGGCAGGAGATGTACTCCGTTTGGGTCGTGCGGCGCCGCGCGCCCTGCAGGACTCCGTAGCCGAGCTCGACGGCGCGCGCGGCGGAGCAGCCCTCGATCCGCACGGCGTCGCCGAGGCCGTCGATCAGGCTCCCGCCGAGGTCCGTCGCCGCGCGCAGCAAGCCGACCTCGTCGTCGCCGCCCTGGGTCACGAGCAGGATCGGCAGGTCGAGGCCCGCGCTGTCGAGGGCTGCGGCCAAGGCCCGGACCCAGGTCGTGGTGTAGCGCTCCTCGTCGCTGCGCAGGATCGAGGCCGCCAGGTGGCTGAGGCCTGTGTCCGCGGCTGCCTGGGCGAGGGAGCAGAGCTGTGTTGCGCACTCGCTGGGAGGCTGGCGCTGATCGGCCTCTAGCAGCAGGGTCAGCTCGTCGTGCGCAGCGACGTCCTTCGCGACCGCGGGCAGGGCAGCGGGGGTCAGGCCGGCGCAGCTGACGCGGTCGCAGGCGGCGAAGAGCTCGCGGCGGGCGGCTTCGTCCTGCCAGAGCGCGGGGCTCAGGCGCAGGGCGCGGCCGAGGCTGGCCTCGGCCAGGGGAGGCGCGAGCTCGGCCCAGGCGGCCCGGTCGGCTTGGTCCTCGAGGACGTAGTGCACCACCTCGAGCCGACGCTCGCCGACGTGGGCCTCGTCGCGCAGGCGGAGCAGCTCGGCCAGCTCGACGGAGGGGGCGCTGGGACGACCGGCGTCGACCTCGACGCGTAGCTCCTGGTCCTTGCCCAGGGCGGCGGAGGCGGGGCCCTGCTCGACCCGGCGGGTCGCGCGGCGGGCGAAGTCGAAGCTGGCCACCTGCTCGGTGAGCTTGGTCGCGCTCGCGGGGACCAGGGGCAGGTGGGGGCCGGCGACCTTCGCCAGGCGCTCGCCGACGGGCACCTCGGCGACGGGGTCCTCGGTCAGCGAGACGCGGATCGTGTCGCCGATCCCGTCGGCCAGGAGCGCGCCGATCCCGATCGCGCTCTTGATCCGGGCGTCGTCGCCGCCGCCGGCCTCGGTCACGCCCAGGTGGAAGGGGTAGTCCATTCCCTCGGCGGCCATGCGGGCTGCGAGGAGGCGGTAAGCCTGCACCATGACCTGGGTGTTGCTGGCCTTCATGGACAGGATCAGGTCGCGGTAGTCGTGCTGCTCGCAGATCCGCACGAACTCGAGCGCGCTCTCGACCATGCCCAGGGGCGAGTCGCCGTAGCGGTTCATGATCCGGTCGCTGAGCGAGCCGTGGTTGGTCCCGATCCGCATCGAGATCCCGCGCTCCTTGCAGCGTAGGACGAGCGGCGTGAAGGTCTTCTCGATCCGCTCCAGCTCGGCCTGATACTCGTCGTCGCTGTATTCCCGCACCGCGAAGCGCTTGGTGTCGGTGAAGTTGCCCGGGTTGATCCGGACCTTGTCGACGTGCTCGACCGCGAGCATGGCCAGCTTGGGAGAGAAGTGAATGTCGGCCACGATCGGGCGGCTGACCCCGCGCTCGGCCATGGCGGCCCGGATCTCGGGCAGCGCTTGCGCGTCCTTGAGCGTGGGGACCGTGACCCGGATCACCTCGCAGCCGACCTCGTCGAGGGCCTTGATCTGCTCGAGCGTCGCCGCGGCGTCCTTGGTGAAGGTCGTCGTCATGGACTGGACGCGGATCGGGTTGTCGCCGCCGACGGGGACTTCGCCGATCTTGACGACGCGAGTGGGGCGCCGACGCGGCGCAAAGCGGTTCGAGAGGTAGGGCAGATCGTCGCTATCGCTCATAGTGGCGGGATCTTAGGCGCCAGGCCTGACCTCGGCTACGCTCGGGACGGCGCCTTTACCCAGCAGAGAGGGAGGCCTGTGTCGAACGAGTCCCAGCCCAAGCCCGACCCCGAGCAGCAGCTCCAGTCCCAAGCACGGGTGGAGCGGGCCAAGCGCAGCCTGCGGATCGCCAAGCTGTGGGCCGTGATCCTGGGCCTCGGGCTCGGCTTGAAGCGCGCGACCGAGGGCGACCCGCGCCTGCTCTACGTGGCCGGGGCCCTGCTGGTGTGGCTCTCGATCAGCGAGTTCGTGATCGGACGACGACGGGGCGAGTGAGCGCTCAGTCCGACTCCAGGCTCCAATACCCCATTCCACCGGTGAACTCGAAGCTCTCGCGCTTCTCGTCGCCGCGGATCGGGTCGACGTAGACGACCTCGACCGTGACGGGGCGGTAGCGGCGGCGGAACACGAAGCCCAGGAAGCTGCTCTGAGGGTCGAAGGAGGTCAGCTCGATCCGGTCGGGGACCCCTGGCAGCTCGACCGGCCGCCGCCCCGTCGCGCGGATCGAGGCCCACTTGACCCGCTTGCGCTCGGCGTAGGCCTCGTCGCGATAGCGCTGCAAGAGCACCTCGCGCACCTGCTCGGGGCCCTCGTGGCGCAGGGCGCGCTCGCTCGCGAAGCCTGCGGCGAGGGAGAAGATCACCGCCGCCAGGCCGAAGATCCCCGAACACAGGGCGCGGCCCTTCGCCTCGAGCTTGCTCTCGCCCATCTTGAAGGCAGGGCGTGAATCGGGGTCGCCGGGTCGAAACATGCGCTCTTCTAGCGCGACCAGCGCACCACGCCCAGGCGGCGCTCGGCGAGCTGCTCGAGGCGCTCGCCCGTGGGAAGGCGCCCCACGCTGCGCCCGCGCTGGAAGGCCCGCGCTACGCGACGCGCCACGGCCCGCTCCCCGGGGCTCTGGCGCGAGACGATCGCGCCGGGGCGGCGGCGGCTCAGCTCCCTCAGCTCGGCTGCGGGGGCCGCGTCGGCTCGCTTGCGCGGCTGGAAGGCTCTCGCGATCCGCGCCGCGATCGCGCGCTCGCGCGGGTCGGGCTCTAGGAGCGAACCCAGCTCATGAGCGAAGAACAGCACCACCACACCCTCCGGAACGAGAGTAGCGGCGCGACTTCAGTCCCGCACGGGAGCGCGTGGGAAAGGATCGGTTCAGCGCAGATCGCGGGGGAGGACCCTGGCGGCACCCTGTGGGATCGGGCAGGTGTGCAGGTCCAGGGTCAGGTGCTGGTTGAACACGAAGTGCACGACCCCCTCGTGGTTGATCACGAAGGAGCGCCCGCCGCGGTTCATGAGCCCGATCGGGTTGGCGACCGCCATCCACTCGGCGCTGGGGGCCACGGCCGAAGCGCCGACCTCGAAGCGGTAGCCGTTCTTGACCCCCGAGGCGAGGTCGGGGTCGAGCAAGCCGGCGAGACCTAGCTGTCCCAAGGCGCCGAAGTCCTTGATCTTGTTGCCGTCCAAGTCGTCCCGGCGGAAGCGCGCCTGGGCCTTGGCGACCTCCTGGAGCGAGGCGATCGCGTCGCGCTCCATGGTCTGGCTGCGGGCCTCGCGCAAGGTCGGCAGGGAGGCCACGCTCGCCACCGCGACCACGACGCCCACCCCTGCGACGGCCAAACAGCCGCCCAGGAAGGCGAAGAGCATGTTCGGCAGCGCCCCCACGACCCGCTCGGCGGTGTCGGGGTCGAGCTCGAGGGGCTCGTCGAGCAGGTCATCCAGGGGCGGCGGGGGGCTGGCCTCGGTCACGGGCCCCATGGGACCCGCTGGGGCCGACTGGCGCAAGGGCCTGTGGGATCGAGACCTGCGATGGGCCATCGCCGGGATGTCGGATGGGCCATCTACCTTCTGCGTCGCTTTGGACCTACAGCCCCTGTGAGGAGAGCCATGCTCGTTGGAAAGGGAAGCTTGAGCTTCCGCGCGTTCGATATCACCGGCAAGAAGAAGGCCGTTCCGACCACGGAGCGGATCCTGGAGCGTCTGGACCAGTTCGCGTTCTCGGGGATCGAGACCACGGACGAGGGGATCCAGGTGGGATGGATCGGCCCCGATCACCTCTTCGACGGTGACTTCTCGCCGATCAAGGTCTTCCGCGGCCGCTACGCGATCTTCGCCTTCCGCGTCGACACCCGCCGCGTCCCCGGCGCCGTCCTGCAGGCCCACACCGCGGTCGCGATCCAGGACACGCTGGAGACCGAGGGCCTCGAGCGCCTGAGCGCCAGCCGCAAGCGCGAGCTCAGGCAGCAGATCAAGCGCGAGCTGCTCGCGGAGACGCCCCCCGCCCAGCGGGCCTACGGCGTGTTCTGGAACCTGCGCGCCCGCAAGGTCTACCTGCAGGCGACCAGCAAGACCGTCGTCGAGGCCTTCCGCTCGCTCTTCGAGCGGACCTTCGAGCTGAGCGTCGAGGTCCACGGCCCCGGCCTCGCGGCCGCGAGCTGGGCCAAGCACCACGACCGGCTGCAGGAGCTGCGCGAGGCGCGGCCCGTCAGCCTCGGTCTGATCACCCCCATGGAGCCGGCCCTCGCCGGCGCGATCTGAGAGGTAGAGCGTGAGCGACGATCTGGCCTTTGCGCTCGAGCGCAGCTTCCTGGCGACCGAGTTCCTGACCTGGCTGTGGTTCCGCTGTGAGGTCGAGGGCGGCACCTTCGACCTGCCCAGCGGCGGGATCAGCATGGCCCTCGAGGACTCGCTGACTATGGTCTCGTGGGAAGACGACGCCCTCAAGGCGACGATCAAGGGCGGCGCGCCCACCACGCGCCCCGAGACCGCCAACGCCCTGGCCGCGGGGCTGATGCTCCGCAAGGCCCGCTGGGTGGGGGCCCGCGCCGGCAAGGAGTGGCTGTTCACCCTCGACTCGGACACCCTCGATCTGCGCAGCATGAAGGTGATCGAGGCCGACCCCGATCCGGATCCCGAGGACGCCCTGGCCGACAAGCTGGCCGCGGGCGAGGAGCTGCGCCTCGCCGTGGACGAGCTCTACGAGCTCTTCCTGGAGCTCCGTCTCGCCGGCGACTGGAACCTCGAGACCCAGCGCCTGCGCGACTGGGTCAAGCAGAAGGTCGAGACGGCCCGCAAGCAGCTCCAGCCGGCCTAGGCCGCTCTCGAGAGACGCGAGGACGACCACGGGGCGGACGACTCTCCGTGGTCGTCTATCGTGTGGGCTCTTGGGCGAGGAGCTTCTTGATCTGCTCCCAGGGCAGAGCTCGGTTCCGCAGCTGGAGCGTGTGGCTGCTGTAGCCCTCAGCGTCGACGACGACTCGCTCGTGCAGCGCGAGGACCTCGTCGCCGTCGCGGGTGAAGTAGGTGCGCAGGAAGCCCCGCGCGGCTTCGAGCTGAAGCGGCTCCTGCCTCCAGCGGTGGAGCTTCCAGTGGCTGGAGTAATCGGCGAGCGCCGGACGCTCGAGGTAGCGCTCGTCGCCGAGCCGGAACTCGGCACGCCCCATCCACCAGCGCGAGCTCCCAAAGCCTCCCTCCTCGCTGTCCACGGAGGTACCGCTCAGCTTCTCACCGGCCCCGAGGCGAGCCGAGGTGGTGGCCGGCTCTGCTCGGGTCAGGAGCTCGGGGTCCAGCGGGCGCAGGGGGCGCACCAGCCGCGCGAAGGCCTGGAGCTGGGACAGCAGGACCTCCGGCCCCGTCGCGCTCCAGGTGATCAGCTGCTTCTTGCCGACCCAGGCCCTCGCGACCCGCACGACCGCCTCTCCTTCACGCTCTCCAGTCACGACCCACTCCCGGCGCTGCTTGCCCAGCTCGCGCTGCGAGCGCTCTACGGCCTCGCCCAGGTCAGCGCGCGCAGCCAGCTGAGCCGCGCTGAACAGCTCGGAGCGCTTGCCCGGGGGGCGCGGTCGGCTGGTGACGACGAAGCTCGAGCCGCGCGCCCCCTCGGCCCGGAGGACCTGCGACCTTCCGCCGAGCTCCTCGCGGGGCTTGGCGGGGAAGAGGGCCCCGAAGCCTCCAGCGCCGCTGACGTGCGGGATCCAGTCGGCCGCGGGCGAGGCAGCCCGCAGCTTGAAGCCGCCGCGAAACAGGATCCAGGCCATGTCCATGCCGGGCTGGCCGGGGGGGTAGGTCAGGCTCAGCTTGTAGAGCAGCCTCCCGACCGCGACGTATTGGACCCGTCGCTCGCGCTCGGGCTCGTAGTCGCTGGCGGCCAGGCGGTAGCGGGCGCGGAGGCCCCGGTGCGCGCCGAGCGTCGCCCGCTCGCTGGCCAGGACCTGCACTCCCTCGCGGGCTCCTTGGTATTCGTGGGCCTTCGCGACGGCGTGCTCTGCGTTGGGAGGCTCTCGCGAGAGGAGCTGCACCTCGAGGGAGCGCTCGACCTCGGCGTCCTCCTCTCCTTCCCGGTGGACGTAGTGGTAGTGGCGGCAGGGTCCGTTGCCGTAGCCGGCGTCCGAGCGGTATTCCTGAGCGCGCCCAGGGAAGCGCACCTCGCAGGCCAGCGCCTCTGAGGTGAGGTGGTGCTCCCGCTCGGGCTCCTTGGCCGAGGATCGGCTCGTCAGGAGCAGCAGGGCGCACAGGATCGGGATTCGCAGGCTCACGGGGCAATCCTCCTCCCCTCTGCACGAGGAAGGGCGGGGCCAGGTTCCACGGACGCGACGACCTGCGAGCTTCGGCGCGCTTCCGTTATCCTTCCGGCATGGCGGATAGCGACACGGCGGACAGCGAGAAGACGGTCGGCGCGGAAGGCGGGCAGCTCGCCTCACAGCTGCTCGAGGACGTCGGCAGCAAGAGCAAGGAGCGCTTCGCCGAGCGGCGCGAGATCCTCAGCTTTCCGGCCTATTTTCAGCAGGTCCTCGCGGACCCTCTCCTGCACACCCGCGACGTCGCCCACTACCTGCGCGACGTGTTCGACTTCTACGGGACGCGCGACGTCCAGGGTCAAACCGGCACCGTCCGCCGCTGGCGCCTCTTCGACGCCGACTACAACGGCGGCGTGACCCGGGTCATGGGGCAGGAGCGGCTCCAGGGCGAGGTCTACCAGCACCTCTGCTCGTTCTGCGAGCGGGGGCGCGTCGACAAGCTGCTCATGATCCACGGGCCCAACGGCACGGCCAAGTCGACCTTCGTCGAGTGCCTGATGGCCGCCCTCGAGGACTATTCGCAGCGGCCCGAGGGGGTGCTCTACCGCTTCAACTGGATCTTCAGCGACACCTTCGACCGGACTTCGCTCGGCTTCCACGAGAAGCCCGCCGGCCCCGAGGACGGGAGCCTCGCTCACCTCGACCCCAACGAGGTCAGCTTCAAGCTCGGCGACGAGCTCAAGGACCACCCGCTGCTCCTGATCCCCAAGGACGACCGGCTGCGGATCCTCACGGCGGCCTTCGAGCAGGCGGGCCAGCAGCCGCGCTTCCCCCACTTCCTCGTGCACGGCGACCTGTGCGCCAAGAACCGCGAGATCTACCGCGCGCTCAGCACCGCCTACGAGGGCGACTGGGAGCGGGTGATGCAGCACGTGCAGGTCGAGCGGATCACGGCCAGCGTGCGCTTCCGCAGCTGCTCGGTCGTGATCCAGCCCCAGCGCAACGTGGACGCCTCGGCCCGCCCGCTGAACCTCGAGAAGAGCTACCGGCTGCCGCCGATCCTCAACCAGTCCAACCTGCACGAACTCTCGGGCGACCTGATCGACGCCAACCGCGGGATCGTCGAGTACTCCGACTTCTTCAAGCGGCCCCTCGAGCTGAGCAAGTATCTGCTCACGACCAGCGAGAAGGGGGTGATCAACCTCCCCTCGGCGACCGCGTATCTGGACACGGTGTTCTTCGCGACCTGCAACGAGAAGAACCTGACCCTCTTCAAGCGCAACCCGGACTTCCCCTCCTTCAAGGGGCGCTTCGAGCTGATCCGCGCCCCCTACCTGCTCCGCTACAGCGAGGAAGAGGGGATCTACAAGGAGCACCTCAGCGCCCTGGCGCAGGGCAAGCCGATCGCGCCCCACGTGGGCCGGATCGTGGCCCTGTGGGCCGTGCTGACCCGCCTGCGCAAGCCCAACACGCGCCACTACAAGGGCGACGTGGCCGGCCTCGTCCAGCGCCTGACGCCCCTCGACAAGGCGCGCCTCTACGACACGGGCGACGCGCCCGAGGACTGGACCGACCAGGAGCGCAAGGAGCTGCTCGCGCACCTCGACCAGCTCGCGAGCGAGTTCGACAACGCCGAGGAGGAGTTCGAGGGCCTGATCGACGCCAACTACGAGGGTCGCCGCGGGGCGAGCCCGCGTGAGGTGTTCACGATCCTGCACGCCGCGGCCGACGACGAGGAGAGCCCCTGCTTCAGCCCCCTGGCCGTGCTCAAGGAGATTCGCCGCGTCTGCCAGGACACGAGCCTCTATGAGTTCCTCCGCCTCCCCAGCGAGAACGGCTACGGCGACGTCGAGCAGCTGACCGACCTCGCCGAGAGCGAGTACCGCCGGATCGTGCGCGACGAGGTGCACAGCGCCCTCTCGCTCGTCGAGGAGCGCGCCTACGAGCAGCTCTTCGAGGACTACTTCCGCCACGTCAAGGCCTTCGACGCGGGCGAGAAGGTGACCAACCGCGTGACCGGGCGCCCCCAGGACCCCTCCAAGGACCTGATGGAGAAGGTCGAGGGCCTGGTCAGCATTCAGGAGAAGCCCACCGAGTGGCGCAAGAACCTGATCATGCGGATCGCGGCCTGGGCGATCGATAACCCCGGCCAGCCGATCGACTACCGCGAGCTCTTCGGGGACATCCTCAACGCGCTCCGGCGCCGCTATCACCGCGAGCGGGAGGACGCGATCCTCCAAATGCAGACCCAGCTGCTCCGCTACGGCACCGACGAGTGGACCCGGGTCGACGAGGCCGACCAGGAGAAGATCCTGGCCGCCTTCCAGCGCCTCGAGGCCATGGGCTACAACGAGGCCAGCGCCAAGGAGGCCCTGGTCTACGTGCTCCGCCACCGCGAGGACGAGTAGCCGTGCGCCGCGCCGCCGGGATCTCCGCGCTGCTCGTGGTCGCCGCGCTGGCTGGCTGCGCCAGCGAGCCCACGGCCGAGGAGCTGGGCGGCGGCGCGCCGGTCGAGCACAGCGACGAGGCTCCGCCCGAGGCCCCGCGACCCGTCCAGCGCGTCCCAACCGGCCGCCGCGAGCGCGTCGTGGCCGAGGGCTCCGGCTGGCAGGTGACCACGACGGGGCGCCCGGTCGAGACCTTCGACTCGGCCGGCAAGCCCTCCACCAACTTCGCCCCGCGCGACGTGACCGCGCCGCCGCCGCGCAAGCGAATCCAGCCCGCCGACCCGGCCAGCCCCTGGGTCGCCGTCCCGGACGAGCAGGAGCCCGCGGACCCGCGCGAGGTGGCCGGCCCGCCCCGCCGGGGCGTGCGGGTCAAGGCCGTCGGCGTCGACCTCGTGCCGGGCCGCTGCGGGCCCGCGCCCGTCGCCCGCTACGGCCTCGACTGGAGCGAAGAAGAGGGGCCTCAGCCCGGGGCCGCGCCGGCCGCGGGCGACTCGACGGCCGAAGCCCGCGCCCGCCGCGTGCTCCCGCCGACCCGCCTCCCGCCGGTGCCGCCCAAGCCCGAGGAGCCCCTCGAGCTCGGGGTCGAGGAGCACCACGGGCCGACCGAGTCGCCCCGCTCCCCGACTTGGCTGCACGCCGAATAGCTCGCGACCTCACGCGCTCCGGCGCAAGCGTCCGCGTGAAGAGGGGCAGCGGGTCTTCACGCAGCCTTGGCGCGTTGATCATCAAGCGTTGTCGCGCTGCTTGAGACTGCTTGAGGTCCAGGTCCTACCGTCTCGCTGGAGAGAGGGAGGACCATGACCCCAACCGTTCCGCGTCACGCCAGCGAGCCCCCGGACGCTGCAAAGCCCAGCCCCAGCCCCACGGCCGGCACGAGTCAGCGCGCCCCCGTGGGCTGGTGCGGTCCCCACGAGCGCCTCTTCGACTCGATCTGCCATGTGTGCGACCAGCCGCCCTGCTGCTGCGACTGCCCGCCCTACCTGCCGCTCCTGATCGCGCCGGGCCCCTTCTTCGGCCGCTGACACGCGACGCGGCTCGGCTAGGCTGAGCCGCGTGGAAGAAGAGATCGCGCGCGACTTCGCCGCCCGAGCGCGCCGTTTCTGCGAGCTCTGCGAGCGGCCCCCGGCCGAACCCGAGCACGCCGCGCGCGAGCTGATCGCGGCCCTGGGCGGGCTCGTGGGAGCCGCCGCCGTGCTCCCCGAGCTCGAGCCCAGCGCCGAGCCCGACCCCGCGCGCGAGCCGCAGCCGAGCGCGCTCCCCGACTTCGGCGAGGCCGATCACTACCGCGTGGCCTTCGACCCCTACGAGGACGACGACCCGGTCATGGGCTCGCTGCGCGACGACCTGGGCGATATCTACGTCGACCTCCGGCTGGGCCTCGCGATCCTGGAGCGCGAGAGCGAGGACGCCGTCGCCGACGCCCTCTTCTGCTGGCGCTTCGGCTTCGAGTCCCACTGGGGCCAGCACGCCACGGGCGCCCTGCGCGCGCTCTACTGGATCGCGCGGAGCCGGTCTTGAGGATCCGCCTCAGTCGTGCCGCAGGGCCTCGATCGGGTGCAGGCGCGCGGCCTTCCAGGCGGGGTAGATCCCCGAGACCAGGCCCACGCAGCCGGAGAAGCCGAGCGCGATTCCGATCGCCCAGGCGGGGACGTGGATCGGCGGGAAGTCGACCCAGATCGTGATCGCCTCGCGCGCGAAGGCGCCCGCCAGGTAGCCGCCGAGGATCCCCGCGACACCGCCGAGCGCGCCGAGGGCGACGGCCTCGATCAGGAACTGGATCAGCACGTCGCGGTTCTTGGCGCCGAGCGCCTTGCGGATCCCGATCTCGCGGGTCCGCTCGGTGACCGAGACCAGCATGATGTTCATGATCCCGATCCCGCCCACGACCAGGGCCACCGACACGATCCCGATCAGGAGCCCCGTGATCATGAGGCTGACCTGCTGGAAGTTCTGCAGGAACTGGTCCTGGGTCATGATCTGAAAGTCGTCGGGCTGGCCGCGCTCCCGCTTGTGGCGCAGGCGGAGCAGCCAGCGGATCTGATCGACCGCGCTCTGGGTGTTGTCGGCGGTGCTCGACTGAGCGGCGAACACCACCCGCCGGCGAGTGTGCGAGCCGAACACGCGCATGCCGGTCGTGATCGGCATCAGCAGGATGTCGTCCTGGCTGTTGCCGAACACGGCGCCCTTCTTCTCGAGGAAGCCGATCACCTTGAGCGGCTGGCCGCGCACGCGCAGGGTGCGGCCCAAGAGGCGCTTGCGGGTCGTGTTGAGGTGCTTGACCAGCTCGTCGCCGAGGACGCACACCCGGGCGGCGTTCATGACCTCGGCCGGGGTGAAGAAGCGGCCCAGGTCCGCGTTGACGCTGCTCGTGATCCGGTAGTTGGGCGTCGTGCAGCGCACGTGGGTCGTGGTCTCCTCGCCTCCGTAGGTCACCACGACCCCGCCGCGATCAATGAAGGGCGCCACGACCTTGACCGCGCTGCAGCGCTCGCCCACCTCCTGGGCGTCCTCGTAGGTCAGCTTGATCCGGCCCAGCTTGCGCCCCTCGACGCCGGGCGGGCGCTGAGGCCACACCCAGATCGAGTTGCTGCCCAGGCTCTCGAACTGCTTGACCATGAAGTGGCTGGCGCCCTGCACGATCGAGACGACCGCGATCACGGCGCCGACCGCGATCACGATCCCGAGCGTCGTCAGCGCGCTGCGGAAGGGGTTGGCCTTGAGCTCGGCCAGCGCGATCTTGAGGTTCTCCCAGAGCACTACTTGGCGTCCGAGGCCACCGGCGCTTCGCTGCTGAGGGGCACGTCGGCGGGCAGGAGCTCGTCGTTGAGGTCGCCCTGGACCGACTCGCCGCCCTCGAGCTTGCCGAGCGTGCGGAAGGGACCGACCACGACCTCGGCGTCGGGCTCCAGGCCCGCCAGGATCTCGGCCTCGTCGTCGTCGCTCAGGCCGCGCTCGACCACGCGGGGCGCGATCTTGCCGTCCACGATCACGAACACCACGTCCAGCAGCGCCTCGGGTTGCTTCGAGTCGAGCAGCTCCTGGCCGGCGGCGGGGAGCTCGAGCGTCTCCGGCAGCTCGTCGCGCTGGCGCTGGAGCAGCGCCTGGAGCGGGACCTTGAGCGTCTCGGGCTTGCGGTGGGTCTCGATCGTGACGTTGGCCGACATGCCGGGGCGCAGGCGCTCCAGGCCCGGCTGATCCGGCTTCAGCAGCACGCGCACGGTGAAGGTCGAGACCTGCTCGCCCTGGGCCGTCTGGGCGCGGTAGCCGACGCTGTAGACCGCGCCCGTCAGCTCCTGGCTGCCGAGGGCGTTGACGCTGACCCGCGCCGGCTGACCGCGCTGGACCTCGACCACGTCGCCCTCGTCGACGTCGGTGTAGACGAGCAGGTGGCGCAGGTCGCTCACGATGTAGTGCGTCTCGCTGCCGGTCAGGCGCGCGACGAGGTCGCCCTGGTTGACTCCGCGCCCGGTGATCGTGCCGTCGATCGGGGAGCAGATCCGGGTCCGGCCCAGGTCGCGCCGGGCCTGCTCGAGGGCCAGCTCGCCGGCCCGCAGGTCCGCCTCGGCGCTCTTGAGCCGAGTCCTGGACACGACCAGGGTCTTCCTGGCCTCGGCTCGGCTGCGCTTCCAGGTGTCGATCTTGAACTGGAGCGTCTCGCGGGCCAGGTTCAGCTCCTCCTCCGCGATCCGGACGCTGATCGTGCTGACGCGGACCTCGCTGGCGGCGCTCTCGACGTCGGCCTCGCGCCCGATCCCCTCGTCGAGCATGCCCTGGTTGCGCCTGAGGTTGGCCTGGGCCGTCTCGAGCTGCGCGCGGGCGCGCTTGAGCGAGAGCTCGCTGCTGCGCACGCGCAGGCGGGCGTCGGTCACCTCGGAGGACTCCAGCTCCAGCTCCTTGTCCTTGCGCTCGGCCTCGGCCCGCTCGGCGCGCGCCTCGTCGAGGGCCGCCCTGCGGCGGGCCAGCTCCAGCTCGGCCTCCTTGACGTCCTCCTGGCGGTCGGTCGGGTCCAAGAGGAACACGACCTCGCCCTCCTTGACCTCGTCGCCGGTGTCCTTGAGCAGCTGCAGGACCTTGCCCTCGAAGGGCGCGCCGATCCCGACCTCGGAGCCGGCCTGGACCTGCCCCGGCGCCTCGACCTCGGTCACGATCGGGCCCTTGCGCGGGCGGACCGTCTCGACCCGCTTGCCCTTCCCGCCGCCGAAGAGCCCGCCGCCTCCGCCCTCCGGCGGAGCCTCGGCGGCCTCGCCGCTGCGCACGGCGCGACCGGCGCCGAGCGCGCCCAGCGCCAGCGAGGCGAGCACGAGCCCGGAGAAGATCAGATAGCGCGAGGTGGGGATCTGCATTTCAGCCCGCCTGGAAAGAGGCGCCCAGCTTGCCGAGCGCGCCGAGGCCGATCAGGAGCGCGCTGACGCCGGCGTAGAGGCCGCCCGAGAGCGCCAGGGCGCGCCCGCGGCGCAGCCCGCAGCTCCCGGCCAGGCCAGCGGCCAAGAGGACGTAGTAGTAGAGGACCGCCGGGCTGAGGCGGCTGAGGGCCGCCGTCAGGAGGGGCTGGCCGACGGGGTCGGCCAGGGCCGCCAGGCTGACGCTCGGCTGGGGGTTGCCGAGCAGGTAGCCGAAGCCCTCGCCCGCGTAGGCGAGCACGTTGGCGAGCGAGACGTAGCCCGCGACCGAGAGCGCGGTGGCGACCTCGAAGGGCTCCTTGGTCTCGCCCAGGAAGCGCGCCGCCAGGAAGAGCAGCCCGGCCACGAGCACCAGCCCGACCAGCCCGAGGAGGGGCGGGCCGAGGATCAGCCCGGCCTTGGTGAAGAAGATCCCGAAGCGGCGCCCCTTGGCGAGCATCTCGGCGACCTCGGGCTTCTCCATTTGCTTGCGCTGGGTCGGCGACATTTGGTCGAGCTGGCGCTCGAACTGCTTCGTCTGCCAGGCTTCATGGTCGATCCGCGCCAAGCTGACGCCGCCCACGAGAACGCCCAGGGCGGCCACCAGCAGCCAGGGCTGCCACCAGCCCCAGCTCAGGTCGTGCCGCTCGAAGGCCGCGAAGGGCGCCAGGAGGACGGCCACGACCCGCGCCCAGAAGCCCGTGGGCGCGTCGCTCAGGTCCTGCTCCTTGCGCGCCGGCGCGGGCGCCGCGGGGGGCACGAAGGGCTCGAGCGGGGTCGCCGCCGGCGGGGGCTCTTGCTGGGGCTCTTGCTGGGGCTCGTCGCTCACGGGCGGGATTCTACGGGGGGTCCGCAGCCCGGGCAGTGATGCCGAGGGCAGGGTGCCGAGTCTGGGCTGCTTTCGGGGCACGTCGGGTCCCCCAGTTGAGTCCGCGCCGGCGCGTGTTCTGCTGAGCCCATGGCCGACGACGCGCGACTCCTGAGCGACGACGAGGCCCGGCGTTGGCTGCTGCACGCCACCGGGCTCGCCGGAGCGCGCCAGCCCTTGAGCGGCCTCCTGGGCCGCCTGCGCTCGATCCAGCTCGATCCCCTCGACCCGATCGGCTGCAACGCCGACCTCGTGGCCATGGCGCGGACGCCCGCCCGCGAGGGCGAGCTCTTCAGCGAGCTCTGGGGCGGGCCGGCGCGCGCCTTCGAGCACTACGCCAAGGAGCGCTGCCTGCTCCCGGTCGAGGTGTTCCCTGCCTATCAGGCGCTCCTCGCCGAGCGCCCGCGCTACCGCCAGACCCGGCGCATGAAGCGCCTCAGTGAAGAGCAGCTCGACGCGGTGGAGGCCGAGGTCCGCGAGCGCGGCCCGGTCGCGGTCGCCGACCTCGGCGACCACGGGCGCGTGGACCCGATCATGTGGAGCACCTGGAAGGGGACGGGCAAGGCCGCCACCCTGGCCGCCGAGGTGCTCGTGCTCCGCTGTCGGCTGGTGGTGTGCGGGCGACGCGGCGGGCGCGACAAGATCGTGGACGTCCCCGAGCGAGCGCTCTCCGCCGGCGCGCCCGAGCCCGACCCGGTCCGGCGGCTGCTCTCCGACCGGGTCGCGGCGATGGGCCTCCTGCCGACCGCCTCCGGCCCCTGGTGGGGCGGGCTCGAGGAGGCGCGCCCCGACGCGATCGCGCGGGGTCTCGCCGAGGGCTGGCTGGAGCTGGTCGGGCTCGAGGGCAGCCGTCGCCGCTGGCTGGCCCCGGCCGGCTTCCGCGAGCGGACCCCCGCCGAGGCCGAAGGCGACGGGACGATGCGGATCCTGGGGCCCCTCGACCCGCTGCTCTGGGACCGCTGGCTGGTGAAGCGCGTGTTCGGCTTCGAATACGTGTGGGAGGTCTACAAGCCGGCCGAGAAGCGCCGCTGGGGCTGGTATGTCTGTCCGCTGCTCTACGGCGGGCGCCTGGTCGGCCGCTTCGAGGCGCGGCGCGCCGAGGAGGGGATCGACCTGCTCGACTTGTGGCCGGAGGAGGGCTTCGACCAGGGCGCCTTCGAGCAGGCGCTCGAGCTCCACGCCGAGCGCCTGCGCCGCTAGGCCTCGCTCAGGTGCCCGCGAGCGGGGGCGTCAGGACGTGGCGATTCAGGCAGGAAAGCAGGAAAAGAAGAAGGACAGGAAGGCTGCGGCAGCAAGGCAGGCGAAGACAGTCGCTCCAAGAGCGCACTGTGAAGTGAGGGGCCAGCGTCGGCGCAGGTCGGCGCCCCTGGCCGAGCTCTGCGCGCTGATCCGGCCCTTGCCCTTCGTTACGCGAGGCCGAGCTCGCAGGCCCTGCCGATTTCCTACCCTTCCTCCTTTCCTGCTTTCCCTCGTAAGACGCTCCGCCAAACCGCCTCCGAGGAGTCTTGTGCCCCTGGGAGGCCAGCTCCGAGTGTCAGAGCCGAAGAGGAGCGCAGGGACCCCGCAGCGCGACCGCCAGCTCCTCCCCTGGCGCCGCCTCGCCCAGCGCGCGCAGCTCGAGCTCCGGGGCGGCCTCCAGGCGCAGGACGAGGGTCGGCGTCAGCAACCCGTCCGGGCCCAGGCGCCGCACGCGCCGGACCACGCGTGCGCGCTGCTTGCCCTGGCCGAGCTGGAGCTGGTCGGCTCGGATCCAGAGCGCGCCCAGGTCGGGGTCGTCGCGCGTCAGCTCGACCTCGCCCAGGGCGCAGCGGGCGCGCTCCGGCGCGACCCGCTCCGCGGGCAGGACGCTGCCCAGCGCCAGCAGCTCGACGGTGCGGGCGTGGCGCGGGGCGGCCAGGACCTCGGCCACGGGGCCCTGGTCGCAGGGGGCGCCCGCGTCGAGGACCAACAGCTCCTCGGCCAGGTCGAGGGCGTCGCGCCGCTCGTGGGTCACGAGCACCAGCGCTGTCTCGCGCGCGGCCAACAGCTCGTTCAGGCGGCCGCCCAGCTCCCAGCGCAGGGGCGGGTCGAGGTGGGCGAAGGGCTCGTCGAGGAGGAGCAGGCGCGGCTCGGGGGCCAGCGCCCGCGCCAGGGCCAGGCGCTGCTGCTCGCCGCCCGAGAGCTCGCTCGGGAGCGCGTCCAGGCGCCCGCCGAGGCCGACCTCGTGGGCCAGGCGGCGCGCGGTCTCGCGCCGCTCGGCCTTGGTCCCGCGGGCGACCCAGCTCAGGGTCGCCTCGACGCTCTTGTGCGGCCACAGGGCCAGGTCCTGGAACACCAGCCCCACGCCGCGCTCCTCGGGCGGGGTCAGGGTCGCGCCGGCCGCGCTGGCGGTCTTGCCGTCCAGGCGGACTTCGCCGGCGGTGGGCGGGTGCAGGCCCGCCAGGACCCGCAGGAGCGTGGTCTTGCCCGCCCCCGAGGGGCCGAGCACCGCCAGGCGTCCGCGGGCGTCGAGGGCGAAGGACACGCCGCTCAGCACGCTCCGCTCGCCGCGGCGGACGCCGAGTTGGTCGACCTGGACGATCACGCGCGCCTCCGCGCCCAGAGGGCGAGTCCAGCCAGGGGCGGGAGCGGCCAGAGCACGACCCCCAGGAGCAGGGTGCACAGCCCCGCCAGCTCGCTGACCTCACCGTAGTGGGCCTGGTTGACCACGAACAGCGCGAGCACCTGCTGCCCCGGCGGCTCGACCACCGCCGTCGCGCTGTATTCGGTCACGGCCAGCACGTAGAGCAGCGCCCAGGCCGCCAGGAGGGTCGGCGCCAGCTGGGGCAGCCCGACCCCGAGCAGGGGGGAGCGGCCCGCGAGGCGCGCCGCCTCGAGGCGCTCCTCGCGCAGGCCGCGCGCCGCGACGGCGATCAGGACCAGGGCCAGGGGCGCGAAGCGGAGCAGGTGCGCCAGCACCAGGCAGCCCAGCCCGTCGAGGAGCGCGTAGGCCTTCAGCTGGGTCAGGCCGACCAGGACCAGCATTCCGACCAGGGGCGCGGGGGTCGCGACCGCGAGGGCGGCCAGGGCCGCGCCGGCGGCGAGGGTCAGCGCTCCGGCGCGACGGGCCCACCAGGCCAGGCCGAGGGCGAGCGCGACGCCGAGGGTCGCCGTCAGGACGCCGACCCACACGCTGCGCTCGGCGTCGGGGGCGCCGATCGTCCAGGCCTGCTCGAGCACGCCGCGCAGCCGGGCCAGCCCTTGCGGGACTCGGGCTCCGGGCGGGGCGGGGCGGTGGATCAGGCGCAGGGCCACGTCGAGCAGGGGCAGCCAGGCGCCTGGGGCGAGGGCCAGCAGGCAGCCCAGCCAGGCCGCGACCTGGGCGGGGCGCGAGAGCGGCCGCGTCGCGGGAGCGCTCCCGCCCAGGGCGCGGCGCCCCCAGGGCAGGAGCAGGATCCCGCCCGCGCAGGCCGCCGCGGCCCCGAGCAGGGGCGCGCTGGCGCGCAGGGCCAGGAGCAGCGCGCGAGCGGTGTCGTGCTCCTTCTGGAAGGCGAAGTAGACCTGCTCGCTCTGGACCTTGATCCGCAGCAGCTGCGGGAGCGCGAACTCGACCAGCGCCAGGGCGGCCACGGCCAGGGCGCCCGCGCAGGCGGCCGGCAGGAGCGCGCGGGCCAGGAGGGCGCGCTCGCCGCGGAGGCCGCGGGCCAGGCGGGCCGCCTCGAGCTGGCTGGCCGGCAGGCGGCGCAGGGCCGCCCAGGCCGGGAAGAGCACGAGCGGGAACAGGCAGGCGCCGAGCAGGAGCGCGCCGGTCGGGACCGTGTAGACCAGGCTCGGCACGGTCACCGAGGGGCCCGGCGGCGGACGCCAGCCGAGCAGCAGGGGCACGCGCCCGCCGGGGCCGAACACGCCGCGCCAGGCGATCGTGGCCAGGTAGGGCGGCACGATCAGGGGCGTGACGCCCGCGACGAGGAGCAGGCGCCGGCCCGCCACGCGCCAGCGCTCGACGGCCAGGGCGTAGGGCAGGCCGAGGAGCAGCGCCACGAGGGCCGCGCGGAGGGCGAGCCACAGCGAGCGCTGGAGCGGGGTGTCGCTCGTGGGCTGCCCGGTGAGCGGGTTGAGGATCGCGGCGCGCTCGGGGGTCGGGACCTCGGCCGTGAGCAGGAGCGTCACCACTCCGAGCACGAACAGGGCGGCGCCAGCGCGACGGCGAGTCACACGCTCACTCGGCTACTCGGCCAGGAAGCGCTGCTCGACGTAGGCCCGCGCCGCGGCGAAGTGCTCGGCGGCCGCGCTCCAGTCGACCGGCTCCGCCTTGAGCTGGGTCGGGATCCAGGGCGCGCGCGGCAGGCCGTCGCGGAGCGGGATCTGGACCGAGCGCGAGGCGGCGAGGGCCTCCTCGATCTCGGGCCGGAGCAGCCAGTCGATCAGCGCCTTGCCCTCGGCGGTGTGGGGCGCGCCCTTCATGAGCGCCAGCGCGTTGGGGATCAGGAGCGTCCCCCGCTCGTCGGGGCCCTGGTCGGGGAACACGACCGCGACCGGCTTGCCGGCTTGGATCGCGAGGTTGGCGTCGTCGGTGTCGGTCCAGCCGAAGGCCAGCTCCCCCGCGGCGACCCGGTCCTTGACGTCGGCGTTGCCCGCGCAGACCACGACCCCGTTGGCCTTGAGCCGCTCGAACCAGGCCGTCGCCTGCTCCGCGCCGTCGCGGGCGAACCAGGCCGCGACGTGCGTCGCGGTCGTGCCATAGAGGGGCTTGGCGATCCCAACCTGACCCTTCCACTTGGGGTCGAGCAGGGCCGCGACCGAGGTCGGGCGCTGGTCGGCGGGCACGCGCTCGGTGTTGACGATCAGGACCCGGGCCCGCGCCGCGAAGCCGGTCCAGAGCTTGCCCGGGTCGCGGGCCCAGTCCGGCAGCCCCTCGGCCGAGGGGCTCTGGTAGGGCTGGAGCGCGTCCGCCTGGGCCAGGCGGATCGTCTGGCTGACCTCGTTGTTCCAGAACACGTCGCAGCGGGGGCGCGCCCGCTCGGCCAGGAGCGCCTCGACCAGGCCGGTCGTCTTGGTCGCCTCGCTGTCGTACTTGGCGCGGACCGCGATCCCCGTCTCCTGGGTGAAGCGCTCCAGGATCGGCTGCGCGAAGAGCCGGTCGAGGGACACGTAGACCACGACCTCGCGCGCGGGCGCCGCGTCGCCGCCGCCGCGGAGCAGGGACCAGGCTCCCCACAGGAGCCAGGGCGCGAGCAGGAGGGCGACCCACAAGGGCGAACCACGCTTCATGAGGTGCTCCCGGCCAAGAGCGGCTCGACCGCGGCCCACACCGCCGCCGCGACCGCTTCGGCTGGCTGTGACGCGTCGATCGCCACGAAGCAGGGCGTCTCGGCGGCCAGGGCTTGGAAGTTCTCGCGCACCGCCCGCTGGCGGTCCTCGCGCTCGAAGGCGTCGCCGGCGCCGCGCCGCTCGACGCGCGCCAGGCCGGCTTCGACGGGGAGGTCCAGCCAGAGCACGGCGTCGGGCAGGGGCGCCCACTCGCTGTGGAGCGCGACCACGTCGGCGGGGCTCAGGCCCAGCTCGGGCCGGGTCGGCTGGTAGGCCGCGGTCGAGAAGTAGTAGCGGTCCTGGATCACGACCTCGCCCTGCGCGAGGGCGGGGCGCACGTTGGTCTCGACGTTGGTCCGCCGGTCCCTCAGGAAGAGGTCCAGCTCCTCCTGCGCGCCGAGGGGCGGCCCGTGGCGCGCGCGCTGGCGGATCTCGCGCCCCGCCGGTCCGTCGGTCGGCTCGACCAGGCGGCGCACGACCCGACCCAGCCCCTCCAGGCGGGCGGCCAGCGTCTCGACCTGCGTCGACTTGCCGGCGCCGTCGATCCCCTCGAACACGAGGAACAAGCTCATGGCGGCGGATTGTAGGGGCAGAAGGGCTTCAGGAAGAGGACGGAGTCGGCCTGGGGGCGAGGATCTCCCTCGCCCGGGGTCCGGCGCGCCGGGGCTGGTAGGGTCCGCGCGTGAGCGAGGACCCCGCTGCCGCCTCGACCGACGAGCCCCCGCACCGACCGCTGCGGGCGCTGGCGCTCGTGCTCGGGGCCAGCTTCTCCTTCGCGACCCTCTCGGCGGCGATCAAGGCCTGCGCCGCCGAGACCGGCGTCTCGGCGCCGATCCTCTCGCGCGGGGTGTTCGGGCTGCTCTGCTGCGCGCTGGTCCTGCGCCTGCGCGGTGTGAGCCTCCGCCCGCGCGCGGGCAAGGCGCTCGCGGTCCGCTGCCTGAGCGGCGTCGCGGCCATGTATTGCTACTACTGGGCCTACACCCGCGGCGGGACCGACCTCCCCAGCGCGGTGGTGCTGCTCAAGACGGCGCCGGTGTGGGTCGCCTTGATCGCGCCCTTCGCCCTGGGCGAGTCCCTGCGCGCGCGGATCGTGTTCGCGCTCGGGCTGGGGCTGGTCGGCGTCGGGCTGCGCTACGGCGTCTCGCTCCAGGGGGAGCAGGCGGGGCTGGCCGCCAGCCTGGCGGCTGGCTTCCTGGCCGCGATCGCCTACGTCTCGCTGCGGGCGCTGGGCAAGAAGGACGACCCCCTGGTCGTGGTGACCTGGTTCTCGGCCTTCCTGATCGTGGCGACCCTGCCGGGGGTGGCCCTCGAGGCGCGCGCGCCGCTCGGCGAGTGGACGCCGCGCGCCTGGGGCCTGCTGGCCCTGATCGGGCTCCTGGGCACGGCGGGCCAGCTCTTCCTGACCGCGGCCTACCGCGACGGCAAGGCCGCGGCGGTCACGATCGGCGGTCTGGGTGAGGTCGGGATCGCGCTGGCCTACTCGGTCCTGCTCTTCCAGCAGACGCCGAGCGCCGGCGCGCTCCTCGGCGGCGGGCTGGCCCTGGCCGCCGGCGTGCTCGCCAACGCCCCCGCTCGCGGCGGGGGCGCTGACGAGGAGTCAGGCTAGGGGAGCTTGGCCTCGACCTTGCCTTCCTTGTTGAACAGGAACACGAAGGGCTTGTCCTGCTTCTTGGTCACCGTCGCCGCGTAGCGGACCTTGCTCTCGGCGTCGTAGAGGTAGAGGCTCGGCGAGCCCTTGTGGATCCCGACGATCGCCTGCGGCTTGCCCGCGGCGGTGATGCTGCTCAGCTTGGCGCCGGTCGCGTCGTCGAGGGTCCAGATCGCGCGGGGCTTGGTGTCGGCGTCGAACATGGTGATCGAGGGACCCTTGTCGCCGACGCGCAGCACGATCCGGGTCTTGCCGGCCTTGTCCACGATCTGGATCCGGCTGGCTTTGATGTCCTGCGCGGCCGGCGCGGCGTAGGCCGGGCTGAGGAGCTGGGTCGAGAGGGCCGCGAGGCAGGCGCCCAGTAGCAGGGCCAGCAGGGCGGCGCCGCGGCGCCAGCGGGCGTTCTGGGCTTCGAGGCGCTCGAGGCGGGCGAGGATCAGCGAGTCGTTCATTCAGGGCTTCCTTCCGGGTTGGGGTGAACACGTTGCCCGTCCTTTGGGACCACTGCAAGGTGACCCCGGGACGTAGCGGAGCGGGTGAGCTAGCTTGGCTCTCATGGACGAGGAAGTGCACGCCCTGATTCGCGCCGCGAACGCCAGCCCCGAGGACGCCGAGCTGGCCGAGCGCCTCGAGCGCGCGCTCCTGCGCGCGGGCGAGCAGGAGGCGCTGGCGCAGCGTTATGAAGTGGTCTTCCGCTGCGACGTGAGCGAGAGCCAGCTGACGCCCCAGGGTCAACACCACCTCTGCTCTCGCTGCCAGGAGCGGGTCTACCGTGTCCACAGCCAGGTCGAGCTCGAGAAGCGCGTCCGCTTGGGCCAGTGCGTCGAGGTCGAGCCCGAGGAGCTGCCCGCCGTCCTCGACCACCTGATCGAGTCGGAGCGCAGGGCCCTGCGCGCTGAGCGGGTGTGCGTCGTGCCGCGCTGGTCGCGCCAGCCCAAGACCCTGCGCCGCGGGCGCGCTCTGCCGCGGGTCGAACTGCCGCTCCCCCAAGAGCCTTCGCTCGAGGAGGCGCGGGCCCAGGCCGCCGAGCTGCGCGCGCAGGGGGCGGCCGAGCACGTGCTGCTCGTGCTCGACGTGCCGGGTGAGGGCGGCGGCTGGGTCGCGCGGGTCGAGGGCGCGCTGGACTTGGCTGGCACTCAGGAGCTGGAGTTCGTCGGCTCCGACGAGCACACCTCGGGCGTGGTGCGCGACGGGATCGTGCGACTGCGCGTTCGGCCTGGCAAGCGCCCGCCGAAGTGGCAGCGCGGCTCGATCGTGCTCGCCAACGAGCGGGTCATGTTGCGCGGGCGGGTGTCGATCAGCGACTAATGGACGCAGTCGATCCCGCGTTCAGAGGCCGACGGGCGTCCTGCGCTAGCGCCTCAGCTGAACGACTTACGACGTGACGGAGGCGGAATCCCTCCGTGACGAGGTCATGACGCGCATTCCCGACCTTGTGTCTCGACGGAGCAAGGCGCTGTGCCTGACCTCCGGAGAGGGCGTCGCGGGCAAACCATCGCGCGCGCCGTGTCGGGTACTTGAGGCCAGGTTGGTCTCAGCACGGCAACCGCGCGTCCTCTCACACTTCACTGTCTGGCGGACGCTTGCGTCCGTTCGATCGGCAGCGGCCCAGTCGAGCCCTCTCCCTCGAGCGCTTGGCTGGGCCGTCGTCGTTTCCGCCTCAGAGATACTTGTCCTGCGACCAGCGCCCGCCGCAGGCGCGCACTCGAAGTGATCGCGGACCTCGGTGTGGACGACGTGGACCCACTCCAGCGACCCGTCGAGGACCTCGGTCCCGAGGTAGTCGATCGTGGGCGCGCCGCAGAGGTAGCAGGGGACCTCGAGGGCGCGCCGGACCTCCCCCTCGACGCGGTCGTCGATCCCGAGGCCCGGGCTGGGGAGGAGCGCGTTGAGCACGAGCAGGTGCGCGGCCGCTTCGCGCGGGATCCCGGCCGGGGTCGAAGGCAGCCGGCCGGCCGCCAGCTCGGCCTCGATCTCGGCCAGGGGCTTGCGCGCGAGGTGGGCCACCTGCGCGGGGCTCAAGAACTCCGGCAATGACCCCAGCGCGGCGCCTCCTACTTGGGGACGTAGATCAGCGCGCCCAGGGGCGGGAGCGTGAGCAGCACGCTCTGCTCGCGCCCGTGGCACGCCACCGCCTCGGGCGTGACCTCGACGTGCGCCACGCACTCGCTCCCGCCGAAGTCGCCGTGGTCGCTGTCGAAGAGCAGCGTGTAGGCCCCGGCGTGCGGGACGCCCAGGCGGTAGTCGAAGCGCGGGACCGGGGTCAGGTTGAGCACCACGACCGCGTGCGCGCCCTCCTCGCCCCAGCGCTCGAAGCTGAGGACCACGTTCTGGCGATCCTCGCAGTCGATCCAGGCGAAGCCGCCGGGCTCGTGGTCCTTGATCCACAGGGCGGGCGTGTCGCGGTAGACCTGGCCGAGGGCCTGAAGGAAGCGGGCCTGGCCCTGACCCTCGGGGGTCTCGCCGGTCTGCCACTCCAGCGCCCAGTCGTGGTTCCACTCGCGGTAGGTCGGCAGCTCGGTGCCCATGAACACCAGCTGCTTGCCGGGGCGCGCCCACTGGTAGCTCAGGAGCAGGCGCAGGTTGGCGCGCTGCTGCCAGGGGTCGCCGGGCATCTTGTTGAGCAGGGCGCCCTTACCGTGGACCACCTCGTCGTGGCTGAGCGGCATCACGAAGCGCTCGCTGTACTCGTAGAGCATCGCGAAGGTCAGCTCGTTGAGGTGGTGCCCGCGGTGGACGGGGTCACGCGCGAAGAAGCCGAGCGTGTCGTGCATCCAGCCCATGTTCCACTTGAAGTCGAAGCCCAGCCCGCCCTCGCTGGGCGGGGCCGAGACGCCGCCCCACGAGGTCGACTCCTCCGCGACGGTGAAGCAGCCGGGGTGGTCGCGCTTGATCAGCGTGTTGAGCTCGCGGAAGAACTCGATCGCCTCGAGGTTCTCGCGCCCGCCGAACTGGTTGGGGATCCACTGCCCCTCTTCGCGGCTGTAGTCGAGGTAGAGCATCGAGGCCACGGCGTCGACGCGCAGGCCGTCGATATGGAAGGCCTCGAGCCAGTAGAGCGCGTTGGCGAGCAGGAAGTTGCGCACCTCGTTGCGCCCCAGGTTGAACACGAAGGTGCCCCAGTCGGGGTGCTCGCCTCGGCGCGGGTCGAGGTGCTCGTAGAGGGCCGTCCCGTCGAAGCGGCCCAGGCAGGCCTCGTCCTTGGGGAAGTGAGCCGGGACCCAGTCCAGGATCACGCCGATCCCCGCCTGGTGCAGCTCGTCGATCAGGAAGCGCAGGTCGTCGGGCTCGCCGTAGCGCGAGGTCGGCGCGTAGAAGCTGCTGACCTGGTAGCCCCAGGAGCCAAAGAAGGGGTGCTCGGTCAGGGGCAAGAGCTCGAGGTGCGTGAACCCGTAGCGCTGGCAGTGCTCGACGAGGCGCGGGGCGAGCTCGCGGTAGGTCAGGAAGGGCGTGCCCTCGCGCTGCCAGGAGCCGAGGTGTAGCTCGTAGATCGAGACCGGGCTGCGGCGCAGGTCGGTGCCGTCGCGCTGCTCGAGCCACGCGGCGTCGTTCCAGGTGTGCCCGACGGGGCCGGCGATCCGCGAGGCGGTGTTGGGCGGGTGCTCGGCCCAGCGCGCGAAGGGGTCGCTCTTGAGCTTCAGCTCGCCGTAGGCCGTCTTGATCTCGAACTTGTAGAGCTGGCCGACCTCGGCCTGGGGCACGAAGAGCTCCCAGCAGCCCGTGGCGCCCAGGGCGCGCATGGGGTGGCGCCGCCCGTCCCAGCGGTTCCAGTCGCCGACGACGCTCACGCGCCGGGCCGCGGGGGCCCACACGGCGAAGCGCACGCCGACCGCGCCTTCGTGCTCGATCAGGTGCGCGCCCATGATGTCCCACAGCCGCTCGTGGCGGCCTTCGCCGATCAGGTGCGCGTCGAGGTCACCGAGGGTCGGCGGGAAGCGGTAGGGGTCGTCGGCCTCCTGCGGCTCGCCCTCGGGCAAGGTGAAGCGCAGCCGGTAGCGCAGCGGGAGCTTGGTCTCCGGCAGGTAGAGCGCGAAGAGCCCGTCGCCGAGGGGCTCGAGGGGGTGCTCCTCGCCGTCCGCGAGCAGGCACTCGACCGCGATCGCGCGGGGGTGGTAGCTGCGGACCACGACCCCCTCGGGGTCGTTGGGACAAGGGTGCGCACCCAACACGCTGTGCGGGTCGGGGTGCTCCACCGAGAGCAGGCGGAGCCGGTCGCGCGACTCGGGCTCGAGCTGTGGTTTCAGCATGACGGTCGACATAAGGCCACCTCTGGGGGCGCATTTCCACCCAGGGGTGTGAGGCAAGTCACCGGGCCTTCCGGACCCAGCGGGAGGGGCGCTGTCGCTAAGGGCTTGCGAGCGATCGACTTGGCGCGGCTGGGCCGTGCTGGGATTGGCTTTCGGTAAAGGCCGTGAGCGCGGCCGGAGGTCTCTCCGGGGCTGTTGGAGGTCGCCCCTGGGTTCACCCGATCTCCGGTTACGCTCCCGCGACGGTCCGAGCCGCCCCCACCGTCCCTGGGCGGTGTGCTCGGAGGAGACATGGGCTTAGCGCTGCAGGAAGCTGACGAGGAAACGCAGAAGGAGGAGGGCGAGGGCTACCGACCGGCCTCCTCGCTCCGCCACGAGGCGCAGCTGCTGGTTCGCCTGGCCGTGCCCGTCGCGATCGCGCGGGTGTCCATGCTGGCCATGGGGCTCGTCGACACCTTCATGGTCGGCAAGCTGGGCAAGATCCAGCTCGCGGCCGTGGCCCTGGCCGACGCCTGCTTCTTCACCCTGATCGTGATGGCGATCGGGCTGATCCAGTCCCTGGACCCCCTGGTCAGCCAGGCCCACGGGGCGGGCGACCCCAAGCGCTGCACGGCGGCGCACCACGCGGGGATCCGGATCGCCATGGCCCTGGCCCTGCCCCTGGCCCTGGCCGTGCTCTCGCTGCAGCCCTTGCTGAGCGTGCTGGGGGGCCAGAACCCGGACGTGGTCCGCTCGGCGGCGCTCTACCTGGCGCCGGTGGCGCTGGGGGTCCCCGCGCAGCTCTTCTACGTGGCTCACGTGAGCTTCGTGCAGGGGCTGGGCGACACGCGGCCGGCCATGATCGTGGCGATCGTGGCCAACGTCCTGAACGTGTTCCTCGACTACGCGCTGATCTTCGGCCACTGGGGCTTCCCTGCCCTGGGCGTCGCCGGCGCGGGGGCGGCCTCGGCGGGCTCGCGCTGGTTCATGTGCTTCCTGCTCTGGGCCTGGGTCCGGCGCCACCCGCGCTACGCCCGCTACCAGGGGCGCCCCGGCGTGCCTTGGCCCCTGATCAACAAGGCGCTCCGGCTGGGGACGCCGATCGGCCTGGCCCACGGGGCCGAGGTGGGGGCCTTCTCGCTGGCCTCGGTGTTCATGGGCTGGCTGAGCGTGGAGGCGCTGGCGGCCCACCAGATCACGATCAAGATGGCGGCCACGAGCTTCATGCTGGCCGTGGCGCTGGGGATCGCGACCTCGATCCGCGTCGGGAACGGGATCGGCGCGGGTCGGCCTCAGGACGCCCAGCGCTCGGCCTGGGTCGGAGTGGTGCTCGGGCTGTGCGTGATGGCTCTGACCGGGCTCGCCTTCCTCCTCGGGGGAGCGGCGATCACCGGCGCGTTCACCGACGACGCGGGCGTGATCGCGGTCGGGGCCGGCTTGTTCGCCGTCGCGGCGGCCTTCCAGCTCAGCGACGGGGTCCAGGCGGTCGCCGCCGGGGCCCTGCGCGGGGCGGGCAACACCCTCGAGGCCATGGCAGCGCAGATCTTCGCCCACTGGGCGATCGGGATCCCCGTCGGCTACCTGCTCGCCTTCCGCTTCGGCTGGGGCCCGACGGGAGTGTGGTGGGCCTTGGCCCTCGGCTTGACCGCCGCGGCCGGGCTCCTGCTCTGGCGAATGCGCAAGATCCACGGGGTCGTGGCCCTCGAGGACTGATCGCGAGCGGACTCCGCGCGCCATCCCTTCCTGGGCGCTCCCGGGAGTCGTCCGGAAGGGACGGAAGCGCGCGGGGGGCTCGCGGGGCTGGTCCGGGAATGAAACTTGACGACTTCCGTGCCAGCCCCGGCGCACTGGGCGCCGAGCCGCAAGGGGTTGGGGCGAACCCAAGTTCCATCCCTGCCGAGCGCCCGGGGCTGTCGGTGGCGCCCAGTAGTTTCCATCGCTGTCGCCTGAGCCAGGGCCTTGCCCCCTCGGACGACGCAACACACTGAAAACAGATGGGTTGCGCTGCCCACTGTTGAGACCCCGTTCCTTTGTTCAGGGGGATCCAAAGAGCAGCCGCAACTCAGGGCTAGAGGAACACGCCCGGACCGATCCGGGCGAAGGGGAAACTGTGTCTAGCGACAACACTCAAAACAGCGATACGACTACCGAGACGACCTCCGAGACGACTTCTCAGGCGACCGCGGTCGCTACCCCCGCCGCGCTCAGCGCCGCGCAGAGCCGCGCCCACGCCGCGACCGGGACCTTCATGGTCGTGCGCCGCAACGGCGACGTGGTGCCCTTCGAGGCGGCCCGGATCGAGCGCGCGCTGAAGAAGGCCTTCCTGGCCGTCGAGGGCGACGAGGCCGCTTCCTCGAGCCGCGTGCACACCCTCGCGATCCAGCTGACCGAGCAGGTCGTCCACGCCCTGCGTCGTCGCCTCTCGCGCGGCGGCATGGTCCACATCGAGGACATTCAGGACCAGGTCGAGCTGGCCCTGATGCGCGCCAGCGAGCACAAGGTCGCCCGCGCCTACGTCCTCTACCGCGAGCGCCAGAAGGCCAAGCGGGCCGAGGCCGGCGAGCCGAACCACGCCGAGGCCAAGCCGCCCACGATCCACGTCCTCGGTGAGGACGGCGTCCGCCGCGAGCTCTCGGGCGGCGACCTGCGCAACACGATCCTCTTCGCCTGCGAGGGGCTCGAGGACGTCGACGCCCGCGCGGTGTTCGAGGAGACCACCAAGGCGATCTTCGACGGGATCACCCAGAGGGAGCTCGACGAGGCCCTCGTCATGAGCGCCCGGGCCCTGGTCGAGCGCGAGCCCAACTACACCTACGTCGCCGCCCGCCTGCTGCTGCAGGCCCTGCGCCGCGAGGCCATGACGGCCGCCATGGGCCGCGTCGAGCTGAGCGACACGACCTACGCCGACTACTTCCCCGCCTACATTCGCAAGGGCATCGAGATCGGCCTGCTCGACCCGCGCCTGGCCGAGTTCGACCTGCCCCGGATGAGCGCCGCGATCGAGACCGCCCGCGATCTGCAGTTCACCTACCTCGGCCTGCAGACCCTCTACGACCGCTACCTCCTCCACCACGACGAGGTCCGCTTCGAGCTGCCCCAGGCGATGCTGATGCGCGTCGCCATGGGCCTGGCCGTGAGCGAGATCGATCGTGAGGAGCGGGCGCTCGAGTTCTACGGCGTGCTGAGCCGCTTCGAGTTCATGTGCTCGACCCCGACCCTGTTCAACTCGGGCACCACCCGCCCGCAGCTGAGCAGCTGCTTCCTGACCACGATCCCCGACGACCTCGAGGGGATCTTCGGCGGGATCCGCGACAACGCCATGCTGGCCAAGTTCTCCGGCGGTCTGGGTAACGACTGGACCCGCGTCCGCGGCATGGGCGCCCGGATCAAGGGCACCAACGGCCGCAGCCAGGGCGTGGTCCCCTTCATGAAGGTCGCCAACGACACGGCGGTCGCGGTCAACCAGGGCGGCAAGCGCAAGGGCGCCGTCTGCGCCTACCTCGAGACCTGGCACATCGACATCGAGGAGTTCCTCGAGCTGCGCAAGAACACCGGCGACGACCGTCGCCGCACCCACGACATGAACACGGCGAACTGGATCCCCGATCTGTTCATGAAGCGCGTGCACGAGAACCAGGACTGGACCCTGTTCTCGCCCGACGAGGCGCCCGACCTGCACGAGGTCTACGGCAAGGCCTTCGAGGAGGCCTACCTCCGCTACGAGGCCAAGGCTCGCGCTGGCGAGATGCGCGTCACCAAGACGACGAAGGCCGTCGACCTGTGGCGCAAGATCCTCTCGATGCTCTTCGAGACCGGGCACCCTTGGATCACCTTCAAGGACCCCTGCAACGTGCGCTCGCCCCAGGGCCACGTGGGCGTCGTCCACAGCAGCAACCTCTGCACCGAGATCACGCTCAACACCTCGGATCGCGAGATCGCGGTGTGCAACCTGGGCTCGGTCAACCTCGTCGCGCACATCACCCCCGAGGGTGAGTTCGACGTCGAGAAGATCGAGCGCACGGTCGGCACGGCCATGCGGATGCTCGACAACGTGATCGACATCAACCTCTACACGGTGCCGGCGGCCCGCCGCAGCAACCTGCGCCACCGTCCGGTCGGCCTGGGCCTGATGGGCTTCCAGGACGCGCTCTTCAAGCTGCGCCTGCCCTACTGCAGCGAGGGCGCGGTCGAGTTCGCGGACAAGGCCATGGAGGTGATCAGCTACTACGCGATCCTGGGGTCGAGCAAGCTGGCCGAGGAGCGGGGCAACTACGCCTCCTTCGCGGGGTCGCTCTGGAGCCGCGGGATCCTCCCGATCGACAGCCTGGACCTGCTCGGCAAGGAGCGGGGTGGCTACCTCGACGTGGACCGCACCCAGCGCCTGGACTGGAACGCGCTCCGCGAGCGGGTCAAGACCTACGGGATGCGCAACAGCAACTGCATGGCGATCGCGCCGACCGCTACGATCGCCAACATCACCGGCGTCAGCCAGTCGATCGAGCCGATCTACAAGAACCTGTTCGCCAAGTCGAACCTCTCGGGTGAGTTCACGGTCGTGAACCACTACCTGGTCAACGACCTCAAGGCGCTCGGCCTGTGGGACGAGGTCATGGTCCACGACCTGAAGTACTTCGACGGCGGCGTGCAGCAGATCGACCGGATCCCGGTCGAGCTGCGCGAGCTCTACACCACGGCCTTCGAGCTCGACCCGAGCTGGCTGGTCCTGGCCGCGAGCCGGCGTCAGAAGTGGATCGACCAGGCCCAGTCGCTCAACCTCTACATGGCGGAGCCCTCGGGCCGCAAGCTGGACGAGCTCTACAAGCTGGCTTGGACCTCGGGCCTGAAGACGACCTATTACCTGCGCGCGCTCGGCGCGAGCCACGCGGAGAAGTCGACGATCTCGACCGGTCGCCTGAACGCGGTGAGCAGCGGGCCCAAGATGTGCTCGATCACCGACCCCGACTGTGAGGCCTGCCAGTAGGGAAGCCTGCCGGCAGGCAGGCTCGGCGAGGGGTCGCCCAGCGGCCCCTCGCGCTCGCCTCGTGACCTGCGATCGCTGGCTGGCGATCGCCGACTCCGCTACTCCGACTCGTTACTCCGAATCCAACACTGTCCTTAAGAACTTAGAGAGGTAGACCATGCTGAGCTGGGACGACACGCCGGTTTCCAAGGCTTCCAACACTGCTTCCACCACGACGCAGCCCGCTTCCACCCCCACCCCGGCTGCCGAGGCGCCCGCTCAGGGCGGGACCGCGACCGCGGTCAAGGAGCGTCCCGCCGCCAAGGCCGCGCCCGCCAAGCACGTGGCTCCGGACAAGCGCGCCGGCGCGACCGGCCTCGAGGAGGTCGAGTTCGGCGCCAAGCGGATCAACGTCGACGAGAAGGCGATCATCAACTGCCGCGCCGACCTGAACCAGCTCGTGCCCTTCAAGTACAACTGGGCTTGGGAGAAGTATCTCACCGGCTGCGCCAACCACTGGATGCCGCAAGAGATCAACATGACGGCCGATATCGCGCTGTGGCGCGATCCCAAGGGCCTGAGCGAGGAGGAGCGCCGGATCATCAAGCGCAACCTCGGCTTCTTCTCGACGGCCGACTCGCTGGTGGCCAACAACATCGTGCTGGCGGTCTACCGCCACATCACCAACCCCGAGTGCCGGCAGTACCTGCTCCGCCAGGCCTTCGAGGAGGCGGTGCACACCCACGCCTACCAGTACGTGATCGAGAGCCTGGGCCTGGACGAGGCCGAGGTGTTCAACATGTATCGTGAAGTCCCCTCGATCCACGAGAAGGCAGCCTTCGAGCTCCAGTTCACCGAGGAGCTGGCGGACCCCAACTTCCACACCGGCACGCCCGCCACCGATCAGCGCCTGCTGCGCAACCTGATCGGCTTCTACGTGATCATGGAGGGGCTCTTCTTCTACGTCGGCTTCGTGCAGATGCTCTCGCTGGGCCGGCGGAACAAGATGGTCGGGGCCGCGGAGCAGTTCCAGTACATCCTTCGGGACGAGAGCCAGCACTGCAACTTCGGCATCGACGTGATCAACACGATCCGCCAGGAGAACCCGCACCTCTGGACGCCCGAGTTCCAGCAGGAGATCAAGGACCTGATCATGCAGGGCGTCGAGCTCGAGCATCAGTACGCGGTCGACACCATGCCGCGCGGCGTGCTGGGTCTGAACTCGGACATGTTCGCGGAGTACCTCCGCTACGTGGCCAACCGTCGCGCCAACCAGATCGGCCTGGGCGACCTCTACGAGCGCGCCAGCAACCCCTTCCCCTGGATGAGCGAGATGCTGGACCTCAACAAGGAGCGCAACTTCTTCGAGACCCGCGTGATCGAGTATCAGGTCGGCGGCGCGCTCAAGTGGGACTAGCTCCACGGTCCTGAGCCGGGAGAGCGAAGGGGGGCGCTTCGGCGCCCTTCTTTGCGTGTGTGGGTTGGATCCGAGCGGGGTGGCGGCGCCAGGCTCTCCTCCATGGGCGGGCCAGCTCGAGCCGGCGCTGTCCCTGGGCGGCTAAGGCAGCGAGGGCGACGCGGGAGCGCTTCGGCGTGGCGACTTAGAAGGAAAGTAGGAATCGAGGAACAAAGGAAAGATGTCGGCCTCGATTGCCGCGACCTGGCAGCACTGCGGCCTTCCTGCCTTCCTCTGTTCCTGCTTTCCTTCTCATCCGACCACTCCGCGCGCTCTCGCACTCAGCGACAGCTTCAGCCTATTCCTTGCCGTAGAAGTTGGCGTCCGGGAAGAGGCGCCTAAAGCCCCCCGCCTGCAGCAGCTCCTGGACGGGGCGCATCTCCTCGGAGTCGCTCACGAAGCCGTCGTGGAGGAGCACGCCCTCGGGCGCCAGGCGGCTGGCCACGTTGCGCCAGGCGGTCCGGAGGGACTCGCCCCGGAAGTAGCCGAGCAGGTTGCGGCAGGAGACCAGGTGGAAGGGCCCCTCGGGCAGCTCGCCGGTCAGGACGTCGCCCTGGCTGAAGGTGCACAGGGAGCGGACCTCGTCCGAGACGCGGTGACGCTCGCTCTCGGCGTCCCACTCGAAGAACACGTCGGCGCCCGGCAGCTCGAGGTCGCGCCAGTGCGGGACCAGGGTCCCCGAGCGGGCGCGCTCGAGGTAGCTCTCTTGCCGGTCGACGCCGGTCACCTCGACCTCGCGGCGGGCGCGGAGGCCGGCGATCGCGAGCGAGAAGGGCTCCTTGCCGGTCGAGCAGGGGATCGAGAGGATCCGCGTCGGGGAGGGCAGGCGCGCGAGGACCTCGTCGAGGCGGCCGAAGTCCGCCGCGCCCTCGCCGGCCCACATCATGCGGGTCTCGCCCGTGAGCAGGTTGGAGAGCGTCTGCTCCCACACGCTCATCTCTGCCCAGGTCGAGCGGTCGACCCAGGAGCGGCCGCGCTCGCCGTGGCTGGCCTTGCTCCCGTCCTGACGGAAGGTCTCCACGCGCTCGCCGTCGGCGAGGCGAGCGCGGTAGTCGTCGACGTCGGCGCTGGCCGCCAGCACGGCCTTCAGCTCGGTCACGTAGCGCGAGCCTGGGTCGAGGTCCCGCGAGACCTCGTCCACGAAGGCCGCGATCGACTCGAGCGTGGCCTCCCCGCGCTCGGTGTTCCAGCGAAAGCTCTCGCTCATGGCGCCTCCTCGACGCCAGGAGCTTACGGGAAGTCCCGCTCCGGTTCGCCCCAGGCCTGCTCAGCGCCTCTCTCTGTCGCTGGGTAAGGTTCACGGGTCGCCAGAACCCCACTCCGAGCGATAGAGTTGAGGGTTGGAGCGCCGATTGGGAAACGTCGTCAAGATCTGGACCGACGGGTCGTGCCTGGGCAACCCCGGACCCGGGGGCTGGGGCGCGCTCTTGACCTTCGGCGAGCACGAGCGCGAGCTGAGCGGCGGCGAGGCGGACACGACCAACAACCGCATGGAGCTCATGGCGGCGATCGTCGCCCTCGAGACCCTCAAGCGACCGTGCACGGTCGAGCTCTGGTCCGACTCCAAGTACGTCGTGACGGGGATCACCCAGTGGATCCACGGCTGGAAGAAGAAGAACTGGAAGAAGGTCAAGAACCGTGACCTCTGGGAGCGCCTCGACGAGGCCCGCTCCCCGCACCACGTGACCTGGCACTGGGTCAAGGGCCACGCCGGCGACGAGAACAACGAGCGGGTCGACCGCCTCGCGGTCCGCGAGGCCGAGCAGCAGAAGGCGGGCGGCTAGTGTCGTTCACCGGCGACGTCCGCAGCATGGCCCTCGAGGAGGTGTTCGGCTTCCTCAGTCAGAACGGTCTGACGGGCTCGCTCGCGGTCCAGTCCGGTGACGAGGTCAGCCTCCGGCTTTACTTCAGCGAAGGCAGCCTGTTCTTCCCCGATCGCTCGCGGCGCGGGACCTATCACCTCGGCAAGATCCTCCGCCACACCGGCGTCCTCTCGCGGGAGGGCCTCGCGGGCTACCTGAGCGACCTCAGCGCCCGCAAGAAGCAGCTCGCCGACGACGACTCGCCGGGCGTCCAGCAAGCCAAGCAAATGCAGTTCACGGAGGAGATCCACGACCTCTTCCTGTGGGGCGACGCGCGCTTCGAGTTCAAGCCCGGGCCCTGGCCGGCCCGAGTCCAGGCCGACCACAAGGCCGGCCGCGGGCTGCAGCTCGTCGTCTCCTCCCTGCTCATGGACGTCGCTCGCCGCGTGGACGAGCGGCGCCGGATCCGCGCCAGCCTCCCCTCCAGCCGGCTCGTGCTGCGCACGGAGGAGGGCCGCGCCGAGGCGGTCCTGAGCGGCCTGAAGGAGGCGGGGATCGAGGTCTCCAGCGACCCCTTCGACGGCGAGGTGGACCTCGACCAGCTCCTCGCCGACTGGGGCGCGCCGCACCACGAGGCCCTCAGCGCGGTCGGCCTCCTGCTCGAGGCCGGGGTGCTCGCCCCGCTCCCGCTCGAGGAGGCCCGCGAGCGCCTGCGCGAGCGCATGGGGCAGCCCGACTACCTGGCCCTCGAGCGTCTGCTCGGGCACTGGGCCGAGCTGCGCGCAGGGGGCGAGCGCTTCGGCCTGGACGTCGAGCAAGAGCTGATCACCTCGCCCGCCTTCACTCAGGGGCCCGAGGGAGCGATCCGCTTCCGACTGAGCGGGCCGCGGGTGTTCACGCTCCTGCGCGTCCTGCTCTCGCTCCAGTCCTCCTTCACCCTGCGCGTGTTCCACCGCGGCGAGACCAAGCGCGTCGACGCCCTGCCCGGCGAGGTGTCGCTGAGCGTGGGAGAGCGGCGGGAGGCGCCTTGCGCGCCGCTGGTCGACTACCTCGTCCGGCAGGGGGCGCTCAAGAAGGAGGTCGGTCAGGCCTGGAAGGGGCACCCCCCCGAGGAGCGGCCCAGCCTGCGCTCCCTCGTCAGCCAGGGGCAGTTCGACGCGGCGCAGCGGGCGAAGCTGGTCGACGAGCTGGCCGAGCTCGCCTTCTGGGGCCGCGCCGACGTCGAGCTGCGCAACCGCTGCCAGCCGGGCAACGAGGCCGAGCGCTTGCTCGTGCTCCCCCTCGACGACGAGGTCCGCGGCAAGATCAGCGAGGGCCTCGAGGAGTGGGCGGGGGTGTTCGAGCTCGTCCCGGGCGAAGAGGCGCTCTACGTGCCCAAGAAGGCGTTCAAGGAGGGCGACCCCGCCGGGCGCTTCTTCCAGCGCTTCGGGGTCGAGGCCAACGTCGGCGAGCTCCGCCGCCGCGCCCAGACGACCGAGCTCGAGTTCGTGCGCTTCGTGCAGCAGGGGCTGCGCCGCGGCTACATCCAGCCGGCGTCCATGGTCGTGCTCTCCGAGCACCTCGCCGACGCCAAGGCCGCCGGCAACGACGTGCAGAGCTACCGGCTGGCCCTCGCGGGTCAATGCTTCGGCTACCCAGGCTTCCCGAAGCTGGTCGCAGAGCTCGGGCGCCGGACCGACCTCCCCAGCCCCTTCCCCGGGCTCGAAGGCGACCTCGACGGCACCGGGCTGGGCGCGGTGCTGCAGGCCCTGCGCAACCACCGCCGCACCGGGAGCCTGGTCGTGCGCGCGGGGCGCCGCGAGGAGCGGCTGCACTTCCACCGCGGGGACGCCTTCCTGCTCAAGATCGAGGGCGGCGAGGACGACGCCTTCGTGGCCTTCTTCCTCGACGACGACGAGGGCGGCGGACTCTTCGGAGACGACGACGACGACGAGGAGGGCGGCGGCGAGGCCAGCGAGGAGCTGGTCGAGGGGCTCAAGGCCTCCTTCCTGGACGTGCTCCTCTGGGACGGCTCGACCTTCGCCTGGTTCCCCAACTCGCTCCCCGACGAGTTCTACGCGCCCGGCAAGAGCTCGACCAAGGTCGCGCTCAACACCGACGTGTTCCTGCTCGAGGCGATCCAGACCATGGCCGCCTGGGAGGACGTGGCCGAGGTGATCGGCGGCGGGCGCTCGACCTTCGAGTTCACCTCGACCCAGGCCAAGATGGCCGCGATCCGCGATCGCGGTCACCCCGAGATCCTGACCCTGATCGACGGCCGGCTGACCTTCGACGACCTGGCGCGGATCTCGGGCGTCCCGCGCCTCGAGGTCGGCGAGGTCCTCGCCGACCTCGTCCGGGAGGACCTGCTGCGGGTCGACGTGGTCCCCGCAGACGAGGAGACGGCGCGCCTCGAGCAGGCCGACCTCCCCGACCCCGTCATGGACTGAGGCTCGGCCCTCAGGCCACCGCCACCAGCGAGCGCCCCGCCGTCAGCACCACGACGCCCGGGCTGGCGCACACCGGCGGCCCGAGCGGTCCGTAGCTGCCGAGCGGGAGCCGCCAGCGCCGCTTGCCGGCGGGGTCCAGGCCGAGGAGGTCGCCTCCGAGGGCCAGCACCAGCGCGCCCTCCGCGTCGATCAGGGGCGGGTGGCTGGCGCGCAGGCCGCGGCGGCGGAAGAGGGGCTCGCCCGTGGCGAGGTCGAAGGCCCGCAGGCCGTCGAGGGCGCTCAGGGCCACGCGCCCTCCCCCCGTGGCCGGCGCGGTGGCGTCGCCCACGGGCTGCTCCCAGCGCAGCTCGGGCGGCGCCAGGCAGCGCAGTCGCTGGCCTTCGCTCACCAGCCACAGACCCTCTCCGGCGTAGGCGACGTTCACCGCGCGCCCGCTCAGCTGCTCCTCGTGGCGCACGCCCCCCTCGCGGAGGCCCAGCCAGCGGACGCTCGTCTTGCGGGTCAGGTCGGCCCGCAGGGGCGAGGTCGTGGTCTCGGCCAGGAGCTCGTCTCCGAGGGTCAGGCGGCGTCGGCTCGCGCCCTGGAGGCGCGCGACCTGCCAGCGGGGCATGCCGCTCGCGTCCCAGCAGACCAGGCGGGTCCCCTCGATCGCGAACAGCGTCCCCTCGTTCGTGCGCAGGACCTCGATCCCAGGCGGCGCGCCGAGTTCGCTCAGGAGCGGGTCGAAGCAGCGCGGCTCGTCCTCGACCAGCAGCGGCGGGAGGTCGTTGGGCCAGGTGGGGTGGACCAGCGCGACCTCCCCTCGCGCGCTGACGCGGACCAGGCCCTCGGGCTCGCAGCGGATCCAGGAGCTCCCCTCGCTGCCGACGATCGGCTCGCCGACGGGCCGCCCCGGCAGCTCGACCCTCCAGCGCGCGACCCCTTGGCGGGGCCCGACGAAGGGTCCACAGCGCGCGCGCCTGG
>MDTG01384882.1_pt1 | contig 37252 bp, 28 predicted proteins | sample 811421 | NCBI WGS metagenome assembly MDTG01 (sample SAMN05326645, study PRJNA326480) | marine metagenome | isolation source: seawater | place: Pacific Ocean: South East | collected 2011
GGGTCCGACCTGGATCAATCAGGCCGGCGACTTCACGACCCGCGGCATCTTCTGGTCGCCGGACAAGGTCAGCCTGTTCGCGGCCGAACCGGTCCGCGACCAGCAGATCGGCGTGCAGAACCCCGGCTACGGCATCGGCGACATGGGCAACGACAACGAATCCGAGGCGGACCTGTACCAGACGCTGCTGCCGAGCGGGGCGGGGGTTCGGCGGCGGCTTGGCGACGCCAGCAGCATGGCCGTGAACCTCGCGAACGATCCGGTCGACAACGAGGCCAACGGCTCCGGGTCCTCGCCCGCCAACCCCGTCCCGTTCGGCAGCACGACGCCGATCACCGTGCTCGATACCGGCAAGATCCCGCTGTTCCGCTACGCCTGGGGCATTCCGCCGATCGCGTCGGCGACGGTCGGTGCCGATATCTGGTTCAAGGCCCTCTATGCCTACTATGGAGAATGGGTCATGACCAATGGGCAAGTGCTCGTCGACGTGACCACCGAGGCGATTGCGCAGGCCGGGCTGGACCTGTGGATCGACGCCAGCGTGATCCTCGACCTGGTCTCGCTGAGCGCGTTCGCGCTTCCGAACTTCGAGCTGACCATGCCGTTGGTGGTCGACGACAACCAGTTCGACGCCGAGGCCAGTGAGCCGTGCTTCGAGTTCGCCCTGGACGTTGCGTGGGAGGTCAAGGTCGGTTGGTGCCCGCTCTGCATCAAGGCCGGCGACCTCGCCGGGTTGTTCGCCATCCAGGAACCGCCGAGTTGCGCGAGCCCGGCTGTCCGGGCAGTGCGCGCCGTGCCCGACATTCCGCCGATCGACCGCACATCGCTGGCGGTCGACGGCGCCGGCCTGGCCAGCATGGTCTGGGGCGACGGTTCGGGCAACCTGCAGTTCCAGGGGTACCAGAACGGCGTACCGTCGGCACTGCAGGCGCTGGCGGTCGGCCCCGGCGCGATGGGCGCGGACCACGCCTACTTCGACACCGGCAAGGCCCTGCTGGTCTGGGCGCAGAGCAGTCTCAGCGAAGCCAAGTTCATGGCGCTGGACGGCGACCCCAACGACCCGCTGGACGGCGACTTCGCGGGCGCACTGGCCGCCCAGCACCTGGTCTACCGGGTCGACGACGGCAGCGGGTGGAGCACTCCGATGACGCTGACCCCGGCCGGCGGGGGCGACGGCGGGGTCGTGCTGGCCGCCTGCCCGGCCACCGACGCGAGCTGCCCGGCCGGCGGCGAGGTGCTGGCGGTCTGGGTCCATGATGCGTCCGGCAACGTCAACCTGCACGACCTGAGACTGCAGTACGCGTTCTTCGACGGCACGGCCTGGAGCCCGATCCATGACATGGATGCCGGCAGCACAGCCAAGGACCTGCAGCCGACCGCGACCTACCTGAATGGCGATCCGGTCGTGTTCTGGGTTCGGAACCCGTCGGTATCCAACGACGGCAGCACAGCGACGTACGACCTGAACCAGCGCCGGATCGCCTACCGGTTCCTGCGCCAGGCCGCCGGGGTCCAGGAACCTTCCACGCTCCCGCAGGGCGTCGCGTCCCCTTCGGTCCAGCCGTTCACGTCGAATTCGCTGGCGATCGCCTTTTCGGTCGCCACCGAGGCCAACGCGTTCCTCGGCACGCGTCGATCGCTGCACACCGCGTTCGGCATCCAGTGCTTTGCCGGCGTCTGCCAGTTCAATTCGTCCCAGGAGCGCAAGGACAGCCAGAACCGGCGCATTTTCGTCGAGCGTCCGACACTGACCCGCAATCTGAACGGCCAGGGCGTCATCACGTTCCGCCAGCTCGGGGTCGAGAATCCGACCGACGATGATCCCGACGGCGTGCTGCAGAACACCGGTGCATTGATGCAGATGATCTTCGACTACCAGCCGCTGGCGCCGCCGGCTCCTGCCGATCCGTTCGAGCTGAGCAACCTCGGTGCGGTGAACTGGAAGGTGGACTCGGTGTTCGACCCGGCATCGAACGCGGTGCTGAGCAGCGCCGTGCAGGTCGAATCGGCCGCCGGGTTCGCTCCGGCGAAGTCGCCACGGCCGATCCCGGGCGTCAACGAGCGCAGGATCGGCACCGCCGGCGCCACGCTGGCGCTGGTCGAACGGCCGATGCTGCCGGAGTTCGAGCTGGTCTCTGCGAGACTGGACCCGAGCTGGATTCCCGAAGGCGATACGGCCGCGCTCGAGGTGCGGGTCCGCAACAACGGGACCGCGTGGACCTCTTCCGGGCCGCTCCTGGTGGCCACATTCTGGGACGGCCCGCCCGGCCTTGGCCTGTCCGGCCCGCAACAGGCTCTCGACGACCTGCCCTCCGGCCTGCCGGTGGACATCACGATGCAGATTCCGCTCCCGGGCGGATTCAATCGGGACGACGAACACACGCTGTACGTGGTCGTCAATCCGCTTCAGCAGCAGATCGAATCCGACGCGTCCAACAACACGCGGTTGGTGGCGGTGGGGGCCCTCCCGCCACCGACGGGACTGGAGAACGTCGACGGCGACGCCAGCGGTACGATCGTCCTGCATTGGGAACCGGTCGGCGACCCGCGCGTCACCGGCTATCGCGTTTACCGGGAGGATCCGGATGGCAGCGTCCACCACGTCGGTGTTACATCGGTCCCCGGCTTCGCGGACTTCTCGGCTGAACCTCGGCAACGCCACCGATACTCCGTCACCAGTCACTCGGCGCGGCTTGCCGAATCGGCGCCGAGCGAAATCGTCGAAGCCTGGACACTCGATCCCGACGCGATATTCGGCGACGGCTTCGAGTAGCCGGCCGCATGGGTTCGTGCGTGAGAAGGGCTTCAGCCCGAGGCTGCTGCCTGGATTCGCATCGCGATCCGGTCCAGGTCGCGCAACCGGTAGTGGCCGGGCACCAACGCCGCCCGGGCGCGCTCTAGCACCGATTCCATCAGCGCAACCGCCTCGTCGTGGCGCCCGGACAAGGCCATCGCTTCGGCCTGCCAGGCCTCGACCAGCAGGGTCTGAGGGTGGTCGCCGCCGATCGCCGCGGCCAGCGCGGCGTGCGCACCGTCGAGCAGCGGCGCGGCCTCTTCCGGCCGACCCAGGCGATTCAGCGCCGCAGCCCGATAACTGTCCGCGATTCGCGCCAGGGGATGGTTTTCGCCATGCGCGGCGAGCACGTCAGCGTGGATCCGAAGCGCCGCGTCCAGCGCCTCGTCGTGACGCTCGAGCCAGTACAGGCCCTCGGCGCGGTTGAGGCCGTTGGTCCAGGGCAGCGGGCCGACCGGCGCCGTGCTGGCCTCGATGCGGGCGGCCAGCGCGGTCGCCAGCTCGACCGCCTCGCGCGGACGGTCCAGCTCGAGATAGCGGGCGGCCCGATTGCTGTCGATCACCAGCGGCTCCGCCGAATCCGGCGGGAACGCTCGTGGCGCCCCGGCCGATGCGGCTTCGAGCAGGGCAAGTGATTCGTCGACCTGGCCTCGGTCGGCCAGCACGTTGCTCAGCGCCACCTGGGCCATCACGGTGCGGCGCTCGCCTTCGCCGAGCCAGTCCAGGGTATCGGCCAGGTTGTCCCGGGCCAGCGTCTCGGCCTCCGCCATTTCGCCCCGTCCCAGGCGTACCTGGATCAGCCGATCGCGCGCGACCAGCGTATTGACGTGCCGCCGGCCGTTGACCCGCAGGCTCTCTTCCAGGGCCGCGGCACCGACTTCGGCCGCCTCGTCGAGCCGACCCCCGCGCGAAAGCACCAGCGCCTTGAGCGAACGGGCGCTCTGGGCTGCACGTGCCGTGCGTGCGTCAACATGCAGCGCCAGCGCGCGATCGAGTTCTGCCAGAGCCGCATCGGTGCGGTTCTCAGCCATCCGCAGCCCGGCCTTGCCGACGTGCGCGTAAATCATCTCGTACCGGTCGGTCGCCACCCCGGCATCGGCCATCTCCAGCAGTCGATTCCAGGTCGCCTCGGCCTCGTGCCGACGCCCGGTCGCATGCTCGACCCGCGCGATCGCGTCGAGCAGCCCGATGCTGCGCGGATGTGACGGCCCGAGGCGCTCGGTATAGGTCGCCAATGCCGCCCGCAGCAGCGGCTCGGCAGCAGACGGCGGCCCCAGCGAAAGCCAGGTACGTCCGGCCAGCGCCCGGACCCGGGCCAGCGCAAGCGGTCGGTTCTCGAAGCGCCGTTCGGCTTCCGGCACGGCCCGCTCGAGCACATCGACGACCCGGGCTTCCCGGCCGAGTTCGGTGGCTCTCGGCGCAGCCAGCACGTCGCGAAGCAGTTCGTTGACCGCCGACGTTTCGCTCTCGGCGTCGCGCACCCGGGTGTAGGCGGTCAGCGCGATCGCGAGGCCGGCCAGCAGCAGCCCGAATATCGACCCGACCGCCAGCGTGCGGCGTCGCCTCGCCGGTGCCGTATGCAGTCGCTCCAGGCGGTCGACGACGCTGTCGATATTCGGCCGGCTGTCCGGTTCGCGCGCGAGCATGTCGCGAAGCAGCATGCGCCAGCCGCGCGGCGTACCGGGCGCGTCGACGTCCACGTCCGACCGGCCGGCGTGCAGGGCACGCAAATCCTCGACCGAATCGGCCTCGAACGGGTAGCGGCCCCGCACCAGGAACGCGAACACCACGCCGAGCGCGTGGATATCGTCGGCCTGCGACGCCGGCCCGCCGGCCAGTCGTTCGGGCGACATCACCGCCGGCGAACCGGCACCGCTACGGCGACCGCCCTCGCGCCGCGCGCTGCCGAAGTCCATCAGCACGACGCGGCCGCCCGGTTCGATCATCACGTTGCCGGGCTTGAGGTCGCCATGGACCAGCCCATGGCCGTGCACCGCCGCAACTGCAGCGGCCAGTTGGCGCGCGATCCGAAGCGCTTCGGCGAAGGTCGGCGCGCCCCCGCGGACGTGGTCGCGCAAGGTCGTGCCCTCGACCCTGTCGGCCCAGAGTCCAGGCACGCCGTCCCGGATGTCGGCGCCATGCACGGCCAGCACGTTCGGGTGGCGAACGCGAGCCAACTGCCGCGCCTCGTGAATCCAGGCCTCCGGGTCGGAGGCCGGCCCATCTGCGCGCCTGAGCTTCAACGCGACCTCGCGCTGCAGAATCGGATCGAACGCCAGCATCACGAGGCCGAAGCTGCCCCGGCCGAGCCTGCCGCGGATTTCAAGGTGGCCCCACCGATCGCCCGGCCCGACGTCGCTCGGATCACAGTGCCGCATCACCCCGGCCAGCTCGGCCAGCTGCCGCAAGCGACCGAAGGCTTCGGCCGGCAGCGCCGCTCGAGCCGCCTCCCAGTCGATCGCCTCGCCGTCGGCCAATCGCGCGCTCCAGGTCTCCAGTGCGTCGCGACCCGCCGCGTTCACTGCATCCTCCGGGTCAGCTCGGTCAGGCCGCGAACGACCAGCATGCGCGCCGCGTCCGACGAATCGGCGTCGAGTTCGACCGCAATTTCGGGATAGGTCAGGTCGAATTCCAGCCGGAGTATGACCGCGTTCCGCTGCTTCTCGGTCAATCGTTCGAGCGCGCGCTCGTAGGCATCCAGCGTCTGTCTGCCGATCGCGGTCTCGAGCACGCTGGGCGCATCGTCTACGGGCTCGAACCCGCTGTGAAGGTCGGCCGCGCGACGGCTGCTCCGGCGAAGCTCTTCGCGCACGGCGTTGAGGAGGATGGTTCGCAGGTAGGCAAGCAGCGCGCCCGGACGACCGGCGTCGAAGCGGTCCATGTTGTTCAGCGCGCGCAGCAGCGACACCTGGACCAGGTCGTCGGTATCGGCCAGGTCGCGCGCGCGCTGCGGAAGTCGGCCATGGGCCCAGCGTCGCAGTAGCGGCAAGCAACGCTGAAAGAGCCGCTCGCGGGCCGCATCGTCGCCGTGCTGCAGTGCGCGCACCAGCGTGGCGGTGGATTCGAGTTCCGGATCGGACATGCGGCACCTGAGTTGGTCGAGCCCCGTTGGGTGCGCGCCGGGCCGCACCCGTCCTTGCGTCGACTATGGCCTGTCCGAATTCTTTTTGTCAACTGCCGGAATACCGGGAAAATGCGCCCGGCCGGCGCTCAGCGCGGCCGGTAGAGGCCCCTGAACCAGGTCTGCCATTCGCCGCTGTCGTCGCGCTGCCAGAACTCCTGGAGCACGGTGCCATCTTCGTTCGGGGTCCAGCGACCACGGAAAGGCACGCTGGTGCCGCGCGCGTTCGAATGCAGCGTGCCTTCCAGCACCATGCGTCCTTCATCGTCCAGGCCGCCGGCGTAGTCGATGAAGCCCGGCGCGCTCTGCCAGACCTGGCGCCAGGCGCCCTGCAGCGGATCGTGGAAGTTCATGCTCATGCCGGTGCCGCCGCCGGCACTGGTCCATTCCTCGACGATCAGGCAGCCGTTCTCGCGCAGCGTGACCCGGTTGTCGCCCAGTTTGTCCCCCGTCTCGGGGTCGAATACTTCCCAATCGCCGACCCAGAAATCGAAATCGCGATAAGGCGAAACCTCTGTCGTGCACGCCGGCGCCGGTCGGGCCTCCGGCTGAACCTCTTCGAGATCCTGCGCAGGCGTCGAATCCATGCGCATGACGCAGAGGACTGCGAGCGCCGCGAGCGTGGTTCCCGTCATTGGCTTCATGGCGTATTTCTCCGATTGGCAGAATACGAGTCTAGCCGCACCCGGACCGGAGGATATTCGGGAAATGTCCGGGTCTTTGAACATCGAAGCGCTCCGGCCGATTGATCCAGGTCAACAGCAAGCCGCTGACGCTCATCTAGATTTGAGCCGGCTCACCGGACGCAAGGACCTCAATGAAGGACCGGGCGGCCGGTATCTGACTGCGCTTCCAATGGACCCGGAATGAACCAACTCGAAAAAATCGAACTGCTCCGACAGGCAGACCTCTTCAGCCCGCTCGAGGATCGAAGTATCGAACAGCTCGCGGCCGGCTCGAAATCGAGTCGCTTCGACCGAAAAGCCAGAATTTCCCGCACAGGTGACTTGAGTCCGGGCATCCGGCTGGTCCGCTGCGGCTTGCTCAAGCTCTCGATCCACTCTCACCAGGGCCAGGAAAAGGTCATCGCGATGCTGGACCGAGGCAAGGCCTTCGGGCAGGCCGAGATATTCTCCGGGCAGCCTTTTCATTACGACGCGCACTCGATATCGAAGGTGGAGTTGTTGACCGTGTCCCGGGATTCGGTTCGACGGGTCAGCCAGGCCGACGCCCGGTTCAACCGCGCGTTGGTCGAATGCCTCAGCCGACAGTTCGATGCGCTGGTCCGGGACATCAAGTACGCAAGCGGCTATACGGTTTCGCAACGGCTCGTGTCTTTCCTGTTGTATCGCGCCGAAGCGCAATCGGGCAAGGAAGCCATGGTCGAACTGGCATTCACCAAGACGGCGCTGGCCTCGCGACTCGGCATGTCGCCGGAATCGTTCTCGAGAACGCTGCGTTTTCTCCAGGACCGGGGGCTGATCACGGTACGGGTCCGGCGCATCCGAATCAACGACGTGGACGCGTTGTCCGACCTGCTGGCCGAGTCGCTTCGGGACGGCACCTGCCTGATGCATCTTTCCTCCGATCAGCCTTTCCGGACGCCGGTCCTGCGCCATTGAGGCGCGACAGGTCTCGGTACCTATTCCCGCCGCTCGATACCGTTAGCGCGGGCAATCGCAGGACGTGCGACTTCGGTTAAGGTGAGCATCCCGATCAACCGGATGCAAGCAAGATGACCGACCGACGCGAGTTTGATGTTGTGCTCATGGGCGCCACCGGCTTTACCGGCCGACTGGTGGCCGAACACCTTCTGGCCCGTCACGGCTCGGGCGGCGATCTGCGCTGGGCGCTGGCCGGTCGCAGCCAGGCCCGGCTTGAGGAAATTCGAACCGGGCTCGGCGACCGCGCGTCCTCGCTGCCGCTGATCGTCGCCGACAGCCACGACCGGGGTTCGCTGGACCAGCTGGTGCAGCGCACGCGCGTGGTCTGCACGACGGTCGGGCCATACGCGCTGCACGGTTCGGAACTGGTCGCGGCCTGCTGCGCCCACGGCACGGACTACTGCGATCTTTCGGGCGAAGTCCCGTGGATGCGCAAGATGATAGACCAGCACGCCGAGGCGGCGAAGAAAAGCGGCGCGCGCATCGTGCACTGCTGCGGCTTCGACTCGATTCCGTCGGATATGGGTGTCTGGTTCCTGCAGCGTGCTGCAACCGAAAAGTTCGGCAAGCCGATGGAGCGCGTCCGGCTGCGGGTCAAGGCGGCCAAGGGCGGCTTGAGCGGCGGTACCTTCGCCAGCATGCTCAACATCGTCGAGGAATCGAGACGCGATCCGGAAACGGCCAAGGTGCTGAAGAATCCGTTTGCGCTCTGCCCGCCGGAGGCTCGCAAGGGACCGCGGCAGCCCTACGTCAGCGGTCCGAAGTTCGACGCCGCGATCGGCAGCTGGATGGCGCCGTTCATCATGGCGGCGATCAATACCCGCGTTGTCCACCGCGCCAACGCGCTGCAGGATTTCGCCTACGGCAAGGGGTTCCGGTACGACGAGGCGGTGCTGACCGGCAAGGGCTTTGGCGGCCGGGCCAAGGCGACCATGGTATCGCTGGGCATGGGTGCCTTCGCGCTGGGCGCCGCGATGGGGCCGACGCGCTCGCTGCTCAAGAAGATGGTGCTGCCCAAGCCCGGCGAGGGTCCGTCGCCCCAGCAGCGCGAAGCCGGCTTCTTCAACATCATCGTCGAAGGGCGCACGTCGGAGGGCAGCACGCTTCGCGCCCGGGTCAAGGGCGACCGTGATCCCGGCTACGGCTCCACCTCGAAGATGATCGGCGAAGCCGCGGTCTGCTTGGCGCGCGACATAGGCGACGGCGTCAAGGGCGGTTTCTGGACGCCTGCCACGGCGCTTGGCGGCAAGCTGCTCGAACGGCTTGAAACCCATGCGGGCGTCACCTTCGAAATCGCCGACTGAAGCACGGACAGGCAGTCACGGGATGCAGGCAGGCATTCGGTATGATTGAAATCAAGAAATCCGCGAGAAGCGTCCATGCGAAAACTCATCGCCCGGGTAGCCGGGCAAGCCGGAATGCGGCAGACGCTGCTCGTCGCGGCCACAGTGCTCCTCGTTTCGGCCTGTTCCACGGCGCCCCCGCCACGCGCTGAACCGGACCCGGCCGATGCAAGTTCGCCCCGGACCGACGACGAGCCGAAGGCGAGCTCATCGAGTTCGCGTCCAGACCCGGTATCGACGCCGCGGCCGGTAAACGAGAAAACACCGGTCCGGACGGCGCCTGCGCCCGAGGCGCCGCCGGCACGCGAACCGGCAGACGTTTCCGGAGCTGCCGAACCCGGGCCTGAAACCGGAACCGAGCCCGCAACTTCGGCCGCCCCGGCCGAATCCCGGCCTTCGATCGCGCCTGCACGGACACCGGCGCCCGCATCGCTGGATGGACGAATCGTGCTGGACGTTTCCCAGGTCGACGATGTAGACGACGACTCGATCCGCGACACCATCGTCTACTTCAAGCCGGTCGGCGCCGCGCCGCCCGTCGAACCCGGGGATTTCGAAATCCGAACGCAGCGAAAACGCCTGCTGCCCGGCGTGCTGGTCGTGCCGGTTGGCAGCACGGTTGCATTCCCCAACCAGGACGATATTCTGCACAACGTCTTTTCGGTGTCACCGGCCGCGAATTTCGATCTCGGGCTTTACGGCGAGGGCGAATCGAAGTCGCACACGTTCAGCGAGCCCGGCCTGGCCGTGATTCATTGCAATGTTCACCATGCCATGCGCGCCGATGTGCTGGTTGTCGATACCCCGTTTTTCGCCCGGGCCGATTCCGACGGTCGTTTCTCCATGGAAGGAGTGGAGGCCAAGGCCGGCGAACTCGTTGCCTGGCATCCCCGGGCCGGATTCATGCGCCGCCAGATCACGCTCCCGACCGAATCCCCGCTCGAGCTCGAACTGACCCTGGTTCGCCCGCGCATCCCGGATCACCTGAACAAGTCGGGACAGCCCTACCGACCCGAACGGCCGAGCCGCCGTTAGAACGCGATGAATCTTGGAACCCGGCTGTTCCTGCTGTTCGCGCTGGTGATCCTGTTCGCCGTCGGCTCGGCAATAGGCGTCACTCACTGGCTCAGCCGGAACGCGCTCGACGATGCCGTCGAGAGCGCGCTGGGTTCCAGCGAAGCGGTCCAGAACTTCTTTCAGAATCAGGAGTTGCGCGAACTGGAATTGATCTCCGAACTGGTCGCCAGCGACCGGGCATTCGTGGCCTACGTAACCCAGGCAATGATGAGCGAAGGCGAAGTCGATACCCGCTCGATCACCGACCTGCTCGCCGAGCGCCGGGCTGAACAGGGGTTCGAATTCGCGGCCTTGCTCGATCCGTCCGGCGTGACCCTGGCGGAAACCGGCGGCGTGGTGCGTATCGGCCGCAACCTGGCGCAACTGCCACTGGTGTCCAGGGTAATCGACGATCTTGCGGTGGACAGCGGTTTGTGGATCGAGCCGGACGCGGCCATGATGATCGCCGCCGTGCCACTGGTCAGCGGACGTACCGTGCAGGCATTCCTGCTGACCGGAAAGGTAATCTCGCCTGCGCTGGCGCGCAGCATTGCCCAGGTCTCGCGCACCGAGGTGGCCTATCTGCACCTGGACGAAGCAGGCCTTCAACCCATCGTCTCCACGCTCGATGCCGGCCGGATGCAGGCGTTTGCGAGTGCGCTGGATACCCGCCCGGACGTGTTCGAACGACTGGCGGCGGGCGGCGAACTGAGACGCGTCGAATTATCGTTGGATGGACAGCCCTGGATCCTGCGGATCAATCCGATCGGCGATATGGGCCGAGGCGCGCTGGCATCGGCGGTACCACGCGAACAGATCGTCGGGAGCTTCACTGCGATCACCAATGTCCTGCTGATCGCCGGTGGTGCCGCAATAATATTCGCATCGATCTTTTCGATTCTGGCGGCCCGCCGATTCCTGCGACCGATCGAGCGCTTGACGTCGATCGCCACCAGCGCTACTCGCGGCGAGTTTCCACGCGAGATCAAGGTTGAGGGCAGCGGCGAGATCGCCAGTCTCGAGACCGCATTCAACAGCGTGGTCGCCGACCTGCGCGAGCAGCGCGCCATGGAGCAGTTCCTGGTCGAACTCTGGCAACGCGTCGAGAACGTCGACGTACCCGATGCGCGTGCCGAAACCGAGCTCGCCGACGGCGGGTCCGACGACGCCAACGTTCACCCCGTCGGCACGCGGCTGGGCGATCGCTACGAGATCCTGCAGTGCCTGGGCCACGGGGGAATGGGCGTGGTCTACCAGGTGCGGGACCTGGAACTGGACGAAGTCGTGGCGCTCAAGATGCTTCGCATTACTTCGGGTTTCGACGGCGTCGGCGCGATGAAGAACGAAATCAGGCTGGCGCGCCGGATCACGCATCCGAACGTCGTTCGCACGTTCGACTTCGCCCAGATCGACGATCATCCGGTAATCACGATGGAGTACGTCCGCGGCGTTACGCTCAATCGTGCCATCAGCGCATTCGGCAGCATCGAATACTTTGCCGCGATGCGCCTTGTCAGGCAGATCTGCGCCGGCCTCGCCGCGGCCCACAGGGTCGGCGTGCTGCACCGCGACATCAAGCCGGCCAACGTGATCATCAATTTCAATGCCAAGGTCATGGACTTCGGCATCGCACAACCCTCGGTCATGCGACGTGATGCACGCAGCGCTCGGGGCTCGTTTGCCGGTACGCCCGATTACATCGCGCCGGAACAGATCCGCGGCGACAACGTCGATGAGCGCGCCGACATTTATGCGCTGGGCGTGATGATGTTCGAGATGTTCACCGGCAACCTGCCGTTTTCAGGCGATTCATCGCGCGACGTGCTGCGAGCCCGCCTCAAGCAGGAGCCGACGCAAGCGATGGAGTTCTGGCCGGAAATTCCGGAACGGCTGAACAACCTCATCATGACCTGCCTGGCGCGAGATCCTCGCCAGCGGCTCCAGTCGGTCGACGAGGTGCTCGAACAACTGGTGGAAATCCGTACCGGCTGACGTCCGCCTGCGCCTCTGCGGCTGCTTGCACGACGCGTTACTGGAATACCACCTTCTCGCGCATGGGCGCAAAGATGGCCAGCAACCGGTTCTGGGCCGGCGTCGGAACCCCGACGCGCTCCATTGCGACGATCAGGTCCTCGACGAAAGCATCGAATTCATCGTGCCGAATATCCAGCCCCGAGTGGGCGGCGCGCATGTCGAGGCCCCGGTATGTACAGGGGCCGCCGGTCTCGGCACAGATCTGTTCCACGATGACCGCGTGCAGATTGTCTCTGTCCGTGCCCTCGAACAGAAATGCGATGCGCCTGTCGGCATGGACCTCGTCCAGCAGTTCCCCGACCAGGCGATCCACGCCCTGCTCCCCGCCCAGACGCTGATAAAGGCTGTCGTCGGCGCGACCGCCCGCGCATCCGACCAGGATCAGGGAGATGAGCGCGGCAAGGACGAAATTAAGTGCGGTTTTTTTACATGGCATCGTTCAAGGCCTCAATTCGAGTGAGAGGTACCAGCCGTTCTGCGATGCGAGCGTTGCTATCTCGCCGAAATCGACATAGGCCGCGGTCAGGGATACGTGTCGGTTCGGAACCCAGGCGACAAAGATGTCGAACCAGTCGTCCTCGGGCAAACCGGGGAGATTGCCGGACTTGCTGCGGTATTCCGCACCGATGACGAACGTGCGGTGCAGAAACAGACCGACCGCACCTTCGACGCGTAAACGCCGGCTGTCGCCGCCCGGACCGCCGAATCCCAGCAACCCGGTCTCGTTGGCCTTGGTCGATCGCAGCGTGGCATTGGCGAAAACGTTGTACCCGCCGAGACCGGCAAGAAACAGCTTGGCCGCACTCAGGTAGACATCCGTGCCGTCGTCGTCGGGCGCGCCCACCAGGCGCGGAATCAGGAAGTCGCGATTGCGCTTGTGCTGAACGCCGACGCTGACCTGCGGCATCCGGCTGTAGACGACGTCCCCGGCGATCCGCACCTTGGCGCCGAGCACATCCTGCTCCAGCGAAGCCCCGGGCAGGCCGAGCGCCGGGCCGAGAGTGACCAGATCCAGTTCCTGGCGAGCGATCGAGAGCTCGAGGCGGTTATATAGATTGACCGAAGCGCCGTAGACGTCAAGCCGATAATCGTCCAGCTCGGAGCGGGTGTAAAAAGCGGTGGCGTCGATTTCCTCCCGGGTGGCATATCCTGAAAGCGTTGCCCATGGAACGATGCCGCCGCCGCCCGAACCTTCGAACGTCGACACGCCCCCGGTGCCCAGCTGCCCGGTGCCCGCCGCCTGCGCCAGGCCGGAGAACGCGAGCAACGCCAGTGCTGCCACGGTCCGATGCGGACCGGCTGATACGAGAGTCATGGGATTTTCCCTTTGATTTGAATCAAGCATAGCAACACGCCGTAACGGCGGTGCGCACGATTGGATTCCCCGGGGAATGCAGTCAGGTCTTCGGTTCGGTGTGCGCCCAGGCAACTTCGATTCCCAACCCATGCTGCCGATCAGGCCTATCGTCTTCAGGGTTTTGCACAGGCGCTTTCGCGCGCCCGTTCGGCGGCCGAACGCACCGGGAATGACGGCATGAAAAAGGCTTTTGTAGCAATTCGCGAGATTTTAAAACAAGCGGGCCGTGCCGCCTGGAAGACGGCACGGCCCGAAAAACGCCCAACCCTTCGGCTACGAACGGCTGCGAAGCTGTCCGAACGCGAGCAGGCCGAACGCCATGAGCATCATCAGGATGCCCCAGCGATTGCCGGTCGGCACGCTGACCGGGGGTGCCGCCGACACGATCGGTGCCGGGTGGACAAAGCACTGCGCGGTGTTGTCCGTCACGCTGGCAGCCGCATCGCAGGCATAGGTGATGCCGTCGGTGGCGCCGTCGTTCTGCAGGCCGGTGGTAGAGCCGGAGCCCGCTTCCGGGTTGCCGGCGCCGTGCTGGAACACGATCTCGAAGCTGCCGTCATAGAGAATGGCCTGGAATTCCCACGGACCGCCGCCGCCGAAGTGGGTTACCCCGCTCCACTGGAATACGTTGCAGCCGAGGTCGAGAGTAGGAAACTGGTCGGACGGCCGTGGACAGCTGGCGAAATACTCGAAGTAGCCGTCGGTTGTAATGATGTCGTCGTGCATCGGATAGATGCGCGCGCCGCCGCCGGTGCTCGGGGAAGCCGGCAGCGGACAGTCGTTGCTCAGATCCCCAGCCCCCGGACTGGCGGTATCAGTCGACAGGAAGCCGTTGGTGGCCATGACGAGCTGGGTGTAGTTGGTGCCGTACAGGTTGAACGGCGCGGCCAGGGCAACCGGCGCGGAAGCCGTGTCGTCGCCGGTCGCGATCGACGCGCCGGTCCCCGAAATATCGATGAAGTCATAACTGCAGCCCGGGCTCGAGCTGTCGCTGACGGTATAGCCGAAGGCATCGCCGGCACCCCGGACGAAGTCGACACCGGCAGAAGGCCCCGTTTCCTGCTTGGATTCCTGCGCGAACGCGGGGACCATGGCAAGCAGGGCAACGCCGGCCACGACCAACAGACGTGGTTTGAGATTCATTATGTTTTTCTCCCTCTTAAATCAAGCTGATGTGAGAAATTTCACAGAATGAGTATAGCTGTGAGTGTTCCCGGGATCAATCAGTATGATAGTGAGATACCTGGTGCCTCGAAATCGTCCGAAAACAGTGCCGCGTCGGCGGACCGAAGATGAACGCGCCTGTTCAGCGGCGGCTTCTCCAGGTGCTGCAGATCACCGTTCGGCCACTCGACTCGCAGGCGCAGCGGTGCAGCCTCCCCAAGGCCGAAATGCAACTCGCGACCATGGCCGGCACCGATCGATTCGCCGATCCGGACTTCACGATGCAGTTCGCGCCCGTCGTCCAGCAGCAGTACCGCCCGTGCGCCCACGGCGTTGCGGTTTACCGTTCCCCCACCTTCCAGTTCGACCTGGAGCCAGTGCCCGGACGTCGGGGTGACATTCCGGAACAGGCGATAACCGGAACCCATGTTGCCGATGACCAGGTCGACGCGACCGTCGGCATCGTAGTCGGCGCGCGCCACACCGATCGTCGGCCCGGTATCGGCGGCGCCGGTATGGGCACTGACATCATCGAAGGGCTGCGGAAACTCGTTTCGATACAGTCGGTTGGAAAGGCCCGGCTGATCATTGACGGTCGCCAGGTAAAGATCGAGATCGCGGTCGTTGTCGAAATCGGCAAACACGGACCCCCAGCCGATCGCCGGCAACGTGCATTGCATCGCCTCGCTCACGTCGTTCCAGTTCAGCGCGCCCTGGGCCGTTTCGTTCTGCAGGAGAATCATTTCGTCGACGCTTGAATAATAGAGATCGAAATCGCCGTCGGAATCGAAATCGCCGACCGATATTCCCATGGAAAAGGCAGGTCTCTCGGCGCCGCTCGTCGCGGAAACATCGGTGAAGCACCAGCCGCTGCACCCAGGGCCGTCGTTTCGCCAGAGCACGTTGCCGAAGCGCTTGTCGTTGACCACGTAGAGGTCGACGTCACCGTCATGGTCAAGATCGCTGAACGCAGCGGCGAAGCCCGGCCCGCCCAGGCGCTGGACGTCCAGCCAATCGCTGACATCGACGAATCCCTGGCCGGAAACGTTGCGGTAAAGCCTGTCCTGCCGGCGCGGATCGGTTTCGTCCTCGCCGAAGTACCAGGAGACGATGTACAGATCCAGCCAGCCGTCGGCATCGAAATCGCCCCAGGCCGCGGATTCGCCCTGGGCCTCGTGGACCAGGCCCATGTCGACGGTGACATCCTCGAATCCGTCGCCGCGATTTCGCAGGAGACGGGGCGCGCCCTGCCCGACCACGAGCAGGTCGTCGCGCCCGTCGTTGTCGTAGTCGGCAAAGGTTGCACCGCCGCTGACATGGGCCGGCAAGGCGACATCGGCATTCAACGGTGAAACCTCGAAGCGACCGTTGCCGATGTTCCGGAACAGCGTGTTCGGCCCGGCGCTGTCGGTCAGGTAGAGATCGACAAGCCCGTCGCCGTCGTAGTCGCCCCAGGCCTGACCGGTAATGAAATAGCGCGCATGATGCGCCTGGGCGATCCCGGCCGAGTCGGTCACGTCGTCGAACTCGATGGCATGTCCTGGCGCGGCTGCAGAACCGACCGCAAGACCGAGGGCGAGGCAAGCGGCGATGTGTTGCCGGCCGACACCGTCTTTGCCAGGGGTGATGTCCGTCGGGTAATCCATCAAGACGCTCCATTCCTGCGCCAGTCCAAACGGGGGAGACTAACCTGTCGGCCTTCCGACCGGCGTAAACGATCCGAACATGCCGGTTTCAATCCGGGCAGAATGGACGCTGGCTTCGAGTATATCCGGCCGGGGTTCTGTCCGGATGCACACAATTTCCCGTGGGGCGTCTTGGCGCAACCTGTCTTTGCCCGGATAATGGCCCCGACACCAACTTCGACCCGATATCCGCTGCAGCCAGGCAGCCGGCGGACTGGAGAACAATGATGGAAGCGCAAGTTCAAGGCGAGCAGGACGGCACACGGGAAGTCCTCGACCGGGAGCTGGTCAACTCCGTGCTCGATGCGGTCGAGGCGAACGACGCCGAGCAGGTCAGCGAACTGCTGGAGCCACTGCACGCCGCCGACGTCGCCGACCTGATCGAGCAGATCGGGGCGTCCGATCGTCAGGCGCTGGTCGAAGTCTGGGGCGAAAACATCGACGGCGAGGTGCTGTCGGAACTCGAGGACTCGATCCGCGAGCCGCTGCTCGAATCGCTATCGCCGGAAACTCTGGCCGAGGCGATCAAGGACATGGACTCCGACGACGTCGTCGATCTGGTCGAGGACCTGGAGGAGGAACAACAGGTCCGAATCCTCGGCGTGCTCGAAGCGGTCGACCGCATCGGGGTCGAGAGCTCGCTTTCATACCCGGAGTATTCGGCCGGGCGCCTGATGCAGCGCGAACTGGTCGCGCTGCCCGAGGACTGGACCGTCGGCCAGGCGATCGATTTCGTTCGAAGCGCCGACGAACTGCCCGACCAGTTCTACCACGTGATCCTGGTCTCGCCGACAATGAAACCTGCCGGGTACGTTGCGCTCGGACGGCTGCTGTCGTCCAGGCGCGACCACAAGCTCATGGATATCGTCGAGCCGAGCTTCCGTACGGTCACGGTGACCGACGAGGAATCGGAAGTCGCCTACCTGTTCAACCACTACCACCTGATATCGGCGCCGGTGGTCGACCAGGACGGCCGGCTGGTCGGCGTGATCACCATCGACGACGCCATGGCGGTGCTCGACGAGGAACACGAGGAAGACATGCTGCGCATGGCCGGCGTCGACGAGGACTCCAGCCTGGCCGATACGGTATTCCAGACCACCAAGGGCCGCGCGGTGTGGCTGCTGGTGAACCTGGTCACCGCGATCGTCGCGTCGCTGGTCATCGACATGTATGCCGAGACCATCAACCAGATGGTCGCGCTGGCAGTGTTGATGCCGATCGTCGCCTCGATGGGCGGCAACGCCGGCACCCAGACCATGACGGTGGCCGTGCGCGCCATCGCCACGCGCGAGCTGACCGCGAGCAACGCGTTGCGCGTGAGCTGGCGAGAGATCACGGTAGGCGCAATCAACGGACTTGCGTTCGGCCTGTTGATGGCCGTGGTGGCCGGCTTCTGGTTCGGCGTGCCGATGCTTGCCGCGGTCATCGCGGTGGCCATGCTGCTGACCCTGATCGCAGCGGCCCTCGGCGGCATCCTGATCCCGATTGCGCTGGACAAGCTCAACATCGACCCGGCGCTGGCCTCCGGGCCGTTCGTCACCACGGTGACCGACGTGATCGGCTTCTTCGCGTTCCTGGGCCTGGCCTCGGCCGTGCTGCTATGAAACGGCCGTGCGGCGATATCCCAACAATCTTGCCGGCAGCAGTACGATCGCTCGCAGCAGCGCAAAAACGCCCTCGAACGCGATGCCGACCAGGCGAAACGGCAGCAGGAGCAACCAGATCACCGGCCACAGAAGCAGCACCAGCAGGGCCAGCGGCCAGCTCAGGACGAACAGGATGCACCAGCAGATTGCGATCAACAGCGTTTTCATGGTGGGCAGCTCCTATGGGTGGCGAATCCGGGGGCGGCAACGCGCGGGCGGTTTTCGCCGACCGTGATTCGTTCACCCAAATTATAAAGATCCGGCCGACGGGACGATAGCGCCGGAAGTCACGGCTGCGCTACGATCGGGTCTGCAGTCCCGGAGACCGATTTGATGACGAACATCGATGAAATTCTGGAATTCTGGTTCGGAAAGGGGTTCCACGATCTCGACGATCCCACGATCGCCGGACGCCAGGCCGGTTTGTGGTGGGGCAAGGATGAGGCCACCGACAACGAGATACGCCAGCGCTTCGAGCCGCAGGTCCAGGCCGCCGGTGCTGGCAAGCTCGATGAGTGGAAGTCTTCGCCCGACGGATGGCTTGCACTGATCCTGCTGCTGGACCAGTTTCCCCGAAACATTTATCGCGATACTTCGGCGATGTTCAGGTTCGACGATCAGGCGCGCGCGCTGTGCGTGGACGGCGTGGAAACCGGCATCGACGCTCGCCTGCGACCGATACAGCGGGTGTTCTTCTACCTGCCGCTGGAACACGCCGAGTCCATCGACGACCAGGAATGGTGCGTGGACCTGATGCGGGGCCTGGTGCGTGAAGTGCCGAAGGACCAGGCGGAGGTCTTCGAGGGTTTCGTCGGCTACGCCGAAGCGCACAGGAAAATCATCGACCGATTCGGCCGGTTCCCGCACCGCAACGCCATCCTCGGACGCGAATCGACCGAAGAGGAAATCGAGTTCCTGAAACAGCCCGGATCGTCGTTCTAGCGACCTTTCCCTGCAATCGGTTCATTTCGAGTCCTTGTCTTCGGGAGCCTCTGAACAACGCTGCGGGGGTGCGGCCTGATTGCCCTTGACGGCGACCAATGCAATCCCCCCGAGCACGGCCGCGCCAGCCAGTGCCAGCCTCAGGCTGATCGGTTCGGCAAGCAAGCCTACACCGGCGACGGCGGTAATGACCGGCACGCTCAACTGGGCCACGGCGGCGGTCGAGGTCTGGATGTGCTTCAACGCGGCATACCAGATCGCGTAGCCCAGCCCGGATGCCAGCGCACCCGATGCCGCAGCCAGCAGAATGCCGGTGAAGTCAAGCGAGGCACGGCCGGAAAATACCGCGGCGATCAAGACCGCCGGAATACTGGCCAGAAGGAAGTTCGAAGCGGTGACCCGCGTCGGATCGCCGGCGCCCCGCGCGCGCAGGGTATAGATTCCCCAGGCGATACCGGCGGCGATCATCAGGCCTGCCGGAACCGGCGGCGGCGCCGCCAATCCCGGAAGCAGCAGCCAGACCAGGCCGGCGAGCGCCAGCGCGAAACCGATCCACTGTCGAGGCGTCAGCCGATCGCCGGTCAGAAGACTCCAGCTGACCATCGTCACCTGTACCGCGCCGAACAGCAACAGCGCACCCGTCGCAGCCGTGAGCGAAAGATAGGCCACGGCAAACAATATCGCGTAGCCGAACAGGGCCAGCGCGGAACCCCAGGTGCCGCGTCCATCGGCCAGGCCGGGCCGAAATCGTACGATCAGCCAGAGCATCAGCGCGCCGGCGACGATCCGGATTGCGGTAAAACTGAGTGGATCGATCGCCGTCTGGGTCAGCGCCGCGCGGGCCAGGATCGAGTTTGCGGCGAAGGCGGTCAGCGCCACGATTGTCAAGATCGCGATCCGGAGTTTCATGGGCATTCGGGCAAGGAAAGGTGAATAGGCTACCCTGATATGCGACCTGAACACGGGAAAGCGCACATGGAATCCGAAATCGAGTTGATGGACATGGTCCTCAGGCTGGTCGCCGCCGCCGCGATGGGGTCGCTCATCGGCCTGGAACGCGAGCTGCACAAGCGGCCGGCAGGACTCCGAACGCACATGCTGGTATCGCTCGGCGCGGCGGCCTTCCTGCTGGTCGGTTACGAAATCCTGTTCGCGACCGCCGTCGGCGACCCGTCGGCGCGCATCGATCCTACCCGCATCGTCGAAGGGGTGATCGGCGGCATCGGTTTCCTGGGCGCCGGCAGCATTATTCAGAGCCGCGGCTCCATCCAGGGCATCACGACCGGCGCGGCGATATGGATTGCCGGGGCGATCGGCGTGGCGTGTGCAACCGGAAACTTCATACTGGCCGGGCTGGTCACGGGCATCGCATTGATTATCGTCGTGGTGCTCGGATTTTTCGAGCACGAAGTGATCTACGACGATGAAAACAAGAAACAGGCCAAGAATTAGGGTAGCTCCGAACCGCTCCGCGCGGAGGCGCCCCAGGCCGACAACCCCACGCGATCTATTCGGTCCGGGTTGCTCGCTGCGCGCCCAGCCGGCGGCTTAATTGGCGCACCGTCTCGGGGGCGCCGTCGGCCTGCCTGAACAGCTCCAGGTAGACGGCGGCCGCGTAAAGGTAGTCGAATTCCAGGTTGATTTCGATGCGCCGCGCCAGCGCGTCCTGCAGCTGTTCGAGTTGCAGCCGTATCGCTTCATCTTCAGGCCGCGCCTGCAGCAGCTCCCGAACGCGCCGAAACTCGCCGTCCAGCGCCAGGTAGGCTTCGGAGTCCAGCGCGCGCCCGGCGCGAACCAGGTCGGCAAACGAGTCACCATCGGTGGAATCGGGCGGCATCAGCGGCACGCCAATGTCCCAGTCCTCGCCGGCGTCCAGCGAATCCTGGAGTCGGGTGACGCGCTCGGGTCCCGCCTGCGCCCGATCGGCCTGGGGCGTCGATTCCTGGGCGAGGGCCCCCGGAATTCCGGTGATGACCGTTACGACATGAAGGAGAATGCCGAGCGAGACCCCGGCCAACAACGTCGACCGGCGCCCTGCCTGCCACGCTGCGCGAAACGAAGGATCCACCACTGCCTTCCTCCTGCACTCTTTCGAACGCAACCCCTTGCGTCTGAAACTCTAGTACGGAAGATAGTGTGATGTCAATCACATCGCGTTGCGAAGTCGCGATGCATCCGCCCCGGCCGAGACAGCGCAAAGGTCGAGAGCTGCGTCAACCCGCCTGCGACGCCGTTTCGGACGACCCATCGGCCAAAGACTTGCGCCGGGTGAGGAAATCGCCGATAGCGCGGGCCGCGTTCTGAACGATCACGTACAGGCACGGGACCAGGAACAGCGTCAGCAGCATCGCCGAGAGCAACCCGCCGACCACCGCGACCGCCAGCGGCTGCATCAGCATTGCCCCGGAGCCCGCGCCAATGGCCAGCGGCAGCATGCCGACGACGGTGGTCAGCGTGGTCATCAGGATCGGGCGCAGGCGGATGCCGCCGGCCTCGACGACCGCCTGCTGCATTTCCCAGCCTTCGTTGCGACGGCGCTCGATGTACTCGACCAGCAGGATCGCATTGTTGACCACGATTCCGATCAGCAGCACCGAACCGAGGAAGACCGGCGCGCTGATCGGGGTGCCCGTGACCCAAAGCGCCAGCGCCGAGCCGGCCGCGGCCAGCGGTGCGGCGGTCATGATCACCAGCGGATTGGACAGCTTTTCGTATTGCACCGCCAGCACCACGAACACCAGGAACACCGCAAGCACGATGACGATCGACATTTCGCGGTTGGTTTCGCGGATGGTTTCGAACTGCCCGCCGAGGATCACGCCATACTGGTTCGGCATGTTCAGCGCCTGGATGCGCCGCTGGACTTCGGCCATGATCGTGCCGACATCGTTTTGCGCGGTGTCGAAGTTGCCGACGATCCGCTGGATCCGGACCTGGTTTTCGCGACTGATCTCGGCCGGCCCTTCGCCCAGGCTGAAACTCGCGACCTGGCGCGCCTGGATCGGGCCGTTGACGCCGTTGGCCACGATCACCTGGCCCAGCGCGTCGATGTCGCTGACGTCCTCGCGCGGCAGGCGCACGCGCACGTCGTACTCGGTAATCCCGGTGCTGTAGCGGGTGGGCACGAAGCCCGACACCGCCGAGCGCAACGAGCGGGCCACGCTGCTGATGTCCAGTCCCAGTGCCGCGGCACGTTCGCGGTCGACCTCGATGCTCAGCAGCGGGGTGCGGTCCTCGTCGTCGAGCTCGACGCCGGTCAACCCGGGAATCGTCTCGATCGAATCGACGATCTCGCGCGCCAGGTCCTGGAGCACGCCGATGTCGTCGCCGACCACCTTGAGCTCCATATCGTCGCCGCTGACGCCGAAGCTCAGGCCGCGGATGCCGGGCGACCAGGCCCACATGCGCGCGCCGGCGATGTCGAGCTTGTCGAGGCGAGAGCGGATCTCCGATACCCAGCGGCTGGCCGGCCATTCAGGACGGTCTGCAGCGTCGTCGAGCCGCACCAGCACGTATCCCCGGCCCGGCCGTTCGTTGGCCACGCCGCCCCATACGTTGCCGCCGGCCAGCGCGAACACGCTCTGAACGTGCGGCATCTTGTTGACTTCTTCCTCGATCAGGCGGGTTGCGGCGTTCGTTTCCTCGGGCGTCGCGCCGGCCGGCAGCGACATCGAGATGCCGAGTTCGCCGTCGTCGAGCTGCGGCAGGAACTCGTTGCCCAGGCGACCGGCCAGCGTCAGGCTGCCGATGAACACGGCGACGCCGGCCGCGACCACCGCCCAGCGCCAGGCCAGCAGCCGGTTCAACGCGCCGCGATAGCGTTCGGCAAGCCATTCGATCAAGCCGGTGAAGGCCCGGTAGATGCGCAGCCGACTGAAGCCCGATTCGAACTTGACCTTGGCGAACTGGGCGGCCAGCATCGGCACCAGCGTCAGCGCGACGGCCAGCGACGCGATCACCGCGAATGAGATCGTCACCAGCAGTTCGCGGAACACCAGCGTTGCCAGCCCGGTAATCAGCAGGAACGGCGCGACCGCCGCCAGGTTGGTCAACGTGCCCGCCGTGATGGCCGACATCACCTCGTCGGCGCCTTCGTGGGCCGCCAGGTCGGCCGACTTGCCGAGCTTCTCGCGATGGCGCGAGATGTTTTCCAGCATCACGATCGCGTTGTCCAGCAACAGCCCGACGCCCAGCGCCAGGCCGCCCAGGCTCATCACGTTGAGCGTAAGACCGGCCGCGCCCATCATCGCGAAAGTGGCCATGACGGCCAGAGGGATCGACAGGCCGATGACGAAACTCTTTCGCAGGCTGCCCAGGAACGCCAGCACCACCACCATCGCCAGGACCCCGCCCAGCACGGCCGCGGCCGACACCGACTTCACCGAACCGCGGATGAAATAGGCGGCATCCTCGGTGATCCGGTAATCGATGTCGGGTGGAATGAAGCCCGATGCTGCCAGCGATTCCAGCCGCGCGATCAGCTCGTCGACGACCGCAACGGTGTTGGCGTCGGGCTGCTTGAACACCGAGACCTGGGTGGCCGGGGTGCCGCCCAGGCGCACGAAAAGGCGCTGCTCGCGGTAGCCGTCGCGCACCTCGGCGATTTCGTCGAGGCGAATCCTGCGGTCCGAGCCGGGCACCGCAAGCTGCACGTTGGCGATGTCCTCGGGCGACTTGAAGCGGCCGTCGGTGCGCGCCATCACGTCGAGGCTGTTGCCGGTCACGTTGCCGGCCGCCACGTTGAGGTTTTCCAGTGCCAGCTGCTCCGATACGCCGGCCAGGGTCAGCCCGTAGGAGCGCAGCCGCTGCTGGTCGATGATGACCTCCAGCTCGCGCTCCTGGCCGCCGACCGCCTCGACGCCCGAAACGCCCGGGATCGACTGGAGCTGCGGGGCCAGCCTGTTGTCGACCCAGTCGCGAACCTCTCGCGGGGCCCTGAAGTTCGACGAGAACCCGGCCTCGAACACCGACGAGGATCCCGGATCCCACTTGCGAAGCCGCGGCGGCTCGACGTCGTCGGGCAGCTGGCTTCGCGCACGCTCCAGCAGCCTGGACGCGTTCTGCAGCGCGGTGTCCAGGTCGGTGCCGTATTCGAAGATCAGGTTGACGTCGGTCCGGCCTTCCTCTGCCTCGCTGGAGATCCGGATCAGGTCTTCGGTCGAGGCCAGGGCGCGCTCCAACGGCCGCGTGACCTGCTCCTCGATCACCTCCGGCGAGGCGCCGGGATAGTTGACGTTGATTCGAATAAGCGGATAGACGACTTCCGGCAGCAGGTTGACGGGCAAGCGATCGACGAAGAAAAGCCCCATGACCAGCACCACGGTGGCCAGCGCGGTGGTGCCCACCGGCCGGCGAATCGCCGCGTGGGTCAGGCCGCGGTAATACTTCGTGCCGCGCGCCGGATCGCCGTCGTTCCGCGCCGGTCCGCGCGGCGAGTCGGCCGCTTCATTGTCCTTGCCTGGGCCGCTCATGCGCCACCGCCGACCGTCTCCACGACGCGAACGAGATCGCCCTCGGCCAGATCCAGCGGGTTGGAGGAAACGATCCTGTCACCGGGTTCGAGCCCGCCGAGAATCTCGCGCCAGTCACCGCGGATGACGCCGGTGGTGACCGCGCGACGGACCAGTTCGCTGTCCTCGTTGATCACCATCACGTACTGCTGTTCGCCCATGCCGACCGACCCGGCCGGCACCGCGAGCGCGTTCTGCTTGTAATCCACCAGCAGGTCGGCGCGCGCCAGGAATCCCGGGCGCACCCCGCGCTCGAAGGCCGCGGGCAGCGAGATTTCCACGGTCAGCAACCGGCTTGCACCGTCGGCCGCCGGGAAGATGCGGCGGACCGTGCCGGTCATGGTGTCGGTGTCGGAAAGCGCGTCGACCCGGATCGGCACCTCGGTGCCCACCCGGATTTCGCCGACATCGAGTTCGGAAACGCCGATGCGGACCACCAGGTCGTTGAGGTTGGCCAGTTCGAATGCCGTGGCGAGACTGCCGATGGAAGCGCCCGGCTCGACCATGCGGCCGATGACGTGGCCGTCGATCGGCGAGACGATGCGGCCGAAGTCGACCCGCGTCTGCCAAAGCTGCACTTCGCTTTGCGCGATGTCCAGGGTCGAGCGCGCGGTGATGAAGCTGGCCTCGTCGATGTAATTGCTGTCGCGCAAACGCTTGAGCCGTTCGAAGTTTGCCTCGGCCTCGCGCAGGGCCGCCTCGGCCCGCGCCAGCTCGGCGCGCTGCTCGCGAACGTCCAGTTCCGCCAGCAACTGGCCGGCCTCCACACGGTCTCCGGTCTCGACGAACACCTCGCGCACGATGCCCTGGGTGCGCGCGGCCAGTGCGATGGTCCTCAGCGCTTCGACCGGTGAAGACAGCTGAATGCGGCGCGACAGATCGCGCTGCGAGACCTCGTAGGCGCGCACGGGAAGAGACGAACGCTCGCGCTCGGTCGAAGGCGCAGCCGATTCGGGCTCGGAACTGCAGGCAGACAGCATCAGGCCGGCGAAAGACGCCAGGGCCGCGCAGAAAAAGCGATTCATTGTTTTCGTTGACATAAGTGAAGTCTAGCGGCCGGCCGTCAACGTTGCGCCAATGCAGCCTTCACAGGGCCGCTGACAGTGCCGGTGCCGACCGCGCCGGGAGAGGCCGGCGCGGCCGGGCTTCAGGTTCCCCGGCGCTTCAGCGCGGGATGGCGTCGACGATGAACGCGGCGAGGTCGTCGCGGTAGGCCTGCATGGATTCTTCGTGCAGGTACATCATGTGCCCGGCCGGGTAGAGGTCGTAACGAATTCGCTCACGCGCCTCGGCCGGGATGTCGAGGTGGCGGATGTAATAGTTGGTCGCGGCGAACGGCGTGGCCAGGTCGTAATAGCCCTGCTGGATATGCAGCTTGAGGCCCGGGTTCATGATCATGGCGCGCGACAGATCGGGCAGCAGGTTGACCGCCACCTGGCGGTTGCCGTCGGGGTCGCGATGGCTCCAGTCCCAGTCCAGCGGCCATGCCGTCGTCTTGTATTCCTCGTCGCGGCCGAACTCCAGCTCGTTGTGCAGGTAGTCGAAGAACGCGGCTGTGTAGGCCGGGCCCACCGCCGGGAAGAACGGGTCGTAGTCCATGGATTCGGCCAGCGGGTTGACCGACGGGCCGATGAAGCGAGAGTCGATCCGGCCGGCGATCAGCCGATTGTTTCGCTCGAGCTCCTGCAGGAACTGCTGGTGGTCGACGCGCAGGTCGGCCTTCATCCAGTAATCGGTGGTCGTGCCGGTGTAGGCGGCAGCCCGCTCGGCGATCTCGCGCTTGCGCCCCGGGTCGATGGTGTATCCGGCCGTCAGGGCCGGCAGGTATTCTTCCAGCGCGAAAGTCTCGACTTCGTCCAGGAACGGCTCGAGGTTATCGGGCCTGTCGGCCAGCGCCTCGTGGTACCAGGCGGTGGCCGCGAACGAGGGCAGGAACAGCGCGTGCGGCAGATCCAGCCCGCCGCCATCGCGGCCCGCGGCAGTGTCGATGAACGGCGAAACCAGGATCAGGCCGTTGAGGTTCATGCCGTGGCGGCTCTGCAGGTGATGGGCAAGCCCGGCGCCGCGCACGCCGCCGTAGCTCTCGCCGAGAATGAACTTCGGCGCCGCCCACAACCCGTGTTCGGTGATGTATCGCTTGATGAACGCAGCCACCGATTCGATGTCCTGGTCGACGCCCCAGAACTGCTTGCCCTCGGCCTCGCCCAACGGTCTGGAAAACCCGGTGCCGACCGGATCGATCATCACCAGGTCGGCGATGTCGATGATGCTGAATTCGTTGTCGACGCGCTTCGCCGGCGGCGGATCGGCGTACCCGGCATCGTTGACCACCACCCGCTGCGGCCCGAGAATGCCCATGTGCAGCCACAGCGACGACGAGCCCGGTCCGCCGTTGAACGCAAACACGATCGGTCGCTCGGCGGGACCGTAATCGCCCTTGCGGTTGTAAGCCGTGTAGCCGAAGCGCGCGATCGGCTTGTCGTCCTCTTCCATGATCAGCCAGCCGACGGTCGCGGTGTAATCGACCCGCTGGCCGTCGATGCGGATGCTGTGCTCGGTTACCGACTGCCTGGCCTGGGGCGACTCGGCTGCCTCGGCGGGATCGTGATCGTCCGCCAGCAACGGTGCAGCCGGGAGCGCGAGAACGACAAGCCAGATCATTGCGGAAAATGCCTTGGAAACCAGCGTTGGAACGGTCGGCGAAGCAATACGATTCATCGGTGACTCTCCCGAGTTGAAGCCTGATGGTTCGATGGTAGCGCATCCCGCCGGGTCGGCAGGCGTTTCGCCGGCCTCGGCTTCGATGCGATTTGATCCAGCCCAAATTCGCAGGCCGACCCCTCGGCCACAATGGGGCCCCTTGCGGGCAATCGACCGCTGGACGACCAAATTTCGATGAACTTGAGAACAGGGGAGAACCCGCAATGAGCGAACTGATCGCCTGGGACGACAGCCTCAGCGTTGGCATCGACGAGATCGACGAACAGCACAAGGTCCTGGTCCGGTTGCTCAACGACCTGGATCGTGCCATCAAGGAGCACCACGGCAACGAGGCCTGCCTGGCCATCCTCGACCGGCTGGTGGACTACACGCGAATCCACTTCGCGGTCGAGGAAGCGCTGATGCGCATCTTCGAATATCCCGACTACGAGAATCACAAGGCCGAGCACGAGGAACTGGTCGAAGAGGTGCTGTCGATGCGCCACGAGATCATCGACAACCAGCGCAAGATCAGCTTCAAGCTGCTGCACTTTCTGAAGATGTGGCTGACCCAGCACATCATGGATTCGGACAAGGAGTATTCGGAACACTTCCTGTCCAAAGGCATGAAATCGAAAAGCGGCAAGCGTGCCTGGTTCTCGCGCATCTGGTCCTGACCGATGACCCGCGCCGAACGTCTCGCCGAATTCCACCGAAGCCTGGAGCGGGCCACCGCGGAGCCCGAGTTCCTGGACCGGTTCTACAAATCGTTCATGGCGATATCGCCGAAGATCCAGCGCGTCTTCGAGGGCACCGACATGGCGCGGCTGAAACGCAAGCTGAAATCATCGCTGCACGTGATGACCCTGGCCGTGGACGACGCGCCGGGCGCCGACGACTACATGCGCTTTCTCGGCAAGACCCACCGCCGGCTCAACCTGGACCCGGCGCACTTCGACTTGTGGAAAGGTTCGCTGCTGAAAACCGCGGCCGAATGCGATCCCGAATTCGACGACCGCACACAGGCCATCTGGGCCGAGGTCATCGGCAACGGGATCGAGCTGATGCGCGCCGGCATGGCGTCGCGCAGCAGCCGTAGCGCCTCCGAATAAGCGTCGGCCGGTCGTCTCCCCGGCCGTCCCGCTTCAGCCCCGCGCCAGCGCCTCGGCGGCCGGTACGTAGTCGTAGCCAAGGTCGTGCGCCACCGCCTTGTAGGTGACCTGCCCCTTGTGCACGTTGAGCCCGGCCAGCAGGTGCTCGTCGTCCAGCATCGCCTTCTTCGCGCCCTTGTTGGCGATCTGCACCGCGTAGGCCAGCGTCGCGTTGGTCAGCGCAAACGTCGACGTACGCGCGACCGCGCCAGGCATGTTGGCCACGCAGTAGTGGATGATGCCTTCGACTTCGTAGGTCGGCTCCTGGTGCGTGGTGGCATGCGAGGTCTCGAAGCAGCCGCCCTGGTCGATCGCCACGTCCACCAGCACCGAGCCGGGCTCCATGATCGACAGCTGGTCGCGACGCACCAGTTTGGGCGCCGCCGCGCCCGGAATAAGCACCGCGCCGATCACCAGGTCGACCGTGGACAGGTGCTCCTCGATCGCCTCTTCGGTGGAATACAGCGTGTTGAGTCGTTCGCCGTAAAGATCGTCGATGTATTTCAGGCGCGGCAGCGAGCGATCGAAAACGGTGACGTCGGCACCCATGCCCATGGCCATGCGCGCCGCGTTCAGCCCGACCACGCCACCGCCGATGATCATCACCTCGGCCGGGCGCACGCCGGGCACGCCGCCCAGCAGCACGCCCGAACCGCCCTGCGCGCGCTCCAGCGCATGGGCGCCGGCCTGGATCGACATCCTCCCGGCGACTTCCGACATCGGCGCCAGCAGCGGCAGGCCGCCGGACCTGTCGGTGACGGTCTCGTAGGCGATTGCAGTACAACCCGAGTCGACCAGGCCTTTTGTCTGTTTCGGGTCCGGGGCCAGGTGGAGATAGGTGTAGAGGATCTGGCCCTCGCGCAGCATTTCGCATTCGTTGGGCTGCGGCTCCTTGACCTTGATGATCATGTCGGCCGAAGCAAAGATCTCTTCGGCCGAATCAATAATCGTGCCGCCGGCGCGCTCGTAAAGTTCGTCGGTAAGACCGATCGCCTTTCCGCCGTCGCGCTGCACCATCACCTGGTGGCCGTGGCTGGCCAGCTCGCGCACGCCGGCCGGCGTCAGGCCGATCCGGTATTCGTGGTTCTTGATTTCCTTCGGTACCCCGATCCGCATGATCTTCAGTCCTGTATTTTTTATGTAACCCCGAAACAGCCGGATCGACAGTCGATCGAGCGCGACCCGCCTCAGGAGCGAATTCTAACGCCGAAGCCTGTTTCACCGGGGATCTGGTTGGCCGATTCACCGGCGGGGAGATCGGCGGCGCCGGCAAGGCCTCGAGACATCCGGCAGCTGGAGGCGCGATCGACTGCGTGGGCGCCGTTTCGATGTGCGATTTTCCCGGTCACCGGCATTGGCAGTCTTGAAACCCGATGCCGTACCAACCGTCCATGAGCACCCAAGGCCCCCAGATCAATCGAGTTCGGTTCGCCGCCAGGGCGGCGCTGATCGTGGCGGTGATCGGTGCATTCGCCACCGTCTCCGTCTCGAGCCTGGAGGCGACAACCACACGGTTCGGCAACGCTGGCTGGATTCATTGGTTGATCGGCTTTTTCGCGCTCGTTTCCGGGCTGATCGCGGCCGGGGCAACCTTCGTCACCTTTATCGATCGCCGCGGGCTCAGGCGACATCGAATCGACCCCGGCGCGCCGATGACGGACGGACAGCAGGTCGCGCTGTCGGGCCGCGTCAGGGTCGAGGGCACGCCGCTGCAGTCGCCGTTCAGCGACACCGGCTGCGCCGGCTTCAGCTACCAGGTGACGGGACAGCGCCGTGGAATAGGCGACAGAGCAGGCGGCAACCGCTCGACGCTTTGCCTGGCCGGGTTCGCGCTGTCGGCGGCCGTTCTCGACTGCGGTTCGCGCATCTTCCCGATACGGGCCATACCCGATGTCGATACCGATTTCCGGTCGACCGCCATGGGCGGCGCCTGGGGTCGACGCGCGCTCGAGCGGATCCGCGCCGGTGCCGACACGCTGCCGCAGGTCGGCGGCCTCGAGGCGCGCGGCGCGCTGGAATCGGCGCGCAGAAATCTGGCCGGGCCTCGGTCGATGGACTTCTACGTGAGCCCGACCATCGGAACCGACAACACGATCAGTGTGATCGAGGACGTCCTGCCGGCCGACGCCGAGGTGACGCTGTTGGCGACCTACGCAGCAGGCTCCGAGGGGCTGGACGGTCGCCGACGAGGCGGCATGAAGGCATTCTGCGGATCGCTGGATACCCGTCTGGCCGCCCTTGACCATGAGTTCAGCAAGGGCGTGAAGATCGCGCTGGTGCTGCTTGGCATCGGACTGTCGCTGACCAGCGCGGCATGGTGGCTGCCCTGAGCACATGACGATATGAGGGGTTGCGCGATGCCGGCGCTGGAAAGAAACCGGCCATTTGAGGCCGCCGGAGTCGTGGCCTATACTCTGCTGGTATCAACCGGTCGAGTACCCGAGCCCATGGACCAGCCGCTCGAGTCCACAGCGTCGCTTTTACGACGCGTCGCTGACGACGATGAAGCGGCACGCGAGCGCCTGTGCCGCCAATACCTGCCAATGCTGACGCGCTGGGCTCACGGCCGCCTTCCGGACTATGCGCGCGATCTCGCCGAGACCCAGGACCTCGTCCAGACCGCGCTGATTCGGGCGCTCGACCAGATCGGCGAGTTCGAGGCCCTGCGCGAGGGCGCCTTCCTGGCCTACCTGCGCAAGATTCTCCTCAACAGCATCCGGATGGAGATCAGGCGCGTCACCCGCCGCAACCGTCACGGATTCGCGGATCCGGAGCTCGAACCGGCCGATCCCGACGCCTCCATACTGAGCGCGGTGATCGGCCTGGACGTGCTCGAAAGCTATGAAGAGGCGTTGATGACGCTCTCCGACAAAGCGCGCGAGGCGGTGATGCTGAGAGTCGAATTCGGCTATTCGTTTGCCGAGATCGCGCTGGCGACCGACACGCCTTCGGCCAACAGCGCACGCATGCTGGTGTCGCGCGCGCTGGTCCAGCTGGCCGAGGCCATGAAGTGAGCAGCCGCGAGGACCGGGCCGGCGACCGGGCGCGCAGGATCATCGAGCGGCTGGGTGGGTCGGGTGAATCGCTGAACGAATCGGCCGGCAGCATCGACGCCGCGCGCGTCGCCGATCGGCTGCACCAGATCGAGCAGTTGTTCTTGCTGCACGGCGGAGAACGCAACGGCGAGACGGGTCCCGACCCGGATGAAGTCCTGTTCGAGTGGGGCCACCTGCAGGTCCTGGAGAAACTTGGCCAGGGCAGTTTCGGAGAGGTCTTCCGCGCCTACGATCGCACGCTGGATCGAAACGTCGCGCTGAAGCTGCTCAAGACCGACCATGACCGACCGTTTCAATCCCGGCTTTTCCTGCACGAGGCCCGTCAGCTCGCCCTGGTCAGGCATCGCAACGTCCTGGCCGTCCACGGCGCCGCGGTGCACGACGGCCGGCCGGGCCTTTGGACCGACCTGATCGACGGCGAAACGGCGCACGACGACCGATATCGTGCGTCGTTCGACCGGCTCGAAGCGGTACTGGATCTGGTCGAGTCACTGGCAGGCGCGCTTCAGGCCGTGCACTCGGCGGGTCTGGTTCACGGCGACGTCAAGCCATCCAATATCATGCGCGACGCCTCGGGCACCTGGATCCTCATGGATTTCGGCGCAAGCCTCGATCAGCGCGGGGCTCACGGCGGTTCGCACCTGACCTCGGGCACGCCGCTTTACATGGCGCCGGAGGTCGTTCTAGATCATGCCCCGTCGAGCCGATCGGACCTGTACGCCATGGGGGCAACGCTGTATCACGTACTGACCGGCAAGCTGCCGCTTCCGGCCGAGCACTGGTCGGAGCTGGCCGAGAAACACCGCGCCGGCGAACGTCCCTTGCCGGCAGCGAGCACGGGCACACTCGACCGGCGCATCGCCGGTCTGATCGATAGGCTCATGGCCCGCGAACCCGATCAGCGGCCGACGCTTCATGAGGTGCTGAACGAGGTGCAGGCGATTCGCGAGACGCCGCAGCGCCGGTTCCGGATCATTGCGCTCGGGAGCATCGCCGGGGCGCTTTTCATCGGCCTGACGCTGACCAGCATCGGCTTCTACCGGGCCAACGAAGCGCGCCAGGTTGCAGAGCGCGAGCAGCGCAAGACCTTTGCCGTGAACGAGTTTCTGCAACATGTGCTGTTTTCGCCGGCGAGCAGCGGGCGGGGGCGCGACTTGACGGTCGAGGACATGCTGCGCGAGGCGGCGCTCAACGTCGAACGGATACTCGCGGATCAGCCGGAAGCACGGATCATCGTTCGGCGCGTTCTGGCCTCCTCGTACAATACCTTGCACCTGACCGACCTCGGCCAGGACCAGATTCGGATCGCTCGCGCCGAATTGCAGGAGGAAGGACTGCGCCTGCCTTCCATCGAACGCAAGTTGGCGCTGGTCGAGATCCTGATTGCCATGAACGAGCAGCGCTACGAGGACGCAATTTCGCTGGCCGAACAGTTCCTGGCCCGTCAATCCGATGAACTCGGTGACGATCATGTGGACGTTCGATTCGCGCGGACCTACCAGCTCGACAGCTACAACGCGCTGGGTCGACTCGCCGACGCCGAAGCCCTGCTGGACGAACACTTTTCCGAAGTGCCGGTGCCCGAAACGGCCGAGAACAACGCCGGCTTCAACATCCTGCGCAATCGAACCAATCTGTATCGAGCACAGGGGCGCTTCGAGGAAGCGCTGCAAGCCGCCGAGGAAGCGGTCGACTGGCTGGAGCGCTTCCCGCGCGCCGCGCAGAACGACCGAAACGATGCCTTGACGAACCTCGCGATCAGCCTGGTGCGCGTCAACGAAATGAATCGCGCGGTGGAGGTATTCGCAGCGTTGGCTCCGCTTCAGGCGCGCATCTACGGACCGGGCACCAACGAGCACATCGCCGCCCTGAGCAATCTGGCAGCCATCCAGAACGACCTCGGTCGTCCTGAAGACGCTCGTTCCACGCTTCAGGAGGCGCTCGATGCCATCGAGGCGCACCCGGGTCTGCTGTCCGAGCAGCAGCGCTTGATCCTGATGATCAACCTCGCCAACGCGCTGAACGCCACCGGGGAACAGGCGCGCGGCGAAGCGATCCTGCGACAGACGCTCGAGGGATCGATTGATCTTAATGGACCGGAAAGCCGTCTGACCATTTCGCTGGAGTACAACCTCGCCGAACTGCTGAGCCAGCAGGGCCGGTTCGACGAAGCTCGTGCGGTGGCCGAACCGAATTTCGAGCGAACGGCCAACGCCTTCGGTGCGGGCCATTACCTCACCCTCCTGGCGAAGGACAACCTTGCGGTGGCGCTGGCGGGCCTGGGCCGCTCGAACCAGGCACTGACGATGCACGACGAGGCGCTTGCAGCAATGACCGACCAGCTCGGCACCGAGCATCCGTACGTGCTGGTCGTCGAACGCAACCGCATGAAGACGCTGCAGGGCTTTGCGCCGGAACGAATCCAAACCGATACCCTCGAGAAACTGGTCCTTCGCCACGAGGACGCCCTGGGTGCCGATCACCCGGACACCTTGGAGGCGCGCGCGCTTCAGGAAAAGGCAACGCCTTAGAAAGCTTCGACACAACTGTTTCTGCTCGGCGGACAACCTGGTGCGGCTCAGCTCGTGGGGCTTGCTGCGCGCAAGCCGCTTTCAGGAGGTGTTTTCGCTGCTCGAACGCTGCGCGGCGACAACGCCTCGTTCGGAATTCCGGGGAACCTCTCAACAACCCTGCGCGGGGCGCGTTTCAGTCGGACAACGCGCTGTCGCGCCCGTGCAGGGTTGTTCAGAGATTCCCTAGCCCTTGATGACGCTGCTCAGCAGCACCTGAATCCAGGACACGCTACCGATCTGGAAAACGGCCACCGCAATCAGATTGATCGCGACCGCGCACCAGGTGGCTGGATGTTTCAGCTTGCCGTACTTCCAGGCAAAGGCCAGGGTGACGGCGATGATGATCGCCTGGCTCAAGACGTTCGCGGCGAAGATCTCGACATCCGGCCAGTGGTCGGCCTGGGCCATGATGAACACGCCCTGGATGCCCCTGCCGAGCGCCGGCATCATGATGATGAACACCGTGGATACCAGCCACCATGCGTGTTCCTCAATCTGTTTGCGCCGCACGATGGCCATGACCACGGCCAGGCTGAACAGCATGACCATCAGGATCTCCACGACCGCGACACCGTAGAAGAAGTCGGGCGTGAACGGCCCGAAGCGGACCGGGTCCTCGGTTGCCAGCTGCACGTAAACCAGGTCTCGGTGCATCATGCTCAACGCGCCGATCGCCACGCCGCCGGCCAGGAACAGCCCGATCATGCCGTTGGTGCGGTGGAGCTCCATGCGACCGTGGGTCGCCAGCCACGGCTGAACGACTAGAAATGCGTACCACAGGGTTGCGCACCAGTAATGAACGTGCACCGCCCAGGTGTTTTCCGTGAAGTCTCCCCAGTAGTCCCGGGCGATGCCGAGCTGCATCAAGACCATCGGGATGATCATCCAGAGGTAAAGCGTGCGGTATTTGCTCATACGGCAACACCCGGCAACGGCGTGCGCTGAATGGCGCCTTGTCCCGGGCCGCCGCGGACGTCGCCCGAAGCGTTCCGGCATGGCATGACAGCAAGCCTGGTCGGCGAGCGCGGCGGCAGATTTTTCCGGATGTTTCGAAGTGGCATGGCGATACCGACTGGTATGGGTTCATCGCTGTCCAATGCCGCGGTCGGGGGAAAGCGCACATCGAGGCCTTGGGAATCCTGTGAGCCACGATTTCAGAACAGCAGTGTGACCAGCCACAGCAATCCGCCCAGCGCCAGGATCAGGAACCCGGCCACCGGCAACGACGTGATCTTGCGCTCGGTCCAGAGCAAGGCCCGAGTCATGCGTACGTGAACCGGGTAAAGATTGGGGAGGGATCCCAGGCTCGCCTCGGCAACCCGCGCGACTCGCATGTTCGCCGCCCCGAAGAATCGTTCCAGCCACACGACCAGGTCGCCGGCCGGCAGGCCGAGCGTCCATCCGGGCATCAATGCGGACTTCAACCCGACCACCAGCGCCGCGATCGCCAGCGGCCAGGTCGCCGGCCACAGGCCCGCCGCCAGGTGCAGCTCCAACCCGTGCCCCACTGCCCAGGCCCAGGGCACGACCAGCCCGGCAAGCACCATGGCAAGCCAGGCCGGGTGGGCGGTCTTGTAGCCGCGCTCGGTCCGGACGAGTCGCCAGAAGTGCCACAGCAGCAGGGCCGTCGCGGTCGAGGTCAGGCTCAGCACCAGCGTCCAGCCCTGGGCCAGGCCGGCGTCGTGAAACGCGGCTTTGAGGCCGGTCTTGGCCAGCATCCCGGTGGTCAACGGCGCGGCCGAAATCGCCAGCGCCGGAATCGCCACCAGCAAGCCCCTGAGGCGGCTCCGCCCCGGCGCGCAGCCGCAGGCCAGGAACAGCGAAGCCTTGTTCAACCCATGGTGCAGCACCATCACGCCCAACCAGGGAAGCAAGGCCGCGGCCCGTTCCGGCGCCATCAGCATCGCCGCATAGACGGACAACACCAGGCCCATCTGGCTGATGGTCGAATACGCGAGCACCACCTTGATCCGCCGCTGGGCGAGCCCGAGCAGCACGCCGGCGAACGCGGTACCGATGCCCAGCAGCAACAGCACCGGCCCGACCGTATCGGCGCCGTCGCTGCCCGGTGGGACCAGCCGCAGCCACCCCAGCAGGCCGGCCTTGACGATGACGCCGGACAGGATCGCGCTGGCCGGCACCGGGGCCACCGGGTGCGCCAGCGGCAGCCAGAGATGCAGCGGCACGATGCCCATCTTGACCCCGAACCCGGCCAGGATCAGCCAGCTCCAGCCGGACCCGAGATCGATGCTGCCGGCCAGTTCGGACAGCGCCACGTTGCCGGCCTGCGAGACGATCGCCGCGATGCCGGCAAACGCGGCCATCTCGCCCAGCAGCGCCATCACCAGGTAGACCCGCCCGGCCCGCCAGGCTTCATCGGACCTTGCATGGATTATCAACAGCCAGGAGGCAAGGCTCAGGGTCGCGTAGCCGGCGTAGAATCCCGCCACGTCCTGCGCCAGCAGGGCCAGCGAAATTCCGGCGAGGCTGACCAGCCAGCCGCTCCAGAACAGGACCCGGTCGCGGTGCACACGAGTGGCGGCAAACCAGCCGGCCAGCCCCCACGCCACCGCGCACAGGACGGTCAGCGGCGCGGCGACCGGGTCCGCGCCGAGGCGGAGGTCGAGCAGAACGAACGGCAGTCCGGCCACTTCCTCGGAATTGCCGAGCAGCAGCGGCAGCGCAAGCAGCGGCGGCAGCCAGGGCGCAACTGTCATGGCCAGGGCGCGGGGGGTACCGCGAAATGCCAGCAGCGCCGCGGCGACCAGCGGCGCGAGTACCGGCAGCAGGTTGACGGCCAGCGCGCTCACGGCGCATACCCTTCGGCGATCTTGATCACCCAGTTCAGCGGGCTGAGCGGATGCGCCGCCATCAGGCCCAGCGCAACCGTCAGGAACGCAGTCGCCAGCGCCGAACAGACCAGCGCCAGGCGCGGCAGCCGGCCGATCTCTATCCGCGCTGCGGCAACGCTGCCCGGCGGCCCCAGCCACAGCCGGCCGACCAGCGGCAGGAAATACGCCGCGTTGAGCAGCGCGCTGGTGATCACAACCGCCAGCACCGCCGGCATGCCGACGGCGAGCGCGCCGGAGGCCAGGTACCATTTACTGATGAAGCCGACGATCGGCGGCAGTCCGATCATGCCGAGCGCGGCCACGGTAAACGCGACGCTGACCCAGGGCATCCGCCGTCCCAGGCCGTCGAGCTGGTCGATCTTCGAAACCCCCAGCAACAGGCCGAAAATGCCGGCACAGAAGAACAGCGTGATTTTCATCAGGCCCTGGTGAACCAGGTGCACCATGCCGCCGGAGGTGGCCAGCAGGCCGCCGACCGCGATGCCCAGCACGATGTAGGACACCTGGCTGACGGTGGAGTAAGCCAGCCGGCGCTTGAGGTGGTGCTCGCGCAGCGCCAGCAACGAGCCGATGATGATGGTCCAGCAGGCCACCGCGATCA
>MDTG01346630.1_pt1 | contig 37227 bp, 35 predicted proteins | sample 811421 | NCBI WGS metagenome assembly MDTG01 (sample SAMN05326645, study PRJNA326480) | marine metagenome | isolation source: seawater | place: Pacific Ocean: South East | collected 2011
CCAAGGTGTTTTGTTTAAAATAAATCTTTGTAAGAATTGGGCAGCTGTTGTAGAACCAGCACCCCCGACGTAATTAATATTCTGCATATCTGCATTTTTAGAATTCATCAATTTATCATAGTTTTTATGCAAAGGAAGTCTCCAAACTTTTTCGTCAACTTTTTCACCAGCTTCAAAAATTTGTTTTGAAATTTTATCATCATTAGAAAACAGTCCAGCATATTCAGAACCTAGCGCAACAACTATCGCTCCAGTTAAAGTTGCTAAATCAACAATAAAAGAGGGTCTAAATTTTTTTTCAGTGAATGTGATTGCATCTGCTAAAACTAATCTTCCTTCTGCATCGGTATTTAAAACTTCAATGGTTTTACCACTGTAAGATTTTACAATATCTCCAGGCCTCTGTGCATTACCACTTACCATGTTTTCGACTAAACCGACTACACCAACGGCATTTACTCTCGATTTTCTCATAGCTAAGCTTTTCATTAAACCCACAACAACTGCAGATCCTGCCATATCATAAGTCATATCCTCCATAAATCTTGCTGGTTTAAGTGATATACCGCCTGTATCAAAACAGACACCTTTGCCAACAAATGCAAGAGGTTTTTTTTGACTTTTATTGCCATTCCATTCGATAGTAACTATGTATGAACCTCTAATACTTCCTTGGCCTACACCAAGTAAAGCATTGCATCCTAATTTTTTTAGTTTTTTATTGTCATAAATTGTGACTTTTAAACCAAATTTGTTAAGACTTTTTAATCTTTTTGCATATTCATCTGGGTGCAAAACATTTCCAGGTTCTGAAACTAAGTCTTTAGTTAAATTTACTCCTTGCTCAATTGCGTATAATTTCTTAATTATTTTATTGTCAACATTATTTGTCAAAACAATATTAACATTTAAATTTTTTGAAGTTTTTTTGGATTTGTATTTATCAAAAGAATATGATTTGAGCTTCATTCCATGAACAAAACTATACACAGCATCTGCATCTATATATTTATTAATTGTGCTAGATATTATATGCACATTTAAAAAACCATTGTTTTTAACAAAATCATATATTTCGGCCCCTTTATTTTCTAAATTAGGATTTTTGATATTTTTCTTTAATATTAAAAGTATAATTTTCTGATTGTGGTTTAAATCAAATGAAACAATATTCTTTTTTGCATTTGCGTTTTTAAGATTTTTTTTTATAAGTATTTTTTCAGACGGGTTTAAGAAATTATTTAAATTATTAATTTCAAATTTTTCATCAGTAAACAAAACAATAGCACCCGAAAGACTTGTTAATTTTGCATTTTTTGAGTACTTCTCTTTAATATTCATATTTTTTATTCAAATTTCTACCAAAAGGTGTATATGTTTATTTTGTGTAATTTCAATGAAAAAAATTATATTCAAAAATTTTTTAAGAGAAACAACAGTATTTTTTCTGTTATCCAGCTGTTCTGTGACAATAATAGTATGGGTAATACAAGCAGTAAATTATTTAGATTTTGTAACCGAGGATGGTCATGGTTTTAAAATTTATTTTTTTTACACTGTTTTAAGTCTCCCTAAAATTTTTAACAAACTAATACCTTTTATGTTTTTTTTATCGCTTTTTTTTATTTTAATAAAATATGAGGAGCAAAATCAGACATTAATTTTTTGGACAAATGGAATAAAAAAAATAACATTTTTAAATGTAGTGTTAAAATATTCTATTATTTTTCTTTTATTTCAATTTCTTTTTAGCACATTAATTGTTCCATTAACACAAGATAAAGCTAGATCTTTTATAAGACAATCGAATATTGACTATCTACCCTTATTGATCAAACCAAAAAAATTTATTGATACTGTAGAAAGACTAACAATATATTCTGACAAAAAAAATAAAGATGAGTTAAAAAATATTATAATTAAAGATGCATATTCAAAAACAAAATCTAAAATAATTTACGCAAAAAAAGGATACTTTGACACAATAAATAACATAAATTTTTTAATTCTGATGAATGGAAAAATTCTTAATATTAATGACGGCCAAACTACTACATTTAACTTTTCTCAAACACAAATTAATCTATCAACTTATAGTACAAAAACAACTATTACGCCAAAAGTACAAGAGGTAAATACAATTAATTTGTTTAAGTGCTTGTTTGACCCTAACAGCCAAAAATCTAATTTCGATCAATCACAAGCGCGATTTATATTTAGTTGCAAAAATACAATTTTACAAAGGGATCAGATTGCGCAAGAGCTATTTACTAGAAGTTTTAAGGCACTATACATACCTTTGCTTGCTCTGGTAGTTGGTTTCTTGTTAACTAAATCGAAAAATTCAAAAGGATATAATAAATTTAAATTTAAAATTTTTTTTCTAGGTGTAATTATTATATCTATCTCAGAAATTTCAGTAAGATTTTTCTCAAGTGACCTCAACGATAGTTTAATTATATTATTTATTCCAATTATTTTTTTTATGATATTTTATTATCTTTTCAATAATGAATTTAGGTATAAAAAAATATGATTTTTAAAGTATATCATACCTATTTGAGTAAAAATTTTTTATTAACACTTCTAAAAACTTTTTTAGTTTTTCTCTCATTAGCATTTATATTAAATATTTTTGAAGAAATGAATTTTTTTAAAGATTATGATGTTTCAATAACTCTTCCTATATTTTTGACATTACTCAATATTCCTTCAATTATATTTGATATTTTTCCTTTTATTTTTCTTATAACTGCTCAATTCACTTTTATTAAATTAATGGATCAAAACGAAATTATTGTTTTTAAAAATTTTGGATTAAATAATTTTGAAATAATTAAATTATTTTCAATATTAAGTTTTTGTTTGGGATTATTGATAATGACAATTTACTATAATTTGTCATCAAATCTTAAATATTCTTATCTAAGTCTTAAAAATTCTTATGCTAAAGATAATAAATATCTGGCTATGATTACAGAAAATGGTATTTGGATTAAAGATGAGTTTAAAGAGAAAATTAATATTATTAATGCGGGTAAAATTGAGAATAAAAAATTGTACTCAGTTGATATTCTTCAATTCGACAGAAATTTCAATTTAGAAAAAAATATAATTTCCGAGGAAATTTTGATAAAAGATAAAATTTGGAAAATAAAAAAACCTCTAATTTCTAATAATCTTGGTCAAAGTGAAAACTTAGATATTTTGTTGTTAGAGACCAACATAAATTACAAAGATATTAATAGTTTATACTCAAATTTATCCTCATTAAATATTATTGAATTAAATAAATTAAGAGACAAATACGACTCAATCAATTATTCATCTACGGAGGTTAATTCAGCTATTCAAAAGATAATATCTTTTCCATTTTACCTAATGATAATGACTGTGCTAGCGACAACAATTATGATCAAAATTAAATACAATAAATCAAAAATTTTTCACTTAATTTTTGGTATTCTTATTTCTGTAATAATTTATTATATGAGTTTCTTTTTTGAAGAATTAGGAAAAAATGAAAGATTGCCTGTGTCTATTTCTATATGGATTCCTTTAGTAGTAATTTTTTTAATATCTACAATTAGTTTGATTAAAATAAATGAAAAATAAATTATTACATGTACTTTTATGCGTTTTAATGAAAATTTTATTATCCTTTAGCGCGTTTGGTAATGAAGTCACATTTGAAGCAAATTTTATAGAGTTGATAGATAAAGATAGAAGAATTATTGCAAAAAAAAATGTTAAAATTTATACGGCAAAAGGATTAATAATAAACGCCGAAGAAATGGATTACGACAAAGATAAACAAATTGTAAAAGCTAAAGGTAATATATTCATTGAGAGTATCACTGATGATATTGAGCTTTTTAGTGATGAATTAGTTTATTACAAAAATTTGGAAGAATTGATATTTAGTAAAAATGTAAAGATTAAATATTTAGATACTTTTTTGTTAAGTAATGAACGATTAAATTATAACATAATTCAAGAAAAAATTTTATCTGATGATTTAACTAATATTACAGATGAATTAGGAAATAGAATAATCACAAAAAAAATAATTTTTCTTTTAAAAGATAGGCTTTTAAAAACTAGTAGAACTCAAATATTCGACATACAGAAAAATGAATACAATTTTAATAATGTTATAATTGATTTTGCGTCAGATGAGATGATTGGGGATGATGTGAAAATCAATTTTTTTAAAGGCGCTTTTGGAAATCAAAATAATGATCCAAGATTAAGAGGAAACTATGTCTATGGTGATAAAGATAAAACTATAATTAAGAAAGGTGTTTTTACTACATGTAAAAAAAGAAATAATAAATGTCCTCCATGGCAATTTAAGGCCTCAGAAGTAATGCATGATAAAAACAAAAAAACAATTTATTATAAAAGTGCTTGGTTAGAAATTTATGATAAACCAGTTATGTATTTTCCAAGATTCTTTCACCCTGACCCTACTGTTAAAAGACAATCTGGTTTTTTAATGCCAACTATAAAAAATTCAAGTACGCATGGTAGTTCGTTATCTTTGCCATATTTTCATGTAATATCAAATAATAAAGATCTAACTTTTACGCCTCAAATTTTTGGACAAGACGAGGGTATTTTCCAAAATGAGTACAGACAAGAAAACAAAAATTCTTCACATATCTCAGACTTTAGTATCAAAACTAAAAACGGTGACTCTAAAAGTCATTTTTTTTCAAACACAATATCAAACTTAAACTTAGTCAATTTTGACAAAGCAGAAATGGAAATTAATGTTGAGACAACTTCCAATAATACATACCTTAAATCTCATGATATAAAAAATGAGATAACCAGCAATAAATCTTTGCTAAACTCATTTTTCTCATTAAAGGCAAGTAATGATGACTTATTTTTGGAAACAAAATTAGAGGCATTTGAGGATTTGACTAAAGAAAATAGCAGCGATAGGTACCAATTCATGTTACCAAGTTTCGAATTATCTAAAAGTTTTAATAATAATTTAAATTTAAATACAAATGGTCATTACAAAAATTATAATACCAATGTTTTTGAAAAAGTTTTGTCAAATGATCTAAAATATTCATCTGTTCCTAAAATAAATTCGAAAGGTTTAGTCAATAAATTTAATTTACTTTTTAAAAATGTAACGACAGAAAGTGATAAATCTTCAAAATACGAAAACAGATTACGTTCACATAATTATGGATCCTTTCTTTATGATTTATCATTTCCAATGAAAAATGGTGGATTGAATTATGACAATTATTTAACTGGAAAAGCTGCTTTTATGTATAGTCCAAATAAAAATAGAAATAATCAAACTTTGGATAGAAAAATTAATGCACAAAATGTTTTTTCTCAAAATAGATTGGGTTTAAGCGATAGTGTAGAGGGTGGTCAATCGATAACTTTAGGTGGAGAATATAAAATTACTAATAAAGCAAATAATAATATTCTTTCAGCAAATCTAGCATCTGTTTTCAGGGATAAAAATGAGAGGAGTTTACCAAATAAATCTACCATTAATAATAAGAGTTCTGATTTGGTGGGGTCGTTGCTTTTCAAACCAAATCAAAATTTAAATATAGATTACAATTTTTCTTTAGATAATGATTTAAGCTCAACAAATTATAATTTGATAAAAACAGATTTTACTGTTAATAAATTTGTAACTACATTTGAATATCTTCAAGAAGATGATGAAGTTGGTAATGAAAGCTATTTCGCCAACGAAATGAAATTTTCTTTTGATAATCAAAGCTCTTTAAAATATAAAACAAGAAGAAATAGAAAAAAAGATTTAACTGAATACTATAATATTATTTACGAATATAAAAACGATTGCTTAACAGCTGCAATTCAATACAATAAAGAGTATTATTCTGATAAAGATTTAAAACCGACAGAAGAAATATTCTTTTCAATATCAATAATACCATTCACACAAATAAATTCGCCAAGCAAAAATAGATGATTATAAGAAATTATTTAAATATTTTTATACTTATATTTTTTTTTTCAATAAATGTAAATTCGCTAAAAGCTGAGATATTTATAAAAGCAAAAGTTAATAACCAAATAATTACTAATTTAGATATACAAGATGAGAAAAATTATTTAATTGCACTAAATCCAAAATTAAAAGATCTAAGTAAGGATGAAATATTTAGATATTCGATTGACTCTATTATCAATGAGAGAATAAAAAAAATTGAAATAGAAAAAAATTTTGAGATTATCGAGAATGAAAATGTTATTGATAAGATAATTAAAAATTTGTACTTAAATTTAAATATAAATAATCTTGAAAATTTCAAATTATATTTAAAAAATTTTAATGTTAATATTTCACAGGTACGAAAAAAAATTACAATAGAGGTTGCTTGGAATGATCTAATTGTCAAAAAATTTAATAACTCAATTTTTGTAGACACGGATAAAATTAAAAAAAAGATTGACGATCAAGATAGTAGTAATTTTGTTAGAAATTTGTCTCTATCTGAGATAATTTTTACCATTAAAGACGATGAAAGTTTTAGTGAAAAATATGATAAAATCAAAAGTAGTATTACAAGTATTGGTTTTAATGAAACTGCAAGAATTTATAGTTTAGCGGATAGCAAAAACGATGGTGGAAATATTGGTTGGGTATATAGAAAACAATTGTCTGATAAAATTATTAAGGAAGTGGATAAATTAAGTATAGGTGAGTTTTCAAAGCCAATCACTACGTCTGGTGGTTTTATTTTAATAAAATTAAACGATTTTAAAGACGAGAATATTAAGGTTAATAAAGAGGAACTTTTTTCAAAAGCTATTGATTTTGAGAAAAATAGACAACTTAATAGATACTCAACTATATTTTATAAAAGAATTTATAATAGTGCTATAATTAATGAATTTTAATCCAATCATTATAGTCGGTGGAGAACCACAAAGTATATTCTTAGAAATTTTATTTAAAGCAATAAAGAAAATTAAAATAAATAAATTAAGCAACCCAATAGTTTTAATTACTTCAAAAGATGTTATTAATAAAAACATTAAAAAATTTAAAGTCGATTACGATTTAAATTATACTAATAAATATCTTAACAATTTAGTAAAAGATAAAATAAATCTCATAGATATTCCGTATAAAAATTTTTCTTTTTCAAAAAAAATATCCTCAAAATCTAATTTCTTCTTACATAAGTCTTTTTTAGTAGCATTGAATATATTAAAGAAAAAAAAATGTTCTGGATTGATTAGTGGTCCAATTTCAAAAAAAACATTTTTAAAAGGAAAATATTATGGTATTACGGAATTCCTTGCAAGTCATACAAATTCTAAAGATCCTGTAATGTTGATTTTTAATAAATCGTTAAGTGTAAGCCCACTAACAACCCACATACCTATATCTAATGTGGCCAATAAAGTGAAAAAAACAGATATTGTTAAAAAAATACTAATAATAAAAAATTTTTATAAAAATTTTTTTAATAAAGTCCCAAAGATCGCTTTAACAGGATTAAATCCACATTGTGAAAGTTTTGGGAAAATTAATACTGAGAGGGATGAAATTATTCCTGCAATTAAATTATTAAAAAAAAAAAAATGTTTCGTTAAGGGTCCCTACCCTGCTGATACAATATTTTTAAAGGAGAATATATCAAAATTTGATGTAATTTTTGGAATGTACCATGACCAAGTCCTTACACCTATGAAAAGTATATTTGGTTTTAATGCGATTAACATAACACTAGGTTTGCCTTTTTTAAGAATAACTCCAGACCATGGACCAAATGAAAAAATGGTTGGAAAAAATCAATCTAACCCAGAAAGTTTGATAGATGCAATAAAATTTTTTGAAAATTATGCAAAATAGACCTAAAAAAAGTTTAGGTCAGAATTTTTTGTTAGACAAAAATATCTTAAACAAAATAGTTAAAATTGGAAAAATTTCAGATAATGATCATGTATTAGAGGTTGGACCTGGAACTGGAAATTTGACTAAGTACATAATTGGTGCAAATCCTAAAAGTATTACTGTAGTAGAAAAAGATACTAGATTGTGCAATTTTTTAAACAAAAAATTTAATAAAAGAATAAAAATAGTAAATGATGACATATTAAAAATACCAGATAAATTTTATGATGACAATTTTATAATTTTTGGTAACTTACCTTATAACATCTCTACTCAAATACTTGCAAGATGGTGTTTAAATAATCAGTTTAGATTTAAAAAATTAATCTTAATGTTTCAAAAAGAAGTTGGAAATAGAATAATAGCTGATGTAAATACAAAGTATTATAGTAGAATTACAGTATTAGCAAACTGGAAATTTCATGTTAGGAAAATATGTGAGATCGATCAAAATTGTTTTTTTCCAAAACCAAAAGTGAACAGTATGTTGCTAGAGTTTGTTCCAAAATTTAGTTTTATTAAAATTAATAATCCTAAAAATTTAGAAAAAATTACTAATATTTTTTTTAATCAAAGAAGAAAAATGATTAAAAACACTTTAAAAAAAGTTTTCGGTGAATATGATTTCATACAAAAAAAAATCAATTTAAATGTTAAAGATAGACCTCAAAATATTACAATTGAGAAATATTTATTAATTGTAAAGGAGTTTGAAAAAAATTAAATTAATGTTTTGACATGCTTTTTAATTAAATTTTTATCATAATCGTTTTTTACATTTCCACTTTCTGCCTCAAGTAAATGTAAAATATTATTAAAGCAGTTATTTAATTTGTCGTTTATTACAACATAATCGTATTCTTCCCAATGTAAAACATCTTTATTAAATTGTTTCATTCTTTCATCTACAATTAATTTATCTTTCATATCTCGGTTCGATAATCTTTCCTTAAGCACAGTTCTGCTTGGTGGCAAAATAAAAAACGATATTATTTTGTAATCAAAATTTTTTGAAAGGATTTGTTTTGTTCCTTGCCAGTCAATATCAAAAATAACATTTTTATCATTTTCTAAATTTTTAAAAACATTGTTTTTTGTAGTTCCATAATAATTGTTAAATACGAGAGCATGTTCCAAGAACTCGTCATTTTTAACCATTTCTTTAAACTTTTTTTTATCTATAAAAAAATAATCAACACCTTCAGTCTCATTGTATCTTGGTTTTCTTGTAGTATGTGAAACTGAAATTAGAAAGTTTTTTTTATTTGCTAGTAGCTTTACGAGTGTTGTTTTGCCAGCGCCAGAGGGGGAAGAGAGTATCAACATCATCCCCTTTTTTTTTAAGGACATTAAATCTAATTACTTTTGCTCTCTATAAATTTAATTGCATCTCCAACAGTAAGAATTTTTTCTGCTTCACTGTCTGAAATTTCCGATCCAAATTCTTCCTCAAAAGCCATTACGAGTTCAACAGTATCTAAACTATCTGCTCCTAAATCGTCAATAAAACTTGCCTCATCTGTTACTTTAGCTTCATCTATACCTAAGTGATCCGCAACTATTTTTTTTACTTTACTTGAAACATCATCTGCCATTTTGATCCTTTGTTAGAATTTTTTTTTAAATTAAAAACAAGTTTTGTCAACCTAAATACATCCCTCCATTAACATGAATTGTTTCTCCAGTTACATAATTAGCTAAATCCGATGATAAAAACGCAACAACATTTGCTACATCCTCTGGGTTTCCAAGTCGATTTGAAGGAATCTTAGAAACTAGCAATTCTTTGAACTTATCATCAATTTTATCTGTCATATTAGTTTGTATAAAGCCAGGTGATACACAATTTATATTTATATTTTTTTTAGCATATTCAAGTGCTAAGCTTTTTGAAAAACCAACAATACCAGATTTTGAAGCAGCATAGTTTGCTTGACCGACGTTTCCGGTATGTCCAACAATAGATGTTATATTAACTATTTTACCATTTTTATTTTTTATCATTTTTTTTAATGCAAATTTACATAACAAAAAAGTTGATGTTAAATTTAAATTTATTACTTCACTCCATTCTTTGATATTCATTCTTAGTGATAAATTATCTTTTGTAATACCAGCATTATTAATTAAAATATCTGGCCCACCTTTTAAATCATCTGAGGACTCATTTATAAAGTTTTCAATTGAATCATGTTTTGAAATATCAAATTTTTTTGTTATTATATTATTGAAATCTTTTTTTAGTAAATTTAATTTTTCCTCGTTTGTACCAGTTGCAAGTATAAATGCACCCTGATTGTCAAACACTTTAGTAATCGCATTACCTATACCGCCTGTTGCGCCAGTAATAATTACTTTTTTATCTTTTAAATTATACATTTAAATTTATATTTTTAATATCTTCAGTATTGTTCAAATTTTGTATTTTTACCTGTTTGTTTATTCTTTTAATTAAACCTGATAACACTTTTCCAGGGCCAATTTCTATAAAATTATTTGTACCGTGATTAATCATATAATTTACACTCTCAAACCATCTCACTTTAGCCTCTATCTGTAAAAGTAGTAATTTTTTAATTTCATCTAAAGAGGAAACGGGGGTAGCTGTTACATTAGATATAAGTTTATTATTCAGTTTTTTCATTGGAATTTCTTCTAAAATTGTTTTCATAATTTGAGTTGCTTGCTTCATTAGTTTACAATGAAATGGTCCACTTACATTAAGTAAAACATTTTTAATACCTAAATTATTTAAATCCTCTATAAATTTTAAAATGTCCGTCTTCAACCCACTTATAACTACCTGTTGTGGAGAATTATCATTTGCTATATAACATTTATAGTTTTCTTTTTTACTATATAATATTTCCTCAATAGTATTTAAACTTGAGCCTAATACTACCAACATTGAGCCCTTTTCGCTTGGGATTGCTTCTTGCATTGATTTGCCCCTTTGTTTTAAAATTTTAAGACAATCCTGAAAATTTATTGCATTAAAACATGTTAAAGCAGAATACTCTCCAAGAGAATGGCCAGCAATGAATTTTGCTCTATTTAAATCAACGCCAAATTCTTTTTGAGCAACTTGAAAAATTGCATAACTTGTTAGAAATATAGCTGGCTGTGTATTTTCAGTTGAATTTAATAATTCTTGTGGACCCTCAAAAATAATTTTAGACAAAGGCATATTCAATACCTCATCTGCCTCCTGAAACAAATTCCTAACTAGTGAATAATTTTCAAATAAATCTTTGGCCATTCCAATTTTCTGTGAACCTTGACCTGGAAAAACTACGGAAAACATTTATTATTTATTATATTTTAAGCCTTGTAATAAAACTATTATAATAGTATATCCACCTTTTTTACACTTATTTAATAATGAACTATTACGAACACACTATTATTGCCAGGCAAGATACCTCCATGTCACAAATAAAGCAATTGAAGGACAAGTATTCAGAACTAATCACTAAAAATAAGGGAAATATTGTTCAAACACAAGACTGGGGTTTAATGCAACTATCTTATTTAATTAAAAAAAACCGTAAGGGTAATTATATTCACTTCAAAATAGAGGGTGATGGCAGATTAATTAAAGAATTAGAAAAAAGCGAAAAATTAGACAAAAATTTATTAAGATTTTTAACTGTTAAAGTTAAAAAATTCGATCTTAAATCAAATTATTTTTCTAATGATGAAAAAACAAAAGCAATTAGTGATGAAAAATAGAAGAAATAACTCAAAAAAATATAAAAGTAATAATTTTTCTAAATTAAGTATTTTTCAACCAAATAAATTTAAATTTAAAAGAAAATGTCCTCTATCTACAAAGGATGCTCCATTAGTAGATTATAAAAATATTAAATTATTAAAACGATATGTTTCAGAAAATGGTAAAATTTTACCATCAAGAATTACTAATATTTCTCAAAAAAAACAAAGAGAGCTTTCTTTGTCAATTAAAAGAGCAAGAAATCTTGCATTAATATAAAATTATGAAAGTAGTACTTCTAGAAAATTTAAGAAAGATTGGATCTATTGGTGAAGTAATAAATGTTAAACGTGGTTTCGCAAGAAACTATCTTATAGTAAATAATAAAGCCTTGTATGCATCCAAAGAAAATATTAAAAAAGTTGATAATATAAAAGTCGAGTTAGCAAAAAAAGATCAAGAAAAAAAGAAAATAGCTAAGGAATTGTTAGATAAACTTAATTATAAATTATATTCAGTTAATAAACTTGTAACAGAAAATAAGGAACTTTATGGATCTATAAAACCTACTGAGATTTCAAAACTTATATTGGAGAATGACAAAATTGAAATAAAGCCATCTTTGATACAACCTTTGAATGAAATCAAAACTGTAGGAACATTTAAGATAAAAATTGATTTACACTCTGAGATACAAGCAGAAATCAAACTTAAAGTTAATCCTGCTGAGCAAGTAAAATAATTATACACTCTTTTCCCCAGGCCTTTTTTTTTAATAAAAAATTACTTCTGAAAAATATTTAAGGTATATTTTAGTTGTGAATAAAAATCTCACAATAGTATCTAACACTTTTAAAGAGTTGCCAAATAATATAGAAGCAGAGCAAGCAGTGTTGGGATCAATTTTAACCACTAATGAAATTTTTGATGATATAAATACTATAATTTCAGAAAAATTTTTTTATGATCCCCTCCACCAAAGAATATTCGCCTCTATTCAAAATCTTGTTTATAAAGGCATGTTAGCAAATCCTATTACATTAAAAAATTATTTTGAAAATGAAAAAGATAATTTAGATGTCCCAGACTATTTAATTAAAATTACAAAGTTTTCAACATCATCAAGGCAAACTATCGAGTATTCAAAAATTATATATGATATGTATGTACGTCGTGAGTTAATTAAAATATCAGAAAATATCATTGATGCTGCAAAACTTAATGATCTAAATATAACTGGAAAAACTATTATTGAAAATTCAGAGAAGGTTCTTTATGACCTTGCAGAAAAAGGGTCTTTTAGCTCTTCACTAATTAAATTTGATGAGGCGGTAAGGCAAACTATTGATATGGCATCTAATGCCTACAAAAATGAGGAGGGGATTGTCGGTGTCCCAACTGGTCTAAAAGATCTAGATGATAGATTAGGAGGTCTTCATAAATCTGATCTAGTTATTATAGCAGGCAGACCGTCTATGGGAAAAACAGCTCTTGCAACAAACATAGCATTTTATGCAGCAAATAAAATTCAGGAAAATAGTAAAAAATCTTCGATTGCTTTTTTTTCATTAGAAATGTCATCTGAACAATTATCAACTAGAATCTTGGCTGAACAATCTAGAATAAAGTCTAACGATATAAGAAGAGGTAAAATTTCAGAGGAACAATTTGAACAATTTTTGGAAACCTCTAAAAATATCTCAGAGCTTCCACTGTATATAGATGAGACACCCGCAATAAGTATTGCAGCATTATCAAACAGAGCTAGAAGAATCAAAAGACTTTATGGTTTAGATATGATTGTGATAGATTACATTCAGTTGATGAAAGCATCATTTTCATTTAAGGATGGCCGAGTTCAGGAGATATCTGAAATTACCCAAGGGTTAAAGGCACTTGCAAAAGAGTTATCTGTACCTGTACTAGCTTTATCACAACTTTCTAGAGCCGTAGAGCAAAGAGATGATAAGAAACCCCAATTATCAGATTTAAGGGAGTCAGGGTCAATTGAACAAGATGCGGATGTTGTAATGTTTGTGTATAGAGAGTCTTATTATCTAGAAAGAAAAGAACCAAGGCCAGCAACAGTCGAACATGCAGAGTGGCAAGCAAAAATGAATGAGGTTTCAAATTTGGCTGAAATTATTATTAGCAAGCAAAGGCATGGTCCAACTGGTAATATTATGGTCGAATTTGAAGCAATGTTTACTAAATTTAAAGATGCTGTAAATAATTAAATATAATTATATATTGCATTAAATGATTTCAAATTTTTATCAAAACTTAGTTCTAAAGAACCCAAAAATTATATTAATTCTCTTAGTAATAACCGCAGTTTTTTTTGGATATAAATCAAAAGATTTTAGATTAGATGCCTCTTCAGAAACTTTATTAATAGAGGGAGATCCAGATTTAAAATATTTACAAGAAATTAATGAAAAATTTGGATCGAAGGATTTTTTAGTACTAACTGTAACCCCGATAGAAAGTATAACGTCAGACACAACTATTAACAATTTATTGAGTCTAAAATATAAAATTCAAAGTTTAGACTGGGTCCACAATGTTATAACAATTTTAGACATCCCATTGCTAGATAGCTCAGATGAACCCCTAATGGATAGAATTAAAAATTATAGAACTTTAAAAGATGAAAATGTTGATAGAGAAAGAGGATTTAAAGAAATTGTTAATAGTCCAGTATTTAGAAATTTTGTAATTAGTGAGGATAAAACAACTACTGGAATAATTGTAAATTTAAAAAATATAGAAAAGTTAGATAAAAATTCGTTCAAAACAAAAAAAGACCTTGAAATTTATAAAGATAAGTTAAAAGAAAATAATCATAATAATATTATTGAAATAAGAAATATTATTAAATCTTTTGAAAATATAGGAAAAATTCACTTAGGCGGAGTTCCTATGATTGCAGATGATATGATGACTTTTATTAAAAGTGATATAGTTGTTTTTGGAATTGGAGTTTTTTTATTTATTGTAATCACATTATGGTATGTATTTAGAAAGTTAATTTGGATTGTTGTCCCGATAGGCAGCTGTTTTTTTTCAGTTTTGATAATGACAGGGTTTTTAGGTGTAATGGGATGGAAGGTGACAGTTATATCCTCAAATTTTATAGCTCTTATGCTTATTTTAACTATGGCTATGAACATTCATTTAAGTACAAGATTTTTACAATTAAAGTCTAAGTACCCAACAAAAAAATTGAATGAAATTATTTTTATATCCACTTCAAAAATGTTTTGGCCAATAGCTTATACAGTATTGACTACTATCTGTGCCTTTTTGTCTTTAATTTTCAGCGAAATTAAGCCAATTATTGACTTTGGATGGATGATGACATTTGGTTTAATAACTTCTTTTGTTGTTACATTTACCTTACTTCCATCCTTACTAAATCTAATGGTATCCGATAAGGTAGAGGTTCGAGAAAAATCTTTTACAAATTTTACGAATTTTTTATCTAATATTTCGATAAAAAAAAATAAATTAATATTGCTCATATCTAGCTCTTTAATTATCCTGAGTATAGTTGGGATCTCTAAATTGAAAGTTGAAAATAGTTTTATAAATTATTTTAGTAAAGATACTGAAATATACCAAGGAATGAAATTAATTGATGAAAAACTTGGCGGAACAACACCATTGGATATCATTTTGAAATTTGATGTTTCAAATGATAATGGGATAGTTGATCAAAAGGACGACTTTGAAGATTGGGATCAAGAAGAGAACGAAGATGATAGCAAATATTGGTTTACAAAAGATAAAATTGATAGAATTAAAAATGTACATTCATATTTAGAAAATTTAAACTATATTGGCAAAGTATTATCGTTTTACTCAATAATTGAAATCGCTACACAATTAAATAATAACAAAGACCTGGGAACATTAGAGATGGGAGTATTGTATAGCAAGTTACCAGAAAGTATTAAAAAAGAGATTGTTGATCCATATATTTCTGTAAAAGACAATGAAGCACGAATTAGTTTGAGAATTAAAGACTCGTCAGAAGGATTGAGAAGAAATGAATTGATTAATAAAATAAATTATGATTTACAAAATCAATTGGGACTCAGCCAAGACAGTTTTAAACTTGGTGGAATTTTAATTTTATTCAATAATCTACTTCAAAGTTTGTTCAAGTCTCAAATTCTCACGCTTGGGCTTGTTATGTTAGGAATATTTATAATGTTTCTTATACTTTTTAGAAATATAAAAATTTCCTTAATAGGTGTAATTCCAAATTTTATAGCCGCATTTTCAATTTTGGGATTAATAGGTCTATTAAATATTCCTTTGGATATGATGACAATTACAATAGCAGCTATAACTATTGGAATTGCAGTAGATAACAGTATTCACTATATTTATAGGTTTATTGAAGAATATAAAAATCACGCAAACTACAATCAGGTGGTTAGAATTTGTCACTCTACAGTTGGAGTTGCAATTTTAAATACATCAATAACAATTGTTTTTGGTTTTTCAATACTAGTTTTATCAAACTTTATTCCAACTATTTACTTTGGGATTTTTACAGGAATAGCAATGTTACTTGCAATGTTATTAGTTTTGACGCTTTTGCCTTGTTTAATAAATTTGATAAAACCGTTTGGTATTGAAAGAAATGATTGATCAGTTATTTGATATATTTAATAAAATACAATTATTTGATACAATCTTTATTATTTTGACAATTTTATCTTTAATAAAATGTACGTCAAAGGGTTTTGTTTTAAGTCTTTTATCAGCAAGCAAATGGTTACTAGCATATGTTTTAACATTATTCCTTTTTCCTAGAATAAAACCATACTTTTCAGATTTAATTGATAATGAATATATACTTGATATTTTTTTAGGAATATCGATTTTTATAATTGTGATATTTTTAATTTTAATGATAAGTAAAGGAATCAGTAAAGCAGTAAGCTATTCGGGTATTGGAACGTTAGATAAAATATTCGGTTTTTTTTTTGGTTTTTTAAGAGCTTACGTAATTTCAGTATGTATTTTTGCTACATTTGACATTATTTACAGTTACGAAAAATGGCCATTAGATCTTGACCATTCATTCACCTTTCCTTATGTTCTAAAAGGTAGTAATTATTTAATAAAAGAATTTCCAGATGAAAAAAATTACCAAGATGCAAAAGACAAAGTTCAAGAACTTTAATCCAAAACTTAATGAAGAATGTGGAGTTTTTGGTATCAGTGATAACCCTGATGCATCAACCCTTACTGCGTTAGGATTGCATGCACTGCAACATAGAGGACAGGAAGGCTCAGGAATTGTTTCGTTTGATGGCAAAAAGTATCATTCTGAAAAAAGATTTGGATTGGTTGGTGATAATTTTAATAAAGAAAAAATACTTAAATCATTGCCAGGAAACCATTCGATAGGACATAATAGATATAGCACCACTGGTGGAACAACACTCAGAAATATACAGCCTTTTTTTGCTGATACTAATACAGGAGGAATAGGTGTTTCGCATAATGGTAATTTAATAAATGCAATTACATTAAGACAAAAATTGGTTGAAGATGGTGCGATTTTTTATACAACTTCAGACACTGAAACCATAGTGCAATTAATTGCGAGATCAAAAAGAATTAAAACTATAGATAAAATTGTAGACGCATTATTTCAAATACAAGGTGGCTATGCGCTTGTAATGTTGACACAAAATACTTTATTGGGTGTAAGAGACCCATTTGGGATAAGACCTTTGGTGATTGGTAAATTAGATAATTCGTATGTTTTTGCCTCTGAAACTTGTGCGTTAGATATAATAGGAGCTAAATATATTAGAGATGTAGAAAACGGTGAAATAGTATCAATCGAAAATGGTAAATTGAATAGTATAAAACCATTTCCTGAAAAAAAAATAAGGCCGTGTGTATTTGAATACATTTATTTTTCAAGACCTGACAGTATATTGAATGGAAAATGTGCATATGAATATAGAAAAAATTTTGGGGCGCAATTAGCAATGGAAAACCCTATTGAGGCAGATTTAGTAGTTCCGGTTCCAGATTCAGGTAATGCTGCTGCAATTGGTTTTAGCCAACTCACAAAAATACCCTTTGACTTAGGATTAATAAGAAATCATTATGTTGGCAGGACTTTTATTGAGCCAGCGCAAAAAATTAGAAGTTTAGGTGTTAAGCTTAAACTTAATGCTAATAAATCAACAATTGAAAATAAAACAATTATACTAATTGATGATTCACTAGTTAGAGGTACTACTTCACACAAAATAGTTAAAATGCTTTATGACTCAGGTGCTAAGGAGGTTCATGTAAGAATAGCTTGTCCTGAAATTAAATATCCTGACTTTTATGGAGTAGATACCCCTACAAAGAAAGAGTTATTGGCTGCTAATATGAATAACAAACAAATTTGCAATTATATTAACGCTAAATCTCTTAAATTTTTAAGTATCGAGGGTCTTTATAAAGCTATGGGTTTCGAAAAAAGAAACAATAACTATCCTCAATTAACTGATCATTATTTCACTGGAGATTATCCAGTGAAGTTAATTGATAAACTAGGTGATAGTAAAGTTACTCAACTTTCTTTATTAAGTACAGCTTCAAACAATTAACAATGAAAAAAGTAAGTTTCACTGAAATGCAAAATGGTACAAAAGAAGACTATCTATTTTTAGATAAACATGAAAAAGACTTTGCGAGCAAAACTTCTGATAGAATAATAAAATTTTTATCAAAACTGACTGAAACTTTAGAGGGGTATCAAATATCAAGATTAGACCATTCACTTCAAAGTGCCTCTAGAGCTTATAAGAATGGTGAAAGTGAAGAAATGGTCGTAGCAGCTTTATTACATGATATTGGTGATGAATTTGCACCTATGAACCACTCTGAGTATGCTGCAGCTATTTTAAAACCCTATGTATCTGAAAAAACACACTGGATTATTGAAAAACACGGAGAATTTCAAATGTATTATTATGCGCACCATCTAGGTGGAAATAGAAATAAAAGAGATGATTATAAAAATCATAAATATTATCAAGATACTGTATATTTTTGCGAAAAGTATGATCAAAATTCTTTTGATCCTAATTATAAGTCTTATCCTTTAGAGTTTTTTAAACCAATGGTAAAGAAAATTTTTTCAAGGAAACCTTATAGTCATTTTTAATGACTAATAAACTAAAATTTGAAAAAAGTCCTTATCTAGTACAACATAAGAATAATCCGGTAAATTGGATGCCTTGGAATAATAATTCTCTTAATCTGGCAAAAGATACAAGAAAACCAATTTTTTTAAGTATAGGTTATGCAAGTTGTCACTGGTGCCATGTTATGGCCCACGAAAGTTTTGAAAGTATTGAAACAGCAGAAATACTAAACGATAAATTTATTAATATTAAAGTCGATAGAGAAGAAAGGCCAGATCTTGACTACATATTTCAAAGAAGTTTGTCAATCTTAACTGGTGCGCAAGGTGGTTGGCCTTTATCGATGTTTTTAGACGAAAATGCTGTTCCTTTTACTGGAGGTACATATTTTCCACCTAAGGAAAATAATGGTCAACCAAGTTTTAATCAAGTTATTCAGAATGTCGCGAAAGTTTATGCAGAAAATAGAGAAAAAATAATTTCACAGGTTGATCAAATGAGAATGGTATTTAAAGAAATTCATAAGAAAAATTCAGTTTTGAAACAAGATCTAGAGCCGTTTGCTGAAAAAATACTTCAATATATGGATGAGGAAAATGGAGGTTTTAGAGGAGCGCCAAAATTTCCACAATTTTACGTTTTCGACACTATTTTATATTTTTATAAAAAAAATAAAAAAATTGATTTTTTGAAACCTGTAGAAATTTTGTTAAAAAGTATTTCATCTAAAGGGATTTATGATCATTTGATTGGTGGAATATCTAGATATACTGTAGACAGTAAATGGATCATACCACATTTTGAAAAAATGTTGTATGACAATATACTTTTTGTTAAAATCTTAAATGAATATATATTAATATCAAATAATAACTATTTTAAAAAAAAATTAATCCAAACCATAAACTTTATAAATCAAGATTTTAAAAATAAATATAACTTATTAGGTTCTGCCTATGATGCTGACTCTGATGGCATAGAAGGAAAATATTACATTTGGAAATATGATGAGCTAACAAGTATTTTGAATGAAGATATAGAGATATTTAAAAAGAAATTTAATATATCTAAAGAAGGAAATTTCGAAGGGTCAAATATTTTAGTAGAGAAACTAGATACAAGTTTTGATGAAAAAGAATTAAAAATAATTGAAAGATGTCAACTAAAACTAATAGATATAAGAAAGAAAAGAAAAAAACCATTTTTTGATGATAAAACTCAAACAGATTTAAATGCTTATTGGATTTATACTATTTTACATTCATCTTATGTATTAAATAAACCAACTTTAAAAAAAAAAGCTATAGAGAATTTTAAAATACTAGAAAATAAACTAAAACAAAAAATCTATCATTGCTATGAAAAAAATAAATTACAAGTTGATGTTTTTTTAGAAGATTATGCTTATCTTTCATTATTGCATATAGCAATTTATGAAACTCACAACGACCATACTATGCTCAAAAAATGCTCTAAATTATTAAAAGAAGGATGGGATCTTTTTTTTGATGAAGAAAATAATGTTTTTCAAAAAAATAGCAAAAAAGATAACGATCTTTTTGTAAAGCCAATTGATCTAATTGATAATAATATACCAAATGGAAATAGTATTTTTTTGCTAGCATGTAATAAATATTACAATGTAACACAGGACATCTTTTGGAAAAATAAAATAGATTTGTTAAAAAAGTCTTTTCATGCATCTATTAATAATAGCTACTCACAAATGTTTAGTTATATAAAAATACTTAATATTTGTGAAGATAATATAACTTTTACTTTTCATGACTCAGGGGGATACCTTGATAATATTAGAAATAAACTAATCAAAAATTATTTTGAAAAGGCCTCTATTATTTATAAAAAAAATGAGAAGGAGAATTTTCTTATAATATGTAAAGATAAAATTTGCTCAAAAAAACTTAAAACAGAAGAGGAAGTTGATAATTATTTAGATGAACAATCTATCTGACCAAAAAAGAGGGTCTTTAATGGCTTTTATAGCTGTTTTGTTTATTACGCCAGATGCGTTATTTATTAGACTGTCTGAAATTGATACTTGGGGGCTAGTCTTCTACAGAGGTTTTATACCTTTTATAACTGTGTTTATTGGAATGATAATAATTTATAGGATTTATTTTTTTAACTTACTTATTTCTAATGGATTATTTGGTATAGCTTATATTTTTACTTTTTCTATAACAAACATCGCGTTTGTAATTTCTATACAAAACACTAACGTAGCAAATACTTTGATAATGATTGCAACAGCTCCTATGCTTTCAGCAATGCTTGGTAGTTTTTTTTTAAAAGAAAACCCAGACAAAAAAACTTGGTGTGCGATAATTATAACTTTTTTTTCTGCTATATATATTTTTTATGATTCCATAAAACTAGGATATTTTTTTGGTGATCTTTTAGGTTTTGTAGCAGCATTAGGGTTAGCTATAAATGCAGTATTAATTAGGTCAGCAAAACATTTAAATTTAGTCCCATCAGCAGTCATAGGAAAACTCGTGGTAGCGATATTTGCTATTTTTTTTATAGAGGATTATTCTCTTGATAATAATGATATTTTTATAGTTCCAGCAATGTGCATCTTATGTGTAGCTATTCCATTTGTCTTAGTTACAATTGCACCAAGATTTATTACTGCAGCAGAAGTAAATCTATTTTTTTTAATGGAGACAATTTTAGGACCAGTTTGGGTTTGGTTAGTTGTAAATGAAAAACCTACTTTAGAAACCGTAGTCGGGGGTACTGTTATTATAGTTACTATAGGTTTTCATACTTTTTACAAATTAAAAAAATCTTGAGTTTCATAAAATAATTTCTTGATTTTATTTAAAATCAGAAATAATAAGCGGTCGATTTATGAACAAAGTTATAAAAAATTCTTGGGCACTGTTTTTGGGAATGAGCATGATAATGTTATCGTATGGATATCAAAACTCACTTCTTGGGGTGCGTGCTGTTGAAGAAAATTTTAGTCTGTCTGAAACCGGTTTTATGATGTCTGGATATTTTGTTGGATATTTTATAGGTGCAAGAACAGCTCCAAATATTATTTCAAGTGTTGGACATATAAGAGTATTTGCTGCCTTTGCCTCAATAGCTTCTCTTTCCATATTGTTACATGCTATATTTATCAATCCTGTTTCATGGTTTTTATTAAGAGTAGTCACTGGGTATTCAATGGTCTTAATTTATACAATTGCAGAAAGTTGGTTAAATGACCGCGCAAGTAATAAAAACAGAGGAAAAGTATTATCAATATATATGATCATTTTATATGGCAATATGGGTTTAGGAATGTTTTTACTAAATTTTAGTGAAACAAAAAATTTTCAACCATTTATATTAATTTCAGTAATAATGTCTCTCGCTTTAATACCCATCCTTCTCACTAAAAGAAAGGCCCCCAATTTTAAAAAAATTAAAAGTATGTCACTCAAAGAATTGTATAATTCCTCTCCCTTAGGTATGGTCGGTGCACTTCTTCTTGGGACTGTTCACTCTGCTGTTTTTCTGTTTTTTGCAGTTTACGCAGCCGAAATGAATTTTTCTATTTTTGAAATATCGATAACAACATTTTTACTAACAATTTCTGGGGCTATTGCACAATATCCCATTGGTCATATATCAGATAATTTCGATAGAAGAAAAGTAATAGTATACTCCTCATTTGCGTCAGCAATTTTTGCATTTATGCTAATATTTTCAAGTGGTACAATGTATTTACCTGAAGGCTTGGCCTCATCGAAATTTTGGTTTTACATTTTTGTCGTATTATTTTCTTTTTGCAGCCTGCCCCTGTTTTCACTAATTCTCGCTCACACAAATGATTTTATAACAAAAGATAAATTTGTAGCAGCAGGAGCTAGTTTACAATTTGCTTTTGGGATTGGGGCAATTAGTGGTCCCTATTTGTGCTCAGTATTTATGAATATAGTTGGTAATAATGGTTTTTTTATATTTATAATTTTTTTTCATACGCTTATCGGAGGCTTTGGGTTGCATAGAATGAAAGTAAGACGATCAGAAGACAATCCAGATTCACAGTTCGTTGCTGTGCCACAAACTATAACACCAGTTGGCATGAAACTTAATCCAACTACTGAACCATTAGATGAAACTATTAAAGACGAAATTAATCTATAGTATTTCTATTCAAAGTTGTATTAGTTTTAGCTAAATATTTAATTACTTGTTTGATTAAATTATTTTTGCTTAAATAATTTTTTTTAAAAAATGAAAAAAACAAGAAAAAAGATAAAACTAGATAATGGGGCAATTTATAAGCTTGCTTCTTTAACATCTGTAGCAATTAAAGAATTTAAACAAAAACAAAAACAAAAAAAAAAAGAATTAGAGGCAAGAAAAAAAAAAGAGGAATTCAGTAAGTTAAATATTGAAAAAAAGGAGTTAAATAAAAGATTTGATGAGTTAAAAAAAAAGGAAGATAAAATCGAAATAAAATTTGAAGAGTTAAAACTAAAAGAAAAAGAATTACAAATTAGAGATTTGGAACTTAAAAATAAAGAGACTCAAATTAAAGAGAAGGAGAATTATCAAAAATTAAAAAATAGCGAATTAAATAATATTGAGGTTCAATTTAAAAAAAAGGATAAGGAAATAAAATTAAAAGAAGATGAATTAAAAAGAAAAGATGTGGATATTAAAGTAAGGGAGGAAGAACAAAGGCTGAAAGAAGTAAGAGAAGCTAAACGTAAAAGGAAAGAGCAAAAATTAAAACAAGAGCAAGAAAATGAATTAAAAAATATTGAAGCTCAAAAATTAAAAGCTTGGGAACGAAAATTTGACAGAGAGCAAAGGGAAAAAGAGGAAGAACAAAAATTAAAAGAAGAAAAAATTAAATTAAGAGAAATGAATTTAAAAGCGGCCAAGCGTCAAGGTTTTGATAATATTAGTGATGAAGTATCTGATAAACTTCAGGCTTTAGATACAGAAAATTCATCTAAAAATTAGGAATGTTAATATTATAACAAATTAATCACCAGCGATAATTTTTTCTAGTTTTAAAAAATGGCTTAACAAAGTGAATTTTTTACAGTTTTTTTTTGCTAATATTTTTTTTTTTAAAATTTGATCTTTATTCATTTTTAGGAATTCTGAAAGCTTGTTTGCTAAATCATTTTTTTCATTATTTTTGAACAAAAGACCTGCATTTCCATTTAGAAGGAATTCTTCTGGTCCACTTTTACAGTTACTTGATATTACTAAAGTATTACACATGGCCGCTTCTACCATCACTAAGCAAAGCTCTTCCCAAATTGAGGGCATAATTAAGGCTTTAGATTTTTTCATAAAATAATATATCTCTTCTGTAAAATTAAATATTTTTACTTTTTGCGACAAATTATTATTATAGATTTCTTTTTCCATTTCCCTCTTTAATTCGCCTTCTCCGAAAATGAATAGCTTTTCATTTGGATGTTTATTAGAGAATGTTTTAAATTCTTTTATTAAATAAATAAAATTTTTTTGTTTACTAAATCTTCCAACTGCTATGAAAAAATTTTCATACTCATTATTAAAAGTTTTAAAATTTGTTTTTTTATTTTTTTTTATTTCGTTCAGATTAATAATGCAATCTGGTATTATTATAGGTTTATTTATTTTGAAAACATTTTTACTTGAAAATAAATTTTTTTGTTCCTCTGTTTGACATAAAATTTTATAAATTTTTTTTTGTGACCGGTTCCACAGTTTTTTTCTAATATAATGTAATCGTACAAAACCTGAAATTCTAAAAATTAATTTAGTTTTAAAATTAAAGATATTCCATAAGATCAAAGGCAATGAAGTCAATAAATGTATTATTAAAAAGTCTGGTTTTTTTTTTTTTAGTAAAAAAATGAGAGGAAATACAGATAATAATATGATTATAATATAGGAAATTCTACTACTTAAAAAACCATACTTAGGTAAATATTTGTAATAGTCAAAAGTTAAATTTTCTACAATTACATTATGGTCCTTCAGGTAATTTTTATATCTACTCCATTCACCAAAGACATTTATAATTTTTACATCATACTTTTTTGAAAATTTTGCAAATGAAACTGCTGAATTTATTGTCGTCTTAATTGTTCCAACTCTGCTAATAGCCGGTGTCCAATAATATATAGTTTTTTTCATATTACTGTTTTGGAAAATAATCCTTGAAAATACCCTCTCTATAAACATCAGCAGTGCAACAATGTAACCCACCGCCAAATGCATATGCATCTCTCAAATCTACTGGGATAACTTCCATGCCCAATTTATCCAATTGTTCAGCTTGATAGATTTCACTTTTTTCCACGCATACAGTTTTTGAATCTAAAACTAAAACATTCATGGATAACCACACAGACGAATAACAAAGTGGTGGCGGCGAATTATGAGCAGGTTGTGCAGAGTCAATTATTTGCCAATCATTATCTTCAAAAAGTTTTCTTTGAGCTGCTGGTAATTTCCTTTGAGGATTATTAATTATAACGCCTTCTTTTATCGGAGTAAATGTTGCGTCTATATGAATTGGATAGGGATCTCCTGGAAAATTTACTGCATGCACCCTGTGGTTTTTAAAATGTCTTCTAAGCCAATCAATTCCTTTCAAATTTGTTGTGAATCCGTGTTGAACTATTAAATCTTTACCAAATCTCAATACGTCAGCTGCATCAAACAATGGTTCTTCTTCCGTGGTGACAAAAAACTTTTTTTCTGTCCATTTAAGTCTTTTTTTTTCATCAATTTTATCAGACAAGTAATCCTCTCTGAAATCAAGATCTGTGAGCCTTGGTTTTGGTGCACATTCATGTCTCATATACTTATCTTGTTCAAAATATTTTTGTATAAGGGGTCTATAATTTAAATACTCAAACCATCTACATCTATAGCTCATAGTTGCCTCTAACATTTCATTTCCAACAGTTAGAATTACATCTCTTGCCGGCATACAACCGAACATGCTTTCAGCTTTCCAATCGGGTGTAGAAATTTTTTGGTTGTGGTTTAATGGAATAGGACGATCAACTTTTATACCTTTTTTTTCTAAAATCGAGGAAAAATTATCTAACAACTCGTTAGCTTTATCAACAGTATCCTTTAGTCGAGGACCGTATTTACCTTTCATATCAGAATTTTCTGGAATTTTAGCATCTAATGCTGGTTCAGGGGCAGGTATACAGGTTCCATCTGCCTTCCCAACAATTACATGCTTGAGAGGATCCCATTCATTCCAACTATTAACAACTATTTTTTTACTCATGTTAATTTAGTGCAATGAAACGTCTATTATTTTTTATAATTAAACTATAATAAATTATTGCTATGAAAATTAAAAATCCTCCAATTATTGTATTATTCGATGGTATTTCATTAATACCTAAGATAGGTATCCAAACCCAAAATATTCCACCTATAACCTCTGTTAGTGATAATAATGTAAGCTCCGCAGCTTGGATAGATTTTGACCCAATTGAATACAAAATTAAACCAATACAAACTATTGTACCATGCACTGAAAATAAACCCTGATTTTTACTAGATGAAATTAAACTTTTGTCCGTTTCAACTAAAATTATTATAGAGACAATTGCACAAAATAGGCCTGCTAAAGCAACGGTAGTAAATGTAGGAGTCTCTTTTCTCCATCTTAAAGAAACAGAAAAAATTGAAAATCCTATTGCTGAGGCTAGTCCAAATACTAAACCAAATAATGTACCAGCAGAAAAATTTCCCAAGGCAATTATGCAAATTCCAACTGAGGCTAAAACTATAGAAATCCACACATTAATAGAAATTCGTTCATTAAGGAACATAAAACCCAAAAACGCAGTAATAAATGGCATTGCAGCCAAACATAGTAAAGTAACTGCGGCTGATGTGTTTGTAATTGACCAAATAAATGAGATCATTGCAATTGCTAATCCTATTCCACCTATTAAACCTGACCATCCAATTCTTTTGTAATTTTTATAAAAATTTATGCCTTCCTCGAAAAAAAGGTATAAATTTAGTATTAGAAATATTGTAACACCTCTACCTAAAAGATACTGCCAAGGTACTAGCTCAGGCTGATCAATATGACGTACTACTAAAGGTCCAAATGACCAAAGTATACCTGCAATTAATACAACTGGAATTGCTATTTTTTGATTTTTTAACTCTAGCATTAGAGACTCTTATTATTAATTATAATTTTAGACAACACATTTTTACGTATTAAGTAATCAAAATAAGGTCAATTTTAGACATTTTAATATCCTATTAAATTGATAATTTAATGATTTACTTAATGAATCTAATTCTCCTTTAATATAAATATATGTAATTAAAAAATGGACCTTCAAATTTTGAAAATTGCCGCTGACAATAAATACGAAAAAACTTTAAAAAAGTATACACATCAACTTAAAATAAAAAATTCAATCTGTGGAGATGAAATTAATATAAGATTAATGGTAAAAAATAATTCAATAAATAATTTAGGTTATGAAATTAATTCATGTGTATATTGTCAAGCCTCAATAAGTTTAATGTCTAAAAAAGTTGATAAAATGAATACTTATAACGCTATCACGATTTGTGAGGAAATGATAAAATTCTTTGAAAGTAGAAATGATAAAATACCTATAAAACTAAAGTTTTTTAATAAATTACTTAACAAGGAAAATTTCTCTAGAAAGGATTGCTTACTGTTTCCCTTTAAAGCACTAAAGAAAGTTTTTAAAATTGATAAAAAAAATTAAATTACCTATTGTAGCTGGTTTTTTTTCAGTAATTACCATTGGTGTATTATCCGCATTAACACATAAAACTGAATATGGTGTATTTTTAATAGCATCATTTGGATCAACAATGGTATTATTGTATGGCTACCCAGATAGTCCATTTGCACAACCAAAAAATATTTTTTTTGGTCATCTTTTAACATCATTTGTTGGTGTTTGTTTTGTTTATATAATTCCCTCGCCATTATATTTGGCTTTACCCTTTGCAGTTGGGATCGGAGTTGCTTCAATGATCTTGTTAAATGTAACTCATCCACCTGCTGGCGGAAATCCAATTATTGTTATCATGGGATCTGTGTCTTTTGATTATCTTATAAACCCTATAATGGTCGGTGCTGGTATTATAATTTTATTTGGTGTAGTTTTAAATAAACTTATCCTCAAGAAACAATATCCAAAAAATAATTTATTTGATTGATTATCTGATTTTGTGTTAGAGTTAAGTATATTTAGGCAATCTTGCTTAATTAAACTAGGAGTTAAAATGAAAATACTTTGTGTACTATATGATGACCCTAAAGGGGGAATGCCTAAATCTTACCCGTTATCTAATTTACCAAAATTAGAGAAATATCCAGACGGAATGACGTTGCCATCGCCTAATGGAAGAGATTTTACGCCGGGGCAGTTATTGGGTTGTGTTTCAGGTGAATTAGGATTAAGAAAATTTTTAGAGAGTAAAGGACACGAATTTATTGTTACTAACAGCAAAGATGGAGATGGATGTGAAGCCGACAAACATATTATTGATGCCGATGTAGTTATATCTCAACCTTTCTTTCCATATTATCTAACTGCTGATAGAATTAAGAAAGCTAAAAATTTGAAAATGGCAATTACAGCGGGAATTGGCTCAGATCATGTAGATTTACAAGCTGCTATGGATAACAAAATTGATGTTGTTGAAGTTACATTTTGTAATTCAAGATCAGTTGCGGAGCATATAGTTATGATGATTGTTTCAATGGTACGTGATTATCATAATCAACATAAAATAGTAAATGACGGTGGTTGGAATATTGCTGATGCAGTTCAAAGAAGTTATGACGTTGAGGGTATGCATATAGGAACTGTTGCGGCTGGACGAATTGGATTAGATGCGCTAAGAAAAATGAAACCATTTGACGTTCATTTACACTACTTTGATAGACATAAATTACCAGATAGTGTCGAAAAAGAATTGAATTTAACGTTTCATGACTCAGTAGAATCGATGGTAAAAGTTTGCGATGTTGTAACAATAAATTGCCCCTTACACCCAGAAACTGAAAATTTATTCAACAAAAATTTGATAAGTAAAATGAAAAAAGGTGCTTATATAGTTAATACTGCTAGAGGTAAAATTTGCAACAAAGATGATATTGCAGAAGCGCTTAAAACTGGGCAATTAAGTGGTTATGCGGGTGATGTTTGGTTTCCTCAACCTGCACCAAATGATCATGTTTGGAGAAATATGCCTAATCACGGAATGACACCCCACACCTCTGGTACATCTTTGTCTGCACAGGCAAGATACGCAGATGGTGTTAGAGAAATTTTAGAGTGTTTCTTCGAAAAAACACCTATCAGAGAACAATATTTAATCGTAAAAGATGGCCAATTGGCTGGCATGGGTGCACATTCTTATAGCAAAGGCTCAGCAACAAGCGGCTCTGAAGAGGCAGCAAAATATAAAAAGAAATAAAGTTGAAAATTAAAAAGTTTTTAAAACCTTTTGTTTTAACTTATTTATTTTTCAGTGTTGCTATTAGTTTTTATCCAAGTTTTGAGTTTTATTCCTTTAAAGGACAATTAGTAATATTATCAGTTTCTTTGTTTAATGGAACATTAGGATTATATGTAAAAAAAATAGGTAAATAAATCTTATAATACGTATGGCTCAACTCGCTCCTCATTTTTAAGGACTCGTTCTACTGAAAAACAACCCAAGTCGATTGTTTGGTAAGATCCTGTTGTAATTAATTCACTTAAGCCTCTACCTATACCAGGGGCTTGCATTAAACCTCTTCCCGTAAATCCAGATGCCAAATAAACATTTTCATATTTTGGATGTTTCCCCACTACAGCATTATTGTCTAATTTATTACAATCATAATAACCTGACCATGCACCAGTCAATTTAATTTCCTCAAAAGCAGGCACTCTCTTCGCTAAACCGGGCCATACTAACTCATCAAAGTCATTCCATTCTGGTTCTAAATCTTTTGCATCCCAAACTGGCTTGGGTGAACCTGCTAAATATTCTTTACCTTCTGGTCTCCAGTAAACACCTGTTGTTAAATCACCTGTTAAGGGCATGTCAGGAATAAGCTTTGGACATTTAAATTTGAAAACTGTATGTTTTTGAGGGTAAACAGGTATGTCCCTTAAAAGCTCGTTAGTCCAACAACCCACTGCTGATATAATGACTTTGGCATTTATCTCATTTAAATTTTTTACATCACCTTTTACAAATTCTGCTCCTAAATCTATTGCTTTATTTTTTAAAGCATTGTGAAATAAATAAGGATCTATCCACCCTTCAATTTTTGTATCTGAATAAGTAGCTGTCTCTATGCCATCTCCACTAATATATGGGAAAATTTTATTTAACTCAGAACCTTTAATATTTTTTGTTCCAGCATTGCAGGTTTTATGGTTTTCTAAAGCCAAATACTGTTCCTCAGCATGTTTTGCACCAAATAGCAATAAATACCCGTTTGGAACCATACTTACAGTCGGATTTGGATTTTTTTTAGTCTTTAAATCCTTTGGAACATTTAGTAAAAATTCTCTTGAAAATTTACCCAACATTATATTTTCTTTTTGAAAAAACTGTCTTCTAAAACCTCCTAAAGATAGAGGAAAAGAAGCCTTTTTGTAAGTGGGGTCTTTTTCTATTACTTTAACTTTTCTTCCTTCTTTAGACAAAAAATATGCAGTAGAAGCTCCTATAATTCCACCGCCAACTACTATTATATCATTCATATTAATTTAATATAACCAAAGTAAAATTAAGAATTAATGCATAACTACTCCAAAGTAAATAAGGAATCATTAAATAAAAACTGAATTTATTAATGTCTTTATATTTAAAAATTAAAATAATAATAAAGACTAAAATTATTATTAAATTTAATAATGCTAACTCAATATTGTGAAATACGAAAAAAACTACACTCCAAGTTGTATTAAAACAAAGATGAATTAAATAAATCAAAACTAAATTTATATTATATTTGTTATGCCAAGCAGACCAAATCGCGATTGCCATAAACAGATATAATGTTGTCCATACTGGAGCAAATACCCAATCTGGTGGGGTCAAAAAAGATTTATTAAGTGATGAATACCAAGGCTCTTTATACGAAATTGTCGCGATACTTCCTATAAATGAAGCAGAAAAGGTAATTGCAGTTAAGATAATAAAAGATATAAATTTATTTTTAAGCATATTAATAATATATATCGTTTTGAATGAATAATAAATCAATATGGATAACTGGCGCAAGTAGTGGAATAGGTAAAGCTTTAGCACAAAAATTTGCGAAAGAGGGCTGGAAAGTTGCTGTTTCTGCTCGGAGAAAAAATTTATTAAAAGAAATCTCAGATAACAATGAGAATATCACATCTTTTCCATTGGATGTAACTGACAGTGTTAAATGCAAAAATGTATTTGAAGAAATTAAACAAAAATTTGGTGATATTGATATTTCAGTTTTTTGCACAGGGATTCATGATCCAAAATCTGAAAAAACTTTAAATTTAGAAAAGGTAAGAGAAATAATGGAAGTTAATTTTTTTGGAACAATTAACTCAATTAATTCTGTTTACGAATATTATAAAAGTAAAAAAGCAGGTCATATATCTATTGTTTCATCTGTTGCAGGTTACAGAGGTTTGCCTGCTGCAGGCGCTTATTGTGCATCAAAATCAGCTTTGAGTAGTTTTGCAGAAAGTTTATTCTTTGATCTAAAAAGATTTAATGTAAGAATATCTCTTGTAAGTCCTGGTTTTATTAAAACACCCATGACTGATAAAAACGATTTTCCGATGCCAATGATTAAATCACCTGAATTTGCTGCTGAGCAAATGTTCAAAGGTTTAACAAAAAATAAAAGTTTTGAGATTCATTTTCCAAAATCTTTCACATCAATTATGAAAGTTTTAAAGGTTATGCCAAATGGATTATATTTTAAGATAGTGGAAAAAGGTATGAAAAAAGTTGTTGATTAGTCTCTCATAAAAAAAACTGTCAACTCCCCTACCTTAAATCCAAATTTTGATAAAGTAGCTCTGTTTATTGCAACTTTATCGTCTTGTTTAAAGATCCAATCATCAAATGAAATTTTGATATTTTTATTTTTAAATGGAACTATCAAATCGTAATTAAATTTGAAAGCTGATCCATATTGTGTACCTGTTGCCTCACCTACAACATCAGGTGCTGTTCCTATATAATTATTATTGTCAATTTTTTTTATTTTCCAAGTTCTTTTTTGTTTCTCCCCATCAGTCCAATAAAAATCTTCATCTAATGTTATAATGTTATCTTTAAAAGAACCAAATAAATCAGCCTTAAATTGTCTAGTAACTTTTCCAGCCCTATCTTGTAACATTCCCCACGCTTTTACCTTGCCGTCAAAGTATTCTTCAATTAATAGATTTGGTTGTGTATCCTTAAAATCTTCTGGTTTCATATTATTAGAACAGCTTGTAACTAATGCAAAAGCCATAATCAATAAAATATATTTAATAGTTTTATAGCATTTCATAATTTTATTTATTTAGTAATGAAAATTGAATTAAATCTATATTTTTTGATTTAAATCCTGCCTCGCAATAGGAAAGATAAAAGTTCCACATTCTTTTGAACGTGTTATCAAATCCTTGTTTGGATATATGCTCCCAACTACTTGAAAACTTATTTCTCCAAAGTTTTAAAGTATTACTATAATGGATACCATATGAATTGCACTCATCGAACTCTAATCCTGTTTTATTTGCATAATCAACAAGTGATTTTTTTGAGGGAAGAAACCCCCCCGGAAAAATATATTTTTGGATAAAATCTTCTTTTGTTTTATATCTATTGAATAATCTATCGTCTATAGTTATGGCTTGAATAGCTGCCTTACCATTTTCTCTAAGATTTTTTTTAATTATTTGAAAATAGTTTTTTAAATAATTTTGACCTACTGCCTCAATCATCTCTATTGAGGCTATTGAATTATATTTATTTTTTACATCTCTGTAATCTTGCATTCTAATATTTATTTTTTCGTTAAGACCCGACTTGTAAATTCTATTTTTTGCATAGTCGTATTGTTTTTTTGAAATTGTTATACAGTCTAATTTAACATCGTGATTTTTACCTATATATTCAGCAAAGCCTCCCCATCCACATCCAATTTCAAGAATTTTGTCTCCTATTTTTGGTTGAATTAAAGATGTAAGTTTTTTATATTTATTTATTTGAGCTTCCTCTAAATTTAATTTATCAGTTTCAAAAATTGCACTTGAATAAGTTAAAGAATTATCCAACCAAAGGGAAAAAAATTCATTTCCCAAGTCGTAGTGTTTTGAAATATATTTTTTACTATTTAGTTTTGTATTTTTGTTAATAATATTTTTAAAATAATTGATAAAAGAAAAATCAAACATGCCCGAAAATTTATAAATAATATTTATATTTTTCGCAGTAAGCTCTATTAATTTAGATAAGTCACTAGTTTCAAATTCATTTTTCATATAAGCTTCAGCAAGACCAATGCTTCCTGAAGAAATAATTTTTTTATAAAAATCAGATTTATTTATTTTGATATAAACAATAAGAGTCTCATCATTTCCAAAAGTGTTTAAAGTTTTATCATAGTCGGTAATGACAATTTTTCCGTAATTAATCATTCTGAGTGCAGAAAAGACTATTTTTTTTGATACCAAATTAAGCATTAGTTTTCATAACTAGTATTGTTCTTTAATTTAAATTTTTTTTTAGCTAACTTAACCCCTTTAAACCATAATTTTAATGCTTCAAAATGTATAGCTGATATTATCTTAATGCTCATTAGAGGATGTTTAAGATAGCATAATAATAAGTTTTTTAGAGTTAAATCATGCCTATTTCCATCTTGAGATGCAAACAGAAGCTTACCTTCTCTGTCTCTTTGGTCAATTATTACAGAAAGTTTATTTCCAGGTAACAACACCTTAAAAAAATATTCTGATTCAAGATCCATAAACGGAGATACAAAAAATTTTTTTTTACAATCGTTTTTAATTTGAGAATTTGAATTTTTAATTTTGAATATATATGTGTGTTGCTCTCCATATGTATTTTTTACCTCATAAAAAATTGCGATAAGTTGATCGGTATTGTTATAAATAAAGAAAATACTTAGTGGATTAAATACATATCCAAAAATTCTAGGGTAACAAAGGATTTTAATCTTTATATCGTCTAAAGTTATCCTTTTTTCTTTTAATTTTTTTCGCACCCAGATCACTAGATCGGAACCATCTCTCTTACCATGGTCTTTATCGAAAAAACTTAGAATATTAAATTTATTATAAGAAAAAAATGGAATCGTTTTATTTATAAACCTAATTTCACTTAGATCGAGAAGTAAAGAGAATACTTTGTATTTAAAAAAATGTTCTTTTGGTTTAAACCGTTTGTGAATGACTTCGCCTGTATATATACATGAATTTTCAATCATTAATAAATTTAAGCATATTTAACGTTGATTTGATACCATCCTCATGAAAACCATAGCCATGATAACTTCCACAATACAAAATATTTTGTTTATTTTGTAATAAATGTAATTTTTTTTGATTTTTTAAGGTGCTGTGATCGTAATATGGATGACTAAAGTGAATTTTATTAATTATTTGTTTTTCTTCTATGTTGAAGTGAGGATTAAGTGTTAAAAAAATATTTTTTTTAATGTGTAAATTTTGAAGCAGATTCAACCAATAAGTAACCGAACTATTGTTATTTTCAGATACTGAGGTATTCCACGCGCTCCAGTTAATTTTTTTTTTAGGCATGACAGTATCATCAAAATGAATTATTGCTAAATTTTTTTTATATTTAAAATTACTCAATATATTTTTTTCATCATCAGTAGGATCATTAATTATAGATAGTGCTTCATCTGCATGGGTAGCGATCACTACCTTATCATATTCTAAATATTCACCGTCTCCTCCATAAAAAACACGTACTATTCTATTGTATCTTGAAACTTTGTTAATCTTATAATTTTTAAAGTGTTCACCACTAATTTTCTTTATTACCTTATTTACATACTCAATACTTCTATTTTTTACAGTGTACCATTGTGGTCTATTCTTAAACTTAAATAGACCATGATTTTGGAAAAACTTTAAAAAAAATTTAATCGGCATATTTTTGGCATTGTTGGGTGGCATTGACCATATAGCAGACACCATGGGTAAAATATGATAATTTACAAAAAAATCAGACATTTTTTCTCTTTTAAGAAATACACCAAGATTTAAATTTTCGTCTAAATCATTTAATTTTGAACTTTTGTTATAAAACTTGATAATTTCATAAAACATTTTTAAAAAATTGAGATCAAATAAATTTTTTTTATAAGAAAATAAACCTCGTATTCCTTTCCCGCTATATTCTAGATTCTTTTCTTTAACTAAAAATGATAAACTCATATTACTTTTTTCTATCTCAATTCCGATTTCCTTAAAAAAATTAATTAGATTTGGATAAGTGTGTTTGTTAAAAACTATGAAACCGATATCTGCGGGAACTTTTTTTTCATTTTGATCGTCAGTGGAAATATATAATGTATGAGAGTGTCCACCAAATCGATCTTCTTTTTCAAAAAGATCAACTCTATGTTTTTTTGATAAATAGTAAGCTGCGCTTAATCCTGAGATTCCCGATCCGATTACAGCAATTTTCATCAAATTTTAAGCTGCATCTTCTTTAAATTCGTCAATACTTGGACAAGTACAAAATATATTTTTATCTCCATAGACATTATCTACTCTTGCAACTGGAGGCCAAAATTTATTAGTTTTTAAATATTTAGATGGATAAGCAGCCTCTTCTCTTGAATATTTATGCTTCCATTCATCCGAAGCTAATTCAAAATCAGTGTGAGGGGCGTTTTTAATTGGGTTATCCAATTTATCAAATTCTCCAGATTTAATTTTGTTTATTTCTTTTTTTATCTTAATTAAATTATCACAAAATCTATCAATTTCATTAAGACTTTCACTTTCTGTTGGTTCTATCATCATTGTGCCAGCTACAGGCCAAGACATTGTCGGAGCGTGAAATCCAAAATCAATCAATCTTTTTGCGATGTCTTCTTCTGTTATCCCTGTTTCAGCCTTGATAGGTCTTATATCGATAATACATTCATGAGCAATATTCCCATTTTTACCAGTATACAAAATTGGAAAATGGTTTTTAAGTTTATTTGCTAAGTAATTTGCATTGAGGATCGCATTTTGAGTGGCAAGCTTAAGACCTTTTGAACCCATCATTTTTATATACATCCAGGAAATAGATAAAATACTAGAACTACCCCAAGGAGCTGCAGAAACAGATCCAATCCCTGAAACTGGGCCACAATCCTTTACAATTGGGTGACTTGGTAAAAAAACTTCTAAATGTTTTTTACATGCGATTGGTCCCATTCCAGGGCCACCCCCTCCGTGAGGTATACAAAAAGTTTTATGTAAATTTATGTGGCAAACATCTGGTCCAAAATTGCCAGGCTTAGCTATACCAACTAAAGCATTAAGGTTAGCACCATCCATATAAACTTGGCCGCCATTATCATGAATGATTTTACAAATATCTAAAATTTTTTCCTCAAAAACTCCATGAGTAGACGGATAAGTTACCATCAATGCTCCAAGATTTTTTGAATGAAGCTCTGCTTTCTTTTTAAGATCCCCTATATCCACGTTACCTTCTTTGTCACAATTAACAACAACAACTTTCATTCCTACCATTTGAGCACTCGCAGGATTTGTTCCGTGGGCTGAGCTTGGGATTAGGCATACATTTCTATTAATTTGCCCTCTATCGATATGATATTTTCTAATTACCATTAAGCCAGCGTATTCACCTTGAGCACCTGCATTAGGTTGCAGCGAGACACCAGAAAAACCTGTAATTGATCTAAGCCAATTTTTTAAATCTGTAAATAATTTTCGATACCCCTCCATTTGTTCTACTGGGGCAAAAGGATGGGGTTCTGCAAATTCTCTCCAACTAATTGGAATCATCTCTGCAACAGCATTAAGCTTCATTGTACAAGATCCAAGTGCAATCATTGATCTGTTAAGGGCAATATCTTTATCTTCTAATCTTTTTAAATATCTGAGCATTTCAGTTTCCGAGTGATAAGAATTAAAAACAGGGTGTTCTAAATATTTTGATTTCCTTAGCATATTTTTTGGAAGATTTGGTAAACTTCTTGATGGATTATCTTTTATCGATTCAGTCGAATTAAATATTTTTAATAATTGATTGGCTCTATATACATTCTTTCTCTCATCAAAAGAGACTGCTATCATTTCTGAATTTACTTTTCTCACGTTAATCTTTTGATCAAGAGCATTTTTAAAAATTTGCTC